>Ga0180007_10000202_pt1 | contig 110908 bp, 138 predicted proteins | sample MM_PC_MetaG_FD_121122 | JGI IMG/M metagenome (GOLD analysis project Ga0180007, IMG submission 121122) | Groundwater microbial communities from the Aspo Hard Rock Laboratory (HRL) deep subsurface site, Sweden - MM_PC_MetaG | ecosystem: Environmental > Aquatic > Deep subsurface > Groundwater... | reverse complement strand
TTGCTCCCATTTGTGGTCCTGGACCGAACGCAGGAGGTATTTCTTCTCCCATAGGTAATTCCGACGAACCTCCTGGCATTCCTCCGCCTCCAGTAGACATCCCACCTGTTGCTTGAGCTATTTCGTTTTCAGCTTGTAATTGCTTTCTAAAATCTGGTCCACTAGCTATAATCTGTTGCTGTTCCCATGACAATGCTGCATCTTTACGCAACCATTCTCTATTCTCAGCCATTTGTTCATTTGTCAATCCTAAGTAATATTTCTGAGCAAAACTAGGAGCAATTAATTCACCTTGTGTTATTCCTGCATAATTGTCTTTCTTTATATTGAATATTTGTTGTTCACGCATAATACCAAAACTAGTAGGCGTATTAAATTCTATTCTGATATTATGTTCTCTCAATTTTAGGCGGGTCCATAAACTATCTGAATCTTCATCATCTATTTTCTTCTCTCTTAATTTTAAATGGGTGATAAATGAATTCTTTATACCTTGAGCTATTTGTTGTTGAATGCGAATAATAAATCTCATGAATCTTAATTCTTCACGTGTGATTTCTGAACCATCTTTAAAAGGATCTGCAGGATCTAATCGTGTTGTTGGAACTTTTAAACTCTTATATAACTTCTTTTGAAAGTATAATAAATCTGCTAATTCGCCCAAGTTTGCCCCGCCAGGCAATTGATTCAATTCTGTTCCAGAAGATTGTCCTCTCTTTGTAAAGAAATACGCATCTAACATGCTTTGAGGATCATATACATTGTTTACTCGACCTTGAGAACCATCAAAATTCTTTTTAGACCAAAATTGCTGCATTAATTTTTTGACATATTCTTCAGCTTTTGGTACTGGCATATTGCCTACATCAATTTTAAATACTAATCTTTCAGGGGCCCTTACTAAGCGGTAAATGATAATACTGTCTTCGATAAGCGATAATTGTTTATATGCTTTACGTGCGTTTTCAATATACGGCAATCTTATTGTTCGATCTTCATTCCATAATCCGGAATGTATATATGTAACTTGATTTTTATCTAATGTAATTAATTCTTCATGTGATTGTGTCGTGAATGTGTGCTTAGGACTAATAATAGGCTTTCTTAGTAAGAACCCCTGTATAAGTTGATTTTGCACATTGTCGTAAATTGGATTAATAAGTTCTGTAGGAATACCCACTACACCAATAACTCCGTAATCGGGACGGTTTTCAGAAATAACATTTTCAAAAAACAATTCACCTTCTACCATGAATTGTCTAACTATTTCCCACCCTCTGTTATCTAAATCGAATACTTGGGCAAATTTGTTCCATTCTTTTTGTAATTGATCTATAACTATATTGCTATAATCTCCTCTAATAAATAATTTAGCAATATCTCCTTGTTCATCTCTTACTATAGTTTCATCTGCAATTTCATCTATACAATCTGCTAATTCTGCATATGCAGCCATCTTACGATAGTCTTGTATTCTGCGAACTTTATCTGTATCTACATCAGCATATATAAATTGATGATATCGTTTATCAATCATCAATTGCCCACCAAAGGCATCTTGATGTTGAATAATAGATTGCGCCCGAATGCGTTGATCTTTGCGCGTTACTAAATCATTAAATATTTCATACTTTGGATTAGCTTCAATAGCATTTTGAAGAATGCGATAGGAATATGGCATTCTGGCAACTAATGTGCTAATAAAACTTTGACCAGCAGAACTAGTGCCTGCCCTACTCATTCCACCCATTGCATTATCTACCATAGTATTTTACCTTTATATTACTTATTATTTTTTATTTAAAGTTCACGCACTTCAATACCTGAAATACAATCATGCTGGTACTCAACATACGTATCATATTCTGGCATGGCTGATGGATATGGATTAGTTGTTGGTCTTACACAATCTACTGACATGATGCCATACCCTGCATTGTTAAGTGCTACAATATCAAACCATCCCTCTGCTGTAGGGGTTAATGAAAATGTAATCTTATATTGATCTTCTATATTCCAACAATTTTGTTCTAATTCAACAGCGCTAAATCCAGGATATGCAGCTGACATACTAGATACGCTACTAAACAAATCAAAATAATTGTATCCTCCACTTAATCCTAAATTATCGGATGAAAGAAACATACTCTGATTAGATCCACTAATAAACAATCTATCTGTGTAATCTAACATTTTTCCAGTTACATTAAAACTTCTAGGGGCTCCTGTATACACAGCAAACGGACGAACTACTGTAAATTGTGGTCGAGCTGAAATAACTGTGTAATCTGTATAATAATCTGTATTGTATGTTTCTTCCCAGTCCCTCATAATTTCAAATTTTTCAATATCACTTACAGCCGTAAAGGATGTATCAATCTTATAAATGGGTCCCCAAGGATTTGGACTGTTCTTAAACAACCAAGACTCTACAGTAAATGTAGTATTGGCAATAACTCTATAAGGTGCAGTATTTTGAATGTCTAAAGGATATTCTAAATTTACACTACCATCCCAAATACAATGACTTCGAATCTCTAAAGTAAATGGAAGTGTGTCAGGCCATTTCCAACTTACAACAAAATAATCGTTTGTATATGGAATAAAATTCGTTAATATTTGATCTATGTCTTCTTGAAAGCGAGCAACAATGGCTACATTAACAGTAAAATCTACTGGTACTGGTTGCTTTAAATACCACCAGGCGGATGTGGTTCTTGAAAAGGTTTCAGGATAATTAGCCCCATCTAATTTTTCAAAAACACGGGCTGGATTACGGCGAATATTAGAAGGCCATATGCTAATTATAGGAAGCTTAAAATGTTGATTCTTGTTTGTTAATTCCCATAAAGTTCTAGATTTAGGAGCCCGCATAAAATTAACATGAATTTGATCTTCTGCTTCCTTGTCTGTATTATATCTTTTAATGATTATGTCATTAAGAGCATTAGCAAATTGAAGCAAAATGGTCTTAATCTCAAAATGATACGTATAGTTTCTCATAAGTTCTATAAGTATTTATTAATAAGGGAAGAAAGTAAATGAACTTTAAACACATAAATAGTCTGTTTTGTTTCAGTCTTGCATTATTATTTGGAAATTGTGATAAAATCAAATATAACTTTCCCAATGATATAAAAGATATGTGTTACGGAGAATTGAATAGTGCACGGGCCTGTATTGTAAGTAAAGGCACTAAATTAGAAGAAAGGTGGAGTTGTACTGTTAAAAAAGTAATGACCTGTGACAAACTCGCAACTAGCGGATATTGGTGTTGGTTTGAACCTAATTTGGGTATGTATGTTGGAGGATGGCAACGGGGAACATATATTAAAATAGGATGTAATCCACAAACGGGTGGCGATGTTAAAGGTTTCGTAATAAAACATGAATTTGGACATTTCTGGTTAGCTAGTAATCATTATTACTCTAAAGACAGTGATCCACATCCAGGTTTATATTCAAGATGTTTCTTTAAATGGATTCCTCGTGCTAATACATTTACAACCACTAGACTAAACTATTTGGAAACATTATCTTATGTTCAAATAGTGTACTCAAATAGTCCTGCAGAAACTTGGATATCAATGTCAGGCGTGGATGATAACGGAGAGTTTTATCATTACGATATTGTGATCTTAGAGTAAATCCACAAAATTGTCTTCTGCTAATTCTTCCATATTATTATATAATTTAATGTCGTAATATATAGACGTAAGGATTACTTCTATTATTGGACAATCTGTATTTGAGTAATTATATAAAACGTTTGATATTGGTAAATTAATTAATCCTAAATAACTATGTAAAACCCCGGATGCCTCTGAATAACATCCTAATTCGTTCCATGTTTCTTTTAGCGACTCACACTGACTCAAAACAACCCATCCGCCGTGATCCATAAAGGATTTAGTTTTACAAAAAGCGTACATATTTACCACTTTCGAGATGCGCCACCGCCACCAGACATTCCACCACCAAATCCTTTAAAACCACTAAAACTCGGAGCTTTATATGGCCTACTAGGCTTATACGAACTTGATGAACTACTTGTTCTACGTGGTGTGCTGGAGGATTGCGATGGCGGAGAAGGTATATAATACGATGGAGGAATATATCTCTCTGTTATTTTTGGTGGAACATTTTTACTTGCTCTTTTCAAATTACTAGAAGCTACTACAATGATAACCATAAACACTACTATACCTATAAAAATCACAATAAAAAACAAATCATTACTTGTGTTTTTAACTGGCTGTGTTACTGGAACTAAAATATTTCTAATAATTGCATCGGTTCCATCAATCATTCCTTGGGCATAATTACCCGTTTTGAAATGTGGTATTACACTGGTATCTAATATTCTTCCTACTTTAGAATCATTTAATTGTGATTCAAGTCCGTATCCTACTTCAATTCGAACATCCCGATCTTCAATAGCAATAAGAAACAATACTCCATTATCTTTGTCTTTCTTTCCAATACCCCACTTTTCAAACAATCTGGTTGCAAAATCATTTATTTCTCCACCCTCTAAAGACTTTATTGTTACTACTGAAATCTCTGTAGAGTTTTTTGCTTCAAACTCTATTAGTTTAGATTCTAACAATGCTTCTTGATCTGCAGTAAAAATTGCAGCATAATCATTGACATACCCAGTAGGAATTAGTATTTCTAATAATCTATCAGAACCTAATACACATTGTGCTACTAATAAGCATATACCAATCAATACCCTCTTTTTCATTTTTCTCCTTTATTTTAATAATCACGCAAGACGATTTCTAAACCATATAGGTAAATGTTTTACATTCTTTTTAATCAATTGTACCGCTGTTCCATCTAAAATATACGTATCTGAAAAATCATCTTTACTTCGTGTTGTTCTTCCACACATTTGAACCAAATTGATCATAGCTTTCATTTCATACCACCCTTGATTCTTTTTAGCTAATTTTTTAATTCTTTCATCTCCTAATGGTAAATAAGGTGTTTTTAGAACAATCGAGAACCTTCCAAATTCGTCACATAAATCTGTGCCAAACCCCAAACTAGGCGAAACTATAATAGAGGCATCATCTCTTAAGAAGTGTTCTCGCAACACAACTTCATTTGTAACACCAGGTTCTCTAAAAATAAAGCGTTTATCTTTTCCAAATTTTGCTTGAACAATTTTTGTAATCTTGTTTGTATGAGTGTGAATAATTCCCTTTTGATCCTTATAATGATCGCATAACTCTTTAACTGTATGCATCAATTTTGGCATTTCTACATCTACATTTTTATATGTCAATTTAACTTTAGACATACTATAAATTGGTGATTTATCTGCAGCGAATTCAGAATCTACTTCAATGTATTTATAGTCTTTAATACCCAATGTTTCTGCAAATAGTTTATGATTAATAATTGTTCCAGACATTAAAATAATATGATCATTATGTTTATAAAAATTTTGTGCTAGTGTATCTACATACAACGGAACAAATTTAGTAGATGTCCCATCAATTGTAATAATAAACTCTGCTGTTGACCAATTACATAATATCAATCTAATTTTGTCATATAAATTTTTATAAATCCTGGCGCGAGTAACATCTCCTAATAATTTTCGTTTACTTGCCTTTTTAGATGTTTTTAATATAGCTACATACGCATCCACTTTAAGTTTTACTTTTACCAATAGATCAGACAACCATCTATGAGCAATAAATGGATCTGTAGTAGTCAATTTAGATATTCCCATTTCGTCTACATTTATCGTCTTATAATTAACTTCACAGGAATAATGTTTAACCAATTCATCTTCTAATTCAGAGGCTTCATCACATACAATTATTTGTTTTCTTTTAAGAAAATCGGGCATATTCAAAAATACACTATAATTTAAAGCTCCAAATTTAGACTGTAAAGCAGCATCTCGAGCATTATGAAAATGACATTTTTTAGTATTCCAACAATCATTTAATAAATTTGAAGACAATAAACACGGAGCTAAATCACAATCAAAATCTCCATCTACTTCACAAACATAATTCTGTTTTCCTTTCAGTGCTGTGCAATTATCAAATATTTCAGTATATTGATCTTGTAAAGCTTTTGTAACAGTTAATGCAACACATCCAAAAGGAGGCATCTTCAGAACTTCTTTTTCATATATATAAGTGTCTGATACATAATCTTTCTTATAAATTTCATGTGTGTTCACCAAATCACAAAATCGTTGAGGAGGCAGAGATGCTGCATTAGCAATAGTGGCTGCAATATGAGACTTTCCACTGCCTGTCGGAGCTTGAATTATTATAAATTTAGTATCAGATTGTAGAGCATCGGCTACTTGGCTTACAATAGATTCTTGAGGTATTCGTGGTGTATAATTCTCAGGAAAATGACTTTTTATGTTTAGCGATTTCATTAGTCCTTTCTGTATCCAAACATTTTCGTAAACATTTCATGCACGGTTCATAAAAGTTATTGGCAACATTTAAACCAATTATTCCTCTACCATGACACTGTGAACAATTAGATTTAGGATATTCTTTTAAAATAGCATGATACAATTCTAAGGTTTTAATCTCATCCGCTTCAATTTCGTATACTTCACCACTGACTAAAGATAAGACAATTAATTTTTCAATCATAAATACCTCTTTTCATAATAATATATTATATATTATTTTTTTCAAGGTATTTCATTAGATTATCATCAAGGCTTACAGGCAGGCGAGAAGTGTCTATATTAGTTTTACCACCATTTGTCAAAGCATCCAAGCGTGTCATCAATTTAAATTCTTCTGTACCTAATTCTCTAGAACTGATAATAGAAATAACCTGGACGGCTAAAATCTTTGAAAACGTATCAGGATCAACTAAATATTTTTTCACTAGTGGATAAATAGAATCCCCTAAACTTTTAATCAGTTCATAATACTCTTTCAAGGCCTTTCTACCCGCCTCATTTAATGCATATTGAACTGATTCATCGGTTTTAAGAGCATTAGCTAGATTATTAAATTTGTTGGATGATATTTTCATTTTCTATTTTCAATACAGTATTGTAAAATTTGCTTTTTTTATCAAATTTCATTTCCTTCATTATCTTACCCACCACATCTTCATCAATTCCCATTTTTTTCAAACTGTAATCAAATAATACAATATTTGGATATTTAATATATACTTCAAAAGGAATAGGTATCTCAAACCGTTCTATTTTATCTTTTTTGTTTAATATATTAAACTCAATATTAAATGTGCGTTGATTAAATAAAACCAGTTTTCCAGTGCGCCATACTTTGTTTCCCAACATTAATTTTATATTACATTGTAACAAAGGTTTTAAACTTTCTTCTAATTCCGTGTTTGATATTACAATAGACATTTAAACATACTTATCCAACATCTATAACAATCAACTAAGTCTGCATAAATTGTATTTTCTCTTGTGGGCCCATCCCTTGTAAATAAATGTTGAAATAATTCCAAAACCGTTCTTCTGGCTTACATGGAATAACAGTAATGACCTCTGCATCATTACAAGAAACCATCCGCCAATCTTGCATAAACAAACTCCATGTACATACTAAATTCATTTTAAGCCATGGATATGGCGGTGGACGTGTTGGTGGTTTAAAGTGTAATGCAAGTTGACCTGGAGCACTATTTAATATTTTAACGTTATTAGTAGCTAGCATTCGGCGATAAGGAGGCCAAGCATTCTTAGGGCGTCGGCGTTTGAACCTCAGCTCTACTATATTTTCTTGCAATAGTCCTAATAAAGTGCCTTGTGTAACTCTCATAAGTATCTAAAGATACTTAGGTTTTCTTAGGTTCACAACGACAAAATATTCGTGCCTCATTAAGAAATATTACAGGGCGTTTAATTCTAGCACTAAATTTAACAGCAGTAATACCTTTATCATTAGGATAAATAAAATGGTCTCCAGCTTTGATTAATTTAACATCTGGGCCTACCATTATAGCTCGAGCCACCCTCCAAACATTCTTTTGAATATTGGTATCGACCAGAATACCATCTCTTTCTACATAGGCCTGTCCTGAATCATCTACATCCACTTGCTCACCCATAATCACATCACCCAAGACCCCTGTGATATCATATTCACTTGGTAACGACATATTTTTACAATCATCTAAATTAAGCACAGTTGGCATCTTCTATCACTCCTATTTTCTTTTTCTTTTGTGGATCTATTTTACTACAATTCTTACAGTATCCATTAATATATATGTGTGGGCCGTACTTATTGCCACTTATCTTATTTTTCTTACAATAAACTTCTTTATTAAACTTTTTATGAAACTTTGGTTTTTCATCAATCACTGACGCCCAATCAACTTTGCTCATTTTCTATTCCTAACATTTTCTTTAACTTCTTAGTAGTTAAATCACTACTATCAATATACTCTTTAATTTCTTTTTCAGATAATTCTATATTATTAGCAAGAACTTCTAAAACACATTTATCAGATTTAATTGTTTTTCGTTTTTCTGCATTCTTTTTAAGATACTGTATTTTCTTCCGAGGAAGTTGTGGAATTAATACTGCTAATATTTGATGCCAATCCTGCTTGGTGTTTATTGTTGACCATAGTATATTTGTAGAATTATTTATTAATCTTGCTAAAGTTTCTGAATACATTGAAAGCCATCGTTGGAGCATATACCCTGATTGAAATTCATCATCTTCTGATCCTTTACAGAAATCAGAATTTTTGCGATTAAGAATATCGAACAATTGATCAAAGAGTTGCATTTTATTTTGATAGTTTTTCTAATACATTTATATTTTCTGACAAATACCAATCACCTGTAATATTAATGTGAGACGCAATTCTTACATATGTCTTAGTGGGTGAATACTCTTTAATATACCCATGCTCAATTATAAAGTATGCAGCTCGCCAAGGTTTATATAATATTTCAGTATCAATTGGATAATCTGTTTTCATTGTATTCCTTTAGTTGACTGAACTGTAACCACAATTTCATATTACCTTTGTACTCGCAATGAAAATATCTTTAGATGTCTGATAAAATACTAACATACAATCCTTCATAAACTTGTCAGATTGCTCATCTGTCATATTAGTTGAATAGGCAAAAGCGGGTGCTTTCTTTCCAGCTATAATATTGATTCCTGTATGTCCAACTACTGCATCTTGTATTTTGTGTACAATACTCACACTCGCTTTGCCTCTAAGTTGTACTACTCCGCCTTGAGTAAATTCTTTTTTAACAAAAATGTCATCACCGTCAACTTCCACAGGAGCCTGAATAGTATTTGAAAGAATATCTCCTATATACGAATTATATAATCTTTGAAAAGCTATTCCACCCCATAAATCAATATTAGGAATCTCATAACAGAAATTAATCATCTTCTCTGAAAATATATAGTCTTTAGTAATAGCATCTTCAAGATCAATTAGATTAGTCGTTACTTCCGTTGGAGACACAAATGCCATAATATTACCTACGGGTTGTACTTGATCTCTAAAACACTTATATGCAAATCTTGAATGTATTTGAGACCCATCATAATAGTCTACACCAAAAATGTTTTTAATTTGTTCTCTGTTTAGTATCATTAATAATCTCCATCATTTAATGATTATAGCCTTTGCTTCAGTTAAGTCAATTTCATTAATTGTATTAATATCAATTTTTTGATCAAGTTTTATTCTTTTTAATTCTTTTTCTAATAACATCTTAGCTGCTCGTTTACTTTCAGCAACAATCACAGCAGCTGTTCCTACTGGCCAAAGTCCATCAAACGACGTGCATGTATATACATTCACTTTATTTTCCTTTCTAATTGATTTACATATTCATCTAATAACATTATTATTTTATCAAAAGTCTTTTCAATTTCAATGAAATAAATTAGTCTATCTTTCATTTTTACTAGACTCCATTATAAACACTCCACAAAAATTTCACCCAATTTTGCCACCGTTAAAGGTATATGACCACTTACTTTATAATTCTGATCTTTTGGTGGTGTAATTGTTAAATCAATTTCTATAGGTATTTCAAAACCTTTTATATTTTTAGGCTTTCTTTTTTTGGCAACAATTTGTCCAGTTTTCCAGTTCAATAACAAATATCCATGTATATGTTTTTTATACAACTCTAAATTATCATCAGTTTGATTCATGTGTTTATCAGACCATCCTTCACGTATTTCACCAAAAAATCATTGAAACTTTCTTTCAAAAAAATAATCAATCGCATGTTTTATGTTTGTAAGAACTTTATTAGCCTTTCCGTCAGCAATCAATTCTTGAATAGCTAAGACATCTAATGAAAGTTTATAAGCATGAAATAATGTACCACTTTTAGTTTCCCTGCCTTCATCTGTTACTGTCGCAATATTATTTTTCATATTCTATTGGATCCTCCACACCACAATCTTTAAATGCTGCTAATCTTTCTTGGCATGCAGGACATTTGCCGCAAGATTTTAATCCACCTTTATAACAAGTATAGGTGTATTTATAAATACTAACAGGGTGCTTTAAAAGAATTCTCTTTAAGGTTTCTTCTTTTGTTTCGTTAATTAATGGCGTTTCAATTACAATATCTAATTTTTCTTCAGGTACAAACTGATGTGCGCCAAATGGATTAACCTCAACAACGAAATCATCCTTGATTTGTTCGCTTCCTTTAGTTGGCTTAGTTAATCCTGCCTGGATGACCATTTGCATAATTTCAAAATAATCAGGGCGGCAGTCTCTATAATTTTCAAAATCTTCTTTACAAGGGCCTAATATAATTCTATCACAATCATGTTCTTGTGCGAAGGCAGCTGCATAAATCAAAAATAGCGTATTTCTAAAAGGTACAACAGTTTTTCTTTGATCAGCCATTTCTGTAGGAATATCAACATTTGCATTTGTAAGCGAACTGTCTTTATAATCTAACACAAATACTGAAATAATAAATCTTGAAATTGGCGGATCATAACTATTACAAAATCTCCAGGCCGCAGCATTTTCCTGTTCAAAATGTTTTTGACCATATTTGATTCCTAGACTAATAATATTTTCTGCGCCATATTTCTCAATAGCTTCTAACATACATGCTAGACTATCCTGTCCACCTGAATGAAGTACACATACTTTTTTATCCATAGAGCTCCTTTTTCTTGCACTGAATATCGTGTTTGGTATAACAAATACCATGAATTCTCCAAACTATTTTCCACCTAATTACATCTAAAAACATTACAAGTCTTTTCATTCTACAAATTATAATATATTTTTAGCGAAAATCAATAAATATTTAAAAGATATAACACTATACATATAATAGAGGAGAACTATGAAATATCAAGATGTTTTCAAGAAAGTAATACTTAGAGAAGAACCAATGTCAGCTGGTCAAGTACCACAGCAAGCAGCTACTGAGCCTTCTGATCAAGATACTTGGGCTAATCAGAACCCAAAGATTGTTGATAATCCTGCACTATCTCAGCAATTTGATACACAGGGGTTGGACAAGCAAGAAATTGAAAAATATTCACAGAAGATTAATATGTGGAAGGATGGTATTCAAACTGCTATTGAACAGCTAACAGAAATGATTAAATTTGCTACTTCTGAAAAGCTAGCTGCTGCACCTGGAAGTGATCAGTTTTCTTCTATTCTCAAGGCCGTTCCCGGTTTAAAGAGCGACTTAGCTTCTTTCAAATCACAAGTAGAAGATTTAGGAGAAACCGTTAAACTAGCTATTAGCGATGCTAGCAAGGAACGTAAAGAAAAGATAAATTCATTGGGAGCATAAAATGATTGTGTAGAAACAGTAATAGAATGGAGATAAAAAGTAAATATGAAAAAAGAAAATAGTTTGATATTTGAGAAATATTTAGAGGAAATTTGGGCAGTTCCAATTAATTCAACAGGAAATCAAAATACCTATGCTGGTCAAAGTAAAAGTGATAACCCCTATAAACAAAATGTTAAATATGGAAGAGAAACAACCTATCAAGGACCTCAACTTAGTATTGAAGATATCTCTGCAAAATTAACACAAATGGGGGAACCCGGTCTTGCAGAGCTAGTAGGTAAATATAAAACCGATAAGAATATGATGTGGTATTTGTCTTTAGCAGCTAACGGTGATCAAAAAGCGTTATCCTGGTTAAAACAAAAATTTATTCATGCACAGCCTGTAAGATAACTTGCCTCTCTTTTAGTTTCATATAATATATAAGTAAATGAATCTTCCTTTACCTTATATTATAGATACGATCTATAAATACACTCGTAAACCAATTTACAAAAAAACTCAAAAGGTTTATAATTTTTCTTGTCCTATTTGTGGCGAAGGAAAGTCTAAAAACCGCAAGAGAGGTTACTTTATAATCAACAAGAACCAGTTTTTCTGTCAAAACGAACAGAGGAGCTGGAGTCCTCTCAAATGGATCATGGAAGTCACAGGAGATTCTTATTATACTGTAACTAAAGAAGCTAGTGAATATGAATCTGATGTAGACGATGTTTTACGTCAATATGAAGACCGAAAGAAAGAAGTCAAATTCTTAAAACATACCTCTTCATTGCCAAATGATTCTATTAACCTGCTAGATGATACGCAAACACATTTCTATCGCGATGACCGCGCAGTTAAAGCGGTTCTAAGTTATATTAAACAGCGGAGGCTGAATGTGGCTATTAATAGATGTAAAACCTTTTATATTAGTTTAAATGATAAGATCCACAAGAACAGATTATGTATTCCATTCTTTGATGAAAATGGAAAGATTATATTCTATCAAACACGAGCACTATTTGAGAAGGATGAAGAGTTTGGAAAATATTTGTCTAAAGTAGATGCAGACAAATCTGTGTTTGGAATAGACAAAATAGATTCAGAGTTTCCTCATATCCTTATATTTGAAGGACCAATAGATAGTATGTTCGTGAAGAATGGAGTTGCAATATGTGGATTAGTTTTAACAGAACTACAAAAGAAACAATTAACTAAATATCCATTGCATAAGAAGATATGGGTTTTAGATAATCAACTAGATAATGAAGATGTTAAAAAGAAATATCAAGATTTAATAGAACAAGGTGAAACTATCGTTATATGGCCAAACAAGTTTAAAGAAAAAGATTTAAACGAGATTTGTGTAAAATACAAACTAAACAAGATATCTCCTCAGTTTTTAATTAAGAATTCTTTTAATGGATTAAATGCAAGTATAAAGTTGAAGACTCTATAGATTTAATGTTCGTTTGATAATTAATTATAGAGGTATTATGCAAAAAGATATTAAAATACAATTACAAGAAATATTAAAAACTGTAGACTTAAAGCACATTACTAATACTCTTAGAAGTAAGCATCAAGCTCTTTATAAAGATATTATTGATCATACAAAGTTTATCAAATCATCAAAATTTTCTGAAAGAATTTATTGTATTATCAATAATATTACACTTCTTCCAGTATGTTCTGTGTGCGGTTCTTTCACAAAATTTATACATTTCGGGAGAGGATACGCTAAATATTGCTCATCTATTTGTGCTCTTTCTGATTCAAACAGGTATGCAAGAATACAAAAAACTATATCAAACAGGTATGGTGTAACAAATATAAGCCAAATAGGGTTTGTTAAAGAAAAAAAGAAAATTGCAAGCTTAAAAAAATTTGGTACCGAATTTCCTATACAAAACAGTGACATAAAACAAAAAATAAAAGAAACTTGTCTAGCGAGGTACGGCTCACATCCAAACCAGCGAACCGAATTTAAAGATATATGTAAAAATACAAATCTTAACAAATATGGTGTTGAGTGGCCTATACAATTAAAAGAGTTTAAAGAAAAAAGCAAAAAAACTTGTTTTAATAAATATGGGGTTGAAAATATAGGGCAAGCTCCTCATATCCAACAAATGCGCAAAGAGAAGATGTATAACAAGCTATGCCAAGATCCTTTTACGGTTCCTATGTTTTCAATAAATCAATATAAAGGATGTCATAATTTTTATAGCTGGAAATGCAATAAATGTTTACATGTTTTTACATTTTTTATGACAGATGGATTTCGCCCGCGATGCCCCAGTTGTTTTCCTTCTCCAAAATCCACCCAGCAAACAAATATTTATAACTACATCAACAATATTCTTAAAGTGCCCGCCTCAATGAATCTCAGAAAACCTTTGAAGGGACAAGAAATAGATGTGTACATTCCTTCTAAAAAAATAGGTTTTGAATATCATGGTCTGTATTGGCATACGGAAATATCCGGAGGAAAAGAAAGACAATATCATATTAATAAATTACATGCTGCACAAAGCAATAACATAAATCTCATACAAATATTTGAAGATGAGTGGTTGAATAAACAACAAATAGTTAAAGCTCGAATTCGTCATATTCTTGGGGGCGTAAAAAGAAATATTTATGCAAGAAAGTGCATTATCACAAACATAGATAATTTACTCAAAAATAAATTCTTAAATAAATATCATATTCAAGGAAAAGATAAATCTTCTATAAAATTGGGTGCTTTTTATAAAAACAAGTTAATAGCTGTTATGACATTTGGCCAGTTGCGATCTTCTATGGGCCTTTCAGCAAAAATAGATCAATACGAATTAATAAGATTTTGTACAATTTCAAATTTTAATATTGTTGGTATTGCTGGCAAAATATTAATGCATTTTATTAAAAACTATAAACCTACTAAAATATTAAGCTATGCAGATTTAAGATGGTCTCAAGGAAATTTATACTACAAACTGGGATTTGATTTAAAACATATAAGCCCGCCCAATTATTGGTACTGGCGACACGGGATGCCTTTCAGACTTCACAGATACAATTTTAGAAAAAACATTTTATCTAAAAAATTAGAAACTTTTGATCCTAGTTTATCTGAATGGCAAAATATGCAAAACAACGGATATGACAGAATATGGGATTGTGGAAGCATGGTATTTGAGCTGATGATAAATAATAAATAAGATATCACCGAACTTCTTTATTAAAAACTCGTTTACTGGAATGGAAGCGCTATTAAAATTAAAAACTTTACCGAGTTAAAGCTTTACTCATTTGAACATATTCAGCAGGGGTAATATTTTTTCGCATCTCAATCCATTTCTTGCCAAGATACTCCCCAACTTCACCAGTACACCATGGAGATCCGGCAGGTTCAAATCTCCATTTTTCCATTATTTCATAGGGGGTGGCCTTATCTATCCATACTTTCATTTGTTCAGGTGTTAAACTTTTCTGAGCGTTACTTTGTATTTCTTCAACTAATACATTAAAATTATCCATTACTCAATCTCCTTTTCAAGCCTCACCAGTCGCTTTTAGTTGTTTAAATTTCTGCAACCTAGGGTTTTTATGAACATACATTTTATAAATTTCAGGAAAGAGAAGAGATAACCAATTAATACCTTGTTGAGTAAAATACACATCTCCTGTTTCATCAAAATCTATCAATCCATTCTCTTTAAATACATGTAAGCGCTTTGAGTTTAGTTTTGCAACAGGTACACCTTCTAATATTCCATCCATTGTTCTAAAAGCATCCATCATATTACCCTGTTCTGCATCTTTATCTATAGCTTGATTAGCAGTAGGTCCCAAGTCTTTTATAACCCCATCTTCTAATGATTCTAATAATGTACTACACATATATGTTTCATACATTATACAGTTTTCAGATCTTTTATTCATTACTCAATCTCCTTCTTCCACTCTCTCTTTTCTTTCCGACGGTCATAAGCTTTGCCTTTCTTGGGTTCTATAATTTTTTCTGCAGGAATGCCAGGTTTTCGAACACTATTTAAAAAATCTCTTTGAGACAAGCTTTTTTTGTCTCCTTTAATTTTCTTTTCCATTAACTCTAATACATGAAATCGAAGTGCCTTTAGGAATTTTTCAGCAACATTGATAATAGGCTGTTTAGATTCTTGCAAAGTATTAAAACGCGCTATCTCAGATGCAAGTGCTTTCTTAAAATCTTCACTAAGTGCTATTTGCTTTGGGTATCGCATAATAACTACTTTCTTAATAGTGTTTAATGATTCATATAGTTTTTTAAATTTTTTCATATTATAATTTCACCGTTGGTGTTTTTGATGCCATTTGATTTACAGCATTAATTGCTCCGGCTCCCAACCATCCTAATCCTTTAGCTGCCCATCCGCCAGCAGATACAACACTAAAATCAACAGGTTTCATATAAACTAATATGTTTGTATCTATAAAATACGGCACCATTACTGTATTATGAAAAAGTCCCGCATCATTTTCGGAAAACTTGGACCCTTTAAACGCAACATCAGGTTTTTGTGACCTGTTCTTATCACTGGCTTTGGAGTATGTACTCCATTGTCCTTCAATACGTTTATTCAAAATGTCTATTGTAGATACGCCTCCTTTATTTCTAAAGGCTTGGGTAATTCCACCTTCTATAACATTGTTTAATATGTTTGGGTGCGTTACTTTAATTTCTTCAAAATCACCAGTGATATTAAAACTTTCATCATGTGGAGCTATAACTTTAATACCCAATTCTTCAATTTGAATCCATATTTTTTCAGCTTGTTCTTTTTCTTGTTTTACTCTACTTTGTTGTGTCACGTTTATTAATGGTTTAGAAGTAGCATTTAACAATATATAATATTCGTCATTAAAGTTGTTTGACACAGACTCGTTATGTGGGGGGATGTTAGTATTTGAGGTGTAAGTCCACGCTTTTGTTGTTACATCAGGATGTCCTGGGGGAGAGGCACCTATCAGTCTTGATGTATAAGTTGGGGCACGGTTCGCAATAGAATATGTGCCTGTAGTATCTAGGTCTTCAGGTTTTTCAGGTTTTAGTGGCATTTGACCAGGAGTCATATCAAAAATATTAGTGTACTTTACTTTTTTAATTGCTACTTGAAAATCGCGCAGTGCTTCTGTAACAGATTTGTTAACCATTCCAGATCCTTTACGCACTTGTGGATAATATTGTTTATCTATCCCATATTTTTTCATTGCATTTACATCAAATGCTTTAAAAGATTGAGCCACTCGTGGGAAATTTTTACCTAATTGTTGTACGGCAATTTTAATAGAATCTGTCCAACCAGACTCATTTAGTATTTGTTTTGATTCTTTTTCAAATGTGCCCATATTACTTCCACCAATCTTTCTCTTCCTCTTCTTCAGGCTCTGACTCTGGCTCTTCCTCAGGTTCTTCCTCTTCTTCTGTATCAGGTTCATCTTCAGGCAATGGATAGTCTGTAGATGGAACATCTGGTAGATCACCTTCAATGTTTTCTTCATCTTCAGGAACGGTAGGAGCTATAGCAGCAGCTTCTTCATCGCCAAATTTGCTTGCCGCTAAATCTAATTCTTCAGCATCTGGTTCAATAGCAGATCCAACATCCCCTCTGACTTTAGATCCAAAAGATTCTATTTTACCAATAACCAAATTGCCATATAGATCTTCATCTAATTCACCAGCATTTACTAAACCTTTAACCGCCAATTTAACTGCCTTAGGATTAAACAATCCTTTAATTCTTGGATGATTTATAATATCTCTTAGTGTAACTCCTGTTGGGCCCCGATTGATAGGCACTTCAGCAGGTGCCTCGATAGGCTCCTCAGGGACAATTGAAGGATCTTCCCCTTCCACTGCTTCGCCTACAGGTTCTTCTTCCACAGGTGTTTCACTAGGCATAACCTCTTCGCCCTCTCCTTCGCCTTCAAAGGAATCAGGACCTTCTTCAAATTCAGGTTCATCTTCTGGGACATAATCTTGACCGCTTACAATATCTTTAATGATTTGAGTTAGATCTGTATCCAAAATTTCCTCAGCAAAGTCGGCCATGGTTTGAAAACGGGCTACTAATTCTTGTGCTGTTACAGGTGGCTTAACATCTATTTTACCTGTCAAACGATTTCTAACTTTAGCAATGACAGGCCTATTAGCATCTGCCACAGTAGCATGTGGATCCATACCAGGAACTATAAATACACTTTTAGCATTAGGTGTGTGTCCTGTTGGAGGCAATAATAAATTGCCAATTACACGGGCTTCACGGGTTGTATAGGTCTGATGAATCTGTTCAGGTCTTTTGCCTAATACTTTAATTTGATACTCTTCTAATGTGTTTTTAATAGCAGTATTCAGTGCATCAATATTAATAGCACCTTCTGTGCGATTCTTGAATTTTTTAATAAGTTTATATGCAACCCAATTTAATCTGCGTAATTGGCGCCTTAATGAATTGTCGCCCTTGCCTTCCCAACCTTGAATATTGGTCTGTTGCTGAATCTTATCAAACACAGTTCCGCTGGTTGGATCTTGTGGATTTATTAAAATATCATTTTGTGAAAATGTAGGTTCGGTGTTACCAATCACTAATTTTGCGAACTTATCCGACTTGGACAACCTGCCCTCATTAACAATAATACTGCATAGTTTATCAAATTGCATAGATAGATCTCCTAATTATTCTTTTAAATATTTATGAAATTTGACAGAAAAATTGTATTATACAATTATCTAATTAATTTTAGCTGTTCTGCTATTTTTTGTGTTTCTGGGTCTTCATCCTCAGAAGTAATCAAAGATTTAGAAGCATCATAGAGTTGACCATCTGTATCTATATACATTTTTGCTACTTGAATTCGTTGTTCTCTATTCCCAAAAATTTCTACTATTCCTGGGCATCCTTTCTCATGATCAAAAGGAAAATAGACTATATCATGTTTAACATACCGATTCATTAGGGCCTTAAACAAAACATCAACTTCATCTCTATAAACAGGATCAATATTTCGATTTGGTGCTTCTTCTATATTTACAGGTGAGTATTTAGTAATAGGCAAGAAAAATATTAAATCATAAAAAATCAAAGTATTCTTAACAATATCAATAGTCTTCTGAACAAACTTATCGCTCACCTTCTTATTATGATTTAAATGCAAAGTGTATATTAGATTATCCAAAACGCCACGATCTAAAATAACATTAACATCTTTAGGCTGATTGATGACTTGATCGCACAAGTGATTTAACACAGCTAGTTGACTTTCTTCAGAACCTTCTTTGTTTAACTTAACTTTACCTTCTTTAACCAAGTTTGTATATCTTTCAGTGGGAGTGGTGTACATAGGCCACTGTTTAATAAAGTCTTTACAAAATGTGGTTTTGCCAATATTTTGGCATCCTGAAACACTAATCAACATAATAGTTTACCTCCATATAAGTTTAAATATTTTTCAAGATATCTGTCTAACCACACGATATCTTTATTATTATATAATATCTCAACTTCTTTAAATGTCAATTGAGAAAAATCGTTTATTGGGATGGTTAATGTTTCTCCGTTTCTTTAAATTCTGCATTCTTGCACAAATATTTAATAATCCATTCTCTGATTAAAGTAATTTTTAACCATATCCACTTCATATTATACTCCAGTCAATTTATCCCATAAAATCACCTGTAATCGTGAGCACATTCTATAACCATATTTCTTACACCATTCAACCATATTTAAACTAACATCTTGTAATTCAACTCTATTGGAAGCAGCAGGCATTAAAATTATTCTATTGAAATTTAGCTTATACGGAATGATAAAACTTTTTTCAATTTCTTTAATATCTGTTTCAGAAGATACTACAAACTTCCACCAATGATTAGTATGCAATTTAATATTATTAAGAGCCGCCGGAACTATTCTCATACTTTCAGACATGCCTGAATTAGCTAATTTGGGCGAACAATTGATTTGATTTATAACTTCGTTTAGTTCTTTAGAAAATTTAACAGTTCCATTAGTTTCAATTTCATTAAAAATAAAACTATCAGGATATTTGTTTTCCATATACTTTACAAAAGATACAATCTCTTTAGAAGCGCGAGGTAGAGCAGGTTCTCCTCCTGTCCATACTAAATGTACATACCCTTCTAATACTTGCTTTAAACATCCAAATTCTATAATTTTTTGTTCAAGCTGTTCATTTGTATATTCCACTCCATTTTTCCATTGGGCAGCAGAATCACATTTCCAAGAAGCCTCTCCAGCTTCTAATAATCCATTTAATCCACAATGCAAATTGCATCCTGCGAATCTAATAAACACAGAAGGAACACCCACAGACATGCCTTCCCCTTGAATCGTATAGAATGGTGCTTCTCCTAAAACCATTTTTTATCTCCAAAGTAATTAGGGCTACTTAGCAATTTGTCAATCAGCTCGCGTCTTCGAACATAGTTCATTTTAAGAAAAGGAATGTTTCTAGCCCATGCCCTATTCGGCCAACTAGTGCTGCCTTGTAAATATTCCTTAAACATCTTTACAAAATCAGTGACAAATACAGTCGCAATATCTTCTAGTGCTATCTTTTTCATTTATATATCCTTACTAAACGTACATTGTGATTTTGGGGTTTCAAAAAATTGAACTGATTCAATATATGCATCTAATTCTTCTATCTTATCTTCTAAAAGATCATAGAACCACCTGCACAAGTTTTCAGAAGTAGGCACAAATCTTACAAATACAAAACTTTCATACAATTCAATCATATGTGGTTCTGTGATGAATTTAAAGAAGTTAGGATCAACAATTCCATATACACCTGTCCAATTTCCTTCATTCCATTTAATTGGAATATCCTGTCCTTTATATTCTGGTACTAAAGTATGAAACAAAGGATCTTCTATATCTAAAATAAACTTATGATCTAAGACATCATCTACAAACTTTTTAAAGAAATTGAGGTGTTTAAAATCTGTAACCATTCCGTCTTTTAATCCAATAGAAGACAACTTTACAATAATAGTTCCTTGGTGTCCATGTAAATGTCTACAAGCACACCCAGAGTCTAAACTAAATTTTTCATTAAGCTTTTGTGACCAAACTCTGTGTGAGTAACAAAAATCAAACTGTTTTCCTATAACCCATTTGTCCTGCGGCATATTTCTCCTTTTTGTATATAATAATATATTTCAAGAAGAAGTCAAGAAGAATTATGGAATTATTGGAACTTCGACTTTCTTTTTAGGCTTAGGCTTTTTATGTTGCGCTGGATTGACCATTCTCAAATGTCTTTTATATGCAGGGTCTGATATAGACATAAAAGAAGGAGAAGATTGAACTTCTGGTGTAAGATTTTTATCTACATAATCGTTTACTACCGCAAACACTTTTGCTAAAATAAACACATCATATATGGCTGTATGATATGTTTGATCTATATCAAAATTATATCGAGACACTAATTGTGAATATTCTCTTTGTAGATCTTCTGGATTAATTTCGATATTGTTAGCTGCTGCCATCTTAGATAGAACAGCACTAATATTATATCTTTTTCCTTTCTTAGTAATTTTTTGTGTTAATCCATCTAAAATAGTTTTAGCATTAGCATCGCCACCATTTTCCAAATGTTGTAATAAAGGAATATAGAAAATACGAGCAAAGGCAATAGTGTCATATACAGGAGCATTTATTTGTGGCACATTATAATTTTTTGCTCTCGTGTTAACCATCTTCATATCAAAAGATGCATTGTGAGCTATTAATATTGGATTCTTTTGTTTTTGTACAAATTCTCTAAATTCATTAATAGCTTGTACTTCTTCAATATCTGCATCTTCTTTTGAATACTGAGTTTTATCTAATACATCCCTTAAACTCAACTTACCACTTTTTGGTTTATTTTCTATTTCAGGCAAAGGGGGTGTTGTAGGTACAAGCCAATTACGATAAACCATATTCAAAAACAAATCTTTGGCGCCTCTGTTAATTTTTAAATATTTTCTCTTTTGACGCAAGCCTCTAAACTCAATTCGAAGAGGATTAAATTCTCCGATTAATACAAACTTGGCTATACTTTTTATAATATCCAGCCCTTGCATGGCTGGAGTATTTTGGAGACTCATAACTATACCCGAAACAATCATTTTGTTATATTTAGCTTCCGCAATTTCTTTTTTTAAAAAATCTAAATTGCGCTCTATATTTTTAAATTTACTATTCAATTCATAATAGTTTTCATATACAGTATCATTAGACAATTTAGCCTTCAATTCTTGTAGTAACATTATCTTTCTATGAAAAATGTCTAATGTTGTATTTGTACTTCCTTCTACTGCCATAGCTGCTATTTCAGTAATCTGACTGGTAAATGGATTTAATCCTGTAGTCTCTGTATCAAAAAATATAAGTGTTTTGCCTTCAATAGGCATTAAAGGTGTTGGGGAATGTGGTTTAATCCCTTCATGAAACTGATTAATTAGTATGTCAAAGTTTTTCATTGTTGTAGATTATATAATTTCAATTTATCTGGTATATCTTTTATCCACCTAAGTTCGTTTCCCTTTCTCGGATGATCTCTAATAATATTATTTATTTGTAACTGAATTATGTCTATGTCCTTACTTGTATTGTTGGAATTTTTAATTATATTTTTAAGTTTTGATAATTGGCCTATAAGGGTTGTGTCCAATACATGCTGATTATTAATAATAGTTTGTATACCTTTTTCACATGTTTTAACAAGATTTGCATATTCATTATATACAGCATTTTTATTTGATTGTAAACCTGGTGCAGTTAATGTAACTCTAATGTATGTCTCTTTTGGATTTTTAAAAAACATTACATTTTTGTTTTTAAGTTCTATCAAAATATTTCTTTCTTCTTTGCCTGATAGCTCTTCAATATTTAACGTAACATATTCATCTACAGAATCTTTAATACCAATAAACATATAATTTATACCACTGTTTTTAAATACATTAAATAATGCTTTAAGCATTATTTTTTTCTTATTTAAAATATAATTTAAATCGTTTATAATAATTCGAGCACCAGAAGCTCTGCTTCTGGATAAAAATCCCTTTATTTCCATTTTAGAAGAACCAAAAGTAATATCTCCTTCACTGTGACTTTTTTGAGCGTTTGTTAGTAAAGTGAACATAACTTCAAATCCACCTGTATTAAATTTTTGTTTTACATGTACATTTGGCATTTCAAGCTGAATTAAATCGTGAAAATTGATATCTTGTGGAGGTTTAAATATTTCTGTCAAGGGAGTGTTAGTGTTTTTTAATAAGTCGTTTATTGGAAAATCTACGTTTGTTGATTGGTTTAATACATTTAATATATTGCCTGCATTATTATTAAACACAGGAAGTAAGTATAACAATATAAAAGAATCAATATTATTATCTCCAATAACACCCCATCCTCTTTCAGCTCGCAATATAGTAGTTATTTTATCTAATTCAGGTGCCACTAATCGTTGAATATATTGAACATATCTTTTATTATTAGTTACTCCAGAGAAATCAAATTTCTCATCTCCAATATCTCCGCGGGCTATAATGTTAACATCTTCATACACATCTCGTAATGTCTTAAAAGGCTCTTCTTGAACTTCCTCTTCTTTTGGAAAGTCTTTGCCTTCTCTTACGAGTTTATATGTTTCAGATAGTTGCATTATCTAACGCCAGGCCCCGTAGGTCCTTGATGACTATCTTTTCCAATGCCACCACCTGCATTGTCTGGTGTTTGTTCTTGGTGGGTTAATACATTCTTAGCAGATCCTAAGAAAGTTGCAAACAGTCTTTTCATTTCTTCTTTTGTTTCTACTACATTTCTAAGCTTATTATAGAAGTTACTATAAAACTTAGCAAAGCCTTCTTTGTCTTTAACTTTTGTTGATGCTATATCAAACGTATTTAAATACTGAGCAAACATTTCAGGAGTAATACCTTTTTCAGGATCAACCAATGTAGCTAACATATTTTCAGTATAGGCAACAGCATCTGTGTCTCGTTTAACATCATCTTCCATATCTCCTGCACTAGGTGGTGCGCCATCTTGACCAGGAAGTGCACTAGGAGTATCACCGGGTGCCACATCTATTGGACCTGCACCAGTATCTGGACCCATCGGAGGTGCTGTTGGTCCGGGTGACGATGGCATATCTTGTTCTAATAATATTTTATATGCCTCACTTAGCTTTGATCCAAATAATGTGTTCATATATAACTCCCATCTAGCTTATGTAGTAAATTGCTGACTGTCCATACCCGAAGAGCCCTGTTGAGGTGATGTCTGTTGTGTTTGGCCCTGTTGTGGTTGTACTTGCTGTTGCGCCTGTTGGTCCGCATTTAGAGCTTGTATAACTTGTTCATAGGCCTGAGCATCTGTCTGCTTTAAACTATCTAAAAACCCATTTAAGTTTTGTGCAAACGTGGGCTTTTTAATCATAGCCGCTATATCTACAGGTTGCTGTGGAGCTGCTCCTGCTTGTTGCGGAGCTTGCTGCGGGATGCCTTGAGACTGGACTGGTGCAATCTCATCTAACTGTTCTAACTTATTCTTAATAACATCATCAAATTTACTCATAGTATTTCTCCTTTAAATATTTATGAAAATCATTAATAAAAAAGCTTTTTAAACTCTTTAGATTGTAAATATTCCTTTTCTAGATATATTAATCCTTTCTTTTGTGTAAATTTTTTAAGAAGTTTACTGGACATATTAGAATTTTTAAACTTGTTAATTTTGCCTTGGAGTTTATGAATCAATTCTTTAGTTTCACCTGCTGACATATTGTTCAAATCTATAACGTTTCTTGAAACATACATTGGAAAAGGAACCCTTTTGCTTAACAATAAAAGAGTATTGAAAACAAAATTATATACTTTAGTGGTCTTTCGAGCTTCAACAAACTCTTTCATTATGTGATCTTTGAAGGTTGGTTGTACAAACAATATCTTGTCTGATCCATTTAATTCTTGTATCTTGTTGAAAATATTGATAGTTATGAAGTGAAGAAGTAGTCGTTTTATATCTTGGTCTAAACTTTGTATATATAATATAATATTTTGATGAATTGAGAGACTAATTTCTTTGACTAAATCATTTTGAGACTTTTCGAGTATTTGATCAAAAAGAACTATTTTAAATTCTGGTGTCTCTATAATATCATTCAGTTTTTGTTGTGTCATTAAGAAATCCTTCAATTACTATATTTTCTATTGTACTTGAGGATAATCCACTATTTATTCCATCTGCAATAATATTTTTATAATCTTGCACAAGAGTGTTTATTCTTTGTTTTAGTTTTACTTCATTTTCATATAACTTGGTATCAAATTTTTGTGTTGACGGTTCTTTATTAACAAGATCAAATAAAACATTAGCATTTAATAGCTCCAATTTATCTTCACCTATTAATCTTCTTACTTTCAATATAAGTGAATCAAGTGGTGTTAATGCAATACTGTCTTCTGCATTTACACTTTCTCTTAATTTTTTACCTTCATCGTCTATCAAACCAATTTTATATGCTTCCATTTCTTTTATTGGTTGAATCAATCTGTGTAAGAATATTCCAACAGTATAGCTATTGTAAGCAGATTCTTTCATCATTTGATTATATTCTACACCATGAATATGAACTCTTCCAAATGGATTATATGGGCATCCAATACCAAAAGAGGCAGATCCACAATAAATACATCTTTTTGGATCATCTCCATGAACGTGTCGTTTATGTGGGGAATATGGACATCCGTTGCCATAAGATTTCGCATCACAATACATACATTTACTATCTCTGTTAGTTCCGATTATCTGTGTCATTTTTTAATCCCTCTATTATATCTTTATTTAGTTCAAAGAAGGTATCCATTGATACTATTTTACAAGGTGGATAATGTGTAGTTGATATATTATCAGTTTTTGGTGGAATAAAATAATAAAGAGAATTTTGGTAAATGTATTTTACATTATCTAAAAATAGAACAAATCTTCCAATGTTATTAATCTTAAAGCAAAGGAACCAATAAGGCCGGGTTCCTTGTGAGACTTGTTCAATCCACTTATTCATTTGGCTTTCGCCTTCTGGTGCAAACAATTTAGCCCAAGCCATCTTCTTATAAAACTTGCATTCAAATCTAACATGATCCCATTCTTTTGGTGTAATTAAATCACCTTCAAACATGCCTATTTGTTCCTTAGAGAGTGTTTCAGTTCGGAAGAAATTTTTACCACCAACAAAAGCTCCACTGTTTGGGACACGAGTAAAGGACTTACCAGTCACTTTAGACAAGTGCTTAGCTAATTCTCTTTCCCAACCTTTACCTTTATTTTTGTTTGCGTTGCTCATGTTGTTTTAATTTATCCTCCATTTGTTTCAAGGCTGTATAATAAGTAGGAAATTCATCTAAATGGTTTGCTGTGATGTTTTTAGCTATCTCAATATCATTGGTATGTTCTTTTTCAACTTCTATACCCATTTCAAATTCCTTTTGATCATATTCATTATAATCCTTTTTAGGAGATTTTAATGTAATTTCATTTGCCTCTCCGATTATCACTGCAATTTTTTCATCCTCGAAAGGTTCTTCTGTTATAATAGTTTGTAATTTATCAATTACTTTTTTAACACCAATATCACTTTCCCAAAATAACACCACTCCATCATCATCTATTATATATCTAACATTTGATTTTTCCAGTATTGATTTTAGAATATTGCAATATTCTTTTTGCTCAGATTTAACGGCGCATTCCATTAAAGGTGATTTTTTAGACTCTGTTGAAGAATTGATTAGTTCATTAAATGTCCTTCTATACAGGGGAATTTTTTTACTTCTTTTCTTTTTCTTTTTACCTTTTAGATTTTCAGCACCCCACAAATTACGAGCATCTCCGGGAGCATAAAAGTCGCCACTAAATCCTGGTGTCTCTGCATGATTTTGTGATGGTCCAAATACACCGGCTGTTGTTGTTTCATTTACTTTTTTCATAATTTTAGTTGCCTTTCCTCAATAATTACTTATACTTATTACATATAGGAATCTACTATGGATAAAAATCTATTTGAGAAGTATAACGCAGAACTTAAAGAAGATCTGCAATTGGATGATATTAACTTAAAAGACACACAAATGAAGCTACCCGCTATCAAACACAAATGGGTGTCTAGATTAATTGAACAAAAAATTGAAAGAAACAAACTAAAAGAGTTAAGGAAAGAAGCTATTATTAATTTAATCACTAAAAACAAAGATAAACAAATTGTTACTCTTTCTGATCGAAGTTTAATGCTTCATGCAGAGCAACACGAGGTTGTGCAAAAAATCGATTCTAAAATAACAGATTGTGATATATTAATTGAATATTTAGAAAAAGCTGAACAAATATTAAAGTCGTCTACATTTGATATAAAGAATATAATAGAGATAAAAAGAGCAGAGCTTAGTTAATGCCTAAAGTAATATTAGACTGGGATACTAGATATAGTAAGGGAATAATAACATCTGATTTTTTAAATAATATCAGACACTATTTTTCTGTACCTAACCCTCTAGCTAAACTGTCTAAATTTCAAGGATCGCATATTCCAAAGAGATTATTTGCTATCACAGATACAGGAAGATTCAATATAGGACTTTATTACGATATACATGACTATTTAATCAATTGCGATATCGACTATGATGTAATTACAACTCCACTTTTAAAAGATAAAATTGAAACAGGATATACACCAGAACCTGTTGATGTGCCTGTTTTAAATCTTCCCTACCGCGATTTTCAAGAACAGGGTATATTAGAGGGATTGAAATATGGTAAAGGTATTTTTGTAATAGGCACAGCTGGAGGAAAAACTCTTTTAATGGCAGGTCTTATTAGCGCTATTAAGCCTACTACCACATTCGTCCTATTACCTCCCAATTTAATTGAACAAACATATAATGATTTAATAGAATATGGTATACCTAAAGAAAACATAAGTCAGTGGAGTGGCGATCACGAATTTAAAAAAGCTCCTATCATTTTAGCCACTTATCCAATTGTACAAGCTCGTATTAATCAATACTGTAGAAAAGATGGCAAAATAGTAAAATCAAAACGTAAAAAAGACAGTGAATGGAAACAACAGAGAGATGAATATTTAACAGAATTATCAGATGTGGATTTAGTTATCATAGACGAAGTACACACCTTAAAAAAGGCTAATTTGATAAATGAGACAGTAGATATTTTTAAAACTCCACATAAATTTGGACTAACAGGAACTCTACCAGAAAGCTTAATTGATACATGGAATATTATAGGTAAAATTGGGCCTATAATTTTAGATGTGAATTCAGCGGAGTTGCAGAAGAGTGGAGCTATTTCTCCTGTATTTGCACAAGTGATTAATATTAAATATAAACATCCACCTCACATAAAACGAGATGCTGATGATCCAACTAAAGGATATTTACAAGAGTGCGCGTTTATTTATAATAGTGAATATAGAAATAAAATTATATCCCGACTTGCTCAAAAGGTAGACAATAATATTTTAATTATGGTAGACAAATTAGATCATGGTGAACTTCTAGAAAAAACACTACAAACCAATATTCCTAATAAAGAAGTGTACTTTATTAGAGGTTCTGTAGAAATGAATGATCGTGAATCTGTTAAAAAATTAATGGAAGCAAAGAACAATATAGTATGTATTGCTATGACTAAAATATTTTCTACAGGTATTAGTGTTAAGAATATTCACTATTTGCTTTTTGCACAAAGTGGTAAGGCTAAAATTACATTGTTGCAAAGTATTGGAAGAGGGTTAAGATTACATCCTAAGAAAAATCTATTGGTTATATTTGATATAGCAGACGAACTATACTATGGGCGGAAGCACTTAGAAGTTCGAGTTAGACATTATGATAATGAGAAAATAAAATATGAAACAAAAACAGTGTGCGAAACATGAAATTAAAATACAAGGAAAGGGTCCAGAAGATTTTGAATGGTCAGAATGTGTTCAAGAAATTATTATTCCGTGTCCTGTATTTTTTAGATTGATTCATTTGCCTTTAACAGTCCCTGTTAAAAAAATGGCCTGGGATTTTGGGGACAATACTAAAATAACCATTATCACTAATAGAAAACAAGATATTGATAAAATTGAAGTAGCTCATACATTTAGACCAAAGCAAGTAGGCAAAACAACACTAGGAATAGGAGCAACAGCATATTCTGCAAATCATACATATGTAATGCCTGTGCTTGTTATTAAAAATATTATCACAAAAGTATCTAATAATTATATAGATCCTGAAGTATTAAAAAACCAAATTGTTCAATACTATAAAGATAATAATATGACAGATGAATTGGCTAATTCTATTCAACAAATTGCAAACAGATTAGCTTATGCCCCTAATTTCGTAAATTATTCTTATAGAGAAGAAATGTCAGGCGATGCTCTAATAAAAATGTTAGAAGCATTAACCACCAAAAAATTTAAACCGAAGAAAGGAAATCCTTTTTCATATTTTACAAAAATAGCCTTTCATGCATTTTGCAATAGAATCAAAAAAGAAAAACGGGCAAGAAAAGCATTAGATGAACTACAAGCAGAAACCTTTGATAATATGGTCGGCTCCGGAGAATTGCCCGCACAACACAGAACGTATCATGATTCATATGATAATGATTATGGAGATGATAGAGGACTTATAAATGAAGCTAATTAAAGAACAAGTTGCACTAATATCAGATTTGCATGTAGGGTTACATGGCTCCTCTACTCAATGGCATAAAATAATATTAAATTTTGCACACTGGCTAAAGGAAACATTATTATCTAACAATATCAAAGATATTATAATTGCAGGAGATATTTTAGATGATCGAAATGAAGTGCCTGTGACCACTTTACAACAATTATCTAAATTTTTCGAAATATTAGATTGCTTTAATATTATTGTGCTTGTAGGAAATCATGACTGTTATTATAATAAAAGGTCAGATGTACATTCTTTAGATTTATTAGATCAGTGGGAAAATATAACAGTTATTGATAAATTGACCACTATTACATCTCATGAAAAAATGTTAACCTTTGTTCCATGGAATACGCCGTTAGATGAAATTCCTAATAGTGATATTATTTTTGGACATTTTGATATTAAGACATTTAAAATGAATTCTAGAAGAATTTGTGAATACGGCATTAATTCTAATGATTTATTAACAAAAGCAGATTTAATTATTACAGGACATTTTCATTTAACTGAAGCTCGAAAATATTCTAATGGAACTATTGTATATTTAGGTTCTCCGTATGAACAAAACTGGGGAGAGGCTAATTCACCAAAAGGTATTTATCTTTTAGATATACCAACTAAAAATGCAAATTTCATACCCAATCTACAATCACCACGACATAGAAAGGTAAGACTATCAGAACTAATAGCAGTAGGAAAATTGACAAGTACTATTAAAAAGGAATTTGCTGACAATATTGTATCTTTTATTGTAGATGCAAAAGCAAATCCGCAAATGATAGAATCACTGATTAACAAGTTCTCGTTACTTAAACCATTGGAATTAAAAGTAGAATATAGTACAATAGGAAATATTGAAGTCATAGATGAGATTGATTTTGTATTTTCAGGTATAAATATTCAGGGTGATATTGAAGAGTTTATTAAGAATTTAGAAAACTTCGATAAGAAAGAAGAGCTAACAAACTATCTTCAAGAAGTGTATAAAAAAGTGGAGACAAAAAATGGCTAAACTAAAACCAGAAGGCGAATATAAGAACATAATGAATGCTATTATTGGTGCTATTGACTTTGATACAGGAAAATTTAAGAAAAGTATGAAAAAAGAAGGTATCGTACTTGGAAAGGTAACTGTCAAAGAAAAGGGCAAACCTGATAGAGACATTGAAAAGCACAAGGATGATAAAGATCCAAAAGATAAAGCAGTAAAAAAGAAAGCAGTAAAAAAGAAAACTGTTAAAAAACCAAAGAAGAAAAAGAATGAATAATAAAATTGGCGCAGCAATACTAACGTGTAACAGAGTAGACTTCTTTAAACAGTGTCTTGCTTCTATACCTGGTGTAGAAACATTAATAGTAGTCAATGATGGAAAGCCATACGATAGTGATGTTTATACACGCAATGTAAAAGAAGTTATTCAACACAGTTCTAATAAATGTGTAGGCATTTCTAAAAACGAAGCACTGAGATATTTGATTCAAGATGGATGTCAGCATTTGTTTTTAATAGAAGATGATATGTTAATTAAAAATCCAGATGTTTTTAATGCATATATCAAAGCAGCAGAGGCTTCTGGAATATGGCACCTTAATTTTGCATACCACGGGCCTGCTAACTTTAAACCAGGACAATATGGCGTTAAGAATCCTAGACAAATAGTTGATTATGAGAATGGAATTGAGATTGGATTAAATCCAAATTCTGTAGGATCTTTTAGTTATTATTTGAGAGGTGTTATTAAATCTATTGGATATATGGATGAAAGATTTCAAAATGCTTGGGAGCATGTAGATCATACATATAGAATTATTAAAGCTGGATTACATCCTCCATTTTGGTGGTTTGCTGATTTGGCTAATAGTGATGAATATATTAATGAATTAGCAAGCAGTGAAGTCAATTCAGTAATTCGAAAAACCTCTGAATGGACAGAGGGCATGCAAAAAGGAGCTCAATGGTATGCTCAGAAGCACGGATTCATTCCTACTAAAACTCCAGATACACCACCTGAAAAGGTATTAGCTATTTGTGAAGATATACAAAAGAAGTATGCTAAAAAGATATTATGAAAATTGCATTGCTAGTTCCCAGTCGAGAAAGACTCAACTTAAAACTTACTTTGATAAGTTCTATCATCACTACTGTCAGTGATATTAATAATGTGAGTTTATATTTTGGAATAGATGACGATGATCCAACAAAGGATATAGTCAAAAAAATATCTAGTGCTATACCTTTTGTTCATATAGTTCCAATACATAATGAAGGCAAGTTTATTGGAATTAATAGAATATGGAATCAACTGGCAGCTGTAGCACAGGTCGATCACGATATCTTTGGATATATTGGTGACGATATGGTTTTTAGAACGCCTGCATGGGATTCAGAAATATTAAATGAATTTACAGATAAAAATTGTCCTCCAGACCAAATTAAAATGGTACATTGTAATGATGGGTATCATGGCCCGCGCCTGTGTGTAAATGCTTTTATCCATAAAAAATATTACGAGATTTTAGGATATTTGTGCCGCCCCGAATTTCCAATAAACTATTCTGATAGCTGGATGTGGGAAACTTTTAGTGCTTTTAAAAGAATTACATATATTCCACATATATTAATAGAACACAATCACTGGACTATTAAAAAGACTGCGCCAGACAAAACCGCGCAAAGAATGATAGGCGATAATAGAGAAAGAATTAGTGATAAATTGTGGGAAGACCTTGGCCCTGAAAGAGATAAGGATGTTTTAAAGTTAGCTGCATATATTAAACAAGTCCCGGACTGGTCGGTTGTAAGTAATAAATTTAGAAGTTGATTATGATTGAAAGTAAAAGAAAAAGAATCATGTAATATGCCAGAAATTTATATATGTCAAAGCCAAGGATTAGGAGATTTTATAGTGTGCAATGCTCTCATTCGAGCTATCTGTACGAAATTTGACAAATGTTACTTGTTTGTAATGCACACTCATATTGATTCTGTCATTTTTATGTATAGAGACATTAAAAATTTAGAGTGCATATCTACTCTTAATGAATATAATATGATGTTAACCGTTCATCAAAAAAAATTGCCTCATATCATGATAGGCATGCAAACCTTTGATAGATCTAGTAGAGTTTATGATTTTAGTTTTTATTATAAGATGGGAGTAGATTTTAGTAAACGGTGGGAGGGGTTTAAGGTTATAAGAGATTTGCCTAGCGAAGAACAATTTTATAAAAAAATAAAGATTAAATATAACTTGGACGATTCTGAATATGCCTTTGTACACGAGGATGTAGCCAGAAATATGATTGTAGACAAAAAGTTAATATCAATTCCAAAAATAGTTTTTTCAGAAAAAGGATTAACCCCAAATATATTTGATTATTTAACGATCATTGAAAGAGCAAAAGAAATTCATGTAATACCTAGTAGCTTCTCTCCTTTAATTGATTCTTTAGACATTGGGAATAAATTATATCTTCATAAATACAGTAGAAATATTGAACCTTTTGCTCAACCTACACTTAAAAGAAATTGGATAATATATAATTAAATGAAAATTATACCTAATGCCGCAATCTGTTATTTATACTATCATCACCCTCTTCATGCATATAGGATTGTGTCAAGTCTTAAATTGTTATACAATAATTTTTTAAGCACGTGGGACTATCCTGTAATAATTTTACACGAGGGAGGCCCCGCAAACAATATTAAAAGGCTACAACAAATGTTTCCAAACATTAAATTTATTTTCCAAGAAATACAATTTGATCTCGATTATTCTAAAGATATTATTGATCAAATACCAATTAAATTTAAAGGACATTGGGATAAGACTGCATTTTTTAGTATGGGTTATAGGCATATGTGTAGACTGTATTCTGGTAAAATTTTTGAACTGCCTATAATAAAAGCGGCTCAATATTTGCTTAGAATAGATTCTGATTCATATTTTTATGATAAAATGAAATATGATCCGTTTGCTGTAATGCAAGAAAAAGATTATCTGTACGCTTCTGTTGGAGAGGGAATAGATGATGATTATGTAATAGAAGGATTATATGAAACCGTTAAAAAATATCAACCAAACAATCCTAAAATAGGTGAATTGAAATATAATGGTACTTTTCATACACATTTTGATCTTACAAATGTGCAGTGGTTTATAAAAAACTATATGGACTATTTCAACTATATTGATAAAACAGGAAACATTTTTATTAAGCGATGGGGTGATGCTCCTATTAAATATTTTGGCGTTAATTTATTAGTCCCACCAGAAAAGATTCATATGTTCACCGATCTTCCTTATAGGCATGGGGGAAATTATAATGTATAACAATGTATACATTTATCCACATCTCCACCTTGGGGATAATATAGTGTGCAACGGATTAATAAGAAATCTTATTAAAGATTATGATCAAATTAATTTGTTTATTAAACAATCTAAAGCTCCCTCTGTAATGTGGATGTATAGGGATTTAAAAAATATTAAGTATTTAATGGTCCAAAAAGAACCACAAGCTGAAGAATGGATTAAACTAAATAATCCACAAAAATTGTTAAAAATAGGGTATGAGTTTAGAGACAATAACATAAACTTTGATCAAGCTTTCTACAAGCAATATAATATCGATTTTGAAAAAAGATGGACCGATTTTTATCTTGACAGAGACATGGAAAGAGAAAAATCTTTTTTTAAAAGATTCAATGTAAAAGAAGGAGAATATATATTTTTTCACGAAGATAATGGAAATAACTATAAAGGTAAATTTATAATTAATAGAAAACTTGTACCACAAAATGTTCCAACCATTTACGCTAAAGAAAATTACACAAATAATATATTCGACTACTGTTACATTATTGAACACGCGAAAGAAATTCATGTAGTAGAAAGCAGTTTTTTGTTTCTTGCGGACACTTTAAACATTACAGATAAATTGTACAGTCACAGATATGCGCGCCGATATCCACCCGATGAAAAACCAACTCTTAAAAATAAATGGACTATATATGACCTATAAAGACGCTATCAGAACTTCAATGGAAATATTAGCTGAAGATCCAAAAACATTGTTTATTGGATATAATGTGAAGTATGGATCTAAAGCCAATGGAACTCTTGTGAATATTCCAGATAATCAATTAATAGAAACACCTGTAGCAGAAAATCTTATTGTTTCTATGGCTATTGGATTAAGCTTAGAAGGATTTAAACCTGTTGTATATATTGAAAGATTTGATTTTGTTATCCATGCCGCCGATGCTATTGTAAACCATTTAGATAAAATTAAACAAATGTCACACGGAGAATTTGATCCGCGTGTTATCATAAGAACTGTAGTAGGAAATAAAGCAAACCCACTATTTACTGGAGCCACTCATACACAAAATTTTTCTAAAGCGTTTAGAGAGATGTGTGATATGCCAGTTATTGAACTGCCTTTGAGAGCAGATGATATTATAACCATATATAATGCTGATGAAAGTTGTTTAATTGTGGAAGATAAGGATTTATATACTGAACAATGCTAAAATTTCTAATAACAGGAGTATCTGGTTTTGCAGGACAACATTTAGCTCAAAAGTTGTTAGCTGAAAATCATATAGTTCATGGTACATATAAAACTGAAGGATTTCAGCCTATTACAGGTATTAATTATCACCGGTGTGACTTAACATATAAACAACAAATAGTTAATATTTTAACTAATAACACATTTGACGGAATTTTTCATTTGGCAGCGCAAACACATATACCACTAGCATTTCAAGATCCTCTACTTACATTTAACACTAATACTATAGGCACTATAAATCTATGCGAATCCATTTTATCTAATGCCCCGCAAAGCATTATAATGCAGTGTTCTACGGGCGATGTGTATGGAAATGTGAAAGAACAAATAAAGGAAAATTGTCCATTACAACCTAACAATCCTTATGGGGTATCTAAAGCTGCTGCTGATATGTATATTTTAGAAAGATCACAAAACGCCAAATTGAAAAATTTTATTGTTAGACCATTTTCACATACAGGTCCAGGCAGACCTTCAACATTTTCTATATCTTCTGATGCAAGACAAATAGCTAAAATTATATTAAACAAACAAGATAAGATTATTCGTGTAGGTAATATAAAAGCCAGTCGAGCAGTTTTAGATGTACGAGATATGGTAGATGTGTATTATCAACTAATGACAAATCATTTAAACGGAGCAATAAACAATGGAGAAGTGTTTAACATAAGCGCAACAAAAACATATGATATAGAACATTATATAAAGATTATGTTAAATGAATTCAAATTAAAAGATGTTGAATTAACAATAGATGAAAAACTTTATAGACCTATAGATACGTTGACAGTACATCCAAATAGTGTAAAAGTTAAGAGGTTTTTAAATTGGAAACCAAAATATAGTTTAAAAAATACATTAAAAGATCTTGTTAAATACTGGATAAACAAGGAGAAAAATAATGAGTGTTAAAGATAGTGATTCACATAAACTGATGTATCATCCTCAATGTTTAATAAAGTGGATGAACGGTGAATATGTACCCTTTCATGCAGAAGTGGGCATAACAAATAAATGCAATCATAAATGTAAGTTTTGCATTTTAGATTGGTCTACACATGGAAAGAATGAAATAGATAAAGATGTATTTATGAATACATTAAAAGAAATGGCTGAAATGGGAGTTAAATCAGTTTACTATGCTGGTGAAGGAGAACCCACCTTACATAAGAATCTAGTTGAATTTATAAAGTATGGAAAACAATTAGGAATGGGACAAGCTATATCCACAAACGGATCTCTTTTTAATAAAAAAATGGCAACAGAAATATTAGGAGATCTTTCTTGGTTACGATTTAGTATAGATGCGGGTACGGCAGAAACCCATGCACTCATTCATGGTATATCACCAAAAAATTACGATATTATATTACAAAATATAAAAGACTGTGTTGAAATTAAAAAGGCCAACAATTTTAAGGTTGATATTGGCGTACAGTTAATTTTAATGAATGAAAATATTAATGAAGCTGAAATGCTAGCCTTGTGGTGTAAAAATGCTGGTGTTGATAATTTTCAATTAAAACCAGCGCATAACCATCCAAAGAGTTCATACTCTACTGGAATATATAAATTTGCACACCAAACATTAAAAGAAAATTTGGAAAAATTGGAAGATGATAAATTTACTGTAGTGGTTAGAGTTAAAAGTGCAGAAAGACTTACACAAGAAAAAAATTATACAGGATGTCATGGTTTTGATTTTTATGTTATTATAGATGCTAAAGGAGATATTATACCTTGTTCTATTTTTTATAATTCAAAATATGTTTATGGTAATCTGTATAACAATACGTTTAAAGAAATTTGGACAAGTCAGAAAAGAAAAGATATAATTGCACAAATTAATAAATTGAAATTTAAAACGTGCAAAAATTATTGCTGTCGATTAGACGTAATTAATAGATATTTAGACAGACTTAAACACCCCGAAAATAATGATGAATTTATTTAATAGGAATTGAGTATGGTAAAAACAACAAATAAATATAGTAACAAAAAAATAGTATGGTTTCCTGAAAAGCTTAATTCCTTTAAAGATGGACGAATAACACCTCCTATCTACGTACGAATAAAGCCTATTAATAAATGTTGCCATAGTTGTTCATTTTGTATTTATAGAGCTAAAAATGTTCATATGCATGAAACAATGAATGAATCTGATATGTTGCCCAAAGATAAACTGTTTGAAGTACTAGATGATTTAAAAGATATGGGAACAAAATGTGTAACATATTCTGGCGGTGGAGAACCGTTAATGCATCCTAATATAGCAGAAGCCATGCAAAGAACTTTGGACAATGGACTAGATTTATCTCTATTAACAAATGCCCAATTATTGAATGGAAAGCGCGCGGAGGTTTTATCTAAAGCTAAATGGATTAGAATTTCTATGGATTATTACGACGCAGAATCTTTTGTCAAATCACGCGGCGGAAATGAAAAAATGTTTGATCAAATAATATCTAACATTATAGAGTTTAATAAAATCAAAAATGATGTATGTGAATTATCTGTTAATTATATTATAACCAAAGAAAATGTAGACAATATACATGAAATGACAAAATTGTTAAAAGAAATAGGTATTAATAATATAAGATATTTTCCAGTTCAAGTAGATAATTATGTTGAATATCATCGTAATATTACTAAAGAAGTTTCATATATACTAGAGTGTACAAAAAAGTTTTATGAAAACAGTGAATTTAAAATATATGATGGATACAAAATTGAGCCAGAAAGTTTTAAACGACCCTATAATAGATGTTATATTATGCAAACCATTCCTGTAATAGGCGCTGATAGTTTTGTGTATAATTGTCATAACAAAGCATATTCTACGGATGGAATAATAGGATCCATTAAAAACCAATCATTTAAACAATTATGGTTTAGTGAAGAAACTAAAAAACATTTTGATAAATTTAACCCACAAATATGTTGCAAATGTTTTTGTGCGAATGATAATAAGAATATATTTATTCACGAATTATTAAATGCTTATGGGGATAACTTTGTCTAATGACTAAAAAAGAATTAATAGACTTTGAAACCAAAATGAAGGAAGTATTTAAAGAGGGCAAATTGCCTTTTTTGGTACACTTTTCAGGTGGAAATGAAGATCAGTTGTTGCACATATTTAAAGATATAAAACCAGATGATTATGTTTTTTCAACTCATCGATCCCATTATCATTATTTGCTAAAAGGCGGAGATCCAAAAGTATTAGAACAAAAAATACGAAATGGAGATAGCATGTTTGTGTTTGATAAGAAGTTAAACTTTCTAACTTCGTCTGTATTAGCCGGAACTGCTGGTATTGCTGCTGGAGTGGCATTAGCTCTTAAATTGAAAGGATCAAAAAACAAAGTATGGTGTTTTATTGGAGACGGTGGTGAAGACGGTGGTCATTTTTACGAAGCCGTTAGATATGTACAAAATTTAAGATTGCCGTGCACTTTCATCATTGAAGATAATGATCGAAGTGTTGAAACATCTAAGTTATTAAGAGGGTCAAGAAAAAATATCAATTGGCCTTCCTGTGTTAAGAGATATAAATATATACCAACTTATCCACATGGCGGTCCTGGACTAAAAGAAATGATTAAATTTGATGAAAACATAGTTAATAGGTTTGCTCAATGAAATTAAGCTTTCCATATTTATATTCAAAATATAACATGCACATAACTGGAGTTATCCATGCTGGTGGTCATGTGGGTCAAGAAGCTCCACTATATAATTCTATTCCAACACTTAAAAATGCTATATTGTTCGAGCCAGACAAAAATAATTTTAAAAAGATGGAAGAAGCGGCTAAGCCCTTTCCTAAAATAAAATGTATTAATGCAGCATTAGGAGCACGTTCTTATATTGGTATTATGTATACGGAAACAGACAATAACGGAGCATCAAATTCTTTACTTGAGCCTAAAGTACATCTACAACAATATCCACACATTAGTTTTCCTAAAAAAACTAAAGTTAGTGTTAAAGAAATAGATGGATATGATTTAGATGAATCATACAACTGTTTAGTAATGGATGCACAAGGATTCGAACTCGAAATTTTAAAAGGGGCCACTACTACTTTAAAAAACATTGACTATATATTCACCGAAGTTAACAGAGAAGAAGTGTATAAAGATTGTGCACTAATTCAAGACTTAGATGAATTTTTAGCCAAATTTGGATTTGTAAGAAAAGAAATTGAATGGGATACGGAGAATGGAATGACTACTTGGGGAGATGCATTATATATAAAGGAAAAGAAATTGAAAAGAATCGCATTTACAATCGTTTTAAATGGAGTACATCATTTAAAACATAACGATTATGCAGAATATATTCTTAAAAATTTTGATTATTGGGTAGTAATAGAAGGAGCATCAAAGAATCAAGGCAGCACCAGTTGGTGTAATAATATGTCCAATGAATATCAAAATAATGGTGCTTCAGTAGATGGTACTAGAGAATATCTAATTGAACTATCTTCTAAGAATGATAATTTGATATTAGTATTAGCCGATAAAATGTGGGAAGGAAAAGATCAGCAAGTTAATAAAGCTGCAGAAGAAATTAATAAACTTGCAGATGAAGCTTTTGTATGGGAAATAGACGTTGATGAACAATGGACAATTGAAAATATTAAGAAAGCAGAAGAAATTTTAACACAAAATAAAGCCAAAACAGGAGCATTTTTATGTAATTATTTTGTCGGCCCTAATTTGTTTGCAAGAGGGCAATGGGGTGAAGGCAAAGCACTTCCATATAGAAGATTATGGCATTGGAAGAAAGATATGTTTAAGTCACATGAGCCTCCATGTTTGGTTAACGGCAATGGATTAGGAATTCTCATTCCGGTTAGATTTAATCATTATGCAGTTTATTTTGAAAAAGATGTTAAATTTAAAAATATGTGGTATGGTGGGCATGAAGGCATTTATGACAGGTGGAAATTGTTGCAAAATGAAACAAGTTTTCCTCAACATATAAGCAAACTATTAGGAACTAATACACATTGGGGTAATACGGATACTTGGATACATAAAATATGAATTTCGTAGATGGCAACAATTTTATCAGTCATTATTTAAAAACAGGCGAAAAGTGTGCTGTAGGCAAAATTGGTGTTGTCGAATTGAAACTATTGTTTTCATATTATAAAAAGAATTTTAAAATATTTTCAGATTTAGAATTTGAAGGCACTAATATTGCAGGTATATATCCTTTTAGTGAAGAAGAATATAATAAATTTGGAGCAGAATATTTAAAGGCATTATATACACTAGATGCTATCCCATTGTGGAATAAAATATTACCAGGCTTTGAGCAATCTATAATACAACAAATAAAATCTCATATTATACAATTACAAGACATTGAACCATATCTTAGAACTCCACCATGGTCTCATTCATTAAAAGATAAAAAAGTTCTAGTTATAAGTCCCTTCGCTAATTCTATAGAAAAGCAATACAAGATAAAAGATAAAATATGGCCAAATGGTATATTGCCAGATTTCGAACTTAAAACAATTAAATATCCTCATTCAAAAGTTATCAATCCCTCAACACCATTTAATTCTACTTTAGAAGCAGCACAATGGGCTGAAAATGAAATGAATAAAATTGATTATGATGTAGCTATTATAGGAACTGGTGGGGCATCTATTTTATTAACTGCACATGCAAAGAAAATGGGCAAGATAGGAATTCACATGGGCGGTCCTACACAAATCCTATTTGGTATAAGAGGGCGAAGATGGGATGATATAGAACAATTTAAAACTCTTTATAATGATTTTTGGACAAGACCCTCAAAAGATGAAATTCCTGAAAAACCTGAAAATGTAGAGGGAGGATGCTACTATTAAAGTTATTGGACAATATGATCCTTGGGGCAGAATGGGCAATAGAATGTTTGTGTATGCCTTTAGTAGAATACTAGCTCAAAAAAGAGGATGTGAATGTTTCTGTGCGCCTCTTCCAAACTTTCCCAAAACATCGCAAGACGTTGGTCTTCCATCACAAATAGGCTTTATAGCTAATCCCATTACGACCAGAAAATATGGCAATCATTGGGTTGATATGAACGATTTATTAACCACAGAGAGAGATGTAGTAGTTAATTCTTTTCTTCAAAAAGCAGAATACTATATAGATTATAAAGATTTTTTAAGTGAATTTTTTTGGTGGGAAAAAGAGGGCATGGCCGAGCCAGACGAAGATGAATTGGTTATACATTTAAGAGAGACCGATTATGTAGACATTGGGATAACTATATCCCATGATTTCTATAAAAATGCAATTAAAACATTAGGGTATACAAAAGTGTCAATTGTAACTGATGATTGTACAACAAAATATATTCAAGAATTAATGAGTGAAGGTATTAAAGTATTAAGCACACAAAGAGTTAATAAGTTTGATGTGGCTAATACAGAAGCAGAAATGTTAGACTATGCATATATGCTAAAATCTAAACATTTGTTAATTTCACATTCTACCTTTTCATGGTGGCCGGCATTTTTAGGAAATCAAGAGAAAATATTTTATCCTGTAGTAAGTAAGAGCATGTGGAAGGAACCACCTGAAAAAGATGATATAGATTTGTTTATTCCTAATAAAAATTTTATAAAAATATGAACTTTGTATTATTCCATAAGGGATCTAAATGGCCTAAACATATACAGTATTGTATAAAACAAATACTCTATACAAATCCGTGCAGTAAAATTTATATTATAACAAATTTTAATATTGAACACCATGAACAAATTATACATATACCTCTTACTACATTAACAGTTCCAGATATTGGTAATTATTATTTACACGATCCTATGGGAGAGTTATTTAGAAATGCTATGTTAAGAATTTTTTATATTGAAGCTTTTTTAAAACAATACAATATAAAAAATATTATTCATATTGATAATGATGTATTAATATATGATAATATAAATAAAATAGAAAATGAATTAATAAAACATGATTTTTTGATGTCATGTGCAGATCCGTTAAATTATTCGTTTGGTTTTAGTTACATTAAAAGCGATAAAAGTTTATATGAGGTTAACAATCAACTACTTAATTTAATAATACAAGGAGAAAACAGTCTTGAAAAACAAGTAGGCGGAATGCCACATGAAATGCGATTACTAAATTACATCAATCAACACAAAAAATATATTGATATATTACCAATATTGCCTTCAGATAACAATTTCAACAACTTTAATTATTGTTTTGACCCCTCTTCTTACGGACAATTTCTTGGTGGTGCTAAACCTGAAACGGATAAATATGTGGGATCAAAATTAATTGAAAACAAAATATCAGTTGAATTTAAAAACAATCGGCCCATTTTAATAATGAACAATAAAGAATATAACATTTTTAATCTACATATTCACAACAAAAAATTACAAGAATTTTATACAAAAAAAACTTCAGTATCAGATATTATAACATATAAACAAATATGTGCAAAAGCCGGTGAGAATAATACTTATTTTAATAACTTTAAAAATATGCCACAATATAAAGAAATATTAGAACATGTATCATATGAAGAAGGCTTAGCATATTATGAAGCTTTTAAATATGACAAAGATATCAGTGATAATTTAAACAAATTTAGCAAAAACGATATAATAGGCAATCCTACAAAATATAAATACAATTTTGGAACCTTTTCACCAACTACTTTACGATACATAAAGGTGCTTAAAGATTTAAAAGATCTACACGATTTAAATGATTTAAATATTATAGAGATTGGTGCTGGTTATGGAGGTCAATATACGGTTTTAAGACAATTGTTCAAACCTAAATTATATACCTTTGTTGATTTAGAAGAAGTAATAAATTTGATTAAAAAGTATTTGGATACATTAAATTTAGCAGATCAAACCAATTATATAATTGGGACAAACAATAATTGTGTATTTAATAATACATATGATTTGGTTATTAGTAACTATGCCATTTCAGAATGTACTAAAGAGGTTCAAGATTTTTATATTGATAATGTTTTATCAAAATCAAAACATGGTTATATTATACACAATAATTTAAGAGGATACACGGCTAATGAATTGTCAGTATTTTTATCAGAAAAAGGAATAAAAAATAATATCATAAAAGAAACACCTCAAACGTGTTCTAATAATGTTTTGTTAACGTGGTAATGGATAAAATATAATGGATGAAATAATAATATATCAGCCGTGGGGAGGGTTGGGAGACAATTTAACTCATTCTCCTATACCAGAAATGTGTCATAATTTAGGAATTAAATGCTATTTGAGTAATCAAAATGCGTGCCGCAATCAAGAAATATACGATTTCATATGGGGCAAAAACCCATACTTGTTAGGCAAAAAAGACAGTACAGATATGTGGTGGATGGATACACCAATTAAACATTTAAATCAGCATAACAGAAATTGGAATAATTTTTTAGAAATTCAAGTCGCCTATAAACTAGAGCCTAAATTTCATTATGGTAAAATATATTATAAACCAAAGTTTATTAAAGAACTTGAAAATACAAGTGTTTTTGATTTTTGCACATATTCATTTTATACACAATTTTATAATTGTGATATTCCACGTAATATTGACAATCTTAATAAATGTGTATATAAACTCATAGAAAAATATAAATTAGATCATCCTGTTAATATTACACATAATGGTAAATATACTGTAGCACCTAAATTGCCCTTTATAAAAGATATTAACAATGACTATCATGTGAACAGTTTAGAACATTATTGTGATGTTATGTTTTCTTGTAAAAATTATATATCTGTGACTTCAGGTCAATCTTGTTTGGCAAGCACAGTTAAAAATATATATAAAAATAATACAAATCTGTTTATGTTTGCCACAGAAAGATTTATACCTCCTACTAATTATTCATTTACTCATTTCAAAAATACAACACATATTACACTAGACACATATCGTATATTACCAAATGTGGATGATTAAATGAAAAAAATATTATTCATTGTAAAAGAAATGAAAATGGAACATTTGGGTATTATGTATTTGTTGTCTTCATTGAAAAGCGCCGGAAATTTGACATATTTGTTGCGCCGGGATATATACAACAACGATAGCTTTTTTTATTATGTACAACAAATCAATCCAGATTATATATGTTATTCTGTATATTCTGGATCGGAAAAATATTATTTTGATCTGGATGCAACAATTAAAAACAAGTTGCCCAATTTAAACTATATAACACTTTATGGTGGTCCTGCTGCAACCTTTGATCCTGACATTTTTCAAGGAAAAAATTATATTAGAGGTGAAGGAGAGAATTCAATTTTAGATTTTATAAACGGCCAAAAATATAAAGATCTTATACTTATAGATATAAATAAAATTCCTTTTCCAGATAGAAAATTGATATATTCATATCCAGATATAAAAAACAATCCAATTAAAAATATGATAACAAGGCGAGGGTGTAAATTTAATTGTTCGTATTGTTTTAATAATAGGTGGAACAAATTACATAAAGGTCAATGTAAAAATATTATAAGAATTAGAAATGTTGAAGATGTTATAAATGAAGCATTAGAACTTAAAGAAAAGTGGCAACCTCTAAAAATGATTCATATAATGGATGATGGTTTTATAAAGCCAATTGAATGGCTAAAAGAATTTGCAATATTATACAAGAAAAAAATTAACTTGCCTTTTATATGTAATGCTCATCCAAATGATATAACAGATGAAGCAGCAAAAATTTTATCTAGTGCTGGTTGTGCAATAATAAGTTTGGCATTAGAATCTGCTAATGATGAGAATAGAAAAACAATTTTAAACAGAGTCGGAAACAAAGAACAAGTTAAACAAGCAATTCAAATATGTAATAATTACAATATACGCACTAGATTACAAAATATTATTGGTTTACCTATTGAGAATTCTTTATCAGATGCCTTTGAAACGTTAGATTTTAATATTAAATGTAAACCTACATCTTCATGGAGTGCTTTACTTCAATGTTATAAAGGATCTCAAATTTATTTAAAGGCTAAAAAAGATGGATTCATTCCAGATGATGATAGTGTTGATGATGGATTTTTTGGAGTGTCTACCTTAAACCTTAAGAAAAAAATTTTAATAGAAAGATTACATAAACTGTGGCCGTTAATAACAGCTTATCCAAAAATTTTTAGGCCTATTACGCCTGTGCTTATTAGAATACCACTTCCGTTTAAATTATATAAATATATTTTTAAAATAACAAAAAAAGCATTATCTGAAAGAGACTTATGGACAGTTTACAAATAAATTATATAACAGGTGAAAAAATACAAGAATTAACAGATTTTACTGTTATTCTAAATGCCAAAGACAATGGGGATTCAGCTCTTTTAAGAAATCAACTTAAAAATACAAAAACAAATTATCATTTTTTTGAATCTAATACTACTGATATTCCATTTGAGTTACAAAAAGCTAAATCAATATTTGTATATACACACATATTAGACTTTTTCTTTAATAAAATTTATCCATTATTAAAAAATAACTTTATACTAGTTACACACAATTCAGATGCATGGATTTCTGAAAAATATAAACAGTATTTAGATGATCCTAAAATTAAAAAATGGTTTGCACAAAACGTTGAATACAGACATGATAAATTAATACCCATTCCAATTGGAGTAGCTAATTCACAATGGCCTCATGGAAATTTAAATCTGTTTGATAAAATAAGAAGAGAGAATAACAAAAAAGAATTTTTAGTGTATAAAAATTTTGACATAAACACTTCACATTGTAATAGAATGCATGTTGCTAAAGATACTCAGTTTATACCAATGATTAGAGGCAGATCACAAGAAGATTATTGGAGAGATATTTCAAAATCAGTTTTTAATATCTGTCCTATGGGCGGAGGAACAGATAGTCACAGAATGTGGGAAAGTTTGTATTTAAATTCTATACCTATTGTTGTAGACTGTGTTCATAATGAAGGGTTTAATGATCTGCCTATGTTAAAAATACCCCGACAAGAAGGTGCGTGGAAAATGTTAAATCAAGAATTTTTAAAAAGTGCCTATAGAAAAATTACGGAAAAAGTATATAATTATGAAAAATTGGATTTAGAATATTGGAAAAATTTAATACAACAGGAAATAGTATGATAGATAAAATTGCATTTGAAGGGGATACATATTTGCAAAAAGCATTTATTAAGATAGTATCAACATTTAAACCAAATCTAATTATCGAAACAGGTACGCATCTAGGAAATACAACCCAGTTTTTGGTTAAATTTAAAATTCCTGTAATGGCAATTGAAAAAAACGAAGAATTTTTAACCATTACAACTAATGCAGTGAAAAAATGTGAATATTTTGATATTTTTTTGGGAGATAGCCCTACAGTGCTTGAAAACAATTTAGATGGATTAAAAAATAAAAAAATCCTTGCCTTTTTAGATGCACATTGGGGTGGAGGAATGATACTACAAAGAGAACTAGAGTTTATGGCCAAATTATCAATTAAGCCATATTTAGTTATACACGACTTTCATAATCCATACCATCCTGAATATGGATATGACACTCATGATAATATTTCATACACATTTAAAAACTACGAAAAATACTTTAAAAATATATATGGAAATAATGTAATTTACAGGTATAATAATAAAGCAGAAGGGTCTAAACAAGGCGTTATATTTTTAGATCCTCAGAAGGAAATAACATGATAGGACTATTATGTCACGACAGTTTAGAATTAGTAGGCCATAGTATGTTTCAAAATTATAGAATGGCATTAAAAAACTTTTTTCCAAATGAGGCCTTTAAAGATATTAACACAATAAATGATATAGAAGGTATTTCGCATTTATATATTGTAGATGAACATTTTCATCCAAACAGAGACGTGTGGAGTACAAAACAATTTATTAATAGTGTAAATGAACAAAATGTCAAAGTTATCATTTTTAACTTTGATAAAATTTACAATTCTCCATTTCCGTGGAATATTGATAATCAAAATGCTGTAAATTCATTTAAAAATGTAACGCAATTTGTTGCAGACATTGACGATGCTAATTTATTGAATAAAACAATTCTTAATAAATTTTACCTATCGAAGAGTATGGTGTTTAATGTTGAAAAGAAACCTAAGAAAGATGTTGTATTATTTTTAGGGAGATTTAACCAAAACGAGTATAGTAAACGTGCAGATATGCTAAGAAAGCTTAATGGTAAAATTCCATTAGAAATAATCAGTACAGATAGAAAATTAACGTACCAGCAATATTTACAAACACTCAGTGAATATAAATATGCATTATGTCCATTGGGTGTAGGTAAATTTATATGTTTGCGTTTTTTTGAAGCAATTAGATTAGGAACTATTCCTGTTCAACAAATGTTGTCTGACATGTACTATTGGTATGATGAATTAAAGGATAGTGGATTGTTTTTTACAGAGCCTCACGATTTGCAAATAGAAGATAAACAAATTAAAGAGATATTCCTTGAAGAATATTTAGATTATATTAAACTTAGTAATTATATGTAAAGGAGTCTATGAAAACAGCACTAGTAACTGGCGCCGGCGGTTTCATTGCCGGGCATTTGGTAGAGTATCTTAAAAAACAAGGATATTGGGTTCGAGGTGTAGATATTAAGAATCCAGAATATCGATCTCTTTCTTGTGACGAATTTAAACTATTAGATTTAAGAATTCCACAAAATTGTGATTTGGCTATGTTAAATCCTTTTTGGAAACCTTATGATGAAATATATTCTTTAGCAGCTGACATGGGCGGAATGGGATTCATTCACAGCGCAGAAACAGATATCATGCGAAACAATGTTCTTATTAATGTTAATATGATACATGCTGCTTGTACAGCAAACTATGGAGTACCTGGAGTACCTGGAAGGTATTTTTATTCTTCTTCTGTTTGTGTATACCGTGACATGAAAATAGGAGAACCTGAAATGAATGAAGTACAAGCCTATCCAGCAATGCCTCATAATGAGTACGGTTTCGAGAAATTATATTCAGAACGTGTTGTAGAAGCATACGGAAGAAAATATAATATTTCTGTACGTATTGCACGTTTTCAAAATTGTTATGGGCCGTATGGAACATGGAAAGGTGGAAGAGAAAAGGCTCCAGCTGCACTATGTCGAAAAATTGCGGAAATAAAAGGTAATAAAGGAACTATAGATGTTTGGGGTGATGGAACTGCCGTAAGATCATATACTTACGTAGAAGATATGGTTGAAGGTATTTACAGATTAATGCATTCTGATTTAAAAGGTCCTACTAACATAGGCAATCCTGAATATGTTTCTGTAGATGAACTAGCATACACTATTGCAAAAATTGCAAATAAAGATATAATCATTAATCATATAGATGGTCCAGTAGGTGTACAATCTCGCAATTTTAGTAACAACAAAATATATTCAACAGGATGGAAATCACAATGGCCACTAGTAAGAGGCATTGAACCAACATATAAATGGATTGAGGAGCAAGTTAAAAATAATGTTTAAATCTTTTTCACCAGACTTTCTCAGCAAATATAAAAACAAACAACCCAATTGGGGGTTTAACGGATTAGGGTATATTGTTTTCAAAAGAACCTATGCGCGTAAAAAAGAAGATGATACTTCAGAAGAATGGTGGGAAACTATTGCGCGGAGTATTGAAGGCGCTCAAGAAATAGGAGCGGGTTACACTAAAGAAGAAGCAGAACAACTTTATGATTTAATGTTCAATTTAAAGTGTAATTATGCCGGGCGGATGTTGTGGCAGTTAGGTACAAATGTAGTTCGTAAGTTTGGCGGTAACAGTTTATTAAATTGCTGGTTTACTTCTATTCGTAATATTGATGATTTCTGTTTTCTTTTTGAGAATTTAATGTTAGGTGGCGGTGTTGGATTTTCTGTAAAATCAGAAGATATTCACGAATTGCCAAGAGTTAAAAGAGATGTTTTTATTAAACACGAATTAACTAAAGATGCTAATTTTATTGTACCCGATTCCCGCGAAGGTTTTATTTTATTGCTTAGACAAATTTTAAAAGCATATTTTATTAAAGGAAAATCATTTACGTATTCTACTATCTTAGTTAGAGGTCAAGGTGAAGATATTAGAAGTTTTGGTGGTCAAGCAAGTGGACCGAAATTGCTTGTTGAAAATATGGATAAAATTGTAAATGTTCTTAGAAGCAGAGAAGGAAAGAAGTTACGTTCTATAGATGTTTTAGACATTTGTAATATCATTGGAATGCTTGTGGTATCGGGCAATGTGAGGAGAAGTGCTGAGGTTGCTCTTGGCGATCCAGATGATTATCTATTCCTTAGAGCTAAACGATGGGATTTAGGCAATATTCCAAATTGGCGAGCTATGTCTAATAATACCATCTATGCAGATGAATATTCACACATTATGAGAGATGTATGGGATGGGTATAATGGACAGGGTGAGCCTTATGGTTTTATTAATCTGCCATTAGCACAAAAAATGGGTCGTTTAGGTGAACCATGTAAAGATCCTGTTGATGGCGCAAATCCGTGCGTTGAAATTTTTCTATCAGATAAAGAATGTTGTAATCTTGCGGAATTATATTTGAACAATATTACCTCAAAAGAAGAACTTATTACCTGTGCTAAACTTTTATATAAAACACAGAAAGCTGTTGCTTCAATGAACTTTATTCATGAGGAAACAACTAAAGTAGTACATAAGAATATGAGATTAGGATTGGGAGTGACCGGTATATGTCAATCAATAGATAAATTAGAATGGTTGGATGAATGTTATAAAGAGCTTAGAAAATTTGATAAACAATGGAGTAAAGAAAGAGGATGGAATGAAAGTATTAAGCTTTCTACATGTAAGCCAAGCGGAACTCTTTCATTATTAAGTGGTTCCACTCCTGGGATTCATCCTGCTTATAGTCAACACTATATTCGTAGAGTGAGAATTGGTGCTACTGATCCATTAGTTGCATATTGTCGTAGTTTAGGATATCCTATTGAATTCGTTTTAAATTTTGATGGTTCATATGATCATAATACTTGTGTAGTTTCTTTTCCTTGTGAGTCTTCTGAACAAACCATTTTAGCAAAAGATATGTCTGCTATTCAACAGCTTGAGATGGTTAAAAATCTTCAAACTATTTGGTCAGATAATTCTATTAGCGTAACTGTGTATTATAAAAAAGAAGAGCTAACAGGAATAAAAGAATGGCTAAAACATAATTACGATAATAGTATTAAATCAGTTAGTTTTTTGCTTCATAGTGATCATGGATTTGCGCAACCTGTTTTACAAGAAATTACTAAAGAAGAATATACCGAGCTTACCTCTAAACTCCAGCCTATTCATATTATAAAATCTTCAGGTGAGGATATTGAAGGAATCGAATGTGCTAGTGGTGTATGCCCTGTTAAATAAAGGAAGATTGTGAGTATTATATTTCTTTGGTTAACTATATTGAATAAAGTTTCAGCTACGAATCGAAAGACTACAATTTTGAATCTTGCCAAATCTCCAATTATGAATCGACAATTTTCAAAGAATCAATTACTATAAAAATGACCTTAAAGTAACTTGCTTTTTTTAAAATTCATTATATAATTTGTCTTATGAATATAATACTATGTAATAAAAATGGATCAGAAAAACACATAAACCCGCCGGCGCCTCCGAAACCACCACTTAACCGCGTACTTTTTGACAGCCCGTTGGATTGCATAGTTGGTTTTTGTCCAAAGTGTGAAAGCCATATGACTAGAAAATACAGGTGGAAGTTCCCCAAATTTTGGTATCATAAATGTATTCAAAGGAAATGTGGATATGAACAACAATAAATACTCAGAGCATTTTAGTGATGTAGTTATTAAACCAGTTTATAGCACTATTGCTAGTCGCAATGATGTAGACATTTCCAGCAAGATCCATAATAATGTAATTTTAAAACTTCCTGTAATTTCTGCTAATATGAAAAATATTACAGGTCCTAAAATGGCAACTACAATGTGGGACGCTGGTGGGTTAGGTATTTTACACAGATTTGATACTATACAACAAGCAAGAGATGATTATAGATGGGTAACAACCCCTGATAATGATTATAATATACCTCTCATTGGTGTTTCTCTTGGTGTACAAGCAGAAGATAAAGAAAGGTTTGCAGAATTATATTGCGCTGGTGCTCGAATCTTTTGTATTGATGTAGCTCATGGTCATCATGAACATACAAAAAAAATGTTACTATGGATTACAAGCGAATTGTTTAAATGGTCTCGATCAGAGAGGTCTAAAATATGCTTAATTGCAGGTAATGTTTGTACACCGGAAGCTGTTTATGATTTAAATGAATGGGGTGCTGATGTAGCAAAAGTTGGCATAGCGGGTGGGTGTTTTTTACCTGATACAAAAATTACAACATCTACAGGACAAAGAAAAATACAGGACATTAAACCAGGTGAAATAGTATTAACTCATACAGGTAAATACGAAGAAGTTACAACAACATTTAAATTTGATAATAGTAAAGAAGTGGTTGAAATTAACAATTCATTAAAGTGCACTAATGATCATAAAATATATGTTGTTCATAAAAATGATGTTAATAAAATTACAGATGATAATATCCATCTTTTTGCCAAATGGGTTCCTGCAGATCAATTAACAACTGATTATTTTTTGATAGAATCTCAAGAAAAATTAGCAAATTAGCATAAATATATATAGAAGGCGGATAAGTATGCAACCTATATGTATTTTATGTCAAAAACAAAGCAGCAATTTGTATAATTTCAGTAAGCATTTATCTAATAAACACAAATTCAACAAAAAACAGATTAAGGACTATTACGATACACATTTTAAAAAAGCCAACGAAGGTGTGTGTAAGGTATGTAATAAATCAACAGAATATATTAATGGAGTGTTGGGATATAAAAAATACTGCAATTATTGCATTCACCGAAAATGTTTAAAGAATTGTAAAGAATATTGGATTGATAAGGGGTATACAGGCGAAGAAATTGAAAATAAAAGAAGCCAGTTTCTTGCGGAGGCAGGATCAAAAATACGCAAATGGTATACAAATAATAAGAAAAAGTATCGAACGGGAAGTTGTAGATGTCCAGAATACTGGATTAAAAGAGGACACACATCAGACGAAGCACAAAAAATTTTAAGTGACAACTCAAGAAATGCAGGCTTGAAATTCGGAATATATAAAAAAATGTATCCTGACAAATATGTGAGTTGTTTTTTGCCGGAATATTGGATTAAGAAAGGATTATCAATAGAGGAAGCAAATATAAAAGTAAAAGAATATAAAAATCGTCTTAAAAATAAACATACTATTGAAAAATATATTGAAAAATATGGTATACATAAAGGCACAGAAATATACAATCAATATAAAAAATCTAAAGCACAAACATTAGAAAAATTCATAAGAATTTATGGAAAAATAAATGGAACAAAAAGGTGGAAAGATTATAGATATAAAAATAAACAAATACTTAAAAAACTAAAAACTCATGGATGGTCTAATATATCACAAGAGATTTTTTGGGAAATTTATAAAAATATATCACACAAATATAAAAATATATATTTTGCAACCAATGATAATGGTATACGAAACGATCATATAAATAATGAGTTTTTAGTAGAGCTGAAAAACGGGAAGTATTATAGATTAGATTTTTATATTAAAGATCTTAACAAATGGGTAGAGTATGATGATCCAAAATGGCATGATGTACAAAAAGATAAAATTAGAGAGACAAATATTAAAAAGGAGCTGCCTGGCGCTAAATGTTTAAGAATTCTTTCACTTGACTATAAGAAAAATAAAGATATAATTATTAAGAAATGCATAGATTTTTTGGAGGCGAAATGAAATTTAATCTTGTTCCTATTACTAATATTAAAAAATATAAATACTCTGGGCCTGTTTATGACCTAGAGGTTGGAGACCCCCATTCATATATTGCAGAAGGAATGGTTGTTCATAATTCTGTTTGTGTTACAACTCAACGTACGGGTGTAGGCCATCCACAATTAGGAGCCTTACATTCTTGTTATGATGAAATTGTTAGACAAGGGCTTCCCATTAAAATGATATCTGATGGAGGTATTACAAGTTCTGGTGATGTTGCTAAAGCATTAAAGTATGCAGATGCTGTTATGGTAGGTGCTGTACTAGCAGGTACTACAGAAACTCCAGGAAATGTATATCCAGAACCAGGAACTAATTTAGTAGATAGAAGATACTATAAGATGTATGGTGGTTCAGCTAGTATGGAAAATAAAGTATCTTCAGGGTTAAAGAATGAGTTTGTAGAGGGTGAGATGTTGAAGGTTCCGTTTAAAGGACATGCTAAGTATATCTTGCGTGAGATAGAGCATGGATTAAAATCAGCGTTTAGTTATGTAAATGCAATGAATCTTCAAGAGTTTAGAAACAATTGCGAGCTTGAATATGTCTAATGAAATTTAATATACTAGGATTTATAGATGGAGCAAAACGTGGTTTATAAACGATCAAGAGTCTATTGGAATTACATTTAACAGAACATATATTAATGAAAAGTTTGGAGATTACTATATTAAAATATAAGGAGAACTAAAATGGCAGAAGAAAATAAAATAAACAAATACACAATGGTTACTGTTCAATTAACAGCAGCCCCTATCGATATGAAATCCTTTTTAAAAGAAGGAGAAATAGATATTAGTGATATTGACCCGTCAACAATAAATGTTGATGTAACAAATCAGATTAAAGGGAAATTCCTTAAAGGAATATGCCCTGTTGGTATAGTTATAAAACACTTTAGAAAAAAGGCGGTCCAAGCCTGTGCATTAAAATTTTCAACTCTAACAGATGTCGAAGATTTTATTAAAACAAATAAGTTTATAATAGTATATCAAATTTTACATAATACTATACATAATACATATATGTTAAGATATTATGATGAAAAACTTAATTTGTTTGATTGGCTATTAACAAGAATACGTTTTAGAAATTTGTGGAAATATATTAAGGAGAACTAAAATGGCAGAAGAAAAAAATGAAAATAGTCAGTTAATTGTAGAAGCAGTACAGTATTATCTAAAGTCTATGTATGCAGTATTATGCCCAGAAACGTCAATAGATGTGTTAGCTAAAATTGTAAAGCTATCTGAGCTTGCTACTAAATTAGGACATAAATAATCGAAGAATGAAACACATAAAAAGAGGAAGTTTTATTGTCAATAAATTTGATAATAAAACATATTATGTTTCTGATTTATTAAAATTTGATGATTATAAAGGTGTACTGTGTGTTGAAAATGATATATGGGTGGATTATATTAAAGTTCGATTGGCAACAGAAGAGGAAATAACAAATTTTTTAACAACCCGCCCTGATTTATTTGTAGACTTGTTATGAAAGAGATTTATTTTAAAAAACTTAGTATTAAAAATTTTCTATCTATAGGTTCAGACCCCATAGAACTTCATTTTAATATTGGGTGTAATATTATAACGGGTGTCAATAAAGACAAAGAAGATAGTAGAAATGGTGTAGGTAAATCTGCAATAGCTGATGCGTTTTTTTATTCTCTTTTTGGAAGGCCTCTTAGAGATATCAAAAAAGAAAATCTAATAAATTGGAATAATAAATCGGGTGGAGAAGTATCTCTATTATTCGATGTTATTGAAAACGGGATTAAATCAGAATATGTATTACAAAGATCTACACATCCTTCTAGAGTACAATTGTTCAAAGATACTGTAGATATTTCTCGTACGATGGCCAAAACAACCGAATTAGTTGAAGAGATATTGGGCGCAGGGTCTGATTTGTTTGAACAAAGTGTTGTAATGAGTCTAAATCAAACAGAACCCTTTTTAGCTAAAAAAGGTTTAGCTAAGAAAAATTTTATTGAGGGCATATTTAAGCTCACATTATTTACGGATATGCTTAGTGTTATTAGACAAGATTTAAATGAAGCAAAAAAACAATATGATATTGAAAATGTTAAAGCTAATGAAATTAAACAGTCACTAGAAGTATATAAAAAACAACAATTTGCTCATAATCAAAATAAAATTGATAGAGTGAACAATCTTCAAATTAGGTTAGATGATAATATTACAACTATTAAAACATTAAAAGATGCAATAAAAGATGTAGATATTAAAACCTATAATATTTTAGATGATAAAATAAGAACTGTAGAATCTAAAAAGAAAAATATTGCGGATACAGAAAAAAAGATCACTACACAACAAATACAAAACATATTAACAACAAAAGAATTGAGTGGTAAGATCAATCAAATTGAGCAAAAAGGTGGAATATGTATTACATGCAATAGGCCGTTTACCACCAAAGATAAATCTCGAGACACAGAAATTATCAAACAATATCAAAATGAAATTGACAGCATTAATAATTCATTAATAGAAATTAATAAATCCCTAACTGAAATTGAAACCAAGAAGAACAAATGTAATAATATTATTGATATCTTAATTGATGAAAAACATAAATTTGAATTAATTAAAATGGAAAATGAGACAATCACCACACAAATAAAACAAAAAGAAATTTGGAGTGCTCAAACCGAAATAGATATAAAAACAATACAAGGTGAACAGGATACATATATAGAACTTATAAATGAAGCACAAACACGGGTTGAAATATTAAATATTGAACTAAATAAGTACAAAGAAAAGTTGCACCTTTTAGATGTTGCTAAATTTGTAGTATCAGAAGAGGGTGTAAAAAGTTTTATTGTTAAAAAGATGTTAAAATTGTTGAACGGTCGATTGAACTATTATCTCAAAAAATTAGATGCTAATTGTGTTTGCACATTTAATGAATATTTTGAAGAGAACATTTTAAATGAAAGAGGTCAAAAATGTTCATATTTTAATTTTTCTGGTGGAGAAAGGAAACGTATAGATCTAGCAATGTTATTTACCTTTATTGATATTCGTCGACTCCAATCTAATGTATCTATTAATACAGTGATCTATGATGAGCTATTAGATAGTTCATTAGACGACAAAGGTATTGAATGTGTTATGGGGATTTTACAAGAAAGAGTTAGTAATTTTAATGAAGCAATTTATATTATTAGCCATAAAAGAGAAGCAGTCAAACATGCTACTGGTGAAATTATAAATCTTGAAAAATATAATGGATACACCAGGAGAATCGATAATGGCTCTTAAATTTAAAAATCCCGTTCCGGAGCAGGCTCCAGCTTATGTTGCTCAACAAGTTATACCTACAAAATATCACAGTATGGGGAATGTTATGGGAAAACCAGTGGGGCAAGCATATGTACCTCACATTGCTCACCAAATACCCCAATCTCGAACTCCTCCTCCTCTTGAAATACCAGGACAAGGATTAAACAGAGCTGTTAATTACTATGCGGATTATGCCGGCTGCGGCTGGTGGAGAATGATAGCTCCGGAAATGCTATTAAATATGAACCAGAAATGTGTTATTAACGGATTAACTACAATGGTGTTAGATCCTAGATTTTATGGTGGTATAAAAGCTGTTAGATTACAGAGACAAGCAACTCCAGTTCAATTAGAATTTGTGAAATTTTTAAAAAGCATTGCATCACATCATAACTATAAAATTATATATGAAATTGATGATATTATTTTCAAAGACGATATTCCAGATTTTAATAGATGTAAAGTGGCATTTGAAAATGATCAAATTTTAAACAGTTGTATTGAAATGATGAAGATGAGTGATGAGATTAGTGTAACTTGTCAGTTCATGAAAGATTACTATACTCATAAGACTGGTAATAAAAATATTACTGTTGTTCCTAATTATCCTGCTAAAATGTGGATGGATAAACATTATGAACCAGATAGAATTTTAAAGAATTACCAAGACAATAAAAAGAAACCCCGAGTTGCCTATGTTGGATCGGGTACACATATTGATGTATTAAATAAAACAAATCAGCGAGATGATTTTCATCATGTCGTGGATGCGATTATTAAAACACGAAATGATTTTAAATGGGTGTTTGTTGGATGCTTTCCACTACCTTGCAAACCTTTTATTGATCGCGGAGAAATGGAATTTATTCAATGGTTTCCTTTAATGGATTTATGGAAAGCATATTATGAGCCTAAAATGAGTGCTGTATTTGCTCCTCTTCAAGATATTACATTTAACAAAGCTAAAAGCAATATTAAGTTTTTAGAGTCTGCTTGTTTAGGAATTCCTGGAGTGTTTCAAAATCTAGTAACTTATCAAGATGCCCCATTAAAATTTAATAAGGGGACAGATTTGATTGATCAGTTAAAACTGCTTCTAAAAGATGAAGATACTTATATGAACTATTCTAAACAAGCACGAGCTTATGCTGATACAATGTGGTTAGATGATCATTTGGATGAATTTAACGAATTATACTTTACAAAAATTGGCTCACCGGATCGAAAAACTTTATATCGATTAAATCCCGATGAAAAAGCAGCCGTTCCTTTCGAAAACCAATTATTAAAAAAATAAACTTGATTTCTATATAGCATTTTATATAATTAATTAAAATAAGGGTGTGCGCATCTTTAACACGCACGGTCAATAAAGGAGCTAGTATGTATAGAAATATTTCTTATAATCCCAAAACACAAAAAATGCATTTGTGGACATGGGATGAAAGCGGCAATAGAATAGAACAAATTGAGGATTATCATCCCTATATTTATATTGAAAGCAATACACAAAAAGATGCTGTTTCTATTTATAATACTCCTTTAAGAAAAATAACATTTCCGAGTCAATTTGATAGGCGTAGATATGTTGAAAGTTGCGGAACTCAACGAATATTTTATAATCTTAAAGCAGAACATCAATATTTAATTGACAAATTTAATGGATTAAATGCTTCTGCTGAATTTACTAAACATCCACTTAAAACTTTCTTTCTAGATATTGAAACATACTCTGTTGAATTTCCTGAACCTGAAAAGGCTGCGCATCCAATCAACTTAATTACGGTATACGATTCTTTATCTAAAATATATCATACGTTTGGTCTAGCTCATCGACACTTATCTTTAGCTTCAGATCACAAATATTATGAATTTCAAACAGAAGCTGAAATGTTAAGAGCTTTTGTTAAATTTTGGCGAGAGGATTATCCTGATATAGTTTCTGGATGGTATTGTCTCACCAAAAACCAATATTTATGGGGCACTAATAAAATAGTAAATTTATCAAAAAAATGTGAAAATATACCCCTTTTTACATCAGAAAAATTCCAAAATAATATAAATAATTATATAGATACAGGAATTAAAGAAGAATACAACCTTACAACAGAATTAGGACACAGCATTTTATGTTCGAAGGAACACATATTTCCGATATGTTCTAAAAACAAAAATGCATACAAAAATTCAAATACATTATTATCCACTCTAACAGATACTAAAGTAAAAGACATAAATACACAAAACAAAGATTCATATGTATTTATACCTATTAGAGATAATAATAACAAACAATTAAATTATAGAAACTATATTATTGATAACTGGACCAGCTTAAAAAATTATACCAGATTTAATTTTAAAATTAAATCCGTTCAAATTAGAGACCATTTAAAACAATATAAAAATTCAATAAATATACCAACAGAATATTGGCAGGGAAAGATATTTTGGAAAAGAAAGGGATGGGATTATAAAAATCTTCAAAAATATATATCTGATGATATGATATTAGAATATTTAAAAAACGAAACAGTATTAACAATATTGTTAACACAAAAATTTATAAACATAAATTTAGACGAAGTTATATCTAGTGATATATTAAGATTCTTAGGATATACATTTACAGATGGATGTGTTGATTTTAAAACCTTTACCAATCAGTACAGCAGCCAACACCAATATTTAGTAGAAAAATATTCGTCCATATATAACAATATTGATACAAATTGCCCCTCCAATATTAAAGTTTTATCAAGATTACAACAAAGTGATAACAATTTTTATAAAAGAGTATCTTGCAATAACAAGTTTGGAGTATTATTGCCATTAATATATAATACAGAAAACAAAAAACAATTAAACATATCGATGATTTCAATGTTGTCTTATGATCAATTTATTGAATTTTACTCCGGTTTAATTGACGGTGATGGTAATGTTGCGGATACACAATTAAATGTATGTAATTATGATAAATGTTATGATATTCCAAATATTAATATTTTGCAACAACTATTATTATGGAATGGTGTTATATCCTCTGTAACAAAGCATAATACAGGGATTCCTTTTATTAATGAAAATAAAAAATTTATATCTGATTTAAATATTTGGCACCAAGACAGAAAAAATAAACTCAAAAATATAAAATATTACATTAAAAAAAATATAATATCTAATAAAATTAAGTGGTTTAAAATCGAGAACGGAATGTTGGTTAAAATTAAAAATATACAAAAAACCGGCAAAAATGTAGAAATGTGTGACATAGAAACACAAACACATTATTTTATTTGTAATGGTATCAAGACCCACAATTGCGAACGCTTTGATATACCCTATATAATTAATAGAATTGAAAATGTTATTGGTGAAGATTGGGTGTATAAATTGTCTCCGGTAGGCCAAGTAAGATATCGCGAAAATGTAGAAAAACAATTTGGTAAAGAAATAGGCCGGTGGTATATTGGCGGCATAAGCTGTATTGACTATTGGAAAGCATATAAAACATTTTCAAGAGGAGATAGAGAGTCTTATAGTTTGGATTATATTAGTGAATTAGAATTAGGCGAAGGTAAAGTTAATGTAAGTGCTACAAGTCTTACAAAATTAGCTGATACTAATTGGGACAAATTTGTCGAATATAATGTTAGGGATGTTGAGCTATTGGTAAAATTAGAACAAAAGCTTCGTTTTCTTCAATTAATGAGAACAATATCTTATAAAGGATTAGCTGCATTAGAATCTGCTCTAGGTAAAGTAACAGTAGTAACAGGAGCTATTGCACAACAGGCATTAAAACATAATAAAATTATACCTACCTTTAAGCATGAAGAAATGGGATCCTATGCCGGCGGATTTGTTAGAGATATCACGCCCGGATTATATGAAAGTATTGTTGTATTCGATGCTAATAGTCTATATCCTAATACTATTATATCTTTGAACATTTCACCAGAGACAAAAATAGGTAAAATTTTATCTATGTCTGATACAGAAGTTGAATTAAAATTAGTAAATGGAAAAATGCACACACTTACAAAAGACAACTTTAAAACTTTCATAGAAAAAGAAAAAATATCTATATCTAAAGCTAAAGTATTATATACACAAAAGACACTGGGTATAGTTCCAGAATTCGTACAATCCCTTTATGATGAACGAGTTAAGAGTGTGGAAGAGATAGACAAAATTAATCATTCTCAATCTCACACAAAAAAGGGTTCAGATAAATACAATGAAAACATTGCCGCTTTAGGCAGATTAGATATTATTCAAAACACTTTAAAGACTATATTAAATAGTTTGTATGGATGTTTTGCTAACAGATATGCTCCCTTAGCAGATATTGATCATTCTGGTAGTATTACTTTAACAGGACAAGCAACAATTAAAGCAGCTAATGATATTTTAGATAATTTTGCAAAAACAGAATACGGTATAGATTCTAATATAACATTTTATAATGACACGGACAGCACAGTGCTAACTTTAGAGCCTATTCTAAAGAAATTAAAAATTCCTCTTTTAGACGAAACAGGAGAAGTAAGCAGACAGAGTTTCAACATTGTTAAAAAATTAAATAATGTATTAAATACACAAATTATTGAATGGGCTAAAAATGCTATCAATTCTTTAAATCCTCAATTTGTATTTAAAAGAGAATATATATGTTCAGCTGGCATTTATGAAGCAAAGAAATATTACATTTTGCATATTAAAGACAAGAGTAAAGGTGATACTCCGCTTCCAACTGATAAAATTAAATATGTAGGAGTAGAGGTAGCTAAAAGCACTATTTCAAAAGAGTGCAAAAATCTTATTAAAAAGGTAGTTGAAACTATAATTTATACTAAGAGTCGTGAACAAACAATAGAAGTATATAAACAAATTTTTGAAGAATTTAAAAAACTTTCATATGAAGATATTGCATCACGATCTAATATAAATGGGTTTGATAAATATAACAACAGAATGAATGGATTAGTACACGCTAAAGGAACTCCAGTGCATGTTAAAGGAGCTATCAATCATAACAATTTAATTAAAGCATTAAAATTAGAAAACGTATATGATTTTATTGGCTCTGGAAATAAAATTAAATGGATATATGTAATGCCTAATAAGTATGGATTTGAGAATATTGCATTCGCTGATAAATTTCCAAAAGAATTTGAATCTGTTATTAAGCCTGATTATGACAAGATGTTTGAAAAGCATATAGTTAGAGCAATAGAAAGTAGATTTATTAGTATTGGATGGAGATTGATTGATTTTAAAAACGAATATACGTGTGATTTGTTCGAATTTTTTAAAGTTTGACCCTTGACATTAGTAAATAATATAATAAGATAATAACAAATAGGAGAAAATATGGATAATAAAAATATTGTGACGTTTTTAGATAGTATTCAACGTACTATTATTGGTGAAATAGTAGAGGATAAGTCTTCTGATACTATTGTGGTTATTAAGAACCCTGTTGTTGTAGATGTGGTTCCTCAATTTAATCAAGTAACTGGACAAGCAACTGGTCAAATGGCCTTGAGATTGCTGCCGTTATTTTTTAAAGAATTTATGGGGGATAAGTCAGAACCTGTATATTTCAATTATCAAAAAAACCAAATTACACAAATTGAATTTGCTGGTGGATTTGATTTTAGATTGTATGCTCAAATTTCAAACATCTTCGATCCTTCTGGAATAGTATTACCTGAAAATGCAGGAAATGTAGCTCCAGCTGGAGATAACGTAATTAAGTTGTTTGACGATTAATAGTTTCTACAGAAAAGCCCTATTAGAAATAATAGGGCTTTTTTATTGCTTTTTATAAAATTTCATTTATAATATAAAATATTAAGGAGTATATTTATGGCTAAAAAGACTAATATATATGATGATGTGTTTAAAGATGCGGATGCTCTGAATCCTGATGCCACAATTTTATCAGACAATGCATTGTCTGTTGTAGATGCTTGGGTGGACACAGGATCGTATGCCCTGAATGCAATTGTTTCAGGTTCCTGTTTCAAAGGAATTCAACAAGGAAGAATTATTGGATTATCAGGACCTTCTGGTTGTGGTAAAACTTTGATTATGACTAAGATATTAGGAAACTTTCAAAAAGAAGATCCGACAAGATGGGGTATTGTATTCGATTCAGAAGTAGCATTAGATGCGGCTACAGCACGATCTTTAGGAGCCAATCCTGATCAAATTAAGCACTATCCGGTGAATACTGTAAATAGTGCCCGTAATCAAATTTTAGCGGTTCTTAATAAAATCCTTGAAAAGAATCTGCAAAAGAAGTTTATGATTATTATAGATTCTTTGGGTAATTTGGCCAGTGGTAAAGAAATTAAAGATGCTGAAGAAGACAAATCAGCAGCAGATATGGGATTGAGAGCTAAAGAAATTAAAAGCATGTTAAGAACCTTAACCTATAGAGCTGCTAAGGCTAAAACCACTATTCTATTTTCTAACCATGAATATGATGATCCGGCTGCTATGTATCCGTCTGCAATTAAAAATCAATCTGGAGGAAAAGCGCCAATTTATCTTTCTTCACTAATTATTCAATTAGGATTTAAACGAGAAAAGAACGAAAAGGAATTTGAATCTGAAGAAATATTATCAGCAGCTAAGAAAGTAGGCGGAATAACAATGCATGCACTTACAGCTAAAAATAGATTTTTACCACCTATGCTAGCAACAGACATTTACCTTAATTTTAAAACAGGGGTAGATAAATACTCTGGGTTGTTTGAATTGGCTCATGGACTAGGCGTTATTACAGGCGATAGAACTTATGAATGTAATGGTAATACTTTAGGATATAGAAAAGCATTTGAAAAAGATGCAAATGTATGGGATAATATTATTATACCTAAACTTGAAGAAGTATTAAAGAAAGAGTTTGTGTTTAGTAGTTCTGTTGAAGAAATTAAAAAAGAAGTAGATAATATAAAGGAAGAAAAGTGACACAAATCTCCCACGAAGTTCCATTACAACTTTTAGATATTTCTAGAAGCTTTAATGATTATGATTATTGTTTGGTGCATTTACTAAACGACTATCCAAAATATTCAGAGTTCTTTAAAGATTCATTAAAAATGGGGCGTAGAGTTATTTTGGATAATAGTGTCTTTGAATTAGGTGAGGCATTTAATTCCGATTTATTTGCATTAAAAATTCTTGAATTAAAACCAACAGAATATATAGTTCCTGATGTATTTGGTGATGCTGAAAAAACTATTGAAAATTATAAAAAGTGGAATGAAAACTATGGTAATCTGCCTGGTAAGAAAATTGGTGTTGTTCAAGGCAAGAATTTTGAAGATTTGACAGTCTGTTATAATTTCATGCACAGCAAAGCAGACAAAATAGCTATTAACTTTATTCAAGATTATTATTTAGTGCACGGAACGGGTGATAATATTTGGCAAAAATATGCATCAGGTCGCCACTATTTTCTTACAGAAATGGAGAAATTGGGGATTCTTAGATTTACCAAGCCTCACCATGCGCTTGGAACAGCGTTGCCAAATGAATTTATGACGTCTGACATATACCGCAAGTTCGATACGATCGACACGTCTAACCCCATAGTGCAAGGATTATTAGGCATTAAATACTCATGGCCAACATTGACGATTGATAAAGATCCAACTAAAATGGTAGAACTATTTGAACATCAATTTTCTTTAGAACAAATAGAAACTGCCGTGCATAATGTACGATTATTTCGTAAAATGTTTAATAATAAGGAGAATATATGAGAATAGCTATTTCAGGCGCTCAAGGAACGGGAAAAACTTCACTAATTAATGAACTTCGAACTAGACCAGAATTGAAAGATTATACCTTTGTTGAAAGTATTAGAGGTATTCAAGAATTAGGATTTAAACTTAATGATGTAGGGGATGATAATGCACAGTTAATGGTAGAAGCTGTTCATTTAAAAAATTATGTATGGAGGAATTCTGTATTAGATCGATGTTCTTTAGATGCATTAGTGTATGCAACACACCAGTATCAAACAGAAAAAATAACTCAAGAAACCTTACGGATAGCTGAAGCAATTTTTGAAAATCTTAGATATGATTTACACTTTTATATTAAACCAGAATTTGACTTAATAGATGATGATTCGCGAAGTATGAATCAAGATTATCGAAATGCTATTGTACAATTATATGACGACTATATTGAATCTTATAGAATAAATCCAATTATAGTAACAGGATCTGTTAAAGAAAGAGCTGATCAGATTATTAAAAATGTAGTTGAATATAATGTTAGAATAAAAGAAGAAGATACGATTATTGAAATGTTGCAGCAGAAACTTGTAGAGTCAATTGAAAATCTAAATAAACAAACTACATAAATGTCTGAGCCTCGCAAAATAGATACTGATTTTTTTGAATATGTTGTAGCGTTAAATGTCACATTAAATGATATTTACGTAGCTAATATTATTGATGAATTAAAACCATTATATATTAAAAACGATAATATCCGATCTTACATTCAAATAATATTTGACTTTTATAAAGAACATTCATCTCTACCTAATGCTACAGAAATTAAATCTAAATTAATAAATGATGATCTTAAAAAAGCTTACAAAGATGTAGTGATACATTTTAAAACATTAGACACACAATATAATCAAGATGAACTTTTACGCAACACAGAACAATTTATTAAAGAGAAAGCAGTATATTATGCAGTCAAAGAAACTGTTAATAAAGTATCGGACAAAGAGGCCATCCCTGATACTAATGAAATACTAGAAACGTTTGAAAAGGCATGCAATATAAGTTTAGTTGACAATTTAGGTCACGATTATTTTGAAGATATTGAAAAACATTTAACAGATCTTACAACTGTTGACAAATTTATCCCAACAGGATATAAGTGGTTAAATAAAATGCTTGGAGGAGGCTGGATGCAGTCTGGCCGAGCATTATATTTATTTGGTGGCGAGACTAACATAGGAAAGTCTATTGTATTAGCTAATGCAGCAGGAAAGGTAGTAGAACAGGATCTAAATGCAGTAATCATATCATTAGAAATGTCAGAATTGTTATATTCTAAAAGAATCAGTACTCAATTATCACAAATCCCAACAAACAGACTTAAAGAAGAAACAAATTTATTGAGAGGATTTGTTAAAGAGTTTACACAAAAACATATGTCTTCAAAGCTGATCATTAAAGAATTTCCGCCCAGTTCTATTACAACTAATCATATTAAAGCATACATTCAAAAATTAAAGAATAAAAAGAAATTTCGCCCAGATGTAATTATCATAGATTATTTAACTTTATTAGAATCCACTAAAGGTGATGGATCACTATATGAAGACGGTAAAGATATTTCAGAAAAATTAAGAGCACTAAGTTATGTATTTTCGTGTCCTATTATCAGTGCATTCCAATTAAATAGAAGTGGATATGGTGCTATAGAATCGCCATCTATTAAATCAACAGGTGAAAGTATGGGCATTTCTCATACTGCAGATGCTATGATGTCTATATGGTGCACTCCTGCAGAAAAAGAATTGGGAATTTTAAATATTGGAATGATGAAAAGTAGATTTGGACCAAATTTCGGAAAACAATCATTCAAAATAGATTATGATACTCTTACTATTAGTGAAACAGATGATGTCTTTTCTTCTACTGAAGAAGTGGGCGAATTAGATAGTGTATTGGGAAAATTGGATATTAAATAGCAGTTGATTTTTTAACATATTACTAATAAATATTTTAGATGAAAATACCCCGTATATTTATATTTAGTCATAATGATTTAGATGGTGTGGTGTCTGCTCTGGTGACTAAATGGGCTCATCCTCAAGCACATATAGAATATGATAGCATTGCAGGTTTTGGATTTAGAATAGACTTTACAAAATGGCTTCTAAAACATAAAATAGAAGACTATGACAAAATATTCATTTTAGATTTAGACGTTAGTGATCATAAAGATTTAATTGATAAATCGAATGTTTTTATTATTGATCATCATAAGTCTCATGTAGATAATGCAAAATATGAAACAGCTACTGTTATTGTTAAAGAATATCCCTCTGCTTGTCTGCTTGCTTATAAAATATTTAAAAAGTTATATAATTTAGAACTGAATAAAAATCAAAAGATTTTAATAGCACTTGGTAATGATTATGATTCTTATACATTATCTGTACCAGAATCAAAAAAATTAAATTCAATATTTTGGAGCACTCATAATAACTTTAAAGCATTTATGGAAATGTATGATAAAGGCATGACAGCTTTTACTGCACAACAAGAAAATATCTACAAATTATGGAAACAACAATTAGATAAAACTCTTGCAAATATAAAGCTTTTTGAAAACAAAGAAATTTCTATATCAGGGACCAAGTATCATATTATAGCAACATTTGTTAATAAATCTTCACCTGTAAACGATATTAGTGATCATATTTTATCTACATATAATCCAGATATTGCCATAGTAGTTAATACTTCAACACAACATATTAGTTTTAGAAGAAATAAAAAATCAACATGTAAATTAAATTTATTAGCTGAAAAATTAGCAGATGGTGCAGGACATGAATATTCAGCTGGCGGACAGATCACTGGCAAATTTTTAGAATTTACTAAATTATTAAAAGAAATAAAATGATAACTACGTACATTGAAGAAACCAATTTATCCCCTCCAGAATATTTAGCTGAACGAGAACTAGATATGATTGTATTAAAACTTGGATCCTTATTATCTATATTACAAAATAAAAAAACTAATCAAGCAAAACTATTAATAGCATTAATTCAAAGTATTACATTTAGAAACTGTGCACTACAATTAGCAGACATTGACAATTTTCAAGAACTTGTTAATAATCTTATTGAAAGATATCCTACATTATGTAAATCAAAAATAGTAACTATAGCATTAACTAAAAGAAACAGTAATGGACAACAACACAAATAAAATCAATTTAAATTTTAAAGAAAAACAATTGTATAATTTATATTTAAGGGTATCTCGAGAAAGTCGCGACAAATTGTTTTCTTATCGCAAGGATTTTGATAATTTAGAAGATGATAAAAGGCTTAATATAAAACGAATTAGTAATATGTTAAGCAAGTATCCTCACATTAATCCAGAGTTATATTTTAAAGCCCCTTTTGTTTTACATCCCGCTGAAGATTATGTAGATTTAAAATTTTATGCGGGAATGGGTGGAATTGAAGCGTTTGCAATGTATATGAAATATCTTCAGGAACTACCACCAGATACCCCCGAACAGCTAACAATGATTAAACAATCGTTAAAAGTAATAGGTGAGTTTTGCTATAAGCACAAACTGAGTGTGAAAGAGTATATACATACAAGGACGGGTATAACATATGAATGGATGAAACAATTAAAGAGACATGAAATAAATTTTTATGTACTCGTTGAATTCCCTGAAATATATGATATCATTATCAAAATCGCAGAGGATGAAAAGGAATTATTTTTGGGGGATTTGATGAATGATTGGGTAAAATATAAAACAAAATATATAAATTCAAAAAATGCAAAAATATTAGTAAAAGAAGGTATTAAAAAAATAGAAAGTATAATAAAGGAAAATAAATAAATGAATATAGACATTACAAGTATGTTTGATAGTATTAAAGAGTCGTTAGATAATCCAAAGCATAATTCGTCCGCATATCGTGATATTTTGAAGATGGAGCCAGGTAATACTTATTTGGTTCGATTGATTCCAAATGTCAAAGATCCAAAAGCAACATTTTTCCACTATTTTCACCATGGGTGGAGCAGCACATCTACAGGACAGTATGTAGATAGTTTTTGCCCAACCACATTTGATGAAAGGTGTATCATTTGCGAAAACAGATTTAAACTGTATAAAACAAAGAACGAAGACGATAAGAAAGTTGCATATAATATTCGACGTATGGAAAAACATATGGTGAACGTATATGTAATTTCAGATCCTACTAATTCAGAAAATGAGGGAACTGTTAAAGTACTTCGTTTTGGTAAAAGATTACACGAAAAGATTACAGAAGCTATTGAGGGTGGTGATGCAGATGAATTCGGATCAAAAGTATTTGATTTGACAGAGAATGGTTGTAATTTTAAAATTAAGGTAGAAAGCACTGTAGAAGGTACACGAAAATTTGCTAACTATAATAATTCTAGATTTACTGCACCAGGACCAATTGAAGGACTAACACCACAAAAGATTAAAACTATTTATGATAGTATTTTTGATCTAACAAAGTTTGTTGAGCCTAAGTCTGCAGATGAAATGAAGGAATTGCTACAAGAACATTTGTTTTCAGATTTTACAATTGTTGCCGAATCTAGCAATAAGAAATCAGGAACTACCAATAAACTAACAGCTCCTAAAAGTACGGATACGGTAGCTATTACAGATGGTGATGAAACCATTGAGCCGTCTATTAATGTTCCAGTTGAAGGCGAACCAAGTGAATCAACAACAACTGCTGATTCAGATAAATTAAAAGAACTATTAGATGATATTGAAAATCTATAAGGAATAAAATATGCCCGAAATTAAACATAGACATGAGTTGCCAGATATTCAAAATCAAGCAACTGGGTTCCCTGAGAGACCTATTAAAAAGGTGGGTATACGTGAAGTTAAAGTGCCGTTAAAGGTACAAAGAAAAGATGGAACAATTAATATTTGTTCTGCTAATATTTCTATGTATACTGACTTGAGTAAAAGGGAAAAAGGAACTAATATGTCTAGATACCGAATCCTTATTGAAGAATTTCTAATCAATAAGGATTTGGTATTACATGATTTTGTTCATGAACTTTTACATGCCACTAAAAAGAAATTGAAACAAGAAAATGCGTTTATTAAAATACATTTCCCTTATTATCTAGTACAAGAAGCCCCTGTAAGCAAGATTAAATCGCATATTGAATTATATGCAGCTGTAGAGGGTAAATTGGAAAATGATAAAGTTTCTATGTATATAACCGTTCGGGCTCCGTATACTTCATGTTGTCCGTGTAGTAAAGAAATTTCACAACATGGAGCACATAATCAGCGCAGCACAGCAGAGATTACAGTAAAAATTAATGATGGAGCAGATATAGTATGGATTGAAGATTTGTACGATATGATAATTAAATGTGCATCTGCACCTATTATTAATGGTTTAAAAAGAGAAGATGAAAAATGGCAAACTGAATTAATGTATGAGAATCCAAAGTTTGTTGAAGATGTAGTTCGGCAGTTGGGAAATGAATTAGATAAATGGTTAGATAAACATATTAGTGATTATGTAATAACTGTTAATCATGAAGAATCAATTCACAGTCATACTGCCGTTGCAATATTAAATGCAGGAAGATTATTAAGTTAAGGGTATAATATGCCATTATCAGAAGAAGAAAGAGATTTAGTAGAATTTTTAGGGGCACATTTAACAGCTATAGATGCCTCGGCTGATCCATCATCTCGCAATAAAATTAAAGCATTTAAGCCGGGGGTCAAAGAAATAATGCCTACAGAATCTATATCTCTTGATGGCAGCAGTGTAAGACCTTTTGTGGCACCTCCACCATTGCCACCAGAAATTTTAAATCCACCAGTACTTCCAAATTTTATACATAGAATAAAAGAGATGGAAGAAGGTAAAACTGTTTCATTAGACAAAGATTTAAATAAAGATCCAAATCAACTCGAATTTGAATTTGCACAAAAATCGATTAACGAAAAAACTACAGCAGATATTATAATGGAAAGGCTTGATTTATTAAGTATTGATGTTAAAATAATTAAAGATAAATTAATACAATTGACCAGTAAGAAAAAGAGAGAGAAAAAAAGTGAGATTTGATAAAATTAGAGAAACTATAGACATCGGAAAGCTTTCTCCTCAAGCATTTCAAGAACATGTACAACGAAAAATATCTAAAATTGAAAATGATATTAAAAAGATATTAGACACAATAAAAAAAATAGAATCAGATTTTAACAAAGGCAAAAGAGTAATTAATATGGTATATCGAAATAATAGAACCAGGGCACCTTTGAGATCATCTGAACAACCACAGCCTCCTCTTCCCACCCCATCAACTGAAGGTAAAATTAGTGAAGCTGAAAATAAATAAAAAACAAATCATTGATCAAATATTAAACCCGATTAGTAGAATAGTTGATGATTGTGCAATTAATGTCACTAAAAATACTATTAATTCTTTGGTTGCAGCTGATCCAGGGCCAACAGTTCTATATGCAGAAACACAAATGGATAATAACACATTATCAGATACTGATTCTATTGGTTTAAATATCAAAGGGGTTAAAAAACTTATCAGGGTATTTGAATGTATTCCAACGGACGAATTTGAAATTGAAATTGGTGACAATAATAGTTCAATTAAATACTCTTCTACAAATTTAAGTTTCAAATTGCATTTAGTATTAGATGATGCTATTAAGAAATGTACATTAAGTCTTAATAAAATTAACAAATTAACATACGATACTTCATTTTCTTTAACAAATTCTAAAATTAATGAAATTCTTAAAGGCAGTATGTTTGCCAATGAATCAAATAAGGTATATTTCTTTACGAAAGATAAAGTAATCTATGCTGAGCTTACAGACAAAGCGATTGAACAGGTAGATAATATTACATTTAACATTACTCCTACTTATCAAGGAATAGAATTAACTACTCCACTACCATTTAGCGTAGAAATATTAAGATTGTTATCAAATAATAAAGAAGATGTTGAAATAAAAATTAACAATTCGTATAAAATTATATTGTTTGAAATTAAAAAACAAACAGGGATATTAAAATATATAATTCCTGCGTATGTTAAATAAATGAAAAAAGCTTATATTAAAACAATTCAAGGCCTTATTACTAAAACAGTTAATACGTGTAATATGGATATTAGCTCTCCTGAATTTGAATCGTGTGTAGCTAATAATCTAGAATCTGTATTACATTTTATTAAAGAAGAACATTTGTTAACGGATTATATAGTTAAATGTATAAGAGTAAATGATACAGAAGTAAATGTAGAAGTATATTTACAAGAAAAACCAAAAGGGTACTACGAAGTAATAGAAGGAATAATAAACCAGGAGACTAAAGATGGCCAATAAATTGACGACATTAGGTTATTTTAAGAAGCGTATGAGAGATAGTGGGTATATGGTAGATGACTTGTTTAGAAGTTATTCATATACAGATCCAAGAGTGTGGACTGTTGTTATAGATCCTGGATGTGCTTCTGTATTTTGCACGTGCTATCAAAATGCCAATAAAGACAATATTAAAAAATCGGATATTGATGATTTTTACTTCGAGCTATATGACGGAGGACAATTCATCACAAGCAAATTCATAATTAAAACAAGTTCTATTGAAGTTTTAATTGAATACTTAGTACAATTTGGTATTAATAATAAAGCAAAGCAATATAGCTCCCCCTCAGAAAATACTAGGAAGGCAGTATAAATTTAAAACAATATACCTAAGTATTTACAAGGATGGTGTGATATAAAAAAGAAATCTAAAAAGACTCCTCTTACTGACGTAGCAAAATTAGAAGCAATTATAAATGAAAAGATTGCTGCACCTAAAGCTGCACCAATAAAGAATGGTAAGATGGATACAAATACAATTTTAAATGAATCGCTTAAAAAATATGAAGATATTGTAGAAAAAGAAACACGAGAATATCGACAAAACGCTGAAGGATTGCACACAGTAGCTTCTGAATTTTTAGATGACTTTATTATTATTGGACACACTATAGATGAACAACGCGTAATTATGCGCCAAGCTAAAACACCACGTCAATTTGACGGCCTTATGCAATTAGCTAAAAAAGTGCTAATTGGAATGTTAATGGAAGAAGATAAATCAGAGTAACTTATTTATTTTCACACGGTTCAGGATTAACATCTTCTAAATTATCGGGAACTTCTTCGCCAGCATCATCAGATTCAATAGGCCCACCTGCTCCTTCTCCTGTACCTGTAGGAACCCAAAAGCCTTTTGCACCACAATCTCCCTGATTTGGAACAGGTTCATTTTTATTTAATCCTTGTTGATCTTCACGAACTTTAGGACATCCTTCTTCTTCTAAGGTCCAAGGCGGCGCCCAATATATATGTGTATGTGGCAGCGGGCCATAACCTATTTCTGTCATATACATTTTCTTGGGCGTTGTGGAGTGTAAATATGACAACTCACCTTCTAGATGTGTACCTCCAACTACAGTTAAGTTATTTCTAACACCAACATTACCATCTAATAACACATACCCTCTTTTACCTTCTGTAGGATGGATATTTATAATATCTCCACGAATTTCAACTCGCTTTTTACCTTGTAACAATAATTCCCATTCAGATGATACATTAAGAGATTCTGCATTAATATTCATTATAGTGCCATATATTTCTACTGCCCCTGTAGTCTTTAAATGAATACCATTACTACCCACATTTAATCTAAATTTATTAGCTGCAGTTATATCCCAATCTCCACCAGGTGGAGAATCAACATCAACATATTCAACTAAAGGACATTCAGCCATACTAACATAGGTTCCTGTTTTACCGATATGGGCTCCCTGATTTCTAATTTTACCTATTTCATCAACACGAAAGCTGGGCATGTCATTAAAAACAGTACCTATAGTTGTAACAACGTTTCCTGTAACAGTTTGAATATCATCTCCGCCATTACCAAAACCTGACTCGAGTTCTTCATCTATAATTTGTTTTTGTGCATTTCTAATTGTTTCGACTATCTTCTTTACACTATATGAAGTGCTTCCAAATGTACCATCCTCTGGACCTCCATAATCATCACCTGGGTCACCACCTTGCCATATATCTAAAGATACCGACGAATCTATCCATTTTGCAACTTGATCTAATTCCCAGTCACCATCTTGTGAAGAAGGACTTTCTCCAGATTCTCCACATGTTACACAAGGCATATCAAATTTTGTACCCTCTCCTTGACATACAGGACATTTTGCTTTTGATCCTTCCTTTTTTTGTTCAGATGACGTAAACGGATCATTAGCTTCTGTTCTCATAAGTTCAAAAAGCATTTTATAATTATGTACATCCTTTAAAATATCCATTATTTTAAGTACAATCTTTCTACGCTTTTCAAAATCTCCCAGTTTTAAAAATCTATCGCCATCAATAATAGTTTCTTGATAATTGGCAATATAAATCCCTTGATTCTTACGAACTGTTAAAAATTGATCTCCTAATACAAGAGTTTGATCGTTAGCATGGGCAAATCTAGTGGTCACATTATTATTCATTTCTAAAAATGAACCAGCATAATGCGTCATTTTTAATACTTCAGCTTTATCTGTATCTATAAATTCTAAAGAATGTTTATTAGAATTGAATACATGTTTTGCTCTAAAGGTCTTTTTATTATGATCAAAAGTTGGTTGATCTTCAGGAGAAAGATTTTCATATGATTCAGGATAATCTGGAGATATGAAATTGCTCAAATCTTCTAATTCTTTGTTTTTAGAATAAATACGTTTCCAATCTTCCTGTCCTTGTGAAACTGCAAACACTACAGGATAATTAATATCTCCTTCAATGAAAAACACCCAAACATGAGCACCAACATTTGGAATAGTAAATGATCCGCGAGCTAAATTAGAATAATCTGAAGGCGCATATTGGTTTGCATTTGGATTTACTAATCTATTATGTGTTGCCTTAGTTTCATGAAAGGCATCTGAAATTCTGTTTTCACCCACATAATTAACTAAAGGTCTAAACCCAAAATTAGTATTATCTTTATCCCAATAATTTGCATCTGAAGTTGTACCCACTTTCATATGAGCATTATATCGACCTGATGCAGATCCACCAAACAAAGGAAGAGCTATTTCAGCCCAAGGTAATGCTTTCTTTAAATACTCTAATACATTATCTAAATCAGGATTAGTTGCTGCATCTGGAAATACAAAATGCTTATCATTTAACATAGCAAAATCTTTATTCCAGCTTTCATATAAAGCAATATTAATGTGAGGAACAAAAACCTTAACGCGACCTCTTTTTTCAGGATCATTGTTTTGAACCACTATGCCCAAATAATTGCCATTATGTTTTATATCGTTCATGCTTGTGTTGTCTCATTAATAGTAGGTTTTATTACATTATCGTCAACTGTTTGTGAAACAGGCAATACTCTATCATTGTTTTCAAGACTCCAATATTCCAATTCCTTATCAGCTTTAAATGGAAAGGTGTCAACCTCAACACCCAGTGGATTCTTATTAATATATGCTCTACGTTCTGCTTTGGTAATATTTAATAACGGAGTTAAATGATTAACTAGTAAATGTACAAAATATCCGCCACTGCTTAATTTATGTATTGCATCATGCCGCCCCATATTTTTATTAGAAGCATCTCCATCTATTATTCTATACACTTGATGATACCAATCATTGGCCAAACTTACACCATGAGGAACATCTTCTAATATAGGCCTTTTTTGAGGAACCTCTCCACCAGTCTCAGGCAATGTAGTTTGAATAGCATCAAATATTATATTCCGTCTCAAACATGATGAAGTAGCTTGCCCGGCATTTTGTAAAAACTCAACAGCTTTTGAATCCATTTTTTCTCTAACACTATCTCTTAAATAAGACGGTGATTGACTAGGAGATAAAGACCATTCAATATTACATGTTTTAGCATTTGATAAAGGTTTTTTACTCCAAAACATAATATCTATACTATTCATATCTGCATGGTATAGAATAGTATTAGTTCCAATAATTTCAGAATATAAAGTTTTCCAATATGGAAGATTTTTAATTTCATCATCAATCAACGGATGTAACGAGGTTAATAATCTTGTCCATCCCTTTATCAGGGAGGCCTTTTTATTATTCAATGTTTCGTGTATTTCTTTAATTGTTTTTATAATTTCATCAATAGATAATTCCTTGCAGTGTGAATTTAAAAGATTTACCATTTGAACTATTTCGTCTTTATAAGTAGAGGTAGTATGTATATCAATATCAGTAGGTAATAATTGATTTCTAATTTTATCAATATTACCTGCGTCTATATTTGGTTTAGATTCACAATCAGGAACTTCTAATAAAGATATTTTTTCTAAGCCTTTTAATTCATCTAGACTTTGTTGGTGTATTATAATGTTTGGATGAATGTCCATTATGCTGGTACCTCAACATGAATTATTAAATCTTCAACAGAAGCTTGCAATACTTCATCTTGTACAGCTTCTTTTTCTTGTACAAAAACACGACCTTCATCAACTACTAACATTTCTTCAACACCTGCTAATACACTAGCTTCTGTATTAACTATGCGCTCACCCATATCGGCTATAAAAATATCATATTGTTCTAATTGTTTTGCTAACATTAATGTTAATAAAGCAATATTCTTAGCACAAAAAATAATAATAGCAATATCTAGTATTATATTTCCTATATCATCTATTACAGATTGTGCAAGTTCTGTAATAGATTCTGTAAACGCCTTTAATGCTTCTGCGACTTCATTTGATGAATTTGACAATTGAGGTAAAATTACTGTATGAAAATGGGGCACTTCACATGTTGCAAGTTCCGTAAGATTGGTTGAGGCGGTAATTGCAGCCATTGCAGCTTTTACAACACTCCATGCAACTAATATAGCTTTCCATACAGCAGCTAATACCATAGCTACTCCGTGAAATCCTGCAGCTATTGCTGCTTCAATCATCAATTCTACATAAATTGCTATTTGCCACATAAATCCTTCAATTGTTTCAGCTTTATTTTCTTCTGCTTTTGCTATTTCAGCTGCATAAAAAGCAAGTGTGGATGCTAAATGTGCTAATACATCATCTACTCCGCTTATAATTTCAGCTGCTTCAAAATTGCTGCCTCTTCCTGGATTTGGAAAAGATACAGACTCTTGTTTTAAAGTAACCTTTTCTGTTGGATCAATTACTATATTTCTAATAGGTGAAGGCAATGGTTGTGATACAGGCGTTGCTGACACAGGCGGAGATACAATTATTGGAACGCTAACAGGTTCTCTAACTATAGGAGGCCCGCCTATAGCGGGTTTAATTGGGCCGTCTGGCCTACAATCGTCTGCAAGATTAATGACAGCTAATGTCTTTTTTATTTTATGTTTTGCATCTTCTGGAAAACAATTATTCATTAGGGTATGTCCTCATTATCTTGTAATGTTTTATATGCATGTATTTTAACCATTGTTAAATCTGTTACATATCTATTTAGTTGAAATATGTGTTTTACATTAGTTACCAAATATTGTCCACATAGTTGATAATCAAAATCTGTATCACTACTTTCATATGTTCGATCAACACCTGTAAACGTTCCCGCAGTTCTATATGATGCTCCAAGAAGACGAACTGTCATACATTGATTTAAAAATATTGCAGAATATAACACTTTACCTTTACCATATAAACTTCTAATAGGTCTATCATTTTCATATCCTAATGTTACTACAGGAGAAAACTGTGGATCTATATTATATTCAGTCATTCTGGTTTGGTTTAATGTCATTACAGGATATATTTCTTCATATAATAATTTATCTTCTATATATTGAGGCTTAATATGATTGTCTCTAATTTGAGCAATTTCATTTTCTCTTACATCTACATCAAATTGTTTTTTAGTGTGCCAGTGAGAATATACAGGTTTTGTGTTCCATGCTGTACTACTATCTAATCCTGATGTTTGTGAAAACCTATAAGATAATATAGTGCTATTATTTACACTTTTAATATCTATATCCCATGTAGGATCATCGATCCAAGGAGCTTTCCATGGACTCGGCTTAACATCTTGTCGGCGAGTTTCTTTATCCCCTAATTCACTAACACCATCTTCAAAAATCAAATGTTCTCTTTGAAGAGGGCCTGGTGAAGCATGTCCTGCTTGGACAAATATTTCATTGAAAGGCATCAAAGTCCACTTTTTTCTGCCTCGGTTCCATTGCAAAATACAAATGTCGTCATTGATATCGCTAATATGATGTTTCAAAATATATTGTATGTTTTCCCATATGCTCCAATTAGATTTAGTTGTATAATTGATTTTGCTCTTACCCCAATTCCATTTAGTAATATCTATATATTCTTCATATCCAGCTTCGACCAATAAAGACCATACAGCTTCCCCGGTTAACATTGACTTATCTATATCCGATGCATGTGCAATAGGATCTTTTGGTTGTGGAGATTTATATCTTTTCCCAGTTGCAGTACACCACTGTATTCTTTTTTCTTGAAGAAATTGAAATTTTTCATCCCAAAAATACAACTTTTTCATTTTCAATTCTTTATTTGGTGTTGATAAATCTTCAACATCATATATGACAGCATTAACTTCAAAATCCCATATTTCAGGATCTGTATCAGGAACTCCTTGTAAAGGTATGGGCTTTACTTCAAGCTTAATTGTTAATTTATCTCTACTATCAGATCGGATGTGATAAAACCAATCCGGCGTTTCACTTTTTTCAAATGCTTCCCATTGCGATCTCACTATTACATATCCTCTAAGTGGCCAAGTTAATAAATCTGTTTCTAAACACCATTGAACAACATATTGAGGATTTAAATTATATTTTTCTTGTTGACTGTTATCAAATATAAAACTTAATTTATATGCTTGTTCATTATATACTACTACTCCTTCTTCTTTAACATTAGATGGAGCCGTGTCTTTTATTGTATACTCGAAATCTTTTCCAAAAGATTTTGTATTATTATCTAATCCGCCTAGAGGCATTTATTTAACTCCTATGATGTGGTTTAATAATGTTTTTAATTGATTAGTATTAATAATTTTTAATTTAGTTCCAGGAACAGGATGTTCAACAGGATTTACAATTTGATTAGCTCCACATACCACCCACCATAATTTAACACTTCCATAAAATTTCCATGCAATTAAAGGCCATGTATCATTTGTTAATACAGTATATTCTGAATATTTTGTTGGATCTAAACTTTGAGGAAAATTAACAACGCTCAATATATTATAAAAATAATAATTAGAATCATCAATTTCAACAGGAAAAACATTTTCATAATTTTCATATGTTAATTTATAGCTTACATCTTTTATATCATTATGTTTCATTTTAGCCTCTCGCAACTCTGGTCTTCATACTGGTACTAATAATGTCATGTCCACCAACACCGTCCATAAAAATATCACGTGTTTCGTTTATCAATTCTCTTATTTGTAGTGTCACCTTCCATGCATCTGGAACGGTATAATTATACCAATCGTTTAATGTTCCTACATTTTCAACAATTATATTATGTATTGCAGCAACAGGAGAAAATCTAACTCCTGGAATAAATGCTTCATAAACACATGGCGGAGCAATAGCAATGGCTGTAGATTTCGATAACAAATTCATCTTAATAATACGTTCAAGAAATGCTTTGTTATGATGAATATCTTCAATAGTTCCTGTTGTGTTGAGTAAATAGAATGGCACATCATAAGTAGAATCTGTTGCTCCTGAATACGATTTAGGATATAAAATACCGGCTGCAGGGGAAAAAGTTTTATACATCGACACTATCCCATCTACAACTGCATCTATTGGCTTACACACTCCTTGTGAATCTTCCCAATTTTGATTTATTTGATGATGATAGTCATTTAAATAAGGCAAAATATATGAATATTTAGTAGGCACTAATGAATATACATCAGCATAACTAAATGTTCTGTTTGTAAAATATTCCCACCCGTGACTCATTAACTGACTTATTTTTTGTAATTGAACACTTCTATCAATATGATATTCTATTAATTGAATATATGGAACATCTTCAAATTGTGTAATTTGATTTGGAAAGCAAATAATATCTCGATTTTTAAAATTGACCACGCCGTTCTTGCCGACCGCCATATGTGTTGGCATAAAAGATGCTCGTGTTCTTGGTTTTCTTTCACTCATATTATTCCTTTTTCTCAAATACGTGAATATTTACATCACTGGCATCTCTAAGACCTTTAACACAGTCTTCGTATATCTGTTGAGATTCTGATAAAAGTTCTCTAATGTTTATAATCACAGACCAGGCATCTGGTATTACTGTAGTTTTCCATTTATTTAAAGTTCCAACATTTGTAACAGTAATAGACAATGAAGCAACAGGACAATATCTAACACCTGGAATATATACCTCGTACAAACAAGGAGGTTGCACAGCAGAATAACTTGTTTGATTGTGTAAATTTTGATGCAACAATTTTGTTATAAATGAAAAGTTATTTTGAATTGCATTTTCATCATTAGCTGTATTAATGAGATTAAATCTTAATGAATATGCAGCCTCTGTTGTCCCCGTAAACTGTTTTGCATACAATATACCTGCTGCTGGTTTCATTATTTTTGAAATTTTTGTTAAAAGATTTTCTGCTTGGCTTAAACCTGGAATCCCTGTTCCACCAGGATCATCCCAATTACTTGTAACAGAGTGATGAAATTGTTCTAAATACGGAACAATATATCTATTCCCTGTTTTTGTGCCCATATAAAGTCCCTTATATGTCCATACCGGATCCTCTTTGGCAAATTTTATATGATGGATTATATAGTTGATATTATTAACAACAATAGATTGATCAACATCATATTCAACTAATTCTGCATGTGGTATTTCATAGAGAGCCTTTTTATCAGATTGATTGGCAAAACAAATCATATTCTTTTCTCTAAAATCATAATAATTTGTCCACCCTGTATTAATCTTTAATTTATCTCGTGTTCTTGTAGTGCTCATATTATATTAAAATGTATGCATCTCTAAGACGGTCCCATACTCGTCCTCTTAAAACATATGCAGGATCTCTTATATCTCCAGCATTATTAGAAACGCCTGTCATTGGTTGTTGTCCATAAGGCTGCTGTTCTTCAACCATTCTCCCTTTCTTTGATGCTACGGTTTCATTTAATGTTAACAATGAACGTTTAATTTCATCAAATGCTTTAACTTGTTTATCAAATATTGGCATAAAATCTTTCTTAAAATCTGATGATTCAGTTCCCTTTTCTTTCAACAACTTTTCAAACAATTTAGGATCTTCGGTGGCGATAATATTATCTGTAGGTTTAAACGGTTGAATTGGTTCACCTTGACGCCAGATAAAATCTTCAGCTGGTTTTTTTAGTGGAGCATAATATGTACGTTCAGATCCAATATAATCTTCAATTCCTTGATCAATAATATCTCGTGCAGAATCTACAGCAACAGTTCTGGCTTGTTTCCCCACTTCCGGCGTTGCTGTTTTTTTAATTTCATCTAATGTGGTTTCTTGTTTTTTCAATTTATCCAACATTTCATTGGTATTTTTCCATAAAATATCATCCATTGCCCTAGATGCATCTAATTGCAGTTCTCTTTTTTTAGGATCAAATTCAGCTAATTTATGTCTTTTATTAAATTCATTGATATATTGTTTTCTTTCTTCAGGGGATAAATTTTCATCAGATAATATATCTTTCATTTCATTAAGCGAAATGTCAAAACCTTGATTAAGAAGCTCTGTTAAAAATGCTTGATTTTTTCCACCTTTTAATTTTCGTCGTTCAATATTATAAACGTCAGTTGCATCATCTCCCTGTGAAACAATAGATTCTTTTCGGCTTTCTTGTAGTGCTTTTATGCCTTCTTGTGTAGCTTTACCAGCTTGAATTCTTTTTTCTCCACCCCACCAGTTTCTAATAGCAGATCCAACTTCATACCCAATATATCCAGCTAAAGCTACCATCGCCGCTGCCCCTAAAAATTTGTCCATTATTCCAGTTAATCCAGGAAACAATTTACCTAAGAAATCATCATCTTTTTTCTTTATTTCTTGCTCTGGTTTTATATCTATAGAATCAAAAAGATCTTTTAATTCTTCTTCAGCTTCATCACTAAAACTTACAATATTAACTAGCGTTGGCCTATCTTCAAGCAACGATGTATATCCAAGTTTATCTCTCTCTTGTTTTTTCGAAGAAATATTTTCAAATGTTTCATCTTTACTAACAACATTTACATCTTCAGTCTCTTTTTCATCTTCTACTTCTTCTACATCATCTAGCTGTTTTTGTAACTTGTTTAACATTGACCTTTGCAATTTTTCAAACTTAGCAGCAGAACCTGTAAAAGGAGTAGCTGACCAAAACGAATCTGTAGGAGGCTGAAATACATCCGATAATTTTAATTTCTTGTCTGTAAGTTGAATGCCCTCTGATTGATCTCTTAATGTATCTATAATTTTTCCTTGTAGATCATCAAATTTGTTTGCGGCGCCAGAAGGCATATACGACCAAAATGAATTAGTAGGAGGTTGAAAAATATCTGAAAGTTTTAAATCATTTTTAAGAGCAATATCACTAAAATCAATAGCATTAAGAGAGGATATAATTTGTCTCTGCAATTTTTCATATTGAGCAGCTGTGCCAAAGAAAGGAAGGTCTCTCATTAGTGAACCATTTTTTGGCGGAGAGAATATATCAGATAATTTTAATTCCTTATCTAATGTGAGCCCTTCCTTCACTGCAGTAGTCAATTTGCCTATTATTTCTCTTTGTAATTTCTCATATTGTGATATTGAACCTTTGCTAAAAGGAATATAGGCACTTAATGCAGTAGAAGGTGGCGTAAAAATATCAGCCAATTTAACATCTTGAAGTTTTAAATTAGCAGGATTAAAAGCTCTCATTAACTTGTCTAACAAATCTCTACGAAAGCGTTCATACTTCATTTGTGTTAATATGGAATCTGAAGATTTTAATCCAGAAAAAATATCGCCAATAGAAGCAACTGACATAGGAGATGTTACATCAGGTTGAAATTTTGTTTGTTGTGTTTTCTTATTATCTACAGACTTTTCAATATCCTTGTTAGGTTCTGTGGCTTTAACTTTTTCTACAGGAGCATTCTTCTTGGTAGTTTCTACATCAGGAACAGATATTTGAGGAGCTGTAAATTCTTTTGATGATTGTGTCAATTTATCAGAAATATGATTTGTATATTTTTGTATATCTCCTGATAATGTTGTAGATGCTTGATTAACGGATTTTGCCATTATCGAATTAAACGATTTAATAGACCCGTCTAAGCTTATATTGGAAAGTTGTTTAGATAAATTGGCTTGTGATTTTTTGATATCTTCTTTAATACCACTTTGAAGTGCATCTGTTACATATTTGCCAACAACACTTCCATCTATTGAAACAGGATCTACATCTATATTTTCCCTAATTAAATGTGATAAATGAGGAATAACTCTATCAGCAAATTCACGAGCTAGAGCATCATTTGTTTCTAAGGAAGTTGTAATTAGATTAATTACATCTTCCTTGTTTAAAGGTTCTGTATTTACAGCTACATCATCTAAACCAAATTTAGGATCCTGTATTGCCATTTTGTGTTAAATCTCCTGCTAAATTCATACCAGCCATAGGCGCTCCACTTGATGTGGCATCAAAAACATTGCCTCTTTCTTTACTTCTTTTTTCCTCTTGATCTTTTAAGAAATAGTTGATATATAATTTTCGTTCCATAGGTGTTAAACTTTCTATATAGATTGGATCACCAATCCCTATCTTCGTTGTTAAATAATAAATCTCCTTGTACACACTGTGAAGATCTTCATTAAATAACAACTTTAAGAAATCATAAAAAAATTTCCGTCTATTGTCAACCTCCTGCTAAATTGTTCATCTTTTACAGAAAAATTAACAATCTCTACTTTATCTATTTCTGTACGAACCTGATTAGCAAATTGAATAATACTTTTTAATATTTTTGTTTTAAAGGATTCAATGATTTGGATGCGATCTTTAATACTCAATTTTACCCAATTAATAGGTGTATCTTCGCCTGAATCATTTTTAACACTTACAGCTACAATATATTTAACCAATTCTGTTACAAATATATCACCAATAGCGTTTTTAACATCATCAGTTGTTTTAGTAGCATCAATGTTTTCTTTAAGACCTTTTTCTATTACTGCTTCCATTTCCATAGTAGGAATACCACATTCTATTTTATACAGTTCGTCTTCAAATATTGTATTTTGTGGAACTGACATAGTTTCTTTAGCCATAGTATAAATAGTTTTTAAATCTAATTTTGTGGGAATTTTTTCCTCAGTTTTTTTAGATTCTACTACAATATCAACGGTATCACCAATACTGCCCGCTCGAAGACCTATTGCAATTATTGCTTTATCTAAAATAGTAAGATCATTAATGTTAATTGATGAATCTGCACAACATTCTTTAACAATTTCTTTAAATGTGTATATAAATTCAGTGTTATATACAGGCGAATCTATAATTGATTTAATTAATCTCTTCTGCTGAGATGTATTAAGTTCTTTAAACGGAACGTCGCGTCCAAGCGATGGAATCCATATATGAGAGGTATAGGCCATTTCCCTTCGATTTATAATATTCAATACATCTTGCACTGAATCTAATCTTTTTTGATTTTCTTCCATATTTCGTTCTCCTTAAATATTTATATATATATAAGTATTTACAAGGATAAAATAATCTACAATATATGGCTATTTTAATACAAGATGCAAACCAATCAGCTGCTCTCAAATTTTATGCAAGCTTAACCACTTCTTCAAATAGTTTAGCACTATCACAATTATGGCTTGTTGAAATTGAACAAAGCCATTTAATCAATATTAAAAATCATATTGTTGAAAGTATCAATGTATATGAACATATTGGTTGGGATGTGGCATATAATATAAATGCCGCATTAAATGATGTATTTTTTATAGGCAAAAAATATTATTTATTAGCTAGAGGGTGTACCTTTCCAGGTGATGGTTTTAAATTAGACCATGCTGGTTCATCTTTTACTGGTATGCTTAAAGCCCCTGTTGGAACAGAACGCAACGAATTACAAGAAGTTACTATAACATTTTTAGAAACCAATCAATCAGTGGCTGATTTAATAATGCGTCCATGGGCAATTTTAGCTTCCCATTGGAGTTTAAAGGAACAAGCTATCAGAATTCCTATTAAATTAACATGTTTTCAAAAAGACGGAGTTAATAGTCCAGTTCAAGTAAGAAAGATAATTGAATTAGAACAAGCTGTACCTTTTAGTATAGATCAAGAAGAATTTAATTATACAGCAGATAAGGTTATTGATAGACAAGTTAAATTTGTATACACACGATATAAAGTTATTGCAAATGTGGATATCAAAAACTTTTTCGATAGTAATGAGTATGCAGAGGCAGTTACAATACTTGGTAAAGATACACTAAACAATTCTATAGAGAGGGAATTAATAAAACAAAAACCTCCCACTGCTGCAAATCTTGTAAATGCTGTTAAAATACCCGAACCAACATACACTAAAATAGTATCTCCAACTGGCGAGGGATTATTAGAAAAAATAGACGATATTGTTGATAAAGGTAGAGATATAGCGCAAGCAGTTAATCAGGCATATAATACGGCACAAAGTTATATAGGCAGAGTTCAAGGAAGTGTAACAGCAGGACTAAGATTATTTGGAGCCGATAAGGTAGCAGAGAATGTTGATAAATTTGTACATGATAAAGTTCAAGGGGAAGTATTATCTGAAGCAAGTAATATTATTAGTACTGGTACTCAGTGGGTTGAGGGGACTCAACAATTTAACAATGCCCTGAGAGAAATAACTTCTCCATTTGAATCTTCACAGCGAGCACAACAAGTCACTGATAGTTGGACTGATAAAGAAACTGGTACATATGTTAATGTTAATAATTTAAGAGCTATTCAAGGAGGTCCAGCTAATTTAGAAGCATTGGCGCAATCTGCTCCTGGACAACCACGCACATTCGACGCTGCAAACAAATTTGAAATAGATAAACCTGTATTTGAGAATACTCTAGTAAAATCTGCCATTCCTCCATCTTTAAAAAAAGAGGCTGGTGCAACTGTGTTATCATTAAATAGTGATTATGCAAAAATTGAAGAGGCTCAAATTAAAGCAGCACAACGTTATACAGACGCAGCAAAGACTGAAATTTCACAAGTTGTTACTACAGGTAAAGGCTTACAGGAAAAAATTAAAGCAGGTGATGTTTCTTCACCTGCCAATTTTCCACAATTTAATATTAATCAGTAATTAAGGAATAACAGATTCTGTTACTGCACCAGTCGTTGTCCACCATTGATATGCCAATGTTGCTTGTAGGGTCACTTCTTTACCTGAACCAGTGGTGTCATAAGTGATGTCACCAACCGTAACTGGATAAATACCTACAAGTTTCATTCCTCTAGCTGTTTTGCCGTCCCTATCAAACACAATAACGTTAGCCACAGTTTCGAATCCCTTAGGGCCATATGCACCGACTGATTCTCCTGCTTCATATGGAAATGCATTAAATATAGATTGCTGCCAGACAATTAATTTCTGACGAATGTTTAATTGCTGATCGCATCTAAATGTTACTGCCCAACCTGCACTGCCTGGAAATGATCCAGACCCTGGAACGTTAAATTGTAATCCCATAAAAGGAACTACTTGGTTATTGATTTGATAGCCTGGCAAGGTCGTAGAAGTAATAAGCACATTATCTGCTTGATTTAATACTCCGGGACCAATGCTTAGTACCCTCATTTGAAAGTCACGTGAAAAATCTCGTGACAATGCTTGTGTATAAAAACCACCTAATCCCATTCCCATAATAAACTCTCCTTTTATAATTACTTATTGTCGAATATATATTTTCCTTATATAAGTTCAGTAAAATCCTGACCTGTACGAGTAGCGATAAAGTTAATCAATATAAACTCTGCTACACGAACTGGCTTAATATAAATATCAACAATTAATTCATTTCGATCAATTGTTTCAGGGGTATTGTTACGCTCATCACAAACGATCATGTAATCATATACACCCTCATTAGCCTTAGCAAACTGGAATATAGGATCAATAGCGTCTTTCAAACGAGTACGAGTAAATACTGTATTTTGTTCAAATACGAAATATCGAGCCAATGCCAATACAGCCTTTTCTAACCATAAGAACAATCGGCGAACATTAATACGGTCAAATGCGCTAGGCTTGGTTTGTAGAGTCTTTTGACCCCAAACCACATAACCATCACCGGGCCAGTATACTGTAGGGTTGATACCATTCTTGTATAACAAATCTCTTTGTTTTTGAGATGGATTTACACCAATGTCTACAATATCACGTAGTATACCACGAGTTAATCCTGCAGGTGCATACCAAGGGAAGAACCGTGTATCTGTATCTATCATTAATCTTGATATATACCCCGATGGAGGCGCCCATATAAATTTGCCAGATGTATTATCATTAATCTTGAACCAATTAGCATAGGTACATGCATAACTTGTATTCGCAGCTCCAAATAGATTCTTTAAAGGCCAGAAAATATGTTGTGAAAAGTTCTTTGACTTATCAGTAAGAACTTTAACATCACCTGGACCTTGAACAAATATGTATCTTAATGGATCTGCTACATGCAAACAATCCTTACGAGTTGTTTCACAGAATGTAATAAAGATCTGATTAATTGTTTCATAAAGATCTTGTGCTTCAGCAGCAGATCCTGTTTCTTGATCAGCCAAGCCTTCACTGTCTCTATCAAACGTATGAGCATCTAAAATACCATTAATATATATAGTGTCATCAAACAATTGATTGTCTTGTTCAAATGTATCACGATTAGTTGCATCAGCAGGCCAGTTGTTCATATCTAACACCATACCAGTCCAAATTGTTCCCAATCCACTTTCTGGTACAATATCAACACGAATCTGTTCACGGTTTTCAACCAACCTTAATGATCTTTCAAGTTTATATGGCAGGTTGCCAATTAATTTTTCAGACTGTGCATTACATGGAGTGTAAATACCAGTTCCGTATAGATTATCTCCATCGGACATATATGTAGATGCATTGTTCAAATTAAATAACTGACGAGCAAAATCTGTAGGCTCTGGAGGGCTTACAGAAATTGAACTTTCCAATGGAGTTCTAGCAGGTGCCATAACACGCACTTTCTTTAGAGGATCATTTGTTATTGGATCAAACCATGCATTTCCACGAGTAGAAATATTAGGATTGATAAATGCTCTTAATGCACCTCCACTATTATTAATAACATTTTCCAAGAAGAAGTTCACCGCTTCACCTCCACGTGGATTGTTAATTGTACGAGTGCTATCAAAAGACCCTACATGAGTTTCCATTAGTACTCTATCAAGAGATCGCTCATCATCATTATATAATGATGGACGTAATTTCAATAGAGCTAAAATGATACTATCAGAATATCCATTCTGTCCTGTATTGCTAAAATCCCATCCAGGTGTAGTTTCTACAATTTCTGAAATGCTGTTACGAGTAGAATATGTTCCTGTCAAAGCAAAAGCAAGACGATCTGTGGTTAATTCTAACCAGCTATCCTCTGCAGTACTTCCGTTAAAAGTTTTAACATTACGAATACTGTCAAAATTAGAACCTTTATCTATCTTTGAATTATCCGCAATAGCAACATAGTAACCTGCAAACAAATCATTAATAGCTGTCTTTGCTTCATTTACAAGAATTAAGCCCGCATATCCAACACCAGACAAATCAGTAATTTGTGAGGTTGTGTGTCCGTAATCAAGACCATCTTTCCAACTAATACCACCCTGTTTCCAAGTTAATAAAGTTGTATTATCGACAGTAACATGATAAGGTGCGCCAATATAATAATCTTCAGCATCTGTTAAATTACATGGAGCAAACGATCCACCTGTTACAACTTCATACGTTGTAATCATAAAATCGTCTCCGGCGGTTAATGGGCCTGAACATGAAACCCACCAATCATACGTATCTGTTGCAGAATCTGATAATACGAAGCTACCGCCATATATAGGATCTGAAGCACTTAAAGACCCATTATTAATTGTAAAAGTAATATTAGTTTCAGGCCCCGTAGAAAGTTCTATATAAGATGTATCTACACCACTAATCATATTTGAAGCAGAGTTTAACACCAAAAAGGATACACTGCCGCTTGGAATAGTATTAATATCTGTAGAAAGTGTTTGTTCCTGCCACGATCCGGTGCCGCGCCACCCCTGATCGGTTACAGTATACTCGGTTGCATTTGATGTATATGGAAATACTGGATAAACCAGAGCACTATAATCATTAACATAACCATCGCCTGCGGCGGACCCGTATGGCAATCTTGTGGTTAACAATGTTCCATTAGCATATAATATCTGCCGACATGTATGATAAAAATATCTTTCAGCTGCATTCGTAGGCAGTCCATAAATTTGTTCAAGTTCTGAAATGCTGGTAACATTAATAGGCTCATCCACAGGGCCCTGAGCTGCATAACCAACAGCAAAAACAGTTGTACCAACAGGAAGTTGTGCAATCAAACTTAAATCAATTTCATTAATCTCTACGCCTGGTGATTCTATTGTGCGCATTTTTTATTCTCCTAATTTAAAAACTAAATACATAATTCTTTATAATTATTTATGATTTTTAGAAAAGTTTTTTGAAGTTACAATAGATGAATATCCATTTGATTAAAAACAAATTCAAACGAACATCCTAATTGATCGTGCTCACGATAATTGTAGGACAATTCACCTAATTTTGTAATAAATGCATACTTATAAGTAAATTCTATAATTTTATTATCATATTCATCTCTACCAAAAACTGTTATAGTTGTTTGATAATTTGGGACAATAGGGGGAATAGATTCAGGAGCACCATTTGGAAATATTTCCTTTCCAGCATATGTGCTTTCTATAGGATCATTTATTAATTGTTGCCATTTCCACAATACCCAATAGTTTTTAAATTCATTGTCTACTTCAAATCCTACCCGTACTGGTGGATAGGCCGGTCTGTTATAAGATGTAACATTATAATTCTGTTGGCCAAAATGTATAGGTACCTCAGGAATCGAATGTTGAGGTATTATAATGTCATACAATGAAAATTGTAAACTGTCCAAACTTAATAATTCATCTTCTCTAGATTTGCGAGAATTTAAACCTTTCATTATGTTTGGCAGACTCAATACCAACAAAAATTTATCTTTGCGAACTTTGTTTAGTGCAGCTTGTGTAATGTTTTCACTCATATTAATTATTTATGAATTAATGGACGATAACCTTGTTTAATTAAATCTTCCATTCCTTGATCTGCAGTAGGATTAATATCTAAAAATGTTGGCAAAGGGGCATTAGATTGAGTTTGATATATGCTATCTAATTTATATAAAGAAGGTTGCTCTATAACATATTGATTAATTTTTAGAGGCTTGCCATAATCATCTACTTCAGATACTTCATAATAACTGGTAACTATAGAATCTTCTAAAAGAAACAAGGCCCATATTAATGCTAATACTCTATCATCAAATATATTGTCTCCTAAACGTTTTTTCCATGTACCATTAGGATAGCGAATAAAAGTTTCCATTTCTCTAATAGTTAATAGATCATATATTGTAACTGCTTTCGTAGTATTAATCCAATATCTCATATTCATTACACCTGCATATTTGGTATTTGTGTGAGATATAATTCCCATGCGCGACTGATTATATACTCCTATATCCGAATGATCATATGTAACAACATTTTGATATCCATGTGTCTTGTACAATTCATCAATAACTTGAGCTCCACAATTGTTTCTTTCAATAAGCATTGGTGCACACCCATAATGATGGCCAATACGATTTAAAATTTCAGCAAATTGAAGAGGATGAATTAATCGGTGATGATAACAAGCCACTACTTCTATATTTGTTAAATCAGTGAAATCTAAAATTTGTGCTACGGATGCAGCTTTGCCAATGCCTTCTCCCACATCAACTCCTATTCCGTATATGTGTTTATTTTGAGGGGCTTTCCATATTTTATAATGATCAGAATCTAATAACTGCACAGGCTCTCTACACTCCTCAGACATTTGCACTAACATTTCTTTATCAATAGCAGATTCGCCCGTTTCTAAAAACACATTTTCAAATTCTTGAGCAAAAAGATCAGTATCTCCATTTAGTGCAGCAAGCATTTCTTGATACCACTTAGTTCCTCTTCCAGGAACTTCGTTCCAATTTATACTCTCTGCATGCCAGTGAACACCATCATCTGTATCTTCTCCTGCTACTGCTTTTAAATAAATATTAGCAAATTTATTAGATGCTCCTTTTGGAGTGCTTACGGCAAAAATCTTAGTAGTACGTTTTTTAGAAGCTGATATAACAGGAATTACAGAGGCCCAAAAATCTTGCATGATATGGTCTGGTACATGTGCCATTTCGTCAATGATAATGCATTGGTGTGATAGTAAACCATTTACAAAATAAGTGTGGGTGTCTTCTATTTCTAAAAATTCATAAACAGGATTATCATTAATATTTTTTTCAATATTAACAATTTTTTTATTCCCATAAATTTTTGTTCCTATTCCTAATGATTGAGCGCGCGCGGAAACAGAATCGTTAATCATGACTTTATGTAATGTAGTACATATAAGCGTTTCACCAGAATCTAAAGTTATTTTTAGTTTATCGTTGTTAGCACCTTTAATTAATCCTTTAAAATCTTTAAATCCTTTATTTGTAAGAATTTCAAATTTGGTATTTTTAAAGGTTTCTGGATTTTTTAAATCAGCCATGTTTAGGTCTCCCTAAAACAAAATTATCAGGAACAATATCTTTTGTTTTAAATTGTTTTAATTTTAAAGTATATGGATCATATGCAAAAATATATTTTGTATATGATCTCCTATTTTTCATTGGACGAAATCTCTTACATCATTCTTTTAAAATTATATTGAGTTGTTCTTCTGTCTTTTGAAGCTCTTCATATAATTTTGATATACTTGTATTGTATACTTTTCCCGTTAATTTATCTCGTACTGTAATAATACTATCACCATCTACACAATTAACAGTTTCACCACGAACAGCAGAACCTGTTGTAGTGCTAATTGCAATACTAGAACCATTACCAAAAATAACTTCAGTTTTACCCCATTGCTCTACACCAGGCTTTAACCAATTAGGCAATTCTTCATAGGCTAATTTAATTCGACGCAGAATGGTAATAGCTGTATTTTCTTTGTTAGCAACAACTACGATTCTCTTATCACTATTAAAACAAGTCGTCCATAGTGCATAAATACACATCATTGTTGTATTTGATGTAGGAATATATGTTTTACCACATAAAAATAGATGGTCTATAGAATCAACTGTTAAACATCTCACAGGCACGCTTTCTGTTTTTTCAACATTAACTATATAATGCCATTGATTTCTTTTTTTAGAATCGGGGGCGATATTAATATCTTTTTTAATACGACTTTTTTTGAAAGACAATTTGCAAACATCTTCGCGTGGATGAAATATAACCTCTCCACATTCAGAACATTTTATTCCATTACAAGTAGGAATAAATGTTCTATATGTAGTTTTATACCCCAAACTTTCAACTAATTTTTTGAACTGTTTTGTTAATTCGATATTTGTATTGTAAAAATGTGCGGTTCCTTTTTGGTTTATATATCCATCACTGTCTATTAATCCTTTTAATAATTCTAATCGTTGATCTCTATTACCAAATAAATATATATTTGGAATGTGTTTATTGTATAATAAATTATTTTCTTTTAATTGTGTATGAAGTGAATTGTTTTTGCTTTTTAATCTAAGAGTATATAATCTTGGTTTATAATTTTTGAGTCCAATTTCATACTCACTATTGTTTGATAATATTTCAACCAATTCTGTAATATCTCTAGGACCAACTGTTATTGCAGAATTATCAATACATCCATCTCCTAACCATAATCCTAAAACATATGGATCAATAGGCAGTTCTTTTTTTTGATATTCTACCCCCTGTAAAACATTAAAAATTCTATGCATGGGTTCTTTTTTAATTCCACAAAATAAATTGTCATAAATTTGTTTTGTGGTTTTTCTTGACCCTTTACATTTTCTTTGTCTTTCAGATTTTGATTGTGTAAACCATAAATGGCCTTCATCTGCAATTATTGTTTCTCCGTTATCAAAAACAATTTTATAACAAGGCCTGTCATACATAACATCATGGGCCTTTAAAATCTGACAAGGAGTTCCAGATGAATTGAAAACCAATTCGCCATCTTTTAGTTCACCCATTGTTTTCCACCCAACAGGTGTTGGAATCGGCGTATCTAGTGCTAAAGCCTTTCCACTTTGACGGCTAGCTACCGTAATAACGAATCTGTTTTTCTGTAATGCTTTCAATATTCTTTTTTGCTTAGCATATAGTTTAATTTTTTGTTTACCATCATCGGGTGTTACAATATAAAAATATGCTTCAGCAAAATGTAAAAGGCTGTCCTTTGCCTTTTTCATTTCACTAATCATTTTAGCAGTCCACTTAAATTCTATATCAGAAAGTGGAAGATTTTTATTACCTAAATAGCTTTGTGAGCGATCAAATTTATCATTATCAACAGGAATAACATCTTCTATATCTGTTTTTGTTTTCATGCAATCTACATTTCCTAAAAGTATTTACAAAAAAATGATGAAAGAAACATAAATAATTAAAAGAAAACATAGGAGATATTTATGAAGACAGATGGACTAATGGATGCTTATCGATTGATTGTAGAGAACGAAAAGAAGGGCACAGTAGACGGTGCCGTAAAAGTTGGTAAGACCTTTGAAGGTGAAGAAAAAGCTAAACCTAAAGGTGATATGGGCACAGATAGTAAAGCAGCTAAAAGCGTTAAAAGTCCTCAAGAATCAGGCACTGGTCTTAATTCCCGTGGCAAAGGCGAAACAGGAAGTCAAAAGAATTTGAAAGAAGCAAAGAAGGAGATTCACAATATGTTACCAGAAAGCAAATTTGATATGTTATTTAAATCACAATTAGTAGAAGAAGAATCTATTAGTTCAGATGAAAGCCCAATTGAACAATCAGGTGCGGCATCCTTTGATGATGACAAAGGAGATTTTCCTTCTGTAGAAGGTGAAAGTGAAGGCGATATAGGTGAAGAAGTAGATGTTGCTACAGAACTAAGATTGATTATTGACAGACTGACAGAAGTAGCAGAGCGATTAGGTGCCTATGATTCAACCGATGAAGATGGTGGAGATCCTTTATCAGATATATCCAGTGAGCCTGAAGGAGTTCCTCCAGTTGCTGAAGCCTCACAAGCTATGAAAGAATTAAAACCCCTACCTGATTCAGTAAATAAAATGACATCTAAAGGCAATTTTAAGGTTAAATCAGATCTTAACCCAACAGGCAAAGGTGTAGGATCCATTGGCGGTCCTGGACATGGTGAGGCTGATGGTAAGGCTAAAGCAGCAAAAAGTACCACATTAGGTCCTAAGATGAGTATGAAAGCTGACGCTAAAGGTCCCGTATCAAAACCAGGCGCCGGATTATTTGATAGTGTGTAATCTGTTAGTATATTAGAACAAAAAGCTATTCTTTTGAATAGCTTTTTTTATTCTCAAATTCCTAAATAATTAAAATGCCATATCGCGCTAAAGGTAAATGTGTTTACAAAAAAGGATCTAATAAGAAAGTTGGATGTACTAAAGGTTCTGTAAAAAAATATATGGCGGCATTACATGCAAATGTAAAAGAATCTGTTTCTTTTAAATGTTTTTATAATCAGAATCGTTTAATAAAGCAGTCCTAACTATCAAGTTATTTATTAATTCTTGATAAATTGCATATATATCATATTCATGTTCAATTCCCTTTGTAATAGAAAATCTTACATATAGTGCTGAATCTTTTCCGTATAATTCTTTTATAGTAAATCCGCTTTCAAAAGTTTCATCCAAGAAATCAAAATGATTACAATATGCCTTCAATAGAGGCAACCATTTATCTTCTATTTTTCTAATTTTTACATTATCTGCAAAAATTTCAGAATGTTCATTAATAATTTCTTGTACATCTTTAATCTTCTTGACCATGTTGTGCTTCCTTTCTAATTTGCATTAATAGTTTACCAAGGTTATTTTCTCCAACGCCATTACAAACCCCCCAAAAAGTATCATACCAAGTATTGCCTTCTATAAGTTCATTATCATAGGTTTGAATTAGTTTGTTTCGTAATTCTGGATTATTAAATTTCTTTCTAAGCAATTCATCCATTACATAAATTTTAATATCATCCCAATCAGATCTTAATGTTATTCTTTTGCTCAATTTTTTAGCCTTACCGGGAGTGGGGACAGTTTTAAACATTTCTTTTTCTTCAGGTATATTTGTTTTTGCAGATTGATAAGCATGTTCAACCGTTGGATATATTACACCTTCAAATTTAATAGGGCTAGGATAAAAATTAGATAAAAAACTATATTCACCACTAAATGAATTTATTATAGATTGGTGGGATTCAATCTGTATATATTCTTCAAATGTAATCCAATTAACCATTTTAAATATTTATGATATTGTAATTAAAATTATACGAAAAGCACGGAGTATAATTTATTCCACAAATAATTTTTTGTTTTTTATTTTAAATAATTCCGCTGTCCAGGGAAAATATTTTTCAAATATTACAAACATAGCCTTTGCATATTGTTGTATTTCCCATTGAGCATGTTTATCTAATCTCAATTCAAAAAAGTGCATCAGGTTATGAATATCACAATTGACATAAACTTCTGTGTATAAATTTATAGGTAGGATAATACGAGCCAATTCTTTAGCTACCCCATCCTTTATCATTTCTCTATATAGATTATAGGATGTATTGCAAACTAATTTTAATCTCCCATCTTGAGATTCAGAACCAACATCTCCATCTATGCTACTTTGTTTATCTTTAATATCTTGTTTCCGCCATTTTTGTGGGAAATAAAATTCTTCTTTCATTTCTGTATACCGAGCAGACATTTCATTTAGTCTAAATGTTCTATGTCGAACAAACTGGCGCATACAAAAAATTGGAAATTTAATATTGAAGGTAATATTACAAGATTCAAAGGGAGTTGTGTGATTATGTGTAAGGAGATATTTTAACAATCCACGATCTTGTTTTTCTCCTTTAGATGGGGACTTGTAACAAATACGAGCTGTTTCAACTATTCGTTGATCAGACCCCAAGTGATCTATATATCTAACAAATCCTTTATCTAAGACAGGAAGTTCTAAAGAATTTTCTTGCATATGATATATAATATATCAAAAATAATTAAATTCAACACTTAAATTGCAGAAGGCAAAGCGTCTTCTTCAGTATCACCAAAAAATTCAGGTGGAACAACTTCTTCATCTTTATTCAGCCACATATATTCTGCTTCAATTAAATCGTCGGCGGTTTGTGCCTTTTCAACCTCTGCTGTAACTTTAGCTAAAAAGCTAGGATCCCATTCTTCCAAGCCGGCTAATTCTTCTAATTTAGCAATAAATTTTTGCTTAATTGTATTGATCATCTCAGGATCAATTTTTCCTATTCTTCCTGCTTCTTCAGCTTCTTCACCGGCTTGTCGATTTTCAATATCAGCCATGAAATCATCATCATCATCAGGCTGTTCAATTGGTGAGGGGTTGGATACACCAGGAGCAGCTGGGTCAATATCTTCTTTAACTATTTTTTTATCTTTTACCCAAGGCGGAATCCATTTTGTTTTTTTGCCCTTTTTTTTGGAATCTTTCTTTTTAGAATCGCCTTTCTTTCCATTCTTGGAATCTTTTTTAGGATCTTCTTTCGTGTTTTTCTTTGTAAAAGAAGCTTTGTATTTTTCAAAAATCAGTACATCATCATTAGTGCGCATAGTATCTCCTATTATATCTTATAAATATTTATGATTTTCATTGAAATAATTTATAGATAATATATTATATGATTTGAAATGAAAGTACCTATGCCATTTAAAAGAAAATTAAAATACAAAGGAATGTATGCTATTAGAACGGGTGAGTATTCTGGAGGATTTATAATTTATATTAAAGAACATAATATGGGTGATAGTCTGGCATTTTTATCTATACCCAATCCAATGGAAAGCATATACTTTGACAAAAATGAAATCAATCTGTGGATTAAAGAGGGGTTGTTGGAATTTATTGAATCTCTTCCAACTGATGTATATGATGTATGCAAGGCTAATTTTGAATATCACAAAAAGAAAGCACTATAGTGAATAATATTAAAAACTTAATTATAGATGGAACTAATCTCGAATTTAGGATTTTTTACGTTTCAAAATCTTTACAAATGTTCACAGAAGAGGGAGAACAAACTTCTTGCATCTTTAAATTTCTGCAAACATTTAAAAGATTAGTAAACCAATTTAATCCAGATAATATATATTGTGCATGGGATAGAAAGATTGATCGCGAAACTAAAAACTTTCGCAAAATTCTTATGAAAGGCCAATACAAAGTCGGAAGACCAAAGCCACCAGACATAGAAGAGATGTTTAAACAAGAAGTAAAATTGATTGAAGCTTTGGAATATTTGGGATGTAAACACATGTTCCCAAACACCTTAGAAGCAGATGACGTTGTTGGTTATCTAGCTAGAAAATTAGAGGGGCCTAATATTGTTGTATCTGTGGACCGTGATTTATATCAATTAGTAGATGATAAAAATTCTGTATATAATCTTAAAGAAATTATTACAGCGACTAATTTTAAAGATATTGTTGGAGTCCATCAATCCAATTTTAAATTGTATAAAGCTATTTTAGGCGATCCAGCTGATACTATTCCAGGCTTGCCTGGATATGGTCCTGTAAGATCTAAACGATTAGCTGAAGAGTGGAAAGAAAGCAACATTTCAGAAGATTATAAAGAAATAGTTAAAAAGAATATGAAATTAATAGATTTAGATTTGGGATATCTTATGCAACTAGGAGAAAAACAATCATATGATGATCAATTTAAATCAATGAAGGTTGACAATAAAGAAAGCCTGGATAATTTTAAAAAATTCTGTGAAAAATATAACTTTGAGGAATATTTAAACAACTTTAATGATTGGAGACACGTCTTCTCTCGTAACAATTTAATTAAGACGATTGAATCTTTGTCAGAAAACACTAAATAATTAAAGGAGAATATTATGTTAACAGGAACTATACAACCAGTACCAATGGCATGTCATATTTGTGGCGGCCCGCCAGTTATGCCTCGTTTATCAGAATCTATTGATAGACTAAACAAAATTAAGATAGTAGAAGCTATGTGGGTTTGCTCTAGATGTGGTGCCAAAATACAAGAGGGAATTGTCTCACAAGAACCACTAGATGAAAAAAAATAATTCACCATTATTAAATGAATGCATGGAAGAAGTACTAGAAGAGGATTCTACCTATGGAGGTGGAGGAGGTCAAGCTGGTACGTTTGCATATGCTCAGGTGGCCGGACAAAAAACATGGGCTCCACAATCGCCTCCTTTTAGACACATGACTGGTGGAGACCATGACGTCAACATAAAAACTATTGCCGATGATGATGCAGAATTCGCAGCAACCGCTGGCCGAAGAAAACCATATCCATTAGAAACTATTGATGATCATTTAGCACAAGCTTACATCTACGTAAAAAATGCTGAAGAACAAATTAAAAATTGTATTAAATATAATGCAATAATGATCACCAATAAAGAAAAAAAGGCGTTGCTATCCCATCTTGAACGAAAAATTAAAGGTGTAATGGAAATGATTAAAAGCATTTCAGCTGATTTAGATAGAATTAGCATCACATAATCCCTTGATTTTTTTTACAGCTACATTAAATTATTAATATGAAAATTAAATTAAACGGCGATAAAGATATTCCTGGTCTGCAAATTAGAGCTTTTGGTCTTAATGAATTGAACATATCCTGTAGAGTCATTATGACGTATAGTGATGCAATTGAACTAACTAATAAAACAAAATCTGGACTATATAAAAATAAAAAATTTGTGGAAATGTTTATCAATCAACTGTTTAAAGAACTTCGAACTGTTTGTATTGAAGCAGAAAAGGTACAGGAATAAATTGAACATTTTAATCAAAACAGTACTTCAATCCTTTTTAATAGTTTTATTGATTGCATGCACAGCGGGATTGGCTGCAGGATTTATATCTAAATCAATATCGACTGGTATTGGCGTTGGTATTATTGTGGTTATAGAAGAATTTATCAGGGCTTCATTTATAACTTCTAAAAGACGCACAGAACAATTTTTACAATTCCAACGAGATGTTTTTAAAAATGCAGCTGAAATTAAAGTTCCATACGATGTGAGTTGTGCGTATTGTAATATGGCTAACAGTGTGCCTTTATCTTTAATCACAGAAAATACATTTGTGTGTAAAAGTTGCAACCAAGCCAATAAAATTATTTTTCAATTAACCGTAGTTAGAATCACTAAACCATTAAATGTTCCAGATTCTAATTTATCCCCTGTTGAATTAGACGCAGATGATGTTGTCCAATCAACTATAAATGAATCAATAAAAATTAAACATGAATGATCAACATAAAAGCGATTTAGATTTTATTACTCACGAAATTGCACCATCACAAATAGCTGATCAACTCCCTGAGATTTCATCATTCAAAACTATCGATCTTGTTAAAGATGCCGAGGCGTTATGGATGCAAGTTATTAGCATAAATTCTTCTAGTAGTTTATTAACAGATTATTTGGATGGTGTTTCATTGGGCAAATTTGGAGACAGTACAAAAATAAATAGTCTGCTAGTAATTAAAAGATTATTTGATGCTCTTAAACAAATATTGATTAATGAATATAAAAAATTATCTTTATCATCCGAATCATTAAGAGTGCATTTCGAAATTTTAAATAATATAATTATATTAATAATAAAGGATTACGAGTCCAATGTATCGAAGATAAATAATACAAAAAATATAATTGCACAGCTACACGGATACATGGAATCTTTTGTTAATGAAAGTGTATATAAACCCTTAAAAATTAAAATGGAAAGTACATGAAAAAAAAGATAGAAGATATGGATATATTTGAATTGGGTCGATGGTTATGTTTAGTGGAATCTGTCAATTTAATTGCAGAAGAGTGTGAACAAAGAAATGTAAAATTTGATTATCTTCGATTGGAGCCCTTAACTATTAAAAAATATATTGAAGGGACTTGTGACCATAAAGTTATCAAAATTGAAGAAGATAATAAAAAACTCCATCGTAATGAACAATTAAAAGATATTATTAAGTCTTTAACTCCAGTGAAGGTTAATGCAATATGATTTATATTGTTGGTCATTCTTTCATAGCTGGTGCACCCCGCCAAAGTAAAAGTGTTTCAATAACAGAACGAATTCAGATGGCAAAAATACACTCCACGCCGGCACAAATTGATAGCAAATTTGATCAAGGCAAACGATATACTATTGTAGCCATCCGCCCCATCTATGAAAATAAAAAAATAATAAAGTATATTTATTCGTTTAATAACACCTCAACAAATGAAATAATAAATTGTGAGTTTATATCATTAACAGAGGGAGATCAATTTATAGCTAGATTATCCGGCACGGAAGAAGATTGGCGGAGCGAGAAAGAACAGTCTGCTAAAGCATTTGAAAAAATGATTTAATTAATAGTCGCCGTATATTTGATCATCTGTCTTGTCTGAGCCGTCGTAATCCCAATCTTTTTTAGCTTCTTCGTTAATATTTTGATCGTATGGCTTAGAAGCTTCTGGATAATTTGTTCCGCCGCTTAATTTACCATATAAAGTTTCATCAGAAACTTGATCACTTCCAGGTTCTCTAGGTGCATTGGGTTGATAACTGTAATCAAATCTCTTAGCATGCAATATCCACACATAATGTCCGGCTATAGGATTAAATTGCATAGTGAAATTTTCATCACGCCTTTCAGTAATTTCAAAAATTGGTGCTCCGCGAATTAATGCATCAAATGCAGAAGCATCATCATATTGTGAATAGGGATTACTGATACTGTCACAATCTTGAGTAACATTTACTAAACCATCTTGACATATTAAATCTAACGGATTTGTTGTATCTTCACAAGCTGATATAGGAGATACAGTAGGATCATTAAAATCATCTATTCCACCAGGACGATCCCATCCTAATTCTGTCATTCGAATTAAATCGCCTGCTTTAGGCTCTACGTTAGAACCCATTATTTCTCTAAATGCCATAATTGGAATTATGAAGAGCACGTCGGCATCATTAATTATTCCAAACTTCGATAGCATTAATGAATCATTTTGAAATTGAGCATATACAGCCATCCCTTTAGGCCCAGAAAATGGTGCTAGTGGATGTTCACCATAAAAGAAATCGTGTGCAGACGTTTGATAATCATATGTATAATAATCTATATATGTACCATACATATTAACAATATCTTTCCACCATGATTGGAATAATCTTCTTTCTCCCTCATTAGCGGTTTTTCTTAGATATCTTAAATTGGCTCCATTAGCACAATCCATATTACTCCTTTATCCAAATGTTGCCATAGGAATTGAAAAGTGTGACCCCTTTCTAATACTCTTTTTTCTTTTGTGTCTTTTTCGTGGCTTATACAAATAAAATACCCCAGGTCTTAATTGAATTAATTGTATACCAGTTGATCCCAAATGTTTCATAGGTTTAGCATCATTGGGGACATAAAATTTATACTTCTTTGCAATATCGCTAGCTTGTGGAGCAGAAACTCTCCACACACCACTGGGTGCTCTTTTAGCTACGTCCACGGCTTTATTACTGATATTCATTCCACGAATAAATTTAGACAATGATCTTTCATTGTCTGATATTTGTGTTGACGATTGTGAGGCAGGCACTTGAGTTAATGTTTTTCTATTTTGACCACGAGCCATTTTAAACTTAAATGATTTAGTAGGGTCATGAGGCTTATGTAGTTTTAATTTGCCCAATCTTTTTAAATCTTCAGATATTATGTATTGTTGAAAATCCATTTTATGTTGTCCAAAAAGCTTTACTAATCTTCGATATTGTTGGAATATCAAATAATTCAACCTCGTCATGATTAGTAATCAATTCATCTAATTTTTTTAAGAATTTAATATAGTAATATTTTTCCATTAGTTTGTATATAATATTTTCCGGCAGCATATTTTTACTGCCATAAATTTGAATTTCTTGTGGAGTCATTGCTCTATTAAATGCCATCTGTCTCATAATTTTAAGATGTTGGTATACAGTGGTTAACTGTTTAATATTTTCTTCGATTGCTTTTAATTTTTTATGAAGCATGTGTTTAAGTTGCAATACATTTTTAATCTTCATTTTTCTGATGTCGCTAAAGTCAATTAAATTGCGGCGCAATTCACCCGTGGTTAAATCTATACTTTGAAGTGTCTCTTGAAATTTTACTATATAAGAGCCTATATCTGGTTCTAATACCTCTGGTATTTTTAACCACCGTTCATTAGGAATATCATAAACAGCTTCTGCTTTATCCCAATCATATTCACTAGTAATACAATAATAGTTAATAGGATGTGTTGATCCTACAGCCAGTTTACCATTTAGTTTTTTGATCATCGCCAAAAGATCAGCGGCAGAGACTGATTCTAAATCATTAACATTAATTTGAATAGTAATATCAATATCACAATTACTAGTATAATTTTGTGTGAATATACTTCCAATGCCATAAAAGGTATCAATTTGTGCGATATGTCCAATAGAATCTACATCTCTCAATATTTGTGATTTGATACCATCCTTTAGAATGGGTGGACGTCCATCATTAAAAAATTGAAACACAGTAGAGTCTAAACTATCCCGAGGAATGTCAACTACAGATTCTCTAATTAGTTGAGATTGCAGTACGTTATTTAATAGGCCATCAAAAGTATTCATTTTAAATACTTATTAAAGACGCTAAAAAATTAAACAAAGTACAATAGAGAATGTTTTAATACATCATAAAAATCATTTAATATTATCGGCGCACTATTTTTACGCCAAATATCAGGCTTATTAATTAATTTCCACAATAGCCTCTGTTTAAGAATGTCTTGGTCTCTTTGAGTTGGGCTCCAATCATTGCATAACCGTAAAGGAAATTGAGACAAATCTATTATTTTATCCGTAACTTTAAATCCTCTTAATTTAACTTCATTTTTTACTTCTCTGTGTCTATTATTAAGATAAAACAATTTATTATACCAAAATTTCATATGTCCTTTTCCTAATTGTAGTTTAAGAGGAATATCTCTATTAGAAATATAATTTCTTTTTAACAGATTTCCTGTAATCATAAGCAATTCACATTGCTCTGCAATAAGCCACTGGTCAGTTAAATGTTTTGGATCTATGCCACAATTGCAACGCATCTTATTCTTGCGCATCTTTCAATTCGTCTAACACTTCACTAATTTGAGATTCAATATCGTTCAATTGATCTTTATAATCTTTAGCAGATTCTTTCTTCTGGCTTCTGACATCACGAGCACTCTCTTCCAACTTCTGTAGTTCATTTAATAGTTCAATTCTAGTTTTCATTTTTATTTTCCTTTATGTATTGTTTAGGCAATTCTCTATCTGGAAAAACTTTTTTGTAACATTCAGGATGTAAAGCATACACCCAACCATAACAATTTAATGTTTTATATATCCATTTGCCACATGTCTCACATGTGTGCTCTGCTTCATTTTCTGCCCTGCTAATAATCATATCAATATATTCAATTATAAATCCTTCCATTTCTTTGTCAATAGCACTTTCTGAATTATCAATATCATAATAAAAGCGTCCGCCTCCAAATTTTTCTTTAATTTGAGTGAACACAGGAAAAATGCCAGTCTTTTTATGTACTTCGTTTATCTTAGAACACATTTCATCTAATAATTCATACCACCCACACCCAATATCAAATCCCCAGCACATGCAAGTTTGTGTCATATCCATATTTCGTTCACGAAATTGTTTGGGGTATATTTTGCACATGTATTCATCAAAATGTTCACGAGTCATATCAAGAAACTTTATATCATTTTCCTTTTTCATAATATCCCTATGCTTTATATTATACTTTATTTTTTATAGAAAGTCAATAAGTATATATATGAAATATATTAGCTTTTTAACCTTTTGGAAAAAACTATTCATAGAACGCAATATAAGTGATAATGAATATTATTGGATTACTCCATCACAAAAAATACTTAAAGTTCCATTTGAGGATCATGATGCTTATGTAAGAGAACATCCAGAAGTTTTTGGATTAAGAGGTAAAGATTTAGAAGATGTAGATGCTTATGATCTTGCTTTACAAATTGGTGCATTGAGATTAGGTGTTTTAAACAGTGCATATAGTCAGCTTCCAAGTGAACCATCTATGCATGCAGAAATAGTAGCATACGATACAGATACATTAAAAATTTCAGCCTGGGCATTGTCTAAATTTTTACAAAATAAGGGTGTGGAAGATGTATCTATTTTCTTTGCTAATCCTAAAACACTAACACCAAGAAAAAGGGTTCCTGTTGAATATTTAAAGAGATTATAATGATTACTATAAATAAAATAAAATTGTATAGAGAATTGTACCAAAAGGGTTTAGAATTTAAAATAGTTCCACATTGGGAAACTACCTCTGATTGGTCTTTCTATGCTGATATTTTAGACAACAATAAACAAGCTTGGTTTTATGGACTAGATAATAATGGCAAAGAATGGAATTATACAGAAAATATTAGAGGACAAGGTTCCACTATGGAAATGGCCTTATCATCCTTGTGTGTTAAAATTAGTGGTCGAAAAGTACATTTGTTTAACGGTACAACCTTTGTAGTGGGCGATGTTTCTGATGCAGTAAGTGATAGTACAGTAACCAAATTAGATCAAGATGATTTGGTATTTGATTTTGAATTAGCTTTTAACAAATTTGTAAATTTATTGCCTAAAGATAAACAACAACATGTATTAATTTCTAAAGGATTATTTGGATTAGTGGATGTAGGAAACGAATTAAGCAATCCTGTTGTAATATCTTTAGCAGCACTATTATTAGTTTTAAAAATAGGGTTTGAAAAAGAATTAAAAGATATAGGGTTGGATATTAATAATAACCCCATAAATATTATTGTTCCTAGTTTAATTGGTGATGATTTAAAAGAATTTCATGAAAAATTGAAAAATCTTGAAGTTTTTATAACACACAATAAATTAGATACAAATGATTTGTTGGCCGATGCGCTTGGTATTTATGCAGCAGTTTTATTATATACTGCAGGAGAAACAAAAATTAAAAAGGAGAATATATGAGCAGCTTTACTAATTTTTTTATTGATCTATGGGATGATATCAATCCTAAGAAACAACCCAATTCAAATGACAAGGTCCGTGGGCTGATGGTGACTGATTGGGGCCAAATGAATGACCTAGTCAAATATCGTCGGGATGATTGCAAGAAATGGCGAAGCAAACAAATCAATACAATGTATTTTGTTGCAGACCTGCCTATCAATCAACCAGGCCAGCGTATGTATGTTAAAGAAGGGCGCAAACTGCAAAGTGTAACCAACTTACTAGAAGATAATATAAAACGAATTTACAATTGGGGATTTCGTATTATGATTACTCTTGAAAATGAACCCTCTGTTAGAAAAGGGCGTGGACCATGGATGGCCGGTACAGGATACAAAAATATGTCCGGCAAGCAACTCTATACAAATGAAAGACTTGAATATGCTAAAAACTATTTTTCTGATTTATTTCGTAGAGTAGGTATGAGACGGATTTGGGGTATTGTACTTTGCTTAGAAACTATGGAACCTGTTTCTATTGAATGGCAAAGAAAATTAGGAGCATGGTTAAGATCTATTGGTTATAATGGTAGATTATATACAAATGGTATTGCTAGTGCATCCTGGGCTGGCGATCCTTCATTAGATATTAGGTCAACAACAGGAACAGCAATTAGATTGTTAAATGGTGATGGTCAAGAACTCAATGCTAACAATGCAGCCAACGAAGTGCCTAAGTGGATTAATTTAGGAAACAGATATCAGGATGGGTGGTTAATGTACATCTCTGTTTATATTGGCAAACAACCAGACAGAACAAAGCCATCCAAACTAGAAAAATGGATGTACGAATATATAATTTAAGGAGAGACTATGTCAACATATGAAATAGAATTAAAGGCTGGAGATGTATTAACAGTTACAGTTGCAGGGAGTTCAGTTCCTCCACCGCCACCACCACTGGAATATGGTAATTTAATGGGAGTGATTAGAGAACATGATATATATGATCCTTCTAAAAATATTGTTGGTGCAACAGTAACACTAAACGATGGACAAAGTGCAACTACTGGTAGCGATGCAAGATACTATTTTGCAAAAGTTGCAGTAGGTGATATTACAATAACAGCATCGGCAACGGGATATATTTCAAATTCAATTGTTCGTCAGATTGTGAAAACACAAGACAATTGGGGATCAATTGCACTTGAAAAAGATCCATCACCACCTCCCCCTCCCCCTTCAGGTTTTGGTAGAGGTATTTCACCTTTTTATCTTTTCAATACAAGTGCTTCGCGATTAGCAAGACAAGTTCCACAAGTCATTTCTCAATTAGCAAGTATTGGAGCACAAACTACAATAATAGATATTTTGGATCATCATACTTGGAAAACTTCAACAGGTGAATGGGTCGGTCCTGATACGTATTATCCTTACAAAAGTTTAACTAATCCTGATGCAGGTTTTAATTCATATTTTACAACTGCATTAAGAAATTTAGTTGTACAATTAAATGCAATTGGTGTAATACCTGTAATAGAAGTTATTAACTTTTATAGTACAACTCGCAATAATCCTCCAATGGATGTTTTGGTAAGTCATTATGGTTCATTTGCAGGGTGCTATGATTCGGTTCATTCACGACATAGATCCTTTTTCGAATATATCAGAAATACTCTTTCTGGTTTAAAATATGCTGTTGCTCCAGGGCGTGAAAGCTGGAGAATATCCGATGCATATAGAATCCAGTTTGCACAATGGTGGAAATCTAATGCACCAGGAATTCTTGTAGGTGATCAAACCACTCGAAAGAAATTATTGTGGCCACAAGTTTCTACAGCAGAATGGAATGCTCATTTAAGCTATGTTGATTTTGGTATTCAACAAGCAGAAATGAAAAACGGTGCTGTTGTAGAAATAGAAGATTTAATACTAGGCAAGCCTAATCTTTGGTCGGAAGTTTCTTATGATGGTGTAACAGCTCCTCGAGCACCAACAAATTCTATTAAGCAAGGTATTGCGTCCGCTGAATCTCGCGGAATGTGTTTTGTAGAAGGTTGGTGGTGGAATGATGAGAATCATATATTTGGTCAAAATATAGTTCCGGCATTTGGCGCTTTTCCTCCAGTGCCACCTATTCCTCCAGGTCCAACACCTCCTCCTGGCGAGGATGGATTAATATTTATTAGACAAGAAGCTGGTCATGATATTGTTGATGTTTCTGCCATACTCAAAGGCCCACTAAACTATAACGGATCTCAGTCAGATAATATTTCTCCTCAAGTATTATCTAATCCTACCCTTAATGATATTGTGTTTGTAAGAGAGGGTAAGCCAGATGAATGTGCTAATAAAAATGCAACCTGTACATGGATACGGGCAGCTTCTGTTCATGGAGCAGTTGAAGTTGATGGAGGCAATTCAGGTGCAGTGTTTGCAGCTTATCTAGATAATGGTATTTGGACTATTGCTTGGGTAGCATCTTTTAGAGACTGGCAACCATCTAATGAATTTTTTGGTGTGGCATCATTAAACGGAATGTGGTGTCCTCATGGTGGCGAAACATTATGTAGAGAATGTGGCTGGCCGAATATACATAAATGGAGCACAGAATGGAGTAAAGGAAAAAAGACAGTAGTCTTTCCTGTCTCTTGGAAAGTAGGTAGTGCACTAGGATATGGTATAGTATTATAAATAATGGAGTTTAATATAATGAGTTTAAAAAGTTTTTGGAGAACAATAGTAGATCTGTGGAATAAAATTTTTAAACCAGATCCTCCTGAGCCGCCTCCTGAACCACCTGAACCACCACCTCCACCAGATCCCACTCAAGGATGGGTAAACGCAGAATTTAAAGGTATTACCTGTTCAACTTCAAATGATTCTTTCAAATTTTACTTTGATAGAGATAATGAATTCGCTATCACTTTAAATATTAAAAGCAATGGGTCAGGATGGGATAGATTGTTTGCAAATGACACATCACAGATAACTGAATTTTTTGTTTATAAAAATGGAACATATGGAGTTCGATTATATAATAGAGCAATTAATTTTGGCGAACCACTTATTAAAGAATGTGACCGAAAAGGAACAGAACCACCAGACCATTGGGGAATAGTAAAAGTGCCTTCTTGGAAAGGTACGCACACCATTAAATACATTTTAGAATTTAATAAAAAGAAGTTCTGGATTACTTGGGACGATACAGTAATTGGTGGTTGGAAAATGGTTTGGGAAGCAATTGTTCCGCCTATTACAAGCATTAAAGTGAAAGGACAAAAATATCCTTAAATAATATTAACCTTTCTAACTTGGGGGTTGTTTTCTTGATCGTATGTGATTTCAAAATAGTTGCCTAATTTTCTATCTACTGTATAAAATTTTTCTTTACCTCTTGATGTAGTAAGAAACCTTGTAGGAGCTATCCTAATATCTTCCATTTTTAATAAAATCATTTTATCATAGGCACTTGAAAATATAACAAAATGTTTTGCATTTGTTGACCCTCTATGCTGATTAAGAATAATGTCTTTATATTCTCCAGACCACACCTTTTCGAATTGAATAGAATTTTTAACCTCTACATCCCATTTTGTTTTTTGTCCTGAATCAGTATTTTTAACAACAATATCACAATCTTTAAATCTTTCCACGAAACCGTCTACTAATTCAAATCCACGAGGCTCAAGTATTTTAAATAACAACTGCTTTCCTGCAAGGTCATATTTATCATACAATTCTTTATTAAACATATTACATTCCTTTATTAAATTATATATAATTATACTTGAGAATCACTTTTTTTCTTTGGAATATATGGAGATTCTTTAGGCAATCTTCCTAGACCAACTAATATATCATAAACCTTTCCAGCTATTCCTTCTGCTGTATTATATTCTTTGTCGGATATATCTTCTTTATCGCCGAATTTTACTTCCATACCTAAATGTGCAATAACAGGATAGTCATGGTGCCATTGATTAATGCCTGTATCTACTGCTGCAATCATGTGTGTTAACATTTCAGATTTTATTGATCTTTGAATGTTTTTATATTGTCGGGTAAAATCTTCATAGACCTGTTCATATCCCAGTATTCTTTCCGGATGATCTGAATACCATTCTAAATATTCTCTATAATATTGTTCTAATATCATAAGACATTCTATAACAATTTCTTTATCTGGTAAGGAGCCTCTACTAAAGGCATGATAAAATTTTAAAAATGGACGAACTATATTTTCTTGTATCATAAGATACCTATTAAATTTTGGTGTTTCAACAGAATCCCCAATGGTTCTCATAAAATTAAGACGAGCATCAACAGGTCTATCAAACCCTATTGTTGTATTAACATTTTTAACAGCCTGTTTCAATATAGGATTCATAAGATGTTTTTCTCTATCTATTTTTTGCTGCCATTCTGGTTTAGAAGAAGGCACAGGCAAATTATAAAATTGATAATAGGTAAAATATTCATTATCCTCCTGGTCAGAGAGTTGATATAAACATTGTTCTTCATGTAAACCAAAATATTTGAGCATTTGTTGTAATAATGTTTTATAAGGTTTAACAATATCTACTTTTGCCCAAAAAGTTAATATACTTTTACCATCTTTAAATGGATTTAAAAACAATCTCCCATTAATTGTATTCAAGTGACTCATGTGACTCATGTGTTCGTATTTAAACAGATCAAATTGATCTTGGGATTTAATTCCATTAGTCTTCATTGAACAATCTGGATAAGTTTTGAGCAAGGCTTCAGCAAAATGAGATACTGTAGTAATATTGAGGTCTCTTAAAATGTTTTTTATGTATCTCCTCATAGTATAATGTGTGGTATCTGCTGTATTTTCGTTTATTACATAAAATATAATATTATTAAAAATTAAAAATGATCGAGCACATGGTGACGTATAGTTAGATTTAAATGAGCCTACAGTCTTAAAAATCGTATCTGGAGTTTCTTTTAAGAACTCTTCAAACAATGGAATAGTGATGTCTATCATAAATATGTCTCATATAATATTTATGAAAATAATAGAATAGATTGAAGAAATATTTAAATTTTAATCCACACCATTATGTAATATTCATTTAGTTTTCTATTATTAGTCTTCTATATTAATAGAAATACATTGCCCTAATTGATTCCATTACTAGAACACACTAGAGCCTCATATTGTCCATTACCATCTGCATACCACATTTTATAGTAGTTTGATGAGCCGTGTCCTGAAAATTGGTAGGTATCATAAATCACACAAGGATAATAAGCCTTATCGCTTGAATTAGTTGGACCGTATACTGGGCTATTAGCAGATTCGTTCCAATCAAATATGCGAGCACGAGCCGATACACATCCACTCACTAAACATAATATTATTAAAAATTTTTTATAAATCATTTTATATATTTAGTGATTTATAAAGATATAAATGGGGCTATATAGAAGTAGAATTGGATTTTTTGGTTAAAAAATTTTTTGAGAGAGCGCATTGCGCCCACCCGGCTTTCCGTGAAATCTTTGTATTAGAAGATTCCTAACGCTTGTCAACACAATAATTATTTTCATTTCATATACACATTTCCAATTTATTTAATGTCTATAGAATAGATTGGAAATCAAGACTTATTATTTAACATGTCTTCAGGACTCTCTTATCTTCTAAATGATTGATTGGAAATATAATAGAAGTCAAGGCTAAAGGTTCTTTAATATAATATTGACGACCAACTTAGATTCATATATAATATAAAAAGAATTAAGAGAACGTAGTAAGTTAAACCCAAAAGAAAGGCAGAAAAACATGGCATCGAAACAGATCACGATTAACTTTCGCGGCACGGATAAGGTTTGCACGGAATTGGCGCCCGGAGTTGTGATGAAATCGGCAAGCGTTTTCTATATCCAGGATCCGATGGACGGCAACTGGTATTACGCTTCGAACCAGCGGATGGAAGGCCTGCTCAAGAAGCACGGTACGTACGAAGCGATCGGTCA
>Ga0180007_10000201_pt1 | contig 111846 bp, 97 predicted proteins | sample MM_PC_MetaG_FD_121122 | JGI IMG/M metagenome (GOLD analysis project Ga0180007, IMG submission 121122) | Groundwater microbial communities from the Aspo Hard Rock Laboratory (HRL) deep subsurface site, Sweden - MM_PC_MetaG | ecosystem: Environmental > Aquatic > Deep subsurface > Groundwater... | reverse complement strand
TTTTTATTTTATGCCCGGTACAAGTTAAATGTTGAATAGCCAATTGGAAGAATGGTTAAATAGGCAAATGGAAGAATAGTTAAATAGTGAAAGGAATTCTATCAGTTTTACCATTCAACCAATTATCCAATAAACCATTCAACCAATCCACTTTTAATCTGTTCAACCCAAGCAACCCAACAAACCCAAATCATAGCGACTCAAAACCGGGAAGCGCTTCCATCTTGTCCACGGTGAGAGTAACGGCTCCCCAGTTTGAATCTACCACACCCCACAGGAGATAGGGCCTGCCGTGGTCGAGCATGTGGCAGAAGCGCACATAGGTCTTGGGGAAGAAGGTGGTTTCGAAGATATCGGTCTCATCTTCGAATGTGAGAAACTCCATGGGGTCCCCATGCTTGGTCCGGACCACTTTTCCGGTGACCAGAAAACCGGCCATGCCTATTCTCTTCCCCACATATTGTCCCAGATAGCGTGCCTTGATCAGGCGATGCTTTGCCAGGTGCTTTTCATAAAGGTTCACAGGATGCCTTTCGCACAGGAAACCCAGAATGTCGAATTCCTGCTGAAGCCGCTTTATTGGATCATCTTTCAGGGGCGGTGGTTTCGGCGGATCAAGGGGGACCACATGAATCGGCAGTTCGTTTACTTCAGGTTGGGGGGCGTTTTTTTTCAGGAAGGAAAGTTGCCACATCATGGAACTTCGGGATACATAAGGATTCAAGGAATCAAATGCGCCACATTGAACAAGCGCCGTCTTCTCCTGTTCTTCCGGCCGGGTTCTTGACAGAAAATCTTCGATACTTGCGAAAGTTTTTTTCTTTCTCTCACTGATGATTTTTTCCATGCAAGTCCCGGACAGATGTTTAATGGAAATAAGACCCACGCGCACCTCTTTACCGTTGCCCTGCCACCTGATATCGCTTTGGTTCACGTCCGGGGGAAGAACCGTAAGTCCCATACGCATAGCCTCGGACACATAAGCAAAGGTATCGTAGAAACCGCCCTGGTTGCTGATGACCGCAGCAATGAATTCCGAAGAAAAATGAACCTTCAGCCATGCGGCCTGAAAGGAAACTCTGGCATAAGACGCGCTATGGGGTTTGCAGAAGGAGTACCCGCTAAAGCTCATCATCATCTGCCAGACTTCCCTGATTTTATCGTCAGGTACACCTTTCTTTCGAGCACCATTTACAAAATTCTGGTAAAAATCTTTCAGCACATGGGCTTTGTCTTTTTTGGACATGACCTTTCTTAAGCCATCTGCATCGGCATGGGAGAATCCTGCAAGGGCCACAGCTGTTTTTGATACGTCTTCCTGGTACACCATGATACCATATGTTTCATCCAGTATATTGGCCAGAAGCGGATGAATGGGGTCCCATTTCTGGCCGTGGAGTCTTTTGAGATAGACCTGAATGTAATCGTTTGCCGCAGGACGGATAATGCTGCTGTGAATCACCAGGTGCTCGAAATCGCCTGTGCCCGATTTTTTCTGCAAGAGACGTGTGGCCGGGCTTTCAATGTAAAAACAGCCCATGGTTTGCCCTTGCGCTATCGCTTCCTGGGTGTCGAAATCATCTTCCGGCTTCCATTTTGTTTCATCCAGATGGTGACCATTTTTCTTCAGGTTCAGGATCGCATCCCGGATCACGCCCAGGCTCCGGTTTCCCAGAAGATCGATTTTGACCAGGCCCGCTCTTTCGGTCTGGTCTTTTTCCCACTGGATGATGTTGACCCCTTTGGGTGCTTTTTCAACAGGAACATAGTGACAGATCGGATGAGGCGTGATGACAATACCGCCGGGATGAACCGACAGATATCGGGGAAGATTGCATATCTTTCGGGCAAACACCATGATTTCAGGCCACGGGGAAGAAAGGGAAAGTTCTCTTGATTCCGGGCGGGTTGACAGTTCTTTCAGGATATCGAGGCCTTCCGTATCGCTTCGGAAGTACCAGGGTATTTTTTGGGTGACCCGGCTGATTTCCGTTTCCGTCAATCCATATACTCTAGCCACTTCCCGAACGGCCATCCGGGGTTGGATGGATACATGATTGGCGACCATGGCACAATGATCCGGATAAGCGGCAAACACTTTTTCGATTACCTGATCCCGTTCATCCCATGCAAAATCAATGTCGATATCCGGCGGATCTTTTCTTCCCGGATTGAGAAAACGCTCAAAGTAAAGATTGTGTTTGATCGGGCAAACATTGGTGATGTGAAGGCAATAGGCCACAAGAGAGGCTGCCCCTGATCCACGACCGCAGATACGTGGACTTAAAGATACAATGTCTTTTACGACCAGAAAGTAGGATGAAAAGCCCATGCGACGGATAATGGACAACTCGTGTTCAAGACGGTCCACCACGGTTTCAGGGAGGTCATGACCATAACGGATTTGTGCGCCTTTATACGCTTCTTCGTGCAGGCAGAGATCTGCGTTCAACCCCTCTCTATCCTTCCATGGGGGCATGACCATACCAAATTGAGGCCCTTGGAATTCAAGCATTTCAGAAAGTCTGTACGTATTTTTGATCGCTTCCGGGCAGATGGCAAAGCGATTTTTGTATTCTTCCTCAGATGTGAGAAAAGAGCCGTCCGGCGCTTGATCCAGAGAGCCCACACGCTCAAGTGTTGTCTTTAAATCGATGGCTCTCAGCATCTGATGCAGGAGTGCATCTTCCGGTCGCAAATAAAAACTTCCGGGTGTGGCCACAAGGGGGATGTCAAATTTCTTTGCGGTTTCAACAAGTGGCGATGATCGGGGAAGCGGTCGTCTCGGTAAGGCGGCATGCACCATGACGTTTGCGGCATGCCACTTCTGAAGCAGGTACGGGTTTTGGGTAAGAACGGCCAGCCCCTCATGGTAATTCATCACATGGGATGCCAGACTGAAATGTTTATCAAGATGGCGGGCAGTGAGCAATCGGCAAAGATTCGTATAGCCTTCAGGAGATTTTACAAGGAGGATTGCTCTTCCTGTCGTAACCGGATCAGTCAGTTCCGCACCGATAATTGGGCGGATGTCAACGTGTTTGCATGCGTCGATAAACGGCCACAACCCGTACAGATTATCGGTATCTGTAAGGGCAAGACGGGCATATCCCATTTTTTTGGCTTCAGCGCAAATGGTTTTGATGGATGCCGTTCCCCACATCAGGGAATAGGCGGATCGCACGGTTAATGGTATCATTAATTCTTTTCCATTCAGGGAACGGGCCTGTTGCGTGTGTCGGCTTTATAAAAGGCCACGGTCAGCCCAATGATACTGGAAACTGCCGGTGAGGAAGCATCCGCCCGGTAAAGACACCGATGTCGCCGAATTTTTCCCTGATTTTATCGATGGTCTCTGAAAGACGAAGCTCCTGCTCCCGTTTTCCGTTATCAAAAAATTCTTTCTGAATGGGGGGGAAAAAGAGTTTTTTCAATACTAGTCTGATATGATTGATGCGTACCCGTCGGGTGAGGGCCATGGAAAGTGCGCGGCATGCGGATTGAAAAAGCGTTGGATCACTTGAAACCGGTGGCTTGATGCTCACCTGCCTGGCCTGATTTAATCCATCTGAGTAGGTGACGGTCACACCGGCGATGCCTGCAAACCGGTTGGTCGCACGGAGAACTTTTCCGCCTTTTTCGGAAAGTAGGTAAAGGGCTCGCTCGATATCACCCCTGTTGTTTGTGTCTTCGGAAAACGTGTGGTCCATGACCACCGATGGCGCCTGTGTCTCTGACAGTCGTACCGGTGAAGTGTCAATTCCCCGGATTGCGTGATATAAACATCGGGAGCGTTCGCCAAACGGAATTTCCAGTTGTTCATGGGTCCATTTTTTCAATTCATTGACTTTGGAAATGTGAAAGCCGGCCAGTGTGTCAAGGTCAGATATGGTGACGCCGGGTATCATGGACAGGGGCAGCGGGGAAAGGAGTGCCTCTTCCTCGCCGGGTCCTACGATATATTCTCCAACCGGTTTAACCAGACGGGTGGCGACTTTGGCCACCAGTTTGTTGGAAGCCACTGACCAGGACGGCGGCATTTCCAGATCGTTTTGGATCTGTTTTTCAAGCCGCCATGCCATATCTGCCGGTGGACCGAACAGTCTCGATGTGCCGGTCACATCCAGAAACACATGGCCGTCATCCATGCCCTGCTCAATCAGGGGCGTATAGTTTTTTGCCTGTTTAAAAATATACTGCATGGCCTGTTCGTACCGGGCCGGATGTATGGGCACCACACGGCATCGTTTGCATATTTTAAGGGCATTCAACACCGGCATGCCTTTCCGGATGCCGCATGAAAACGCTTCTTCACTCATGTCGTAGACAGGCGTTCTGGCGGATTTTTTCTGGGCGATCAGCACCGGCCAGTCTTTCAACCCCTTGTCGATCTGTCGTTCCACAGCCACGGCAAAATGGGTAATGTTGATATGGATAATCGATCTCTCTTTTTGAAGAGGGTTCATCATGAGAGCACGCCTTTCCTGACCAGCATGGCGATTATCTGACGTGCGTTTTTTGGCGCCTGGGCTCGGACATGGTTATTGAAAAACAAAAGACCGGTTTTGGCCTTTTCAACCATATGGGGGATTCTTTTTTCCGCATACAGGGAAAGCTCCGCTTCCTGGTAGTCATAATCAAACTGATGCTGCATGTTGCCGGATTGCCATCCTTTTTTATTTCTTCCATGGAACCGGATATAGAAGAGATCCGGGTTGGTCACCACATCAATTGAGGGGAAAAGCCATGGCAGATCCGGCACATCCACGGTCACCAGGGTGATCTTCCGTTTGGAGAATTCCTCATAGACTTTTTCTTCTGCCCACGAGATATGCCGGAATTCGATGGCAAGCGGCATGTCAGCCATCGTATCCAGAAGCATGGCCAGATAGGTCCGGTTTTCAGGGGTTCGCCTGAATGACGGCGGAAACTGGGCCAGCACGGCGGAAAGCTGGCCGGACTGGATCAGCGGCGACATGCCTTCCCGGTACAGGGCAGCATTCTTGCGCCACAGATCCGGTTCCACTTCGTGGGTCAGTTTGCGGGTGAGTTTGGCCGCAAACCGGAACTGTTCGGGCACCTGTTTCAGCATCCGTTCCACGGCCTGGGCTTTGGGCATCTGGTACCAGGTATAGTTCAGTTCGGTCACGGAGAAGTGATGGGCATATTCGGAAAGCATGCCTCCTGAAGGCGTATCTGCCGGGTAGAATCCCGCATCCTTCCACTCCGGATAGGAATACCCGCTGGTACCGGTTAAAATGATTGTGGGGTCTGAAATAACCATCGAGGCGTTCCTTTCAAAGGGTTTTAAAGGATGCCTTCCGGGCCCCGGTAGACACCGATGACTTTTCCCTGAACAAGGGCTTCACTGAATTTGAGCCGAAGGGGTTTGAATTTCGCGTTTTCCGGCCGGAGCTCAATATGATCTTCATGCAGAAAAAACCGTTTGACAGTGGCCTCCTCACCCTGAATGAGCGCCACCACAATTTCACCATTTTCCGCATACTGACGGGGCTCGCAAATGGCCAGATCGCCATTGAGAATTGCAGCATCCTTCATGGAATCCCCCTTGACCCGAAGGGCAAAGAGATTGCTCCCCCGGAACATATCTGCGTCCAGAACAATCGTGCTGTCCCATTCCTGCTGGGCATACATGGGGAGGCCTGCGGTGACGGAACCGATGATGGGAATCTCCCGCCATCGTTGAAGGCCCGCTGTCTGACTGACCCGGTTCAGTACGTGAACGGTGCGGCTGTAGCGATTTTTTCTGGTCAGGTATCCCTTGGTTTCAAGGGCGGAAAGAATCTGGGCAATGGCCGTATGGCTCACGGAAAGCGCTGTTGCTGCCTGCCGGAGGCTTGGGGGATTGCCATTTTCAGCAATTTTTTCTTGAAAATAGGTAAGCACCCGGCGTTGTTTGGGCGTCAGATTTTCTCTCATGGTGGTCCTCACTGGGTTTTTTAAAAAACCGTTGATTCGTTTTAAATCACTATATATTTCCTGAAATGTAAATGTCAATGTAAATATAAGTGTTAAGGTTATGGGCGGTCGTAATCAGAGATAATCTTGATGTAATATTTTGGAATGATTGGCTAAACCGTAATCTGCCAGCAGCGGTGGATGGTTTTTCGTTTGCTGATATAGTCTTCGGGGATAGTGAGCGCAGTGATTTCCTTGACATCAGATATGGCAAGCTCATCCATGCGAGGTTCAAAACTCTGATGGTTGGTTGAAAAGAAAACGGTGGCGCCTTTTTTCATCACGGCCATAACCGCAGCAAGAAGTTCGGGATGGTCTCTTAAAATGTCAAACTGAAGATTTCGGGTTCGGGTTGTGGAGTAGGATGGCGGATCAACCACGGCAAGATCAAACTGCTGCCCGGTTTGTCGGGCTCGCTTCAGAAAATCAAAGGTGTCTGCCTGGATCAGGATGTTTGTCTCCGCAGGAATTCCATTTAAGTCCATATTTTCTCTGGCCCATAAAATAGTGGATTCTGATCTGTCCACAGATACCGTCGTTTTTGCCCCACCCTTGGCCGCATAACAGGAGAAAGAGCCGGTGTAACAGTACAGATTGAGGAACTCTCTTCCTGCGGACATGTCCTTCACCATCGCCCTGGTATTTCTGTGGTCTGAAAAAAGTCCGGTGTCCACATAATCGTAAAGGTTGACATAGAACTTCAGGTCTCTTTCGGAAACGATGATTTTTTGGTTGGTGTGGTCAAGACGTTCATATCTCGATCCATCCTGTTTGCCCGCAATGCGTTCTTTCAGGTGAACATTTTCCAAAGGGATATTGAGGATGCGGCCAACGGCTTCCCCCATCATGGGCAACCAGTCCTTTGTGGATTGTTGCCGTGTATATTCGGAAATGACGATATGGCCGTCGTACCAGTCTACGGCCGCACGTATTTCAGGTATGTCCCAGTCGTAGAGTCTGAAAACGCTCAAATTCTGTCTGGCATAGCGTTTATAAAGGTGTTTAAAACGTTTCGTTACCCTGTTTGCCAGCATTTCTGCCTGGTTTATATATTTTCTGTTGAGTGTGCTGTGATCCATGTCCAAACCCATTACCTGTCAGATTAATTTTATTCAGTTGTTAAGTCTTTTATAAAAGCGGCATATATATGTCAATGGCGATAACTGTTTTTGGGATCCGGGAATGTGAATTCATCCAAAACAGAAGTTCCAAAAACCGGTCTTGATCATGACGTAGAAACTCACATATTTTCGTTGCCAAATGATATATCTGTGCGTTATTCATAATCAGCTTCCAGACAATGCCTTAAAACCATATTCATCTAAAAAAAGGAGAGGAATCATGACAACACTTACACCCAGGGTCAAACAGGCGAAGGTTATCTGGGCAATCATCGCATTATCCTATATCACGGTGTGGATCATACCGTTAACCTGCCGGTTTGACGGTGTGGGGGAAGGTACAAAAGCCGCACGGTCTATTCTGCGTGATTATACCCAGTTCAAATGGTATGTTATCCCATTTCTCCTGGTGGTTCTTAATTTCTTTTTTGACGAGGTCAGGCGAAAAAACTGGGCCGGTATTCTTGCCGGACTGTCGCTTTTTTTAATGGATGTGTTCAATGAAATCTGGAACGGCCTTTTTTACACGGCCACAGGCGGGTATGCAGCTGTCTGGATGTGCCAGTACCCGACTGCCTATCAGCCGCTCATGGGATGGAATATAGAGATTATCTTCATGTTTCTCATGATGGGAATCGCCAGCACCAAGCTTCTTCCTGAAGACAAGGATATGATGATCTTCGGTAAAATCAACAACCGGCATTTTATCGCATTCATTATGGCCTGGATCTGTGTGGTTGTGGAAATCATTTTGAATATGTGCGGGGCGCTGACCTGGAATTACTGGTGGTGGCAGGCGGACTTCCCCTGGTTGATTTTTCTGATTGGATACCTTCCTTTCTGGGAAATTTCCTATTTTGTGTATGACCTTCCTGATGTCAGGAGTCAGATCAGGTTTGTCGGCCTGATGGCGGCCATTTTATTTATTGCTCTGGTTATTTTTATTCCTTTGGGTTGGGTGTGATGTTTAAATTGAGGCGTGATATATTTTAAAGATTCGGTTTTATTTATAAAATTAGGAGAGGATATCTTCTCATGGCACATGGATGTTTCAAACGATGTTTTTTTTCAAGAAACGTTGACATGACTAATTGTTTATTATATGGCCACCAATTTTAAAAAGGAGAGAAAAAGGTGAGATTAATATTTCTTGTGAGTATGTGTTTATCAACGGTGTTATCTGTTTTTTCAAGTGAGGCCTATGCCGAACGGCAAGCCGTGATCTTTATTGAGTGTGAACATGAAGATTTGGCTGATGCGTCGATTTTCGAGCTGGTAACGGTTTGGGTGACAAATGCCAATCTTGGCGCTTCGTATGACACATTGCACTGGTTGGTAAATAAGGATGCGACCCGGGATAACTTTATGGCATCGATGATCACAGCGGTTAATGAGTCTCCATCGGTTGATCTGTATCTGATTGCTCATGGCGGAACGGAATACGTGTGGGGACATAATGACACAAGGATCACATCAGATGATATTCTGGCACTTGGCACATTTGAAAATATGGACCACCTTCGGTTTGTATATAACGGAAGCTGCTATGGGTATGATCAAACCGATGAATACAGAACGATCGGTGCGATGAGTACGATCGGAAACATTGAATTGAGCACCAACGAAGTATTCTATCCGGCATTTACCAATCATTTCAGAAAAAGAACAGGTCATGGCGGCGAGGACATCAGCAAACCGCTTTATGAAGCTGTCAGAATCGCAAAAGAAGCCACGATTGCCGTAAACGTTCCGATGAATTTTGAAATCAATGGCGATAAAGAAGTCAAAATGACCACACCCCGATAATCATGAGACAACAGGGCTTCTATATGAAAAAATCAGTCGTTGGCATTTGTTTTCTTTTAATTTTTGTTATTATTTTTTTTATTGCAGGGGATCATTTCTTTTTTAAACGGGAATACCTGAAGCCGGTGAATGCTTATTCTGATACATCTTCAACAGATAAGGCGTCACCAACGAATAAAGATGGCACCCAATCGCATCGTCCAGATCGTATTATCGGGAAATCAGATAATCGCAATCACAGGCCTGATAAGGATAATCTTCAAATCAATCCTATAGACAGGGAAGCGATGGTCTCGACATATCGGGAAAAACTTTCCAAGATAAAAAATAATTTAAAAGAACAGGGGTTTGACTTTGCAGCCATGTCAGAAGAACTTCGACTAAGACTCAAAAAATCTGAAAATGGCCGTTTGTTACCGGAAGATCTGTTGGTTTTGCTGCCCAGAGAAGTAGAAAATGATTTCAGGGAAATGATGAATCTCATTATGCAGCTGGGTGAAATAGACAATATTCCTAAAACAACTGGGGAACCGGGAGAAGAGGAGATATAAAGATGAGAAATGGATGGTTCTGTCTGATGATGGCGTGGGCATTAAGCCTGCTGGTCGGTTTTGGGGTATCCTGTGATTTCCTGGAGGAACGGGACGCCAGTTACAGTGTCACCCAATTTAATGCCAAAAAGGGAGCGGCCGGAACATATGGCAGCAGTTATTCAGATGTGGCCACGTCAATTTTTCAAACCTCAGATGGGGGGTATATGGTCGGCGGATACACATGGGCGTTTATTAGCCTGACCAGCGAACCCACCGATTACTGGATTATGAAGCTTGATACAGACCAGGAGATTATCTGGTCAAAAATTTATGGGAGTACCGGCAGGGAATATGCCTATTCAGTAAAGGAAACATCCGATGACGGGTATATTGTGGCGGGTCATAGTCGGAAGAAACTGTACGGTGACCTTGACTATGGCGGGAACTATTGGGATTTCTGGATTTTGAAGCTGGATCAGGGTGGCAATATTTTGTGGAACAAGACGTTTGGCGGCCCAGGATATGAGAAGGCAAATGCCATTCTGGAAACAATTGACGGCGGATATCTTGTTGCCGGTTTTGCAACATCATACGGACCGGGTGGAATGGATTCCGGCGTTATTTTCAGGGAGTCGAAAAAAAATGTATGGGTGCTGAAGTTGGATTCGGAGGGAAATCAGGTTTGGGAATATCTGGCAGGTGGCATGGGTGAGGATGGGGCATTGGCAGCCTGTGAAACACCAGACGGTAAATATATGATCTCAGGTTTTGATTCCTCGGTTGACAAGGGAAATTATGATTTTCTTGTCTTAAGGCTTGATGCGTCCGGGAATGAAGAATGGTATAAAACTTACGGTGGTGTCCATGCTGAAAACGCTTATGCCATCAAGGAGGCGCCTGATCACGGATATATTGTTGTTGGCGACACCTGGTCATATGGCAATGGCAATACGGATATATGGGCCTTAAAGCTTGATGTTTCAGGGAATCAGGTCTGGCAGGCAACCTTTGGCGGTGAAAAATTTGAGCGTGCCTATGCAGTTGATACCACTACCGGAGACAGTGCCTATATCATCGCAGGATATACCAGTTCTTTTGGGGCCGGGGATAATGATGGCCTTATTTTAAAACTGGATTCAGACGGAAACAAACTCTTTCATCAAACTGTTGGTGGTGAGGGTACTGATTTTTTATTTTCAGTGGATGAAACAGATACGGGTGATATTATTGCTGCCGGTACGACAAATTCATATGGTGCGGGACAACTTGATTTGTGGATTGTCAAATTGTCAGGTCAGGGTGATATCCTTCCCTGATTTATTCTTGAGATTTGCTTTTCAAATGCTGTATCTGGCGATTATACATGGCAATAACCGATCTCCTGTCCAGCATGCCGACGAGGATTCCGTGATCTTCTTCTTCAACTACCGGCAGGCTGTCGATATTTTTCGTTGTCAGTTTTTGGAGCACGGTGTTCAAATCTTCATTTTTCGTCGTAACAATCATATCTGTTGTAGCCAGATCCTTCATCACCACAAGATGTTCGATATGCTGGGAAAAGAGCACACCCCGGATATCGGTGCTTGAAAAAATGCCCACGAACCGGTCTTCATTGTTCATCACCGGGAAGTAATGCTGTTTGGTTTCCGAAAAGAATTTTTTAAAATCAACAAACGGCATTTCCTGATGCACATGGGGTACTTTTTTTATCAGATGTTTCAAGTCATTTACTTTGATGGACTGAAGGATGTCTACCATAAATTCACCGGCATGAGCGGGTGAGTCCACCTTGTTGTTTACCTGTTTTTCGTAAATGCTCCATTTTCTGCACAATAGATAACACACCGAGCAGACCAGAAGACTGGGCAGAAGCAGGTGATAGGAATTCGTCATTTCGCTCACGAAAATGATGGTTGATATAGGGGTGTTTGAAACTGCTGCAAAAAAACCGGCCATCCCCACAACAACAAATGCGCCTGGAGACGTGACGATTTCCGGCATGAAGAGGTGAAATATCTGGCCAATAACACCGCCCATGGCACCGCCAATCACTATCGAAGGTCCGAAAACCCCACCACTCCCACCAGAACCTATTGTAAAGGATGTTGTGAGAATCTTGCCAAAGGCAAGAAGTAGCAGGACGCTTATGGTCAACTCGTTGTTCAGGGCTTTCTGTGCTGAGCCATATCCAAATGCAAGAGTGTAGGGGAGAAAAAAACCAACGCCACCTGTTAAAAGCCCTCCTATAGCAGGCTTAAAATGATTGGGAATGCGGAGAGATTTGAAAAAACCGGTGACACCGTAAAAAAATTTAATATAAATAATACCGGTGATGACAAGGACAACGGCGAGCGCCAGGTAAGGGCCTAATTCGAGTGGATTCTGAAAATTAAAATAGGGCGCTTCAAAAAGTGCACCCCATCCAAACTCCAGGCAGAACACACAATAGGCCACAACAGAAGAAATACCTGCAGGAATGATAACTTCGGATTCAAATTCCGGGTCCCTGTATAACACTTCCGAAGCAAATAGCGCACCTGCCAGGGGTGCCCTGAAAATGCTCCCGACACCGGCCCCTATGCCGGCGGCCATCATGATTCTTCTGCTTCTGTCAGATAATTTTAAACGGGTCGCCAGAAAGGATCCAAATCCTGCCCCGATCTGGGCAATCGGGCCCTCTCTTCCGCCTGATCCTCCTGTTGTAAGGGTAATGGACGAAGCGATTGTTTTGATGATAGGCACAATCCCCCTGATATACCCTCCTTTTCTATGATAAGCATCAATGGCTGCATCTGTGCCATGTCCTTCGGCTTCCGGGGCAAACGTATAAACAAACCAGCCGCTAACCAGGCCGCCAACGGCCGGAAGGAATAAAAGTATCCATTTATTAAATGGTGTATTGGTCGGGGGAATAATACGATGCTCTCCGGCAGGTGAATCCGGACGGTACCCGGCAAGAAAATCCAGAAAATAATGCATGCCGTATTCGCAGAGATAATGAAAAATAATCGATCCAACACCTGCGATGATGCCAATCAGGACAAAATATAAGGACCATTTTCCCGCCCGCGCGAGATTCACAGAACCTTTTTTGCTGGTGAGGCCGATCAGTCTGTTTTGCAGGCGGTTTAAAATTGTCATGACCTTTTATCGATCAGTTTACCATGTGTCAGAGGGTCTTAAATTTTACAAGATCAGGCGCTCCTCAAATCATCAATTCCTTTGCGGATGATATCAAAGAGCTCGGTGACATCACTTTCCTCAATGCAGGAAAAGGCGACACGAAGATCCTTCTCACCCAGTGCGATCAGTCCCACGCCATAGTTGTCGAGAAGGTGAAGCCTCACTTTCTCTGCATCCAGATCTTTCAGTCTGATGCACATGAAATAGCCTGAGTTAAATGGGTACACATCCCAGTAGTCTTGATATTTTGAATCATAGACAACTTCTTTAACACGGTTGGCGCGTTTTTTTAATATGGAAAATTTTGCTTTTTTTTCTTCCAGATAATGATGATCATTCATGGATTTTAAGACAATCGACTGGCTTAAATGCGATGCATTTGAAATATTCCCCCGTATGGCACCGGCTGTTTTTTTCTCAAGCGCCTCATATAAAGGTTTTGAATCCCCTTTGATTTTTGTGCTATAGGTGATAAACCCGACTCTTAAGCCCCATACATAATTTTCCTTTGTTGCGCCATCCAGCTTTACAGCAAGAATTCTTTCATGGGCATCTGCAAGTTTGGCAAAGATCGATTCTTTCATAGTGTCTTCTTCATAAAACAGGCCAAAATATGCATCATCGGCAATCACGATGAGATGGGTACCGTTTATCGCTATATTTGTCAGGACATCTGTTATCCTTTTCCCCTCTGCTTCCGTGACCGTGTATCCGGTGGGATTCTGTGGAAAATTTAACAACACGACAAGTTTGCTGTTTTTTGCTGCTTCTTCCTTCAGCTTGTTTTCAAACGCGTTAAGATTGAACCCGCCTGATTCGGTGAACAAGGTGAAGTTTTTGATCACCGCGCCTTTTCGCACACCCATGATCATGTTGTAATTGCCCCACATTTTGTCGGGAAGAATGACCACATCACCCGGATTGATCCACATATCCGCAGCAATGCTTACCGCATGGGTAATCCCGCAGGTCACCACCGGAAGACTGATGGTTTTGCCTGAAAGAGAAGCGTTTTTTTCACGTTGTTCATCCTGCCATTTTTTTCTCAACTCCGGAATGCCAAATGACGGGGCATACGTCAGCGAATTGGCAAGTGAAATATCTTTTATGGCTGAGGAAACAGAAGGCATGGCCATGATATCGCCACCCTCTTTGGCTATACCTATGGTTGCGTTGATTTTGTGCGCTTTTTGTTTGGCTTCCGCACTTTGGCTTAATATGCCTTTTGGAAAGAAAACATTTTTTCCGATATCAGAGAGCATGTCAAGAATATGGGGATTCCCCTGCTCAATAATTTCGTTCAATTGCTTGGCTAAAGCATTCATTTTAAAATATTCCCTAAAATGGTTGTCAATAGAACTGAACGCAAAAAAAACATATATTTCAAATTAATCGTAACCTATTTTTTACGAGCACCGCGTTTTGAAGCTTTCAACGGATTGACTTTCTGTTTGGCTTCAGCAATTTCCATGGAAATATGTGTCGCAAGGTTACAATTTCCCAAAAGCCATTTGGCTGAAGGATCCGGAGCGGACCCACAATATTTGCCTGTGGGAAAATCACCGACGCGGCTGCATCCTTCACATTTTTCATCGATCGGTTTACAGGCGCCACCCGCATAGGAACACCCGGCTTTTTTCATAAATACACATTCATTATCTTTTCTGACAGTTGTGCAAATCATTTTTTCTACTCCCTGAATTGATGATCTTTAAAGTAAAATTATAAAATTTCAATGAGTTATATAGCTAATTCGCTCAGAGTCTATAATTTTAATCAAACCCAAAATATATAAATGGTGAAACGGCCAATGTCAATCTGATTCTTGCTTTTTTGTAAATGGGGGGCTATGATCAACGCCGGGAAAAAGAGAATGGCCAAAGCCAGGCCTATGAAATAAGGTGTTTTTTTTTATGATCATGATATAGTTGACACCTTGATGATGTTTATAAATCATATGAAAAAAATAGATCAGGACCGGAAACAGGATGAGTATTGAACAGGCCATTGAGGTACTGAAAATAGAAGCTGAAGGGATACTGCGGCTTGCAGACCGCATTGATGATAATTTTACCAGAATGGTTGATATTATTTATCAGTCCAAAGGTTGCGTGATTATCAGCGGCATTGGAAAATCCGGTATCGTGGGCCGGAAGATTGTCGCCACGTTGAACAGCACAGGCACGAATTCCATTTTTTTGCATCCTGTGGAAGCCATGCATGGCGATTTGGGAATTGTAAGAAAAGACGATGTGTTTCTCGCGCTGTCAAACAGCGGTGAAACAGAGGAATTGAATATCCTTTTGTCAAGCATTCGAAAAAAAGGCTGCCCGGTTATTGCGCTCACAGGCAAGAAAGATTCGACCCTTGCCCGGCTGAGCGATGTGGTGATCGATGTGGGCGTGGATAAAGAAGCCTGCCCTCTGGGACTGGCACCCACATCCAGCACAACAGCGCTTTTGGCCATGGGAGATGCTTTGGCTGTTGTGTTGATCAAGAAAAAGGATTTTAAGTCAAAAGATTTCAGGAAAAATCATCCTGGCGGAAATCTTGGGCAACGACTTGCCGGCAAAGTGTCTCATATTATGCTCACCGGAGACATTGTCCCTTCCATTATTGAAGGCGCATCTCTCACGGATACGATAAAAGTGGTGGACCGCTATAAACTGGGGGTTGCACTTATCATCAAACCAGATCAGACATTGACCGGAATTATTACAGATGGTGATATCAGGCATTTCATTGCTGAAGGGAAATCAATTGATACATGTCAAAATATGGATGTCATGACGAAAAATCCCCGAACGATAAAAAGTGACAGCCCGGTATATGATGCATTGAACCTGATGGAAAAGCACCAGATAACCGTCCTGCCAGTTGTGGACCCGCATGGTAGGATTCTGGGCGTCCTGCACCTTCATGATATTCTGGGTAAGGGGACATTAAAATTTAATGGTTCCTGAAAGACGTCCCCTTTTTTATTAAATCACAAATATGTTTGTATTCCTGAACCATTTGACCGATTGCATCCATAAATAGAGAGGTTCTCATGAATTATGATGTTTTGGATACGGAAATTCTTTCGCTTGGCAAAGCAAAGATTGATTCCCCAATGGCAAAGATGGAAGGCGACTGTATCAGCAAGTCTTTCATTCCGGATAACGAACGTGTGCTGTTAAGCGTCAATCCCGATGATATTAAAGACAGAATTAAAAAGGGAAAGGAACTGGTTTCATTTGAACTGGCCGGTCCCAGGAAAAAGATTTATTTTGATCCCAGCAAGCTCAGGTGTGCGCTGGTAACATGTGGGGGGCTCTGTCCCGGCCTCAATGATATCATCCGGTCTATTGTTCTGGAGCTTTATTATCGGTATGGTGTCAGAAATATTTATGGTATTCAGTATGGGCTTCAAGGGTTTATTCCGGAATATGGCCACGATGTGGTTGAAATGACACCCGCCACAGTCGGAAGCATTCATGAACGCGGCGGAACGATTCTGGGGTCGTCAAGAGGCCCTCAGGATATTGACAAGGTTGTAGACTGCCTTGAGCGGATGAATATCGGCATTCTTTTTATGGTTGGGGGGGATGGGACCCAGATGGCCGCTTCCAAAATTGCAGATACCGTTATAGAGCGAAGCCTTAAGATTTCCGTGGTAGGTGTTCCCAAAACCATTGATAACGATATTTTTCTTGTGGCCAAATCATTTGGTTTTGACACAGCTGTGGATGTGGCCACAGGGGCTATTGAAGGCGCCCATAATGAGGCGGAAGGATATCATAACGGGATCGGACTCATCAAATTGATGGGCAGGCATTCAGGATTCCTTGCAGCAACAGCTGTGCTGGCCAAGCAGGATGTGAATTTTGTCCTGATTCCGGAAGTTGATTTCGATCTTGACGGGCCGGACGGATTCCTATCTTCTCTTGAAAAGCGCCTCCTGAGCCGTCGGCATGCTGTTATTGTCGTTGCGGAAGGGGCCGGGCAGAATCTCTTCAAAGGCAAAAAAAAAGAACATGATGCGTCCGGAAATATTAAATTGAACGATATCGGTGTATTTTTAAAAGATAAAATCACCGAACATTTTAAATCCAGAAATATCGAAATTGCCCTTAAATACATCGATCCCAGTTACATGATTCGGAGTCTTCCTGCGAATGCAAACGATCATGTCTTCTGCAGTTTTCTGGGAAGAGACGCGGTTCATGCCGGTATCGCCGGTAAAACAAAACTGCTTATCGGGCACTGGAACAATCACTATGTCCATATTCCCATGGCGTTATCGATAGGGAAGCGAAAGCAGGTGTCGCCCCATGGAAAGCTCTGGTTGACTGTTCTTGAAGCCACAGGGCAAGGGCCATTGAAAAATAATATAGGCAAATCTGAAAAGTAAACCCTGGTAGAGATGGGGCTAAGGATGTAGTCCGAATTTTTTGTAATGTTTTTCAAGCTCTACAAATTGTTCACCTTTGATTTTCAGGATGTAGAGTTCTTTTTCCGCGTCACCATTTTTTTTGAATGATGTATCGCCGGTTATCCCTTTAAAATGGTTTACCTTCAGAAGCTCCTTCCTTACACCTTCTTTTGCATTTGCATAGGCGTAGTTGGCAATTTCAAAAAGAATACTTGCGGTATCATAAGAAATGGCTTCTATGAATCCGGGTGTCTCACCATAGGTTTCTTCAAACCGGTCAACAAAAAATCGAACATGGGGAAGGGTACTGTTCTGAAAAAAACCTTCGGGAATAATTGCTCCCTGGGCTTCTTTTTTTGCCATTTTAATGATGACGTCTGAATGCCAGAGATTGGTCCCCAGAAGATGGACATTGGTGATGTCATTGTACGACAGTTGGGGGACGATAAGACCGGCTTTTGCAGATGCTTCCGGAATAAAAATGGCATCAAAGTCGACAATTGCTTCTGGTTCCTCCCCGGCCTTCATTCTGGCAATACCCTTAGTTTTCATAAAGTCTTCCGACATGGGATAGTACAATCCAATCAGTTTTTTAATGGGACCCGAAAAATCGGTGTGGGATATATTATAGGGTTCCACACCAACCACTTTCCCGCCATACTGGATGACTTCATCCCAGAAAAGGTTCATAAACGTTTCACCATATTTTTCATCTGGATAAAGAATGGCAAAACGGTTTAAGTCAAGCTCGTTAAAGATATATTCGGCAAGTGCCTTGACTTGCATTTCCGGAGTAATGAAATTTCTGAAGACATAGTCTCCAATATCAACCAGGTCTGATTTCTGGGAAAGAACAATGATGGGAATCTTCAAGGCCTGTGCTTCTTCTGCGCCTGCCTGGGGTGTGGTAATGGGACCGATTATGGCAACGGCATTTTCTTCATTCAGTTCTCTTACCGCCTTTACCGTCAGTTCAGGGTCTGATCCTGTGTCCTTGATGATGAGTTTGATTTTCGATCGAACCCTTAAGTCCTCAAGGTTTGAAAGTGCGATTTCTATTCCTTTTAATGCTTTTTCTCCAAACGTTTTGTATGGCCCGGAAAGGGGAAGAAGGCATCCCACGATAAAATTCGCTGATCGGGATCGGGTGTTCATTTCTTCAATAATCTGCTGGGCTTCAGGCACATTTTCATGATTGGGAAACCCTGCGATAAATCCGGATAATATTTTTAATGCATCTTCTGCATTCCCTTCATCTGCGTAGTTTCTTCCCAGCTGGAACATCAGGAAGCCTAACGTACGATTGTCTTCAACCCGGTGAAGGATGGATATGATATCCGAGGCATCCAGAAGGGCAATGGCGCCTTTTATCCGAGAGGTTGCATTTTTGCCTTCCGGTGATTTCAGATCGATTTCTGTTTTGATATATGAAAACAGAGCCTCCACAGGCAGGTTCATTGCCATATAGGCATCACCTTTGAGCATGTTCATCCTCAGTTGATATGAGGCTGGCAGTCCTTCCATCATCTTGTCCGCGCCATCAACGACGTCCTGGTAGCTTCCCTCCTTGTAATACGTGAAGAGGTATTCCACACGAGCATCCGGAATAAAAAAATTTGCCGGATATTTTTTGATCAGCGTATCAAATTGCCTTCTGGCTTCCTTATAATTTCCTTCATGGGATAAAATGGAGCCTATTTTCAATATACAGGCCGGGGCCATTTGGCCTTCAGGATAGTTTTCAAGATAGGTTTGATAGATTTTCAGGGCTTTTTCATAGGATTGGGAATTAAATTGCTTTTCCGCTTTCTGAAAAATGTCATAGCCTGGATCATCCTTATGTCGGGCGCCTGGACTGGTAACCTGTTTTGACGTGCAGGAAAATAAAAGCGCAATGGAAAGGAGAATAATAATCAGGTTTATTGATTTCATAGGATTCGTATACATATTCATTTTATTAGAAATTGATTCCATGCTACATGTTTGACTGCTTGCCTGTCAAATATTTGTTTATAAATGTGGCAATCCTGTTGGCAGAGACACTTTTAAAGCCTTTTTTGAAAACGGCCAAAGGCATTGACAATGTGTGACAAAAATAAGCAATTATCATGCCTCAATGAATTGATCCACAACATTTTCAATATGACCAATCTCGGATGGTTGAAACCAGAGAATATCCGGATCATTTCTGAACCAGGTGAGCTGTCTTTTGGCATATCTTCGTGTATCCCTCTTGAAAAGAAACAGCATATCATCCCATGATATTTTCTGGTTTAAATATTCTGTAACATGCCTATATCCTATCGATTTCATTGGTTTTAGCTCTTTTGGATATCCCTTTTTGATCAGGTTTTTGACTTCCTCAACAAGGCCGTCTTTGATCATCATGTCCACCCGCATGTTGATTCTTTCATAAAGCACTTTTCTGTCCATATTGAGGCCTATCTTTTTTGCATGGATCAGGCCCTCAGGAAAGCCGTGTGCCTGGTGAAACGATGAAATCGGCTTTCCGGTTTCCATGAAGACTTCAAGCGCACGGATGATTCTGAATGTATCATTGGGATGGATTTTTGATGCTGAATCCAGATCGCATGTTTTCAGTTTGTCATGAAGAAAAGGGGCACCATGGGTGTCTGCCTCTTTTTTGAGTCGGGAAAGCGTATCCGCATTGCATGGCCGATCCCTGAAAAGGCCGTGAAGCATTGCCTTGATGTAAAGTCCCGTCCCGCCCACAACAAAAGGGAAAATCTGATTTTCATGAAGATTTTTTATGGTGTCATAAGCCATTTGTGAAAACTTTCCCGCGTCAAAGGGCTCATCCGGATTGACGATATCGATCAAGTGGTGTCTTACGGCCTGTTGTTCTTCCTCTGTGGGTTTGGCCGATCCAATGTCCATATATCGATAAATTTGCATGGAATCGGCATTGACGATCTCCCCATGAAATTTTTGCGACAGCCGGATTGCCACAGATGTCTTCCCTATACCCGTAGGGCCGCAGATGATGATGGCCTTCAGTTTTTGCTGGATGTCATTCATAGAGAGTCATCCTATCACTTTATTGTTTTTTGTACCAGAGCATCGTAATGAAAAGATACAAGATCAGGTCAATTCTTTGGGGTCGTCTTTTGAAAAAAAACCGTAAATCAGCTCGGACAATGTGTTCAATAACCGCTTTTCGTCAATTTCAGTGCCGATAAATTTGATTGTATGCGCAACATTTTCCACGGTGTTATGCAGAACAATAGCTGCTGCAACCGGATCTTTAATCCGGAGCGCCGTGCTGTTTTGTTCAATAAGGAACCGGACCTGTTCTATCTCCCGGTTTCGTTCTCTTTCATATACCCGGTTGATATCCGGATCGGAATATCTCAAGGCGTGGGTCTGCCGGTGAAATTCCGGTTGAATGGTGTAGGCATCAAATGTATTTTTAATAATTGACTTGATATCCTCGAGCGTGAGTTCGTTTGTTTTATAGGTACTCAGTTGCTTCCAGATCATCATGTAATGACGGTCCAGATAATCTTCCAGCATTTCAAGAAGAAGGGTCTTCTTGTTTTTAAAATAGGAATAGAAGCTGCCGGTTGAAACGCCTGCCCTTTTCGCGATTTCATTTGAATTGGTGCCATGAATGCCTTTCTGTGCAAAGAGCTGAAACGCAGCTTTGATAATCCTGTTCTTCGTGTGAATGCCGCGACCCTGCTTGGGAATTCGAACATTACCCATTTTTTCTCCTTTTCATGCACATTGTCTCTGGGATCATGAGATTAATAAGTAAAATGGGGATTGTCAATCCAAATAGAAAAAATTATATGATTAAAATATCATATAAAATATATTAATATATTGTAATTATTATAAATAAAATATATTGACAATATGAATTTTTATTATTATAAAAACGTATCCTTTATCATTCGGGCTTAATATTCTATTTCCTGCAAAAAAAGATATGATACTCATGTTGGCATATCGCGGAGGCAATATGAAAGCACTTCAGTTTAATGTCAGTATTCCGAAATTCATTCTGGCAAAGAGCCTTGAACCGGTTCTGGGCAAACGGGTTTATTACAATGGCCCTTTTCAAACCGTTCAAATGGTGGATATCGATGAACCGGCCCTTCCTTCCCCGGACTGGGTAAAAATAAAAACAATTTTTTGCGGGTTCTGCGGCAGTGATCTGAATCTGATCATGCTTCATGACTCCCCATCGGCGTCGCCGTTTACATCCATGCCCTGTGTGATGGGGCACGAAATCGTAGGAGAAATCGTCTCTGCCGGATCACAGGTCAACCATTTTTCACCAGGAGACCGGGTGGTGGTAAACCCCATTTTAGGGTGCGAAACACGGGGAATAGATCCGGTTTGCCCAAGCTGCCAGAACGGAAGAGAAGGCGGGTGTGAAAATTTTGCGGAAGGTTGTCTGCCGCCCGGCATGTTCATCGGCATCAATAGCCGGGTCCCGGGTGGGTTTGCCCCTTTTTTTGCGGCCCATCAAAGCCAATTATACAAAATCCCGGAGAACCTTGGCATGGAAGCTGCCGTATTGGTAGAACCACTTGCAGTTGCCCTGCAAACCGTATTTGACAATATGCCGTCTTTGAATGACAAGGTCCTCGTTGTCGGTGGTGGCGTTATCGGAAATCTGATCATTCAGTCGATAAAAGCACTGGCCCCTTCCACCCATGTATCGCTGGTGGAACCGTCTCCATTTGCAGCAGATCTTGCAAGGAAAGTGGGCGCCGATGAAATTGTTCATCCAAAGAAAGTGTTTGACGAAACGCGCCGGATCACACATGCAAAGATGTACGATCCCTTAATGGGCATGGCGTTTCCGGTGGGCGGCTTTGACAAGGTTTATGATACCGTGGGGAATGCGGCTACACTCAATCAGAGTCTGAGGGTTCTAAGGGCCATGGGGACGCTCAGTATCGTGGGGATCGGGAATCCTGTGAAGCTCGACCTGACACCCCTCTGGCTGAAACTTCAGACGGTAAAGGGCGTTTTTGCCTATGGCAAGGTAACCTATGAAGGAAAGGATCGGCACGTTTTTGATATTGCCATGGAATTTTTAGCTAAAAATAAGATATGTGCCGATATGCTGGTGACACATCAATTCAGGATCGAAGATTATCGGGAAATGATCGAAGTCAATTTGAACAAAGGGAAGCACAAGGCGGTTAAAACCGTGATGTCTTTTTGAAAGGAGATGCCTATGAGATTTTCAATACTTCTTTATCTGTTGAATGTTGTTTTAAAAATTGCCTCAATTGTGAATCGGCCGTTTAAAAAATACATCAGTAAAGCCAGTACCAAGGTTTTAATAAAAACAGCTGATGGTGACAGGGCAAGGCTTTTTGTGTTTGACAAGGGGACGGTTTCTTCCATTCCCGGCAATCAGAAAGACTTTGATGTGGCCCTGGTATGGAAAGATGCGAAAACCGGATTTTCCGTGATGACCAATACGAAGAAGGACGCGGTATTCAATGCGGCAGCAGAAGGAAAACTCACGTTAGAAGGGATGAGTGTCTATGCATTGTGGTTTGAGCAGGGCCTGAAGCTTATTGTATGAAATGATCGGGACCGAATAACATCCGGTTGCTTTTTGTGAACCGATTCGGAAATTTAAAACCAAAGGAGGATTCCATGGGAAAAATATATGGCGGTCATCTGGTTGCCAGGTATATGAAAGAAGTTGAAAAGGTCAGCACGGTGTTTACCCTTTCAGGGGGGCATATTGAGAATATCCTGGATGGGCTTAGTGAATACAACATACGGGCCATTGATGTCCGTCACGAACAGGCTGCAGCCATGATGGCCCATGCCTGGTCCATATATAAAAAAGAGCCTGGCGTGTGCCTGGTCACGGCTGGGCCGGGATTTACGAATGCCCTCACAGGCATTGCCAATGCCTATCTGGATAATGCACCTGTTGTTGTCCTTTGTGGCAGACATCCTTTACGGGATGATCTGACCGGCGCACTTCAGGAGATCAATCAGATGGATATGGTAAAACCCGTGACCAAATGGTGCGCCAGTTGCCATGATATCAAGCGGATTCCCGAATATCTGTCCATTGCTTTCAGACAGGCCAATCTGGGAAGGCCGGGCCCTGTGTTTCTCGAACTGCCACCGGATATCCTTTCTGTAGCGATCGATGAGAAATCGGTTCGTCTGCCGCAAAAGAAGGTTCACATGTCCTATACGCTTCCGGCCGACTCGGCGCTTGAAGATGCGGCAGCGCTTATCAACAAGGCAAAAAAACCGATATTTTTGGGTGGCAGCGGCATTGGCATGAGTAACTGTCAAACCGTTTTAAAAGCGTTTATTGAAAAAACAGGCATCCCTGTAGCTTTATTGAATAATGGCAGGGGGGGATTGCCTGACAATCATCCGCTGTCCATCAATCCCACCGGTTATACAGGCATTATGGCCGGATTACCTCAGGCAGATGTCATTGTTGCTGCAGGAATCCGGTTTAACTGGGTGCTTCAGGCAGGCCAGATGTTTCCTGATGCAATGGTCGTCCGTATCGATATCGATCCGTGTGAAATCGATCGTAACCGGCCTTCGGAAGTCGGCCTTGAAGGAGACTGCGGCATGGTTCTGGAAAAGTTGCTGCCGCTTCTTGAGAAAAGAAACCATGATGCGTGGCTGAATAAAGTCATGAAGGCCAGTGAAGCCTTTATGGCAACAGAACTTGAGTTGCGGAATACGGCCCGGGATCCGATTCATCCGGTAAGGCTGGTATCCCAAATTATGGACGTGTTTGGTCCGGATGCCTTATATGTGGCAGACGGCGGCGATACCAGTTATTTCGGTCTGGCCGGATTTCAGTCTGTTCATCCCGGAGGTGTGCTGGTTCCGGCTGGCGCCCTTTTGGGATGCCTGGGCACGGGTATTCCTTTTGCAATTGCCGGAAAACTGGCCCATCCGGACAAGCCCGTCATCGTGTTAAACGGTGATGGGTCTTTTGGATTTAACAGCATGGAATTCGACACGGCAATAAGGCACAACATCCCTATTGTGTGTGTGGTCAACAATGATTGTGCCTGGGGGATGATCAAGCATTCACAGGAAATGAGTATTGGCAAGGATCGAACCACCTGCTCGGAGCTGGGCATGCGGCATTACGAGAAGATGGTGGAAGGCTTGGGCGGGTACGGAGAGCTGGTCACAAAAGATGAAGATATTATCCCTGCCATAAGAAGAGCCGTCGAATCCGGCAAACCGTCTTGCATCAACGTGGTGACAGATCCGACGGTCACCAGTCCGGCAACCGTTCAATTTTATCAGGTGTTAGCCGATTTTTAAAAAGGGTATTCGCGAAAGAAAGCGCCTTTTGCCGGCGTTCATATTGAAAAAATTAAAAAATGCCGGAAATGGGTTTCCGGCATTTTTTTGTTTGGGCCGCTGTAATCAGTTATCCTGACCATGACTGATTTTTTCTATTGACAGATTTCTGCCACATTGTGGTATAAGGTTATACCACGCTGTGGTATGCTTTTTTGAAATGATCCCATTTTTTCATCACATTCAGGGACGCTGTTTTCAGGGAAAGCCATACAGAGCCATATGCAAGCGTATTTAAAAGGAGACAAGTCGTGGACAGTGATGAATTTGTGGGTTTCAGGAAAAAACTGAATAAAACCCAGTCTCAAATGGCCCAGCTTCTGGGGGTTTCCGTGAAAGCGATACATAGCTATGAACAGGGGTGGCGGTCAGTACCGGCTCATGTGGAAAAACAGATGCTGTTTCTTGTGGCAAGAGTGATGCAGAATGGAAACAGCAACAAACCCTGTTGGGAAATAAAGAACTGTCCGGATGAAAGAAAAAAAACATGTCCTGTTTTTGAGTTTGACGCAGGAAAGCTGTGCTGGATGATCAGCGGAACGCTTTGTGAAGGTCATGCCCGAAAATCGTGGCAGGAGAAAATGAAGATTTGCAGACAGTGTAAGGCGCTTATTCCGGTTTTAAAAAAATAAGGACCCTTTTTCAGGAAGGAGTTTATGATGGATAAACAAAAATTAAAGTTTGAGACCCGTGTGATTCATGGGGCCAGCATGTCTGAAGACTGGCTTGGGTCGACACTGCCGCCGATTTTTCAGACAGCGGCTCACAAACATGACACAGCTGAAAATTTAAGCTTGACCTTTGCCGGAAAAACGTCGGATCACATTTACATGAGGCTTTCCAACCCCACGAATCGGGTATTGGAAGAAAAACTGGCCGGCCTTGAGGAAGGTGCCGGCGCTGTTGTCATGGCATCTGGGATGGCCGCCATATCAAATACGTGCATGGCGCTTTTGCGGGCAGGGGATGAGTTCGTATCCGGAAGTTCGCTATTCATGTCCACGTATATTCTTTTTACCAATATTTTCAAAAAGTATGGCATTACCGTTCGGTTTGTGGACCCGCTTGATCTGGATGCCATGGAAAAAGCGATTAACGGCAAAACCCGTTTCATCTATCTGGAAACCATTGGAAACCCCAAAATGGATGTGCCGGATATAGCAGCCATTTCAAAATTGGCCCATGATCACGGGTTGCCTTTAGTGGTTGATAATACGCTGGCAACGCCTTATCTCTGCCAGCCTTTAAAAATTGGTGCGGATGTGGTCATTCATTCCACGACCAAATATTTGAGCGGCCATGGCAATGCATCTGGTGGCGTGGTGATAGACGGGGGAAATTTCCCCTGGCCGGAAAACCGGTTTCCGGACTTCAAGCCGTTTATCGATCGCAAAGGGAACCTTGCTTTCCTGGATAAGGTCTGGCGGGAACATCATATCAATTTCGGGACTACGCAGGCGCCGTTTCATGCCTATCTGACCATGATCGGTCTTGACACACTCGCATTACGAATGGAACGGCATCTTGAAAATGCCATGGCAACAGCCGCATTTTTGAAAGAAATACCTGAAGTCACGTGGGTCAGGTATCCGGGATTCGAGGATAACCCTTGCCATGAAACAGCCAGACGACAGTTTGGCGGAAAAGGGTTCGGTGCACTCCTTACATTCGGGTTGAAAGACCAGGCAGCATGTTTCAGATTTATCAATCATCTTGAACTGATCTGCCACCTCGCCAATCTGGGAGATTGCAAAACACTCGTCATTCATCCCTATTCGACGCAATATGTGTCTTTTGATGACAAAATGAAAGCGAGCCTTTCCATCTTTCCGGAAATGATCCGGTTATCCGTGGGGATTGAGGCAAAAGAGGATATTTTTGATGATATCAGACGTGCACTGGACAAAACAAACACATGAGCGAATATATTGAGCATGATCAGACGTCTGTTTCCGCAGGTCTTGTAGAAAAGAAATTTTTTACGTTTGCCGGATCGCCAGACGAGATGCCACTTGAAAGTGGCGCAAAACTGGGGCCGATTACCATTTCCTATGAGACATTGGGGACGCTCGCCCCGGATAAAAAAAACGTGATTCTGGTCGCCCATGCGCTGACCGGGGACGCTCACATGGCAGGGGTGTATTCAACAGAGGATACCAAGCCCGGATGGTGGGATATCATGATCGGCCCGGGAAAAGGGATTGATACGGATAAATATTTCGTGATCTGCGCAAATATCCTGGGAAGCTGCATGGGCTCAACAGGACCGTCGTCCATCAATCCCAAAACCGGCCACCCCTATGGTTTTGATTTTCCGTTGGTGACCATCGGCGATATGGTCTGCGCTCAGAAAAAATTGCTGGATCATCTGGGCATTGAAAAGATTTTTTCGGTCATCGGGGGGTCGCTTGGCGGGATGCAGGTGCTGGAATGGATGGTGAGATATCCGGATAAGGTAGTCTCCGCCATTCCTCTGGCCACGACCACCAAGCATTCGGCCCTTGCCATTGCGTTTAACGAAGTGGCGAGGCAGGCAATCATTGCTGATCCGAACTGGTGCGGCGGAAATTATTATGGCGGAAAGAAACCCGATATGGGGCTTGCGGTCGCCAGGATGATCGGTCATATCACCTATCTTTCCGATGAATCGATGCGCATGAAGTTTGGCAGAAAGCTGCAGGACAAAACAGATCTGTCATTTGATTTCAGTGCGGATTTTCAGGTGGAGAGTTACTTGAGATACCAGGGTGCCAAATTTGTGGAACGGTTTGATGCCAATTCTTTTTTGTACATCACGCGGGCTGCGGACTATTTTGATCTGGAGAAAAAATATGGTGAAGGATCGCCGGTCAAGGCCTTTTCCGGGGCAAAAGCCAAAAGCCTCATTGTATCGTTTACGTCAGACTGGCTCTACCCCACGTATCAGTCAAAGGCCATGGTCAAGGCCATGAAAAAGAACGGCCTGGATGTGAGTTTCTGCGAGATTGAGGCAGAATGGGGACATGACGCGTTTCTCCTTCCCAACAAACGGCTGTCAAATTTGATCAAGGGCTTTCTGGAAGGAGTAAGACGTGAAAACGGATATTGATCAAATGAGATTTGACTTGAGAATCATTGCATCCTGGATCGAACCTGGTTCAAAGATCTTAGGGCTAGGATGCGGTGATGGTGAACTCCTGCATTATTTGAAAGTTCATAAAAAGGTTCGGGAAACCGGTATTGAAATCAAGGAATCCCGGGTAGCCACCTGCATAGAAAAGGGTTTGTCCGTTCTCCAGGGGGATATCAATGAGGAGATTCTTGATTACCCGAACGATTGTTTTGATTATGTGATTTTAAGCCAGACCCTTCAACAGGTTTTTGAACCGGATGCGTTGATTAAGAACATGTTGAAGGTAAGCAGGAAAAGTATTGTGAGTTTTCCCAATTTCTGTCACTGGAAAATAAGGTTTCAGATTCTTAAGTCTGGCCATGTACCGAGAACAAGGGAGCTTCCCTATGCGTGGTATGACACACCCAATATCCGGGTCTTGAGCATTAACGATTTCAGGAGGTTTTCAAAAGAGGTCGGGTTCAAGATTTACAAAGAGGCGGCGATTAACGCGTTTGATGATGGAAAAAAAGGCAAAGTTGTCGGTGTCATGCCGAATTTTTTTGCCAGCTATGGCATTTTCATGATCGGGAAGTATTGAAAATGTCCTTTTTAAAAAAACGTCAGTAAAAAGGTGGTATGATGGAAATCGTTTCAATTGCAGTAAGTAAAAAAAAAGGTACTCGTAAAACAATCATCGAAGAATCCTTGTTGATAAAGGATCACGGATTGGAGGGAGACGCCCATGCAGGTCCCTGGCATCGCCAGGTGAGTTTTCTCTCCTCCGAGAACATCGAAAAAACCAGACAGCAGGGCCTTGATGTGACTTTCGGTGATTTTGCAGAGAATATCGCCACAAAGGGTATTGACTGGAAAACCCTGCCTGTGGGTACAAAGGTGAAGCTCGGTGAATCCGCCATTGTGGAGATTACCCAGATCGGGAAAGAATGCCACAAAAAATGTGCCATCTACTACCAGGCTGGCGATTGTATCATGCCAAAGGAAGGTGTTTTTGGAAAAGTCCTTGAGGAAGGAAGGATTGTGAACGGAGACAAGATTACACTAATTAATTGAATGATCTATTGGAGTTTGTTGTGGAAAAGAACAGTAACGAAAGAGAAATCATAGAGAAAATTATCGACCATAAAAACAGGCTGGGAAAGGAACTGATCATTCTCACCCATCATTATCAGAGAAAATCCATAGTCGATGTGGGCGATTACCAGGGCGACTCGTTTGGACTGTCCCAGACAGCGGCATCAGATGCACATGCCCGGTATATTGTTTTCTGCGGCGTTCATTTTATGGCCGAGAGCGCAGCCATCCTGGCAGGTAATAACCAGATCGTGCAGATTCCCGATCCGGATGCCGGGTGCTGGATGTCGGATATGGCAGATACCATCATGGTTGAAAAGGCATGGAACGATGTGACACATATTACCGGTAAAGACACGGTCACACCTATTGTGTATATGAATTCAGATGCCTATATCAAAGCCCATTGCGGAGAAAATGGCGGTGTGGTCTGCACCTCATCAAACGCGCACCATGCGTTTTCATGGGCGTTTGAACGGCGCGAAAAGATATTTTTCTTTCCCGATGAACACCTGGGGAGAAATACCGGTAACCGGCTTGGCGTTTCTCCGGATGAAATGATTGTCTGGGACCCTCAAAAACCCCTTGGCGGCAATACGGAAAGTCAGATCAGGAAGAGCAAAATCATTTTATGGAAAGGGTATTGCCTGGTTCATACCCGGTTTACCGTAGCTGACATGAAGAAAAAACGGGAAGAATTTCCCGAAGCACTGATTGTCGTCCACCCGGAATGCACAGAAGATGTGGTGGCCATGGCCGATGCCACAGGCTCCACCAGTTTTATCGTGAAATACGTAAAGAATGCCCCTCCAGGCTCGACAATTATCATTGGCACGGAAATCAACCTGATTGACCGCCTGGCCGTTGAGTACACGGACCGGAAGATATTACCTTTAAAAGAGTCCATGTGCCCCAACATGTATAAAATCAGTCCTGAAAAACTGCTTGATACACTATATCATATTGGTGAACTGAATGTAGTAACCGTACCCGAAGATACCAAGGCAGGTGCAAAACTGGCATTGGACAGGATGCTTTTGCTTCCGTCAAATTAAAAAAACGCTGCCCGGAAGGAGCAAGGAATGAGCAATATCTTAGAAACAAAACCTATAGAGGCATGCCAGCTTGAAACAGAGAAGGTGTCACGCTTTCGGGATCAACTTCCTGAGAAAATAGAAAAAATCGTGGCCAACTGTTATGACAAGACATGCCACAACCATATTGATTATGATCCGCTCCCTTCCAGAGAATCGGTTATCCGGATTATTGAAAAGATGCGGGAAATTCTCTTCCCTGGATATTTCAGTGAAGAGCGTGTTGATCCTGCCAACCTGAAATACAGCATCGGCCAGTCTGTCTCGCTTGTATATGATATGCTAAGCGTCCAGATTACGGACAGTATCCGGTATGAATGTTTGCGGTATAACAAGGAATGCAGCCAGTGCAGCGATCAGGGGCATCAGTTCACCCTTTATCTTCTGGACGGCATTCCTGAAATCAGACGGCAATTGTCCACAGATGTGGAGGCCACATATACAGGTGATCCGGCTGCTAGAAGTTATGATGAGATTATTTTCAGCTATCCGGGCGTATTTGCCACTGCCGTATACCGGGTCGCGAACCGTTTGTTCGAACTTGGAGTGCCGCTTCTTCCCCGGATGATGACCGAATATGCGCATAGCATAACCGGTATAGATATTCATCCGGGTGCTGAAATCGGAGACGGGTTCGTGATTGATCATGGTACGGGTGTGGTCATCGGCGAAACCACCATTATCGGAAATAACGTGCGCATTTATCAGGGCGTGACCATCGGTGCCTTGTCTCTTCCCAAGGAAGCAGGCGAAAAGTTCAGGGGGAAGAAAAGACATCCAACCATAGAAGATAACGTCATTGTCTATTCCGGCGCAACCATTCTTGGCGGTGACACGGTGATTGGTGCACGGTCCGTTATCGGCGGCAATGTGTGGCTGACAAAGTCCATACCGCCGGATACGCGGGTACTGATAGAAGAACCACGGCTGGTCTATAAATAACAAATAGGAGTCAGTCATGATCTATTCACACATTGGCGAAACCATCGGTAGAACACCCCTTGTCAGACTGAATAAATTGACAGAAGGACTTCACGCGACCATTCTGGCCAAACTTGAATTCAAAAATCCGCTGGGCAGTGTGAAGGACAGGCTGGGGAAGTCTCTGATTCAGGATGGCGAGGAACGGGGACTGATCAGCAAAGATACCCGGATTATCGAGCCCACCAGCGGGAATACAGGGATCGGCCTTGCGTTTCTCTGCGCAGTCAAAGGATATCAATTGACCCTGACCATGCCTGAGACCATGAGCGTGGAAAGACGGAAGCTCCTGACACATATGGGTGCGGAGATTGTCCTGACGCCCGGTTCAATGGGGATGAAAGGGGCCATCGAAAAAGCCGGAGAACTGTTTGCCGCATCAGATAATGCCTATATTCCCAACCAGTTCTCCAACCCGGCCAATCCGAAAATCCATCGGGAGACAACCGCGGAAGAAATATGGCAGGATACAGAAGGTGAGGTGGATATATTTGTCGCAGGCGTGGGCACCGGCGGAACCATTACCGGTGTCTCCCAGGTGTTGAAGAAAAGAAAACCCGGATTCAAATCGGTTGCCGTGGAACCCGCAGGTTCACCGGTACTCTCCGGAGGCAAACCAGGCCCACATAAGATACAGGGCATTGGCGCCGGATTCGTGCCCGAAGTCCTTGACCGGTCTGTCATAGATGAAATCGTGACCGTAACCAATGATGAGGCATTTGAGATCGCGCGTGCCCTTGCCAAAAAAGAAGGCCTGCTTTGTGGCATTTCATCCGGGGCGGCTGTTTCTGCTGCCATGAAAATTGCAAAACGGGCTGACTCAGTGGGAAAAACAATTGTCGTGATTCTGCCAAGCACCGGGGAGCGGTATATGAGCACGGAGCTTTTTGTTTGAGTTCTGTTACGCATTTTTTTCTGCTGTTTTGTACCTTTTATTTTCAAAATAACCTGATAAGGAAAAAAGAGTTTTTGCTTTTTTGACACTGCCATCCAGCAAGGAATCACTATCATGGAAATTGAAATACGAGGTGCAAAACAGGAGGAAATGGCGGATTACAGACGCGTGGCGTTAACGTCACTTGTATTGTCACCTGAAAAAGAGTGTCTGATGTCATCCAGTTCATTCAGCCGGAAATGACTTTCTGCGCATTTGTTGATGGAAAACTGGCCACATCATATGCGGCCTGGCCAATGACCATGCGTTTCAACGGCAACCCTATCCCATTTGCCGGCATTACCTTTGTCGGGACATCACCTGTATACAGAGGTCTGGGTTGCCTTCGTCAGATGACGCAAAAACATTTTGAACATTTATATGAAACCGGAGAAAGAGGCTTTGCCGCTCTTTACGCCTCACAGGCATCTCCTGATGGTGCAGTAATTACAAAAACCGGAAAAAGCGCAGAGATGACTGTTCCCATAGATACATTGGCCATGCTTGTGTTCGGCCAGATCAGCACCACAGAAGCTGCCCGGATGGGGAGGCTTGACGTGCTGGAACAAAATGCCTTGCCCAAATGGGATCGGGTGTTGAAAACCGCCTATCGCCCGTTTTGTGCGAATTTATTCTAGTTTTGGAGTAATTGGGCTTGTTCGGTTTCCATAGCCGAATGACCCCAATCACTTGATCCGACTGAATCTATCTTGATTCCCCTCATATATAGAAGACTCCCTTCTGTAAGGTAGAGGTTGACAATGGCAATTCTGAAATTGACAATCGCCTCCACTTCGGCGAGGCGGGCGGCCATGAGATCGCGCTGGGCCTGGGCCACCAGGAGGGCGGTGCTTGACCCCACATCAAAGCGGTCTTTTTCGGCAGCGTACGTCTCTTCCTGAAATGTGCGGGTTGTCCGTGTGGCAGTAATTTGTTTTCTGGCACGGTCCACTTCATTTACGGCCAGCCGGACATTGAGCTTAATGAGGGTTTGAAGGTTTTCAACCGCTTTTTGGGCTTGAAGCCGTGATACCTGCGCGGCTTTGTTTTCTCCCTTGTTCTCCCGGTTGCCTATTGAATGGGTGAATGTGAGGCCGATTGCCAGATCATGTGTTTCATTTTTTTCAAGATGCTGAAACGTGTCTTTGAACGTGTCTGAATAGCCGGTCCGCCCCAGAGAAATAAAAAAATCAAGTTTCGGCAGGAGGCCGTTTCGGGTCATGATGGTTTCAAGGCGGTTTTTTTCAAGCTGTAATCGGGCTTCATTCAGGTCGGAACGGGATTTTTCAGCCAGTTTGATCCGGTCCGGCAAATCGGAAACAGGCATGGTGTCGATGTCGGGTTTGCTGGTGAGGTTTACCATAAGCTCAAACAGGCCGGCATAGCCGGGTCCGATCAGGTGCAGCAGTTTCAGACGGTGTTCTTCGGCAAGACTTTCTGCATCGATCAGGTCCTGTTCACGAAGCGCCACTTCACTTCTTGCCGCAGCCGCTTCGGTCCTGGGCAAGATGCCAACGGCAATCTGTTGCTCTACCTCATCCCTTTGTTTTTTGGCGATGGCAAGGGACTGCTCAAATATGGTTATTTTTTGTTTTGAAAGAACATATTGCCAATAGGCATTTTCCGTATCTGCAATAAGGGTTTCGGTAAACCCCTTTAATTCCTGAATACTGATCACCGTATCCAGGTTTGCCTGCCGGACACGTGCCAGATTCACGGAAGGGCCAAATCCCTTTAACAATGACTGGGTAAGGCTAATGCCGATCCGGGTTTTCTGCTCTTCCGGCGTTTCATCATCGGAACGGAATCGCTCATGGGAAAGTCCTGTTTCAATGGTGGTGCCTGTGCTGAATGTTTTTCGAAGGTCTACGGCTTTTTCTTCGGTTTTTTCGGTGATCGTTTGATGGTCGTCTGTTCCTGCGGTTTCAGGAATTTTTTCCTGCAGATAAGAAATATCTGCGAATACTTCAGGATCAAAGGAAGCCTGTTCCATCATTTCAAATGCACCGCTTTTCAAGGGTTCAAGTCTTTGGATGACCAGATCCGGATTATGCTGAAGCGCTGTGATGACGGCCAGTTCTATGGACAGGTCAAGGACCCCTTCACTATTGGGAACGATATCGCCTGCCTGAATGGGTTCTATATGGGAAGAAGAGGGAGGCGTGACAGAGATTTCCGGCAGTTGTTTCAGTATATCCGTGTCCCAGCTTTCCGGAGATTTTTTATTTGCACAACCGGCAGTCAGGAAACTGATAAACACAATCAGGAAAACGGGTACATATATGTTCAGATGAAATGCTTTCAATTCGGGCTCTCTTTTTTTTCCGGATGAAAAAGTGAATAAACAGCCGGGATCAACACGAGCGTAATCAGTGTTGAACCGGTCAATCCGCCTACAACGGCTCTTGCCAGCGGAGCCTGCGCATCAGCGCCTTCTCCGATACCCAAAGCAAGGGGGAGAAGGCCAAATATCGTTGTCAGGGTCGTCATTAATATGGGCCGCAACCGTCTTCTGCCTGCTTCGGAAACCGCATCCCTCACGCTTAACCCCTTATGGACAAGCTGCCCTGCCTGATCCACCAGCAAAATAGCGTTGTTCACCACAATGCCTCCCAGCATGATACAGCCGATATAGGATTGGACGTTCAACGTGGTTTTGGTGAGAAACAGGGTGATCAAAACCCCTACCGCAGCGACCGGTACGGAAAACATGACGACCAGCGGATTTTTAAGGGATTCGTACTGGCAGGCCAGAACCATATATACGAGAATCAGGGCAAGAACAAGGGAGATTAAAAGTTCCCGGGTTGATTTCTGCTGCTCTTCGTAATTGCCGGAAAGATTCAGATCATATCCCACAGGTCGTGGTATCCGGGAAAGCACTGCCTGGATATCTTTTGTAACCGAGCCCAAATCCCGGCCTGAGACATTGGCCTTGACGGTCACAATCCGCTGCTGGTCTTTTCTGTTGATCACGGCAGGTCCTTCTCCTTTTTCCGTTGCGACCACGTTTCGAAGGGCGATCCGGTCGCCTGAGGGCGTACCTAACGTCAGATCCAGTATATCATCCAGAGACCGTTTTTCCGCATCTTTCAATTGAACAAAAATCCGGTAGGAATTTCCCTCTGACCGGTATTCGCCTGCGGTAGAGCCTGCCACGGCTGTTTTCAGCATTTCCGTCACATCCCTTACGCTCAGGCCCAGATCCGCTATTTTATGGCGGTCCACATGGATCTCTTCCTGGGGCATGCCTTTTTTCTGGCTTGAATCGATATCGGTAATTCCCGGCACATCAGAAATCGCTTCAGCGACCTTTTGAGACAATATCTCCAGTGTATCAAGGTCAAACCCCCGAATGTCGATGGTGACGCCTTCGTCTCCACCCAGAATCCTCTCCAGGATGAACTGGCCCTGTGGCGCACGGGTTCTTATCTTCATGCCCGGAATGCTGTTGATGAGTTTTTTCCGCAAGTCATCTGCGATTTCGATATTGGACCGGTTCCTTTTGATCGAAGGTAAAAGGGAGAGCCGGATTTCACCTTCAGGTGTCTCTGCACCTCTGCTGCTGGCCACGGCAGAAACCATTTCAGGTACATTTTTATAGACGATATCTTCCATCATCCGGGTCTGCCTGTCGATCAGGTCAAGACGGGTGCCGACCTCCATTTCTCCTGTTACCCGGACTTCCCCTTCATCGCTGGGCGGCAGAAATTCGGTGCCGATCAAGGGTAAAAGAAGAAGGCTCAGTGTAAGAATGATCGCCGTCACACCGATCGTTATCATGCGGTTTTTTAACACCCAATGGAGGAGGGTTTTGTATCTGCTGTCCAGTTCGTTGAAAAAGGTTTCAGCATGGGCGGCCATGTTTTTAATCCACAATGGCCGGTTGTTCCGGTGCGTTTCAAGACGATGGATGAGTTTTGACGCCAGCATGGGCACAAGAGAAAGGGATACCAGTAATGAGCATACGAGCGAGAAGATAATCACATAGGCCAGTTCCTTGAAGAGGATGCCGGAAACCCCTTTTACAAAAATAAGCGGCAGAAAAATGACGAGTGTGGTAATGGTGCTTGCGATAATGGCCGAGCTTACTTCCTGTGTGCCTTCAACAGAGGCTATTTCCGGGGATTCGTGATTTTCAATCTGACGTCTGAAAATGTTTTCCAGAACCACAATGGAGCTGTCCACCATCATGCCCACGCCCAGGGCCAGGCCTCCCAGGGTCATGAGATTCAGGGTAAACCCGCCAAAATACACCAGCGCAAATGTAGCGATAATCGAGATCGGTATGGAAAGGGAGATGACGACCGTGCTTCGGATGTTTCTTAAAAAAAATAACAGCACGATGATCGCAAACCCGCCGCCGTACATCACCGACTGGGCCACATTTGTTATGGACCGTTCGATAAAGTTGCCCTGGTTTATGACCGGCACGATATGAAGCTGGGGAAACGCCGCATTGGCCTTGTCGATTTCCGCCAGGATATTTTTTGAAACCTCCACGGTATTGGCGTCCGCCTGTTTCCGGATGGCCACGCGGATGCCCCGTTCGCCGTTTACGCGAACCATGCGGGTGAGTTTTTCATAGGTGTCTTTTACATCTGCAATCTGGCCCAGTGTCACGGCAGCTCCGTCGTAGGTGGCCACAACCGTATCCCGAATCTGGGAAAGATCGATAAATTCGGCAGGCGCCCTTAAGGTCACGTCAAAACGGCCGCTTTCAATACTTCCTGCCGGAAGATCGATGTTGGCATTCCTTATGGAATTTACAATCTGTGAAAGAGGGATGCCCAATGCCTTCAACCGTTCATGATCGAGTTCTACCCGGACCTCCCGGTTGAATCCACCCCATAAGTCGACCTGGGCCACGCCATTTAACCGGGCAAAGCGATAGCGAATCTGGTTTTCAATCAACTGGGTCATCTCCACCGGGTCCAGGTTGCTTGAAACCCCCAGGAGTACTACGGGAAAGCTGTTGACATCAAATTTCCTGATCCGGGGCCGGCTCACATCTTCAGGCAATTCGTCTATTTCATCCTCGATTCTCGATTGCAGATCAAGGGCTGCTGTATCAATTTTGGTGCCCCAGGAAAACGTGACCCGGATATCACTTCTTCCTTCAGTGGATTCGGATGTCATATCCTTCACACCCGGAACCGTAGCCACGACTTCTTCCAGGATCTGGGTGATGATCCGTTCCATGACTTCCGGGCTGGCGCCTTCATATTCGGTTCTGATGGATACGGTGGGAAGCTCGATATCCGGCAGAAGATCAATTCTTAAGCGGCTTAAGGAAACGCTCCCTAAAATGACAATGATCAACGTGACCATTGTCGTGAAGATCGGTCTTTTTACGCTGAATTTCGGGAGATTCATTTTCTTCCGCCCTCATTTTCAGATGGTGCATCCACTCTGTTTCTATCTTCCGGAAGGGTGATTTTGGATCCGTCATTCAGAAGCTGCTGGCCCAGTGTCACCACGTCTCCGTCTGTTTCAATGCCTTTCACTTCCACCAGATCATCTTCCCTGATGCCGGAAATCACAGGGTGCCATCTCACGGTCGCATTTTCCGTGTTCACCATAAACACACCGGTCTGATCACCTCTTTTGGTCAACGCCTGTTCAGGAATGACGATAGCCTCTGCCACATGATCGAGAACGATGGTGGCCCGGATGAACATGCCGGGTTTGAGTTTCTGTTCCGGGTTAGCGATAGCGATTTCGACTCTGGCCTGCCGTGTTTCCTTTTTGAATACTGGCGCAATTCGGGAAATTTTTCCCTGAAACGTCTCTTCCGCAAACGCATCTGTGGAAAGATAAACAAGTTGCCCGATAGTTAACCGGGAATAATCTTTTTCCGTGATAAAGATGACACCGGTTATAGGATCGAGCCTTACAATGGATATCAGCGATGTGGTTGCGGAAACGGTGTCTCCCTCATCCACAAACCGTTCTGCAACCACACGGTCCTGATCCTCGCCGCTCCATTCTGCCGTGACGTTGGTATACCCGAGCCTGATATTGGCTGTTTCAAGAGCAGCTTCAGCTCTTATAACCTGGGCTTTGGCCACTTCCAGTCGGGCTTCTTTTTCCAGTTGATTGGTTTTGGCCGTATCGAGCTGGGATTCGGATTTGACGCCTCTTTTGCTCAACGTTTTTACCCGATCCAGTTCCCGGTTGGCAATAATCAATCCATTTTCCGCTTCCACAAGGTTCGCCTTTGCAACAGCCAGATCGGCCTTGACCTGAGCCACCTCCTGGATATACTCCCCATTATCCAGTTCACAGACGATCTGGCCCCGGTGGATGGTATCCGAAATATCCACATACAGGCGCTCCACCCGCCCGCTGACCTTGGGCGCCACCAGAAACTGGGCTTCCGCCTCCAGTGTGCCGCTGAACGTCCGTTTTAGCGTTATCGGCCCTGTTTTTATTTTGGCTGTTTCCACAGGCACGGGGAGTACGTCTTTCCCCCGTCCGCCCGGTCCCTGGGAGGCCGTTATCCGGCTTAAAACCCGCCAGCCGATTCCAGAAACGATAATGATAATGACGAGCGTGAAGATCAATTTCCGGCCCGATGATGTCATGATGGTGTGTCCTTATGCGGTTATGGTGAAACAACTTATTTAACGTGCTGCTCTTTTAAAGGGTTTTGGCCGCTTATATGTGTGGGCCTGATCCTTAAGACAGATGAAAAATATTTTAAATAGGGGGGGATGTCAATGGGATTACGTGAGGTTAACCTGGAATTAATTTTCTTTACACTAAATGATCATCCAAAACGATTTCGCTTCATCAGATAAACCCTTGTGCCTGAAAACTCAAATGGCCTTTCCGGGTGACGATGATGTGATCCAGTATTCTGCCGGATTCCACAAGCTGCCTCTGCAGTGCCAGATCTTCGGTACTGGCCTTGAGTTCGCCGGACGGATGGTTGTGGGCGAGAATGACTGCTGCGGCCCGGTCCGTGATCACATCGGCAAACACTTCTCTGGGATGGACCTGGGTTTTGTTCAGAAGGTCTACGGTGACAATCCGTTTCTCGATGACCTCGTTTGCGCCGTTTAATGAAATGCACACAAAATATTCCTGCTGTTTGGTCATGATATCGGCAAGCAGTGGCAGGAGGGCATCCTCCGGTTCCTTTAGTTTTTCCCTGGGCCTTTTGAATTCGGGCAGGTCTTTGACTTTTTTCATGGTTCAGGTTCCTGTAACTCACATCAATCGTTATCATGCCTTGTTTATCTTTTCGATACCCCGGCCCCAGGCTTCGATATACCCGGCACGGAAAAAGGCAGCCGCAATCAAGGGGTTATAGGAGATGGACGGGTGCTTTTTCTGCAACAGGTCCAAGGTCAGCTCTTCAGGCAGGCGGCCCGGATTCCAGATCACAATCTTGTTCTCATACACACTGATCTGAACAGGAGTACCGCTGGCATAATCTTTATGCACCACCACATTGAGTAATGCTTCCCGTAGCGCCGGGCAGGGAACAGATACTGTTCGACCCGCTGAATCCCTTTATAGCTGATGAATGCTTTCATGTATTATTAGTAACTCGTATTGTTACAATCTATTTTTTTCAATCCACGCCTTCCCCTTTTCCCTCAGCCGGTACTTCTGCAAACGGCTTTGGGGTTTTTCGGGGATGGTGTATTCAATATACTCACCATCAAGAAGTTCCTTTAAAACTTTTTTTAGCTGGCCGGAAATTTGTTTTTGACCCAACAATTGGGAGAGTTCATTCTTCGAATAACTGTTTTTTGAAAGAAGCTCGCTTATTTTTACTTGTAGCGACTCGGGCTGTGACTTTAGATGGTTATCCTTCTCTGCTTCTGAGAGATCTTCTCCATCCACCGGTACAACCACGGAAAACATAGCCTCTTCTATAAATTCCGGTTTTGCGCCTTTGGTGTAAAATGGCAGGTACTTCGTCTGCCAGCGTGTACCCTTTTTTTCCGGTTGCAGAATCCTTTTTGTAGAACCCGGCCTTCTTCAGCAGGGTTTCGGGTTTAAGTCCGGCCCAGGGGTGGGTGGACTGGTTGGCACGCATCAGGCCGGGATGCCTTTTCAAAAAGATCAGGCCTGAAATCCTCAAGGGTTGTGTAGGGCAGAACCTTCTGCTCTGAAAAATAGCTGGCCTTGCGATTGACGATTCCTGCTATCTGTTCCGGCCGCTCGATCTTGTAGTCTCCTTCTTCCCGCCGTATATGGATAACTCCCTTACAGGTGTGGATCTGGGAACTTTCCGGCACTTGAACGATTAGCAGGTGTTTGCTCATGTATTGAATGTCATGCACAGACATCACAAACACCGGGTTGATTTTTTGGGGGTTGTTGGAGAGATTGACCAGATCGGTTTTGATTTTCTGTACGGCTGATGGGTCTATCCCTTTAACCGTGCCGTCATCGGCAACGCCAAGCAGGATGGTACCCCCTTCGGTATTTAAAAATGCGCAAATGGTTTCAAAGACATTCTTTGGCAAACTGTTTTCAGCCTCTTTGAATTCAAGTGTAAGTCCTTCGCCCTGTTTGAATAGCCTTTCAATATCTTTGATCACCGTTTAAACCTTTAACATTATGTTTAAATTTCTTTTCCTCCAGCCGCGCCTTTCCTTTGTCTATCATCCGGTAACTCTGGAAGCAGCATGAATTCATATTCAATAAGATGATTCAGAAATATTTGAAATATCGATCAATGTCAATTAATTATAAACAGGCATTTTGATTCTTCTGCGCTGTTTCAAGTGGCATGAAACAGGCCATGCGAACCGGTTTTTTACCACCCATTCAATTGCCTTGACAATCGTACCCCCGGCTTTTAGTATCTGGGTCGCCATAAAAAATATATGGGCGATCGTTTTTGGGTATGGCGCTTGACGGCAACAATAAGAAAAAAAGGACATGATTAATGAAGGTTGAGGATATTAAAAAGATACTCATTCTGGGATCAGGGACGATGGGGCAGCAGATCGGGTTACTTTGCGCAGTTCATGGGTATGATGTGACGATTTATGATATTAAAAAGGAGATCCTTGACAGAGCGGATGAGAGAATCAGAAGGCGTGCCGGCAAAATGGTATCATCCGGCCAGGTATCTGATGAAACCGCGCAGGCAGGCCTGAAACGGATCACCATGACCGATGACCCGGAAAAAGCTGCAAAAGATGCGGATTTGGTAAGCGAATCCGTTCCTGAGGATCCTAAATTAAAAGGAAAGGTCTTCGCCCAGTTTAATGCACTATGCAAGGAAGATACGATTTTTACAACCAATACATCCTCTTTATTGCCTTCACAATTTGCCGAAGAAACCGGAAGGCCGGAGAAATTTCTGGCATTTCATTTTCATGATACGCTGATGACAAAGATTGTGGATGTGATGCCGCATTCGGGAACTTCTCCTGAAACGGTTTTACTGGTCACTGCCTTTGCCGAGACCATTGGCCAGGTTCCCATTGTATTGAAAAAAGAACATAATGGGTTTGTGTTTAACAACATGCTGATGGCGCTCCTCGATTCTGCTTTGAATCTTGCCTCAGGGGACGTGGCTTCAATTCAGGATATTGACCGCTCATTCATGGGCGTGATGCATTCCATGGTAGGGCCATTTGGCATCATGGACAGTGTGGGCCTGGATACGGTTTATAAAATAACCGATTACTGGGCACAGCAGCTGAACAACCCGGCAGCCAAAAAGAATGCGGCATTTTTAAAGACATATATTGATGAAGGCAAGTTGGGTATGAAATCCGGTAAGGGATTTTACGCCTATCCCGGTCCGGCATATGCCAAACCGGATTTTTTAACAAAAAAATAGATTTTCCCTGACATCTGAAACAGTTAAAAAGGGTATCAGGATGTCAAAAATAATTCTTGTGATAGAAGACAATGCGGATCTGGGCAATCTTCTCTCCCTGCATCTTCGGGATCTCAATTTTGAGGTGGTCTGTGAGCCTGATGGCAGAAAGGGATTGAGGCAGGCCGAGAGCCATGTGTTTGATCTCATCATCCTCGATATCATGCTTCCCGGAATGGACGGCATCGAAATATTGAGGCAGATCCGGGGTAAGGGTAATGCCGTGCCCATCCTGATGCTCACGTCAAAATCTTCTGAAACCGATCGCGTGGTGGGTCTGGAGCTTGGCGCAGACGATTATGTGACAAAGCCTTTCAGCATCCGCGAGCTCCTGGCCAGAGTGAAAGCCCTTTTAAGGCGCGCGGAAGCGGATCAACCCAAAACGATCGTAGAAGGAGAGCTGGTGATTTGTCCGGAGAAGCGGACAGTCTCGCTTTCCGGAAAATCGATTGATGTCACCGCAAAGGAGTTTGATCTTCTCTACTATTTTGCCAGCCATCCGGGTCGCGCTTATTCCCGGTCTCAGCTGCTGGATCAGATTTGGGGCTATGCACACAGTGGATATGAGCATACGGTGAACTCCCATATCAACAGACTTCGATCCAAAATAGAGAAAAATCCGGCAAAGCCCCGGTATATCTTAACTGTATGGGGCGTCGGCTATAAGTTCGCAGACGAAAACATTCCTTAAAGAAGGAAATCCCATGTTCCGATCGCTTTATTCAAAGCTTGCCGTGGGTATGTGGAAACCCTGTTATTGAAAGAACAGACTCTGGCCCCTGAGGAAAGAAAAAATTATCTTCTGACCGCCCACAAGCATTGTCAGCGATTAAGCACACTGGTGGAGGACCTCTTTGAGCTGGCCAAACTGGATGCCAGTGAATCGGGTCCGCACACCGAACCGTTCAGTATTTCGGATCTCATGCAGGATGTGATTCAGAAATTCCAACTGACTGCTGAAAAAAAAGGCATCCGGATTACGGTTGACCTGGAAGATAACCTGCCTTTTGTCAATGCAGATATCGGTTTGATTGAACGCGTGTTTGAAAATCTCATTGAAAATGCCTTGCAGCATACGCCTGAAGGCGGAACCATCACCCTTGGGCTTGCCACCGATGGATCTGATGTCGCTATTCAGGTCAGGGACACCGGGAAGGGAATTTCTGAAAACGATCTCCCTCATATTTTTGACCGGTTTTATCAGGTGGATAAAAGCAGGCGGTTTCAGGCCGGTCATTCAGGTTTGGGCCTTGCCATTACCAAACGAATCCTTGAGATTCATGGAAAGGATATAACAGTCAAAAGCACCGAGGAACAAGGCACTATATTAACTTTTAAACTGCCTGCGGTTTGGTGAACACAGGCGTAAATATAATGACGCAAAAAAACTTCACCACAGAGAGCACAGAGAAAAAGATTTGCGATGTCCATGCAGTGTCTAAAACAGGCTCGAAAGGAAGTTCTTTCTGAGAAAAATACAAAAAACAGTTTGTGATAAAAAAGTGATCTTTTCGTGATGCATTCGGGATACGGCCATCTCATATTGCAGGTAAATGGGTTTGGTTAAGTAAACATCAACGAACAAGAGGAGGCGAACCATGATAAACAAAATATTTATTGCAGTTGTCATTCTTGCGATCGGGATCTTTGGTATCTTTCGTATCCATTCCCTGACCCATGCCATGACGGAAAAAGACGATATGACCATGACGGATTCAAAAAAAACAGACACAGCCATTTTCGCAGGCGGGTGCTTCTGGTGCACGGAATCGGATTTCGAGAAAGTGCCGGGAGTGTTAGACGTGATTTCCGGTTATACCGGCGGCCATGTGGTTGATCCCGCATACGAACAGGTATCTGCCGGGGGTACCGGGCATGTGGAAGCCGTCAAGGTGATCTATGATCCTGAAAAAGTGAGTTATGACATGCTTCTGGACGCATTCTGGCGGTATGTGGATCCCACAGACAGCGGTGGCCAGTTCGTGGATCGGGGCCCCCAGTACCGAAGTGCCATTTTTTACGCCAATGAAAACGAGCATCAGATGATCGAGGCATCCAAGAAAAAACTGGAAGCTTCAGGCCGGTTTACAAAACCGGTCGTCACCGATATTCTGCCAAGAGGTCCCTTTTATCCGGCAGAAGAATATCATCAGGATTATTACAAAAAAAATCCCATCCGGTATAAATTTTATCGTTCACGATCCGGACGGGATCAGTTTCTGGAAAAGACCTGGCAGAATGAAATGGGGATGGTCAAGGATATGGATTCAAAAATGCCGGCCGGCATGTCCTCCCCCAACATGATGTCACCCATGGATACCATGAATAAAGGAGGAATGACGATGTCCGAGAAGCATATGTATATGAAACCTGACGATGAGAACCTTAAAAAAAGATTGACCCCCATTCAATACAAGGTTGCCCGGGAAAACGGTACAGAGCCTCCCTTTAAAAATGAATACTGGGATAATCACGAGCCGGGCATTTATGTGGATATTGTGTCAGGAGAACCACTTTTCAGTTCAACAGATAAATTTGAATCCGGGACCGGTTGGCCCAGTTTTACAAAACCGCTTGAGCCCGGTCATGTCATTGAAAAAGAGGATAAGGGCCTTTTTATGAACCGGACCGAAGTGCGAAGCAAATTCGGTGATTCACATCTCGGGCATGTTTTTGATGACGGGCCCGAACCAACAGGCCTTCGGTATTGCATCAACTCAGCCTCGCTCCGTTTTGTGGCTGCAAAAGATCTGGAGAAAGAAGGGTATGGGACGTATCGGGCGATGTTTAAATAACATGTCAATAGAAGATGGTAAATTTCAGTTATTAAAGAATAGGTCTTTAAGGCATATTGAAAAATAAGGAAACCCTTGTTCCCTGGCCTGGTGCGCTGTCCACTTCTATTCTGCCTTTATGCGCATCCATGATCGTTTTGCACAGGCTCAGCCCGAGGCCAAACCCACCGGTGTGTTTTGAACGGGATTTGTCGACCCGGTAAAAGGGTTCAAAAATGTGAGGCAATTCATTTTCAGGGATACCTGTCCCTGAATCACGAACCTCAACGGCAAATTGCGTTGACGTTTTTCTGATGCTTACAGTGACAGGTTCTCCTTCCTTATCTGAATATTTGATGGCGTTCATGACGATGTTTTTTAAAACAGTGCTGATCATTTTCGGATCGATAAGCACGTTGCTTTCTTCAACCACATCCTCACAAAGTGTCGTCTTTGCCTTTCCCTGAGGCAAAAATTCAAGCGCCACCTTCATGCGTGTGATGGGGGTGCGAAGTTCGTGACTGACATCTGTCATCAGTCGTTCCCGGGTATGGAGCATATCACGTATTTTTACCGTCATTGCATTAATCGCCTCGGACAATTGGCCGAATTCGTCGGATCTGTCTACGGAAATCTTGTAATCAAGATTTCCCGACCCAACTTCCATGACTCCTTTTGACAAGTGTTTTACAGGTTTCAGTATTTGCCGGATGATAAAAAATGTAAAAATCAGAAGCACCGACAGGATCCCGATCAGCACCATATGCGGCCACAAGATTTCATCTTCCGGCAAAAACACCCGGGTTGTGCTGAATTCAAATTTGCCGTAGTCCTTATCCACGATAATTGCATTCATTCCTTTAGAATGCATTATCCGGGCATAGGTATCCTGATAAATAATCACGCCGTGATGATGAGGATTCGGGATATCTTTATCTGACGTGGTCCAGCTCAGATCAGGCCCCTGAAATTGGATTGTGATGTGGAATTGCCTTGAAATGTCTTTGGCCTTCGCAAAACTGGGTGGATTGCCCAGATCCGTTATCAGATAATTGACATAGTGAATGGCATTTTTCCCAAATGGGATTCGGTCTTTGTGTATTCTCTGCCCCCAGAAAAAGCCGATGACCACCACATTGATCAATATGCCGGTGACCACGATGATCAGCAGCAGTTTTGAAAAAACGGAGTTGAATACGCGGTTCAGCCAGCTAACTTTCATCAGAGTCCTCTCCGCCGATAAACGCATATCCCGTGGCCCAGATGGTTTTAATAAATACCGGGGCCTTGGGATCATCATTTAATTTTTGACGAAGCCGGCTCATGGTGATGTCCACAGAGCGGTTAAATGCGTCACAATCCATGCCTCGCAATTCCTGTAAAATCCGGTCCCGGTTCAAAACCCTGCCCGGATTTCTGGTCAATAATTCAAGGGCAACAAATTCATTGGTGGTGAGAACAATCCGCTTGTCATCCAGCATTACTTTTTGTTTCGGTATATCAATTATCAGCTTTCCGAATATACGCTTCCCTATAGATTCTTTTTTGCTGTGAGTCCGGCGGAGAACGGTTTGAATACGTGCCACAAGCTCACGGGGTTCAAACGGTTTTGCCAGATAATCATCGGCGCCAAGCTCAAGCCCCACGATCCTGTCCATTACCTCACCGCGTGCGGTCAGCATGATAATCGGTGTGGCATGGGTTTTTCTTATGGTTTTACACACGTCAAATCCATCCATTTCCGGCAGCATGACATCCAGAATAATCAGATCCGGGAATGCATCCTTCAGTTTGGCAATCCCTTTTGACGGGTGGGTCTCGGTCAGAACATGATAGTTGAAATTCGTCAGATAATCCGTCAGCAACCGGTTCAGTTTTTCGTCATCATCGATGATCAGTATCGTTTGTGCCATGGTGATATTTTGTGTGGTGACCTTTCACCCGCTTCAGGGCAAAAGGCCTGTTAGGGTTACTCTCCGAAATAGGAATGCCATTTATCAAACGTTTCCAGTTTATCAATCAGAATCGATTTCTGCTCAGACGTTAATGTCTTGTGGAACTCGGAGAGGCTTGAAACGACAAATTTGTTTTGATGGCAATCTAATACACAATCCGGAAGAATGCTTTTCACAACCGTAACAGTTTGTAACAAATTGTAACGAAAGGCAAAATTAAAAAAAATATTTATTGTTATGGCGATCTCGCTTATCAATAAAACTGCCTGAAGCCAATTTTCGGAAAACCGCCATTCCATTTCCCATACCCATATGATTATATCTATAATCGAGCCGGACATTTTTTTAATTGGAGACCATCCATTTTTCGGGTATGGTGGAACGACTCACCTTATCATGAGGTGGTGGATGAAAAAACAGATTAATTTAGGATAAAAGGATGCCCCATATGCAGCAGCCGGAAACCAAATACCTGAAAGATTATAAAAGACCCGCCTATAAAGTGGAAACGATAGACCTCACCGTTGAACTCTTTGATCAATATGCATCGGTTACCTCAGAAATGAAAGTGACCAGGGATGCATCTGCGGATATAACAACGCCTTTTGAAATGGACGGAAAAGACCTTGAACTGGTCTCACTTGAGCTGGATAACAGACTGCTTTCCGCTGATGATTACCAGCTGACAGCCGAAAGCCTGAAACTTGCCAATCTGCCGGTCACGTTTTCGCTTGCCATCAAAACCAGAATTGTGCCGCATACCAATACATCATTGGAAGGATTCTATAAAGCAGGAGCGTCTTTTCTCACCCAATGCGAAGCCGAAGGGTTCAGGCGGATTACGTTTTTTCCGGACAGGCCGGATGTCATGTCAATATATACATGCACCCTGATTGCAGATAAAACCCGGTATCCTGTTCTTCTTTCCAATGGCAATCTGGTAAAGACAGGCGAACTGGACGATAATCGCCATTTTGCCACGTGGCATGATCCATTCAGAAAGCCCTCTTATCTTTTTGCCATGGTGGCAGGGAACTTTGTCTGTGTGGAAGACATCTATACCACGTCTTTCGGAAAAGAAGTGGCGCTGAAATTTTATACGGAAAAGGAGAACGCGGATAAATGCGACCATGCCATCCGTTCACTTCAGAAAGCAATGAAGTGGGATGAAGACGTTTTCGGGCTGGTGTATGACCTGGATATCTATATGGTCGTTGCGACCAGTGAATTCAATATGGGCGCCATGGAGAACAAGGGGCTTAATATTTTTAATTCAAAATTCGTTCTCGCAAAACAGGAAACCGCCACCGATATCGATTTTCAGGATATTGAGCGGGTGATTGCCCATGAATACTTCCATAACTGGACAGGAAACCGGGTGACGGTCTGCAACTGGTTTCAGTTGAGCCTGAAAGAAGGACTTACGGTGTTCAGGGACCAGGAATTTTCCTCTGACATGGGATCAAGAGCCATCAAACGGATTTCGGATGTAAGGGTTTTGAGAGCAGCACAGTTTGCAGAAGATGAAGGCCCCATGGCCCATCCAGTGCGTCCGGAATCCTATATTGAAATGAACAATTTCTACACGGTCACGGTCTACAACAAGGGGGCCGAGGTTATCCGCATGATCCATACCATCCTGGGGTATGATCATTTCAGAAATGGCATGGATCTTTATTTTGAGCGCCATGATGGCAAGGCGGTGACCATTGAGGATTTTGCAGCCGCCATGGAAGATGCTTCAGGTGTGGACCTGACCCAGTTCAGACTGTGGTATTCACAGGCAGGAACACCCCGTATTTCGGTTGAGAGATCCTACAATAAAGAAAAAGAAGAATACGCGCTGACAATTACCCAGTCCCTACCTGATACACCAGGCCAGGCCCATAAACGTCCCATGCTGATTCCCATGAAGTTGGCCCTGTTGTCAAAAGAGGGCAGAGAGCTTCCCCTGACACTTTTAAATGATGACAGCAAAAATTCCGGGACAACGGAGCGCGTGATCAGCCTTACAAAAGAATCGGAAACGTTTACATTTGCAGGTATGGATAAAGAACCCGTGCCATCTCTGTTCAGGGGATTTTCCGCACCTGTCAGGGTAGATGAAGGATACACCGATTCCGAACGAATATTCCTTCTTGCCAATGATTCGGATGCATTCAACAGGTGGGATGCGTCCCAGAAGCTGTTTACAGAACATATCCTCATGATGGTTAAACAGATTGGAGACAGGAAGCCTTTTGGTGTTTCAGGAGAATTGACAGACGCCATTCGAAAAACACTTCTTCATCCGGAACTTGACCGGGCACTGATCGCCCAGATTTTAACCGTTCCCACAGAAACGGAACTTGGTGATCAGATGAAAACTATCGCGGTGGATGGTATTCATGACGCACGGGAGTTTTTCATAAAGACGCTTGGAGAAAGGCTTTATGACGATCTTAAAGATGTTTACGATCGCCTGGAAGAAACAGGGGAATATACGATTGATGGGGATTCAATCGCGCGAAGAAGTTTAAAAAACAAGGCGCTTTTTTACCTTTCAAAAACAGAAAAAGGACGTTCCCTTGTCATTGACGCCTTTTCAAAGGCATCAAACATGACAGACGAGATCTCGGCATTGACCTTTCTGGCGGATATGAATGTGCCTGAACGGGAACAGGCCATCGACCGGTTTTATGAAAAATGGCGAAAGGATACGCTGGTTCTTGACAAGTGGTTTTCCGTTCAGGCCGGATCGCAGATGCCCGGTACGCTTGATCAGGTGAAAAGACTCATGAATCATGAAGCGTTTTCCATTAAAAATCCCAATAAAGTCAGATCGCTTATGGGTATGTTCTGCATGAGCAATCCTTTTTATTTTCATGCATCACATGGCGAAGGATATCAGTTTCTGGCTGATATCGTCATTGAACTGGATTCCATCAATCCCAGCATGGCCGCACGTCTGTCAGCCGGATTCAACAAATGGAATCGGTATGATGAAAATAGAAAGCAACAAATGAAAAAAGAGCTTGAAAGGATAAAGGCAACACCGTCCCTTTCCAAGGGAGTATACGAAATCGTCACCCGGGCGCTTAAAGGCTGAGTGGGGGGGGATTTCTGATTAAAATCCGGTAATCAGCAGGTCAGCCGGGGCTTCATTGATCCATGCGCTTAATAATCAGCATTGTCGTGTCATCTTTACATTCATAGGCTTTGAGTTCGCCAATGATGCCGTTTCTGATTGTTAGGGTACTCTCATTTCCCAGATCACTGAAGATACGTTTCAGGTAGTCTTCGCCAAACATGTGAATTGTTCTGTTGTCGAGTTTGTTTTTTTGAAGTGCTTCTGTGATCCCATCCGTATAGATCATCATGGTATCGCCGGGATGTAGGATTATCTCGTCATTTTCAAACATGCCTTTGATATCTTCTTCGATTCCAATCCACATGCCCCGGGTTTCAATTAGTTCCACGTGAGCCTTTTCCTTCCGGTACACCATTATATCCTGGTGAAGGCCGGAATAACAGAATCTGCCGTTTTCATGACAGGCAAAGACGGTGATGGACATGTATTTGTCTTCTTCCAGCTGCTTGATATTACTTGTAATCGTAACATTGATCAATTCCAGTAATTGGGACGGCGGGATGGACGGGTTATGCTGAAGTGTTGTCTTGATGGCGGTCTGGACCATCATCATGATGAGGCCTGCCGGGATTCCATGTCCGGAAACGTCTCCGATAACGATCCAGTCTTTTTCGTCAGCATGAATGACATCGTAATAATCCCCACCGATTTCATCAGCCGGTACCATTAACGCAGAGATCTCATAGCCTTCAATTTTGGGATTTTTAGGTAAAAGGACGGTCTGGATTTTTTTGGCCACCTGCATTTCACCCCAGAGCGCATCTTTGGCGCTCTGAAGGTCTTGTGTCCGCTCCATGACTTTATGCTCCAGATCCACATTTAGTTTCTGAAGTTTTTTACGCATGGAGTTGATCTGGTCCGTCAATACAATGGCAAGAAGAACGGCCTGTATGGCAGAACCGATCTGCACCGACCATTGCGTTAGAAAATTATGGGGCAGAATGCTGAAGGATTTTAAGGCAAATAAGGTGATACCCAATGCCATACACCCCCAGCTTATGGCAAAAAAAAGCGCGGGTCTTGATTTTTTAAATGCAAGATAAAAAGAAGTTGTGATGGTGATCACCACAGTTACGATAAAGGCGGTCGCGTAAATGATGGCAATCCGATAGGGTGCGGTCAAGGAAAGAACCATCCCGATAACAGCCATGAAAAGACAAAATACGATGATTTTATCGATTTTTGGAATTTGTTTTTTAAATTCCATTAATGATCTGCCGAACTGTGAGCCCCAGAAATAGGCCAGGCACATGAAAAGCGGCAGGCAGTTATTGGCCCACCAGATGGAATCGGGCCATAAGTACTGAAATGCCAATCCGTTTAATGCCATCTGAAACAGCATATAGAAAACAATAAACAAGACGTAATATAAAAAATTAATGTCCTTTACGGATATATATAAAAAAATATTGTAGATGATCATGCTTAACAAAAGACCATAGTATAGCCATAAAATAGGCAATTCGATATTCAAATGTTTATAAAAATAGGCAGAAGACTGGATGCTTAAGGGCATGTTCAGTGAACTGGCCGTCTGATATCGAAGGTAGTAAATCCGGTCACTTTTGGCTGGGATATTAATCTGGAAAACCGGGTCACGATATTCTATTTGCCTTTGATTAAACGGGATGCCATCCCCGTTTTTTATAATGGCAAACCCTTTATCTTTTTCAGAAATATATAGATCCACGTGGTCGATCATCGGATAATCCTGGACCAGAAAAAAAACGCTATCCCTGTCATGGGGGTTTATGACTGAAAATTTAACCCAGTAGACGATCTTGGTATATCCGAAACTGTTCACCTCTTTTTTAGAGGCTATCCATAAATAGGAATCAGATGTGCCAGAAGCAGTCAGCCCATCTATGGTGAATAGCCCATTTGGATCTTCCAGCAGTTCAATGTGTTTTCCGATCTGAATTTTTGAGTAACTATCAGGTAGCGTCACAGGTTCAAGGGCAAGAGATCGCCCGGGAAGCAAAACAAAAATTGTGCTGACAATAAAGCAGCTCAAAACTGCCGCCCTTTTTAGGTTGCCTTCTGACATATGGCCCCTCTCTTTTATCGATGATACGCTGTGAGACTGATGAAATGAATTTTGTAGTGCGTTCACCGGGAAAATTGTGTTGAAATATTTTTCCCGATAGTGGAGGAAATCAATTTGCCATAGCATACAATCATAAAAACAGATTGTCAATGTTCGTTCAATAGAGTATCCATTGGGTGAATTTTTATTAACTTTCTGTAATTATAGTATAAAAAGTCATTCCTTCCCATCCGCTTATCCAATTGATTGCATGAAGTCGAGTTGTTTACACAAATTGATTGACTTCTGAGTAAAATTTTCTTATGAAGTTCGCATAAAATCGCATTTTTGTACACAATACTATCACGAGCTACCTTTTTTTATGGTTGCCGAACGGGGGCATTAAAATTTAATTTAATAATGGATTGGTGATCATTGTTTATGTTGACAAACATATAATGTTTGTGTAATGTATGTTTTAAGGTTATATTTTCCATCGGCAATATGATAAATTCAGAGTCTTTTAATAACAGATACTTTAGGAGAGCAAAGAAGGTTTATTATGGCTGATAAAAGATCGTTTAATAAATGGATAGGGTTGACTTGTCTTTTGACAATCTTTTTTCTTGTTCCCATTAATGGTTTTGCCGGCAAAGACGGTAAGGACGGCAAAGATGACGGCTCGGGACAAAGTTATCTGGACTTTAAAATACAGAATCAGTCACTCATTTCAGTAAATGAGTCGTTGCAGGCTGTATCCGTCCTGGATTCAAATTACAGTGCACTTTATATGGGTGCCGATAAAGCTGCAGACAACAAATCAACCACAGCCTGGTCAAATTTTTTGTATTTCACCTCCGGCAGCTATCTGCAGGTCGATTTTGGCGAAGAAATTACGGTCTCAAAAGTGAATATCCTGAACCGCGTGGATATGAACGCCAGTATGCAAGCATTTGATATCGAATATCAAAGCGGGGCAGGATGGACCAAAATAGGTAATTATACCACAAATATTGCCAATGGTGAGCTGATAGAAGTGGAAATTCCTGACATTCAAACAGGGGCATTGCGGCTGACCAATTTTTCACTTGAAGGCGGCAAAAACTGTGTAGCGGTAAGTGAGTTCCAGGTCAACACGCCTGTGATGCATGCCAGCATTGAAGCCTCTACGGCGCCACCCTCATATGCAAATGATGGTGACAGGGCTACATTCTGGTCCAATTGTTTCTACCCCCAGGCAAATGATTTTCTCGAGGTCAATCTCGGCAGGGTGGCCCTTGTTACCAGTATCCAGTTGATCAATGTGGTTGATGGCAGCATGGGGCTTTCCGGGTTTGATCTGGAATATCACAACGGCTACAGCTGGCAGAAGATCGGTACCTATAAAAGCACAATGACGCCCGATGAAGTGATAAAAATAGCTGTTCCTGAAATTTATGCAAAGCGGTTGAGAATAAAGAATTTTTCCCTGGGAGCAGATAAAACCTGTGCAGGGATAGCTGAATTTCAGGTAAACACTCCTGACATGAGTTCAGATAGTGAAGATGATTCACACCAAGCTTTTGATGCCAGTGATGAAAGTGATGAAACCTACTGGTCCAATTGCGGGGCCTATGATGCAAACGATTATCTTGAGATTGATTTTGGCAAGCCTTTCACCGTATCCCGTATTGAGGTGACCAATTACTACCCGGAAACAGGCGACCAGGGCATGATGGGGTTTGATCTCCAGTATTATAATGGAAGCACATGGGTCACGATCGATAATTACCAGGGAACCAAACGGCACCATCCCTTTTTTGATATTACTCTGGATATGGTTATAGCGGCACAGCGATTCAGGCTCACCAATTTCGATCTTGGTGTTGACCGGACATGTGTGGGAATAAGCGATATCTCTTTTTTCACACCCGATAGAACGTACTATGAAATGCCTCCTGTTGAAATCATCCTGCTTCCTGAAGTGACAAGTGTCACACTTTCAGAAGAAGAGCTTTCTTCGGATAATACGGAGCCAAGGGATATTATCATCACCGGCGATAATTTTGTCGGGGAGCCTTCTGCAAATACCATCTATTTTGAAAATGAAACGAATACATTCCAGATCGAAAACACATCCGGCACAACAACCGAACTTTACGCAACCATACCGGCAGACGTGAAGCCCGGTTTGTATGATGTCCAGGTCGTCAATGAAAATGGCAGTTCCAATATTCTGGAAGGCGCGTATGAAATAACGGGCACCGTGAATCCGGAAGGTGATGACCCCATTCCTCTTGACATGATTAGCAAGAATTTCGGCATATGTTTTATCTCAATGGCAGGAACCGGTTCAATGGGCAGATTTTCATCGATATGCCTGTCTTTGATACTGGCGGGTCTGGTGTTTTTTTTTTTACGGAAAAAAAGCGTGATTCGCGTAATCGCCATCATTTGCCTTTTTTCAACAGGTCAATTGACGGATGCGTTTGCAGGACTCGTAAACTATACCGGAAATGAAAAATGGTATATCGGCGTCGGTATCGGTTATCAGGAAATTGATGACCGATACAATGCAGTTGTGCTGGGCACCGATGAGACCATGAAGGTGGACAACAGTATCTATCCGGTGATACGGGGCGGATGGCATTTTACCCATAATATTATCCTTGAAACCGGCCTTCGTTACGATATCTACAGCGGTAAATTGAGGGGAGAGAATATTGACAATGGCGATGGACTGAAAGGTTTTTCCTTGATCCTCGGACCTGTTTACCGGTTTGATAAGTACAATGCCCTTTTCTTGGGGGATATACAGCCATTCGTCAATGCCAATATCGGATATCGTAAACTGGATATGGGGCTTGATTATGCTGTCGACGATTTCGACCCGTCATTCGGCTATGAGCTTGCCTGTGGTTTGACCAAAGGGCCTTTTGAGGTCAGGCTGGGGTATGGCGACTATTCCTACGATGAAGGCGGTACTGACGCCGGTTTTGATTCTTCAGGGTCAACGTCACGGCTCGATCAGTCAGGTTTTTTTGTCGAACTCTCCTATCTGTTTTCCTACAAACCCAAAAAGAAACAACCCGAACCCGAGCCAGCTCCTGCACCAGCTCCTGTAGAGGTGGTCAGAGACTCGGACAATGACGGTGTGCCGGATGACCGGGACAAATGCCCGGATACACCCCCTGGCACCCTGGTGGATGACGATGGATGCCCTGTTATCCTTGAGCCGAAAACATCAGCAGAAATGACGCAAATACTCAACACGGTTGATGAAACGACAAAAACCAGCAGAGAAATATATATGAAGGTGGAATTTGATTTTGATTCGGCAGTGATCAAGCCCATGTCTTACGATATTTTAAACGAGCTTGGCCAGGCATTGCTGAATTTTGATACAAAAGATAATACACTTCTGATAAACGGCCATACGGATTCTGATGGTCCTGACGATTACAATATGGACCTCAGCAAAAGACGGGCGAATTCTGTCAAGGCATACATTTTTGATCATTTTAGCCTGAAATCCCTGAACGTCGAAACCAAAGGGTTTGGAGAAGAACAGCCCCTTCTCCCCAACACGAGTTCATATAACAAATCGCGAAACCGCAGAGTTGAAATCATGATGAAGCATGGTGATAATAATGACATGGGCGAGATTGCGCCCTGATCTATCAAAGAAAACCGTCTCTTTCAAATTGATATTCATAATTTCATCACAGCGTCTTCAGGGAAATTTCACTGAAGACGCTTTTTTTTGGGTTGGGATCATCAGGAAGAAAGAGAACTACAGGTTTATGGTTTTGTTACCCTTAAAAGGACCCAGGGCATCCTTCATTTTGTTTTCTGAATAGATTAACGCTTTTTCCATGGCATAAGATGCATACGCTTCATCTCTTGCACAGATTGCAGATACGACTTTCTGATGAAGGTCGATCGATGCCGGACCTGTTCCTTCCAGGTGATAGAAAAAATGTGTGTAATAATGATAAATCGGCCTGAAAGAATGAAACATCAACTTCAGGACAAGGTTATTTGAAAAAACCGCTATCTTGTAGTGAAGGGTATAATCCATTTCTGCGAGGTAGGATCGGTTGTCTGCATTGGCTTTCAGCCCTTCCATAAGTTCCGTAAGGTAGGTGATGCCTGCCGGTGTAATGTTCTGCGCAGCTTTTCTGGCTGCAAAGACTTCGTTTGTCCGCCGGAATTCCATGAGCGATATGAGGAGAGATAAATCGACCGCTTCGCTTGTTCGCATAATATGGATTAAAAGGTCAAGAGAGGCTTCTTCTTTGTAAGCGCAAACATAGTTTCCGCTCTGCGGTTTTTTGACGATCAGTCCCAGCTGGGAGAGTTTTCTTACGGCATCCCTGATGGTCACCCGGCTGACCTTGTGGGCTAAGGAGAGGGTCCGTTCCGAGGGCAGCCTGCTCCCTGCCGGAAACGTTCCTTCCAGTATTTCCTGCTGCAACTTGATAAATACCGATTCTGAGAGATTGGTTGTCATCTGGGCATCCTTTTCGTAAATACCATCATGGTAATACCACTTATATTCTAAATTTTTCAGGGTTCGTCAAGCATTATTCATATTTAATTCAATATTTTATATATTTAATATTCGAATGATGAAAGGGTTGACATTTGTATATAGATTTCATACTGTCAATTTGGTATTACCAAGAATACACCACCATCCTGTCCGGATCGTGAATTTTCTTTTCAGATATGTGTTTCGCGATTTTCATAACGGTTCGGTTAAGATGACAGGGGAGGACAGAACATGGAAGCAATCTCACTCCGGGATGGTATCCCTCAAAAAATGGCAGAAAAAATTTATCCAATGTTTCAACCATTTAATGAACCCACTGAAAGGATTGCCTGCATCCGGGCAGACATACAAAAGACGCCTTATTCCATCTGTCTGGAGCGTCCGCTTCTTATCCGACAGTTCAGAAATTCATTAAACGGGAAAAAAGCGAAGTCAGAGCACCCGCTGATCAGACGGGCCATGATGCTTTCTCATATTCTCTCAAACCGTGTACCGCGAATTTACGATAATGAGTTTATCATCGGAAACATGACATCAAAACGGGTGGCGGCCAATTACTACCCGGAAGGTGGCTCGGTCAATATCATGGAAGATTTGTTCCGTCTTAAAAAACGTCAGGTCCCTATTCATCTTTCTTTTAAGGAAACAGTTCAACTGGGAGTCATTGGCGTATGCACCGCGCTGTCAAGCGTAGGGGGGAAAGCATTGCTGCGGCCCGGCCGAGTATCTCACTTTCTCGATTTTTTCCGGGCCAGACGATATTTTATTACAGAAGAAGCCGGCATCGGCCATCAGGTGGGAAACTACAGGGATGTGGTCGAGAACGGGCTATGCCGGGCAGATCATATTGCGAAGGCTTGTCTCGACACCGGTAAGCTGGCGGATGGCACGTTTCTTTCAGCAGATCAGGAAGCTTTTTTCACGTCTGTGAGAATTACCATAGACGGCATCAAAACCATGGCAAACCATCTTTCCAATGCGGCGGAAAAAGAAGCCCTAAAGCCAGGTACTGATAAAATACGAAAGAAAGAACTGCTAAATGCGGCAAATGCATTAAGGCATGTGCCGTACAATCCTTCCCGGACGTTTCTGGAAGGCCTGCAGGCGTGCTGGCTGGTACATGTGGCGATGAATATGGAGGATTTCGAGCAGGGCATGTCATTTGGCCGTCTGGACCAGATCCTCTATCCCCTGTATCGGAAAGGGATCGATGACGGCTCCCTTGCACCTGAAACAGCCGTTGAAATGCTTGCCAGCTTTCAACTGAAGACCTGTGAGACCATGCCTATCTATTCGGAGAGAATCGATCAGTATTTCAGCGGAAACGGCGTGGCACAGGGAATTACCATAGGTGGCACGGACATGTTGGGTAACGATGTCACCAATGAACTCTCCGGGCTTGTTCTGGATGCATATTCACAGATAAAGACACGGGAACCGGCGCTTCATGTGCGGGTTCATTCCGGGATGCCGGCCTGGTTTCTTAAAAAGGCTGTGGAAACCGTTCAGCTTGGATGTGGAAAACCATCGTTTTTTGGAGATAGAGCCGTTGTAAATGCGCTTCAGGAAGCTGGCATGTCCGAAGCCCATGCCAGAGATTATGCCGTTATCGGATGTGTGGAAATGGCCAGCCAGGGGAGGACTTATAATTCCTCGGATGCGTGTCTTTTCAATCTGCCCCTTTGTCTGGAACTGGCTTTAAATCAGGGATACAGCTTCATGGGGAACACGGTATTCAAAAAAAGAATCGGCGCTGCCACACCCCCTGCAGATGCCATGATTATCTTTGATAATGTGGTGAAAGCGTTTAAGCTTCAGGTTGCACATGCTGTTGATGAAATGGCTAAAATCATATCCTGGCTGGAGAAATGCTACCGTATTGAACGTCCGACACCGGTGAATTCCATCCTGACAGAAGGGTGCCTTGAAAAAGGCATGGATGTCACCTGGGGAGGCGGATTGTATGATCTGACATCCATTCAGGCGGCAGGCCTTGCTGACACGGGTGACTCATTATTTGCACTGAAGAAACTGGTCTTTGATGACGGGCGGTTTACCCTTTCCGATCTGGCAGGCATATTAAAAAATAATTTCAAAGGTTACGAACCCCTGAGACAGGAACTGGTCAATCGATTCCCGCGTTATGGCAATGGCCATCCGGACGTGGACAGAATGACGCAACTGGCTGCAGATGTTTTTTCCGACGCAATCCGGTCGCACAGGAATACAAGAGGGGGCCGGTATGTTCCCGGCATCTACTCCATGACTTGTCATATCGGGTTTGGGAGGCAAACCGGTGCACTTCCAAATGGCCGCCTGGCCGGGGAAAGACTTTCAAACGGCCTTTCTCCCATTGACGGTTCAGAAAGAAACGGGCCCACAGCCGTCCTGAGATCCGCAGCATTCCTCAACAGCCGCAAATGGTCGAATTGCTGTGCCTTGAATATTAAATTCGACAAGAAGACGGTTCAAGGAAAAGCCGGCAATCAAGCACTATCTTCCATGCTTCGCACCTATTTTGATCAGGGTGGCATGCAGGTTCAGGTCAACGTCCTTGATGCGGACATGCTTCGGGAGGCAAAAAAGGATCCGTCTTTGTACCCCGGCCTGGTTGTTCGGGTTGCGGGTTATTGTGCCTATTTCAATGACCTGCAGACGGATGTTCAGGATGAAATCATCGAACGGACCGTGCATGGAATTAAATAAAACGTGACACCTTCTATTTTTTCGATTCAACACTTTTGTCTGCAGGATGGCCCCGGTATCAGAAGCATGATATTCTTTAAGGGATGTCCGCTTCGTTGCACCTGGTGCCAGAACCCGGAATCGTGGTATGCCGGCCCGGAAGTGGCGTTTAAATCCCACCTCTGCATTGGTTGCAACCTTTGCATGGACAACTGCCCCGAGCAGGCGATTTTCAGGCCCGGCCATCGGGACCCGTCCCGTTGCACGCGCTGTTTCTCCTGTGTGGATCATTGTCCGTCCCGTGCATTGGAAGGTTTTGGGAAATCCTATTCCATCGCGTCCATCAGAGACATTCTCCGGCCTGAATATCCCTTTTATCGTGATTCAGGCGGGGGGATTACCTTCTCCGGCGGAGAACCTTCGCTTTACATGAATTTCATAGAACGACTTTCCGGTGTCCTCAAGGAAGATGGCATTTCCATTACCCTTGAAACCTGTGGCGATTTCGATCCGGGCATTTTTTACAAGAGAAAAAAAATGCCTATAGGCGTGATCGATGACATGCCGGAGCCAACAAATCTTTGCCGGCCGGGTTTCCTGAAAGATGTGGACCTGGTTCTCTTTGACATCAAATTGGTCGACGATTTGCGTCACCGGCAATTCTGCGGCAAAGGGAATACCCGCATTCAAACGAATCTCAGCAATCTCGCCACTCTTGCAAAAATTGGCGGTGGACCGCGTGTGTGGCCCCGCATGCCGGTTATCCCCAATATTACAGATACCGTGGATAATCTTTCCGGTTGGGCCGATTATCTGTTGAAATCAGGCGTATTTTATCTTACGCTTGTCCCGTATCACAACCTGGGAAGCTTAAAACGAATCTGGCTGAATATTACGGATGGACCGGTCATACCTGCCCTGAAGACTGAAGAATTGGAAAAAACAGTTCAGATTTTAACGGATTACGGCATATCCTGTTTTTCTCCTGGAGAGGAAGACTGGCAATTGAGTGATAGATAAAACCAATTTTTTAACCTTAATTTACGACTTATGCCCTATTGGCAACTCTCTCATTTTCCTGTATATTTATGCGAGTAAATTTGACCGGTTGTATTGTTTCATAAGTGCAAGGATGGCTAACCCCCCTTTAATCTTGTGAAAAATGAAAGTGTTATGGGCAATATGCGATCCACGTCCATTCTGCCTGAAATTGAAACACGGAGAAAATGAATGAATAAAGAAAAAGCTTTGTTGATTTCGGTCAAACAAATTTTTCTGATCGGCATCATGTGTTTGGGGTTGATCACAACAATCGGAACGGGTTCAGGTGATGATGACAAGAATGGATCATCCACAGGAACAGAAGCCACTTTAAAACACGAGGGGTTTGATTTTTCAGCCGGTGTTGTGCCTGAAAACGGGGAAGATTCTGATGGGGATACAATCAATTGGGTGCCGGACCCATCTATGTATCTGGATGGTGCTTCCTATGGTGACGGCGTCTGGTGGCGATCGAAAGAAAACACCGCCAGTGAAAATTTTTCCAAGGATTTGGGAGAAGTTGATCTTGACAGCCTGACAGATATTCCAACCATATGGGATGGTGGCACGGGTATAGCACTCATTAGTCTGCAGGAAAATCATGTGTATATTGTAAAATGTAAGGATGGATATGCGGCATTTCTGGTTAAATCCATTGATCTTGATACCTGGGATGTGGCAGTCGACTATATTTACACATCCGGCACCTCCTTTTAAATGGGTGAACAGGGTGAGCAGATGACAGTATTGATTGAAAGTCAGGTTACGCTGTTGCCGGTGGCCTGGAGCTTGCGTTGTGGTGTGATATGCGGGTCATGGAAGAAACAGCTGTTTTTGGGGTTTTTTGCCGACGGTTTGGCGTTCCCCTGATCGACGGCGGTACGGTGAGATTGCCCCGCTTGATCGGCATGAGCCACGCCATGGATCTGATTCTTACCGGCCGGCCGGTTGATGCAAGCGAAGCCCTGAGAATCGGGCTTGCCAACAGAATCGTGCCTCACGGAAAATCCAGAGACGCCGCAGAGGAACTTGCGTTACAGATTTCAAAATTTCCCCAGACATGTATGCGAAGTGACCGGATGAGCGCTTATGAACAGTGGGATAAATCGGTTGAAGATGCGCTTGAAAATGAGTTTAAACGGGGAATGGAACCGATCTCCAAAGGGGAAACACTTGAAGGGGCTTCCCTGTTTACAAAAGGCATGGGAAAGCATGGCCGGTTTGACGGCGCCGATTTTTAAAAAAACAATTAGCTTGCTTTCTTTCTATATAAAGACCTATTATACATTTAATCAATCAAGCCCTGTTTAATCTGCAGGACAGTTTATTTCTGAAGGAACAATCCATTCACGAAGGTGGCACCCTCCAGTTTGCAACGTTGAAAATTTTTAAAGAAAAGGAAAAGCGATATGCGTCAAAAATATGTGATTTCTCGAGATTGTGCCAAAAATGAGCTTAAAATAAGGGAATATGCAATCATCGACAAAAATTTAAAAAAAGTGGCGACTTCAATGCTGCACAATGAAAGTTTCTCATTCCTCTGCGAAGAAACTTATGAAAGTGCGATTATCGAGAATTTTATCTCCAAAGGAATGGGCCCATTGATTTCAATCCTCAGGACCAACAATATATTTCCTATCGCACAATATGCCGCCGAAACTGCAGAAACAGTAATGGCATTATACAATTCAACGGAAGATGGTTCAGTGGAATTGTTTTTTGACGATGACGATTTGTTTTCAGACGCGACAGGCGTCAATTAATCTTCAGAAAATCTTTGAATATCTTTAGTTCTTATTTTATCGCGATTCAGCACCATTTTGTTCTTCTCTGCACCCGCTATTTCGTTTTTTCAAAGATGACCAATCCTTTTCCGTTTAAAAGGACATAAACATAGTTACCGATTACAATGACTTCCCGGGCATAATCGCCAAGAGAATAGGTTTCTTTTACAACCGGTGATGCAATATTCGAAGTATCTATCACAACCAGGCCGGCATCTCCGTCAGCAAGATATGTATAGTGATCATCAACAGCGAGTCCTTCTGCCCAATCGCCGGTTTCATGAATATCAATCAACTCAATGGATGCCGGATCGGAAGCGTCAAACAGAAGCGTGCCGTATCCTCCTGCAGCAAGTGCCACGATGTTTTCTGATGCTTTGATATCATGGGGCGCACTATCATATGGGTTTGTAAAAGAACCAAGCAGTTGAGGGGAGCCCGGATAGGAAATGTCAAACACATCGATTGCATGATATTGACCGGCGACATAGGCTCTGGCATGATCGATTGTCATCATATAGCTGGATAAAGAGCCAACCGTTTTTAAAATGGCAAATGTGTCCATATCAATAATATGAATGCCTTTATAATCCAATAGATATCCATATTCACCATTTAATACAAAACTGTTGGGAATGTAATCCGTGCTTAATGTTCTTACGATTTCCCGGTCAGAAAGAGGGACTTCTTTTAAAAGTCCGCCCCAGCTACCATCATGGTATTCACGTTGTGTAAAATAGACTTTTTCGCCGTATATCGCCACAGATGCCACGACATCCTCTGTCTCAAGAATACCTGTTTGTTGCGGTGTTCCCGGGGTGCTGATATCTATAAAATATATCCCATCTTCTGTCATCGAATCGTCGGTATGGGCAATGATGGCTGTGTTGTTTGAAACAGCCATATTTGACGAGAATCCGGTTAATATATATTCTCCTTTTTTTTCCAATATCGGTGTAGAAGACGCAGCGCCGGAATTGCCATTACTGCAACCTGTCATAAAAAAGGTAATCCCAGTAGCAAGTGCCAATGTGGTTTTGATTAGGCATATAAATTTCATATTTTTCAGATTCCAATATTCAATTGCTGTGTTAAAAGGCATTGTCTGTTTCCTTACCACTGCAATTTGGATTTGGAAATAAATAATTACCAAAAGGTCGACCCTCAATGCTTTTATTTGCGTGTCTCTTGTTAATCAGGTGACATGGGCGGCGTCTTCTACCCATCCGGGTTGCGCTTCTTTGGTCTTTTGAAGATACGTGTTCAACTTGTTTTTCGATATGGTGTCAAGCAATAGTTGAAGCACGGTCAGCCTGTTGTTTCGCCGTGTGACAATCACAGGTATTTCACCCAGCGATTTCAGCTTCAGGCGTGCGGATGTCTTGCTCCGGGGCACTTCCGTATTGATGGTGGCAAAAGACGGGGTGATCGATACAACCTGGCAGCCGATGATCGCATCGTCAAGCACAAGGTGCGCGTCTTCCGATATGGCATATCTGGCCTCTTTACGCCTCTCTTTTTCGGGTCTCATGTGGATTCGATACTCTTCAATAAACGTATAACCCACACTCGCCCCGATCAGGCCGGCCGTGACAGCAATATATACCATACTGGGCATATCGAATTTTTCAAGCACGAGCAAAATAAGGAATCCGCCTAATGCACTTAAACCGCCAATGGTAACGACTTCCACGATCCGTCGGTTGATATGTTTAAAATACAGGGTTTCCCGGCTCTCCAGAAAATAAGTCGTCAATGAAGACGAAACAGCGGGTAACAGAGGAAAAAGGAACATGGACCGGGAGATACCGGTAAGGGGGCCTGTTCTGAAGATTTTATTTAAAACCAGTACGGCAAGCGCAATGCCATAACCGATACACCCTGCCAAAAAACTGTGGACAACCGTATTGTCGGAGGCCAAAGGATTTTGTCCTCTTTTCACTTGTTGCCGCCAGAAAAGGCGATCCACAAGCGTTGAGCCTATCAAGCCAGGGACAAACATGGCCAGACCGATCAGTGACCATGTCAATGCTTCAAATGCATTATCGGGAAAAATTCTGGGGAGACTGGCAGGGGAAAAATAGGTGAAATAGTAGTAGTAAAGAAGCGTGGGCAGAAAAGCGGAACAGAAGATCACCATGCTGCTTTTCAAAACCGTATTCCAGTTTATCTCTGTGGCGGAGGCAAAGGATGCGGGACATAAACCAAAATAGGTAAAGGCAGTGGTTCTGTTCTGAGGAAGCTTTTCCGTCGATAGAATGCCGCAACTGATAAGCTGATAGCATTTCTTTAAAAGTGTATTCAATATTTTATCCGTTTCTGTCCGGATCGGTTCTCTCCAGGGATCAGTGGCGCCATTTTTCACATCATCTTCCACAAATTCAATGCGTTTGTCGATATCCTGTTTTAATTCAGAGTACTCTTTCTCCAGTTTTTCATAGAGCAATTTGTCACAGCAGTTGATATACCGTGTGAATTCTCTGTCTGCTTTTCTTTTTCCGATCATTGTATAAAGATAGCTTAATTTGCACCATTTGTGCCGTAATGAATTTGGGCGGTGATCGGTAAAATTGGATTCGCTGTTTTTTTCCTTTCCGATTGCTTCTATAACTACCTGTATATTCACGCTTTCAGGTTGAAATGCATTGTAGTCGTCTTCCAGGATCGAGATCATTCGCTGTGCTTCAAAGGGAATAAAGGCATAGTCCTGGAGCTTGTCTCTCAGTTTGGCCTCCCATGTTTGAATCACGGGAAAATTGGGCACAATACCAATGATAATCAGTGCTGCCCACACGTAGCTTTGGTCTTCGATTTTTTGGGCCATCTCCCTGGAGATATCTATTCCCAGAATATCGATCAAATCCGGGCATGCCAGCAATATCAGATAGCCTGCAAGCATGAACAGGATGTAGAGGGTTCTGTAGAGATTGAAGCGCATGAATGTGGTGTAATGTCTGGGCGGGTCGGTATATCCATATTTTTCTGTTTTATCTTTGGTCCAGGAATTGAAAATATTTGCTGAAACGATTCCTACGATCGCCATTCCGATCAAAACAACGATATTGCCGGGTAACATGTTTGTGTCCATATATTTTCCTCCGGATATGATGGGTTACGGCATTGGCGCATATACAGCATACCCGCGAGGGGGAGCCCAGAATTGCGCACGACCGTCCTGGGCGCTTATGCTTTCTATGGGTGTATCCATATTCGATCGCCCCCTCCAGGCCACAGGTTTAAAGCATGTATTTTTTCTTGTGGTGTCTACCCAACGGCCATGCCAACCGTCTTCCCGGGTATTGAGTACAAAAATGAGCCCCGGTTGATCATCCCAGCCGGATCGTTCCATGATATAGAGATCATCGCTGATAAACCGGGTGATGGTGTTCCCGCCTGCGAAGCGTTCATGAATACTTATAAGCGCATCTATGCCGCTGGGTTCGCCCGGAAGAGCGAGCTGGTATATGAAGTAGTCCTTCCAGAATATGCAGGGATAGCCCGGATGTGTCAGAATAAAGGCGTAGGCAAGCATCTTTTCTGAAATAACCGGAGGGTTCACATCGTCTCTGAAATCATGATTGTCGACGAACGTCACTGCATTAAATGGTTGATCAATGAACAGCGCACCCGGTTTGATAAGTTCGTGCAGGGAAAAACCCGGTGTATCACAGAGTTCTTTTAATCGGTAACGAAGGGGAAAATCCAGCGCGGAAACCGGATTGTCACTCCATGAATTGCACGAATGCATCCATTCGCGGATTTCCCGATCTCCCGACCACGATTCGCCAAACCCAAAGGGCCGCCAGTATTCCCAGTTGTTGTCGTTCTGATTTTTTCTGCCGTCTTCCGGTTTGTAGCGATATTCAAGCAGCGCCGTGATGATCCAGGACCCATACCCTTTCACCAGATCAAAACGGAATCCGTCAAAACCGATGTGCTCCACAAGAAATGCGCCATGTTCAAGTAGAGAGCGATAAACATCCGGGTTCCGATGACAAAGATCCGGAAATCCGCCAAAGCGATCATGGCCATCGTATGATTCATACCTGCTTGGGTTAAAGTAGGTATAATCCCGCTGAAATTTCCCGCTGGCAGGCATGAAATGTGTGTAGTATTCAGAAGCTGTATCTGGATTGTCCTCCAGGCTGCCACCGCTGCAGTGATTGTAAACCACGTCCGCATAGACCTGGATGCCGTTTTCGTGACAGCAACGAATCAGATCAACCAGTTGTTGCCGGGTACCGAACCCGGTGGGAATTCCTCCGCGCTGGTCAAATTCCCCCAAATCAAAAAAATCGTACGGATCGTAACCCATACCCAGGCGCTGGTCCCCCTTGTGCGCCGGGGGAAGCCATAATCCGGTGATCCCCGTCTTTTTGAGCAATGGCACATTTTCCCTGATATGGTTCCACCAGTTTTCTATCCGGTTTTCCTCTTTGTGGCAGTCCCAGAAAAATCCCTGCATCATAACGCCCATCGTTGCACCTCCTGTTCAGTGCAAATCTTTTTAATATCATACGGTAATTTTTTCTATTTGAGACAAGTATTTGAATATTTTTTTCAGGCCTGAAGAATAATGTTACGTAAGTAATCAGGATGTTTACCCTATGAGTGATCCCATATATCGCAACATAATCGTTGTCAAAGGAAATCGCGTTTTTTCTCTTAACTGGACTTTTAAATCAGGTCATCCAACTTGAACTCTTTCAGATAGTGCATCAGTCTGCTTTTTCCTTCTTCTTCAAGTTGGGGACAGTCCTCCTGCGTTTTTGCACCTTCAGCGATTTGTGTGGCAAATACCATGCAGGTCGGGGCGCCGCATTTCTTGCAGTTCGTTTTGGGTAGAATTTTCAGGATTTCTATAAGATTCGGTTTGGGAAGTCCTTTCTCGCTGGGCACAATGTCATTCCGGTTTTCCCAGGCGTCGTTGATTTCCCTTTTCAGCCATTCTAAAATCTTATCTGCTTCCATGTCATCTTTCAGCGCATTAACGGCAATCTGTCTGGCCTCAACCGTAATGAGTTTGCCGTGGGTTTTGAAGGTCACCGCTGGCGGATCTTTAAGATACTCAAATCCACCGAGGGTGGCATTCAGATAGGGAAGAACCTCTCCCACATCCTGTTCAAGCTGTGCAATGCAGTGAACGCCTTCAAATCCCGGATTACATTCTACGCGGAATATTTTTTTTGTATAATTTTTCAGAATCATGGGTAGTCTCCAAAGGGTTGATTTATGAATCATTCCTTTCAACAGGTTCGCACACAAGAACTTGCCGCTCATCCACCTGAAACCGGCATTCCTGTTCAAGAATTTCTTTGAGTTGCTTTCGTGCACGGTGCAGTCGGATTTTGGTGTTTTCAACACTGATGCAAAGAATTTCGGCGATTTCTGCATGGCGGAACGTCATGATGTCATATAATATAAGAACGGTTCTCAGGGCCTCCGGTAAATGGCGCATTTTTTTCATTTACACAACTGCTCATTGACCATCGCCAGGATGAATTTTTTTACACCTTCATAATGCTGGTTGTATATATTCCAAAAATCCATTCCCAACTCCAAAACGTGTTATGCACAGCATGGGTTTTTTTCTGCCATATTGCAGAAACATTTTGTGTCAGCGTTTTTTTTTCGCAAATTCTCCCATTCATTGACGCTGGTTTTCATTGCCAGACTGGCTCCTTTTTTGACCTTTTCTCCAAGGTCAACCGCATTTTTGATTTCTTCCGGCGTAACCCCTTGTTCCAGTGCCTTTTCATAAAGATGTTCAAAACATGGAATACAGTTTGCTCCGATTGCAGCACCAATGCAAATCAAAATATCCTGCTTGCCTGTCATGATTTTACCTCCGTTCTTTAAATGGTTTATCTGTAAGACGGAAAACCCGGGTAAAAGGTTACAAGCGGATTTGAATTTTCTTGCTATCGATTTCAATGGTCGAGAGCCCGGTGCGTTTAAAAATCAAAATTTGCGAGCAATGTAATGGAACTCTCTCCAAATGTTCTTATCTCCAACCCAATATCTGTTGCGTTGTTTACCTTGAATTCAATTCCCCCAAAAAAGAAAAACGGGTCATCTTCATCATGGTCTCCGCCATTGTCAAAATCGATTTCAACCATGGATATGGAAAATCCGAAATAGCCCAGGAATACATCAGTGAATTGATGATTTGCGCCGCAGGCAATATCTATCTCAGTTACGTCAAAATCTGCACCTGAAAAATCTCCCGAAAAATGAAAAATTTGGGCGACAATACCTGCATCGATATTATCCTTTTCATACACCTTTATTTTGGCACCTGCGCCCCATGCAGGCTCATAGTCGCTGTCAGCGGAACCAACTTCGAATTCAGCAAATCCGATGCGACCGAAAATATTGACTTTCCCGGAGATGCCATATGTAAATTTAGCCAAAAGTCTTGTGCTTTCGAGATCTGTGCCCTCATCCATATCCTTGTCCCAATTGTCCAATTCGGCTGTAACCCTCCATCTCCCCTCCGGGACACCTGGTAATGGATTACCAATGGTACCGGCCGTTGAAACTGTGGCCAAAAGAATAAAAATAACGGACAGCATTGAAATCAAGGTAATTTTTTTTTTATTCATTTGATAAACGCCTCTCATGTTGTATACGCCTCTCGCAAGGAGCCGGCCGGAGAAGGAAACCTCTTCCTTTTCAAAAGTCTTGCTCATATCTTCTTCCAATTCATAAATACCTCTTTACGTACTTTCCTGTCATTCAAAATGCCTGAGTGCATCTGCCACAGTCTTATTTGCAGCATTTTTTGACGGAAAATAAGCGGTTATTACCGTGATGAGGAGGATCAGACTCATATTGAACAGAATGCTCAGCGCACTGGGCAGAAAATAAAGCCTATGATCGACAAGCAGGATATTCATAAAGCTGGACGCATGAATTTCCCAGGCTTGTGATAATTCCATTATGGCAAACGAAAGGACAGTGCCTGTAATGGTAGAAAAAAGAGCCAACAGAAATGTTTCGGTGATGATCAGATTGCGGACATCGCTTCTTCGCATGCCAATGGCCCTGATGGTTCCGATTTCACGGGTTCTCTCTTTTATTGTCATTCTCAACGTGTTTACAACACCGATCAGAATGATGAAAAACAGAATGATCACTGCAAGGAACGTTATCAGATTGAGCACTTTTTCCAGTTTGATGATATTGCTTGCCGTCTCATGCATGGTGCGGATATCCAGTGCAGATATGTCTTTTTTTTTACTCATGAAATCCCCTTCGGGAATGCTCATGGTGATGCCTCGAAGGGCATGAACGGTTGTATTCCCTAACGGGTACGTTTTCGTTATATTGTTCATTTCAATGATGTTCACTTGTGTTCTCCGGCTTTTGATAGTCTTTCTCGAAGAGGTTATAATGATAGGAATTTATTTTTCGGCGACAGCTTATGTTATAAGAGGATTGGGTGTCAATAAATAAGTACTGTTATATTGGCTATTGATTGCTTTATGGGAATGGATTATCAAATAACGATGAGATCGTAAAAAAATACAGAAACCTTTTCAGAAATGATTATAAATGCCATAAACAGGACAAGCCATGGATAAATCGCATGATGACAGGGGACGGGACAGGAGAAATTCGTTACGGATCTGGTACAGAAAAGATGAACGGCCGGTGATTACAATCGGAAATGTCGATTATCAAATAACTGATCTCAGTGAAAATGGATTCCAGATGATTTATACCCCTCCGATTGCATGCGGGGAGACAGTTGACGGTGTCATCCACCTTGTTGGCGGGAGCAAAACAAGTGTGCATGGCAAAGCCGTATGGACATCAAACGATAGAACAGGTGTTAAACTCAATACACCGCTTCCCAGACGATTGATCATACAAGAGCATAAAACATGTGTGGAAAAGAAATATGCAAGCGGTTAAAAAAAAGGCAGAGTCATTGATGACCCTGCCCTGAATATTCTCTGCATATAACAGGTACTATTTCTGCAGCCTTTTCCTGAACCCTGCAATGGCAACCAGGCCAAAACCAAGGAGGAGCATTGTTGCCGGTTCGGGAACAGGAGCCGGTGACGATGATGACGAGGTGGCGAATACAATATCATCCACGCCGATGACATCTCCGGTGCCACCATTAAAATCAGTGAAGACAACCGACATGATATCGTTGCTGTCGCTGATCAGTCCCATAAAATAAATATGGTTCATCTGGTAATTTTGATTGAAACTGCTAAAACTGCCCAATGAGGTTCCTGTACCACCAGCCCCGGTAAAAGCTTCTATAGTAAGAGATTCTTGTCCTCCAGATGCGCCAAAATAATCAATAGTATTTAAACCAAACCCTGATACAACGCTATCAAATGAAACAGTCAACTGCCACTCTCCGGAACCGCCATTCAGATAATTTGAGGCACTATGAAGCCCTTCGCCCGAATTCAGGATTGGGGAATACACGTTGCCCTGGGCAGGGCCTTCGCCAAAAGCCACACCATTAAAAGCGCCTGATGCAGTTAATGTGACACCATCGGTGCCTTGATAAAAATTGCCATTCAATACGCCTGTGGACAGGCTGTTAAAATTAACATTGGCGTTTATGACACCGCCTGAATTCGTCACAGCAGTTGCCCAATCAGTTGAATTCGTGGATGGCGAATCCACGTACCCTAAAAGGGCTGCATCTGCCATCCCGGCCACACCTAAAATCAGTAATCCCATCATCAATACTGCTAAAATTTTTTTCATGAACAATCTCTCCTTTAATTCAAAGTAATTCAATGATTTGCATTTCAAACTTATTGTACTCAACAGCAATATTTGTGCCATTGGTTTTGATTCTTTAAATACCTAATATTTAAGGTATGTTATAAACAAGCATTTTTTGGCGTAAAGGCATTTGTGAACTGAACTACATAAAGGTTGGTAATTCCCTTTTACTAGTTTTCTAATTCACGAATCCGAATCATACAGTGAATGGCTTTCTTTGGGAACCTCTTCACCCTGATTTTGTTTTAGACGCCTTTGATTCGATTTTCTGCCAGATATCAACCAGGCGGTCTTCATAACCACGCGTATGGATAACTCGCAATTTCTTGGTGTTGCGCCCGTACCTGCTGTTGCCAAAGACGCTGGTCACGCAATAACGCGACAATCCGTTCGGCAACAGCGACGGTTTGGGCTGATTCGGCATCATCCTCTGATAGGGCATCCAGAAGCCTGGGGATCAGTAAATCATCAATTTCAACCGGGCGAATGGATCGGATCATATCGCGATAAGCCGTAATTTCTTCGGTATCCATGGCACCCAAATAATAGAGACTTTGTTTTGCCCGCGTTTTATGAATAAGACCCTTCAGGTTTGTTTCAGCTGGATATTGGCCTTGACTGTATGAAGATGTCTGGATGGCTTTGAAACGCTTTTCGGTCTGGGTGGACAAGTCCGCATACTGGTGGGCGATAAATGTCTGCAGGCCAATATAACAAATGGCCAAAACAGCTAAAATGACAAGGGGCAAACGTGTTCGATGATTCCTGATATTCATGCCTATTCCTTTCCGTTAAACGTTAAAATTTTTCATGGCAGTTGAATAAAAGTATTCAAACCTGAGAACTCAATAAAACGAACGGGTGGAAAGCGTTTTCCCATCTGTTTCCATACGGATCTGACCCTGTTCATCGGTCCGGAAAATCCGGCAGTTCCGGTTTTTCAATCGTTCCAGAACCCTGTGCGAAGGCATGTAAAACCGGTTGTGCCATCCTGCTGAAATGATGGCTGCATCGGGCTGAACCGCATCAATAAATCGTTTGGTGCTAGATGTTTTGCTGCCATGGTGGGGCAGAAAGAGGACCGTACTTTTAAGGCCATCTCCGGCTGTTTTCACAAGTTCTTTTTCCGCTTGTTGCATAATATCACCCGGCAGCAGAAAGGATATATCCTGAAATGTGAGTTTGATGACGACAGAAGCGTTGTTGGACGTCCGCCATGAATCAGACTTGGCCAGGGATTCAATGGTGACCGGTGGATAGAGAATGTCAACATTGACACCGTTGATTGTCTGGTGACGGTTAATCCCGGAAAAGGGGAGATGTGAAATATTTTGGGTGTGTACCATCCGTTGAAATTGTTTGTAACCATAGGTGTCTTTTCTTTGATCATTGGTAATCAGGCGGTTGACCTTAAACTGGTCAAGAATATGGATAAGGCCGTTCAGATGGTCGCTTTCCGGATGGGTGAGCACTACCGTATCAAGGGTTTTGATATTGTTTTGCAGGAGAAACGGTGCCACAATGTTTTTTCCCACATCAAAGACAGCGTTGTCTGAAAATCCGCCGCCATCTATGAGCATGGTTTTGCCATAGGGAAACCGGACAAGGGTGGCACTTCCCTGGCCCACGTCAATGGCCGTAACAATAAGCGTCTTGTTGAAAAACCGGGTATGGAGAAGAACTCCGGAATGGACGATCACAGTCAGTACGGATAAGGCCAGAATGATCGTCGCTGTTTTTTTTTGAATAGCAGGCGGATTGGCTTGGGGCGAGGGGCTATTCTTTTGCAGGAAATCATAAAGGAGTGCCATTCCTGAAAAAAAGGCCAAATAGTAACAGGTGATCATGATCGGCGTCGGGGTAATGGTCATGATTGCGGAAAACGGCAGGCCTGCCAGGGCGCGAATGATAGCAATGCCCATATCAAGAGAGACCAGGGCAAGATGGATAAAGATATCTGAAAAGAAAGGCATGGCAGGCATGAAAAAGATGGAAAGGAGTCCCATCGGTATGACGATGAATCCGAAAAGGGGCACAAGAAGGAGGTTTGTGAAAAGACCTATGGTCGATACCTGATTGAAATAAACCATTGTGAGGGGCAGTGTTCCTGCGATAGCGAAAAATGAAACCAAAATGAAGAGACGCAGTTTTTTTGCCATGCTGTTTTTCAGGCCGGCCTGATTTTTTTTTATCAGATTTGCTGTTGCATGTACCCCAAGGCAAATTGACAGAACCGCCATAAAGGACATCTGAAACGATATGGAAAAAAGGGCATCAGGTGACAGCAGAAGAATGAAAAGGGCTGCAATGGCCAGGGTGTTCAATACATTTTGTTCCCGCTCTGCCAGAAGGGATAGCAGGAATACGGACACCATGATGACCGCCCGTTCAGTGGAAGGACTCATGCCGGAAACAAGGCCGTAGCCGACGACAGGGATAAAGGCTATGAGTGCCGCACCTTTTTTTGTCCAGGCATGCCATAAAAGAACCGGAAAAAAAGAGAGCAGCCATCTAAATAGAAAAAAGGAAAATGAGGCCACAATACCCACATGGAGACCGGAGATGGCCAGAAGATGGCCTGCACCCACCCTGTTGAAGTCGTTTCTTAACCGGTTTGATATGGAATGCCGGTCGCCGGTGATAAGGGCTTTAAGGACGTTTTTCGCATCGTCTGATCCATTTTTCCCCGAGATAGCATGCCCAATATGGTTCCGGATCATGTCCACATAATGGCGAATGTCTTTTTGAGTCGCCTTCTCCAGTATGGCAATCGTTTTTGTATTGGCAAAAACCGTACCCCATATGCCTTGATAGGTCATGAAACGTTTATAATCAAATTGTCCCGGATTCCCGAAATTCCTGATGGGTTTGAGTTTGCCTTCAAATGACAGCCTGTCACCAGTGGACATATCCGGTATGTCTTTCATGATGGTGAGACGGATATTTCCGGTGACAGGAATTCGGTGGGTATCTTTTTCAAGATATTCTGTCCTGATAATCAGCCTGGACCGTTTTTCCGTTTCAGCCGGGTTTTCAATAATTATGCCTGTAATCGTATATTTTTCGTCTGTGGCAAAGTGAATGACATGGTTTTCCGGAAAGCGGGGAGATATTTTTTCTTCTATCAAAAGCATGCCTGAAAGGAAAAAAAGGAGCGCACACGCATAAATAAGCGGTTTGTTAAGGATACCGGAGGCAATGACTGAAACCACAGCAACAGAGAGCAGGGGGAAAAAATAACCATGCGGCAGGCTGGCTTTTGAACCCATGCCTATTCCTGCCATGAAAGACAGAAGAACCGGTATTACCGGCCGGTGTGAAAAGAGGATTCTGATAAATGTTTTTTTATCAGGCGTTTTCATGATATGACACATTGGGCCGTCCATGAATCCGTACCCGTTTACCGGTTTTTTCAAGGGTTCAACAATTCAACAATATGAGGCCGGGTATCAGCCTTTGATGCGCCAGATAGACGCCCCTAGTTTGGAAAATTTGTCCTCGATCAATTCATATCCCCTGTCCAAATGGTATACCCGGTTTATTTCCGTCGTCCCTTTTGCCACAAGACCTGCCAGAACGAGTGATGCGGATGCTCTTAAATCCGATGCCATCACAGGGGCGGCAGAGATTCCTTTGACGCCTTTTACCAGGGCCACATTGCCTGCGGAGAGGGTGATGTCCGCTCCCATGCGTTTTAATTCGCTCACATGGATAAACCGGTTTTCGAATATGGTTTCCGAAATCACGGACAGTCCGTTTGCAACAGACATGAGAACCATGAACTGGGCCTGCATATCTGTAGGGAAACCCGGAAAGGGGAGAGTTTTGATATCAATACTCTCGATGATGCCATTTCCTTGCACACGAACGGCGTTTCCTTCTGTTGTCACATGGGCGCCGGTCAGTTTTAATTTATGGATGATATTCTCCATATGAGCGGGCTCGCAGTTGTTGAGGATAATATCGCCATGGGTCAATGCAGCGGCCACCATGAAGGTCCCTGCCTCGATTCGGTCAGGGATAATGGTGCAGGTTAGCGGTTGAAGCGAGGTCACGCCTTCAATGGTTATTTTGGATGTTCCCACGCCTTCTATTTTTGCCCCCATCATGGAGAGTGCGTCTGCCAATGCGCACACTTCCGGCTCTCTGGCGGCATTTCTTAAAACAGTTGTCCCGTCTGCAAGGACAGCAGCCATCATCAGGTTTTCCGTTCCTGTAACAGAGGGGATGTCAAAATAGATTTCATTTCCTTTAAGGCCGTTTGTGGATGCTTCAATATACCCGTGCTTGAGCTCAATATCTGCGCCAAGACGGGCCATGCCGTTTAAATGGAAGTTGACAGGCCGTTCACCAATGGCGCAGCCGCCAGGGAGGGATACTTTGGCTTTTTTTAATCGTGCAAGGAGAGGCCCCAATACAAGGATGGACGCACGCATTTTCCGGACAAGATCATAGGAGGCTTCATATTTGGTGATACCGCTGGCATTGATTTGAACGGTTGTGCCCTGGGACTCGATTTTTGCACCAAGATCAGAAAGAAGCATCAGTATGCTTTTAATATCCCTTAAATCCGGCACGTTATGAAATGTACAGGTGCCATCCACAAGAAGGGATGACACAAGAATGGGCAAGGCTGCGTTTTTGGAGCCACTGATACGAACCTCGCCGTTCAGGGAACGACCTCCCTCAACCATTATTTTATCCATGAAAAAACCTCTGTTATTTTTTTAAGGCCAAGTTACAAGTTTAGAGTATCTTTATATCATTTGCGGGTTTCGGGCAAGGATTCGTGCATAAAAAAAGCGCTTCCTCAGGTTAAAACAAGAAGCGCTTTAATTTTAAATGATGTTGATGTGCGTATCCGGCTTTCAGGGTATATTAATGGTGATCGCCGTGGCCGCCGCCTTTCCCGGAAACCATATCCAGAATGGTTTTTCCGATGCAATAGGTCAGTCCCAATGAAATAATGCCGATCGCATACCACATGCCACCCAGAAATACATAGTGGCCCATATCCCATACCCACTCAAATGAAAAAGGAAACATGATCGTCCTCCTTAAGCCGTTTAATTAATCTTCGACCGGGTTCAATTCCCGTTCCTGAGGAAATACCGGTAAATATCGGTATGCCAGCGATGCCAGGATAATGCCATATGCCACCGGAAGGATGGTGGTTGCCACTTCCTGCCAGCTTGGCATATAAGCAAACCAGCCTTCAAAAGGAAGCACCGGATGTGCCATGACCTGAAGCACCATGACCCACCTGTTCAGGCAAACGCCCACAGCCGCAAGAATGATGGCTATGAGTAGAAGTGCTTTGTTTGCCCGCCAAGATTTATTGGTCAGAATAATCGCAGGTACGATGCCGCCAATAAAGAGTTCGGCAATGATGATCCATATGGTGTACAGGCCGCTTCCGTCCGAATAAAAATCCATAAAGGTCAAACCCTTGGACGGCGCCGTAACCGTTGCCCAATACCAGGTGTCAACCAGTTTTGCAACCATGTATGACGCGATCATCCAGCCTGAAATTTTTGCCAGAAGATCAATCACATTATCCTTGACCAGTTTTTTTCCGGTAATGCCTTCCATGATTTTCGTGAGAAGAATGGTAAAGCAGGGGCCGTAGGCTGCAGCTGACCATGTGAACAGGAAGAATGTCCAAGGCCAAACCAGAAGGTGTTCCCTGAATGCAAAGGGCCGCCCAAAAAGAACGCCAGCCACACCGCCCAGTGATCCCTGATGGAAACAGGACAGGAATGCACCTGTGGCCGCAAACACCGCCATGATTTCGTGCATGTTGTGGGCCAGGTTATGGAAGAACGGGATCTCGTCAATCTGTTTTTGTTCAAGAATCAGCGGAACGAATTCAATGGCAAGCACACTGAAATAAATGGAAAGACAGAAAGCCACTTCCGCCAGCATGGAATGAACGTTGACATGCCAGAAAATAAACCAGCTTCGAATCGGCTGCCCCACGTCGATCCCAAGGATGAGCAGCGCCGAGCTGTAGCAGATGAACCCGATCACCACAGCAAAGTTGATGATATTTTTAAGCTCATCTTTTCCAATGATGTATCTCAGTAAACCGGTGAAAAAGGCGCCACCGCCAAGTGCAATTACCGCAAGGTCCGCCCATATCCACAAGGCGAATCCGTATGAATCGTTCATGCCTGTCTGGTTTAGGCCTTTGAACCAGCAAAGCAGCATGGCATAAACGCCCCATAAAAGTACAGCCCCTACAATTAAAATACCTATGGAAAATTGCGGGAATGAACAGCGCTTAACTCCTTTGGGTATTAATGCTGAATCCATAAGTTTTGAACTCCTGATATAAAAATTAGTGTTAGTCGTATATGCTTTTTAGCACCGTCTTTCGGGGGGTGTGTTGAGCACGCCGCCGATCTCCGGATTTTTAATGATGCCCTTTGGGTTGATGATTTCCGATTTCCCCTGTTTTTTCTTCAGGAAGATAATTATCACCCAGCCGCCTGACCCATTCCTTGCTGGACAGGTAGTATATTTTGGGATTGGTACCCAAGCGCTCCAGAAGCCGGAATGCATTTGTCGCTGTTGGTTTGCCGCCATGTTTTGAAGGCTTGACCATTTTATGCACCTGGTGGTGCGGATTGTTCAGATCACCAAACGTGATGGCGCCAGCCGGGCATGCCTGAGTGCACGATGACTGGTATTCATGTTCCTCAAGTTCCTTGCGGCCTTCATGATAGGCTTTGTCCATGGCAAGCTGGTATCTGTGAAAACATAAACTGCATTTTTCAACCACACCCCGCATCCGGGGGGAAACATTGGGACTTAAATAGTTTTCCATGCCTTCCGGCCAGACCGGATCCCACCAGTTGAAATACCGTGCATGATACGGGCAGGCTCCCATGCAGTACCGGCATCCAAAACATCGGGTATAAATCTGGCTTACGATACCGGTTTTTTTGTCGTAGTCGGTTGCCGTTGCCGGGCAGACAGACACACAAGGGGGATGGCCATGAGCGCCTTCACAATGCATGCAGGGTCTTGGCAGATAACATACTTCCGTGTCCGGAAAGGGTTTCTTGTTGGTCAGCCGGTATAAATGCATCCAGGTAATGCTGTCCAATTTTTTTGATTCGTCTTTCTTGAACGGCACGTTGTTTTCAGACATGCAGGCAACCATGCATGCGCCGCACCCGGTGCACTTGTCAAGATCTATTACCATCCCGAATTTGTTGGCTTTGTCGTTACTATGATTCTCTTTCATCTGAACCTCATACTATGTTTAGGCTTTGGTCAAATTTGCTCTGATACCCCAGGAAATGTCCAGACCAGAAGCAGGATCTTCAACCGGGCCGATGAGTTCGTTAAAATTCACGCCTTTTCCGGCAAGATAGTCGTCGTAGGCGGTATGCCCCAGACCTCTTGCCATTGCAATCACTCCCGGCATGATGCCTTCGAAGAGGTGAACCTTGACATTAACCGTGCCTTTGGGTGTCTTCAGTTTTGCGTATTTACCTTCAGACAGATTGAGTTTACCGGCGGTTTTTGGGTTGATTTCCACCAATATGTCATTGCCTTTCAGAACCGTATCTTCAACTGTCTTGATAAGGAAAGGCGGTGATCCGATATTCATATGGGCAAGTCTTAATGAATCATAAGGGATAAGGGTTAAGGGGAAATTGGCGGTGTCACCCTCAATGGCCGCAAGGCCGTTGTCTGTCAATGCCGAGAAATCGATTTTGTTATTGGATGCGATCGCGCTGTCCGCGTTTTCCAGAAAACCGTTTTCCTTCAATTCCTCCCATTTATCCCCCAGTGTTTCTTCAAGACAGGCTTCAAAAGACTCCCATGAAAATGCTTCCGCCACACTTCCTTCCAGAGCCTTGGCGATAAGTATCAAGGCATCACCGGTAGGTTTGGTGTCAAACCGGGGATCTACAACCGGTTTTGCAAGGCCAATGGCGGATTTCCCCGCTTCCGTAGAAACAATCACGTCCTCAAACCGTTCGAGGTTGGTGTGATTGGGAAGAATGATGCTGGCCATTTTGGCAGTTTCATCCATGAAAGATGAAAAACTGACGATAAAGGGTATTTTTTCAAATGCTTTTTTAACAGCAATGCTGTCTGTGAATGTATATAAAGGATTGCTTCCGGACACAAACAGCGCTTCAACCGGATTTTTCCCCTGAGCATTGACAATACCGGCCAGACGGTGTGCCAGGGACATGGTGTCTTTATATTGACCTTTTCCTGCACCGTCAATTCTGTCTTTGCTGTTCCCTGTGGTGCCCGTTTCATCCATCTCCGGCTGGTCCCAGGTTACGTAATCCGGCAAACTGACCGTAAAGACGCCGCCTTTTTTGTTGATGTTTCCGACAAGGGTGTTCAAGGTGTGTACAGCCATGATTTGCGTCATGGATTCCGGAGTGTTTCCCTGTCCTTTTCCGCAGATCGCAATCGGATGCGATGCACGGGCAAAATCAGCGGCAAGGGCCATGATGTCTTCCGGCTTGATGCCGGTGATTCCTGAAACCTTTTCAGGGCTGAAGCTATCTGTCAGTTGGGTGAGCTTATCCAGGCCAACGGTGTTCCTTGCAACAAAGTCCTTATTGTATAAGGATTTTTTCAGGATAACATGGATCAGTGCCAGTGCGAGTTCTTTTTCGGTGCCCGGAACAACAGGCAGCCATTTGTCTGCTTTGGCTGCTGTCATGGAAAGACGGGGCTCAATCTGGCAGAGCTTCGCTTTTCTGGTTTTAAGCGCGCTGTTGGCCTTGATCATCCGGACAGGTGATTCCCATCCCTCGATAATGCCGCTGCCAAAGCTAAGCACGTAATCGGCATTGTCGATGTCAAAATTGGCTTCCGCATCAATACCCTGCATCTTCTTTAACGCCAGTTTGTAAGCATCTTTAAACGTGGCTTCGCTGATGAAATTGGGAGAACCGTAAGCTTTCAGGAATCGTTTGATTAATCCTGCGGTAACGCCCTGGTCTGAATCGGAAAGGAATGCCACGCTGTCTGATTTCCCGGATGATCTCAATTCGTTTAGTTTTGCAGAAACGGATTCGATGGCTTCATCCCAGGAAATAGTCTTGAATGTTCCGTTGCCGGTTTTCATCAAAGGCGTTTTTACCCGGGTCGGACCGTAAAGGAGCTGCAGGCCGGATAATCCGAGAATACATATGCCGCCCTTGTTGACCGGGAAATCTTTTCTGCCTTCTATTTTAATGGCTCTTGATGCGACTTTTCTGACTGAAATACCGCATCTGCCGGGGCACAGGGTGCAGACCGTATTTTCATAAGAAACCTTGCCATCTGTCGGCACAGGCGTCCACGACCAGTTCTGCGTCCATATGGCCGCATCATCCATTAATTTCCAGGGCAATGGTGAAAGGGTTGTTCCGACGACCCCCCCTGCAACCAAACTGCCGCCAAGTGTTAAGAAATTTCTTCTATCTATTTTCATAAATTCTTCCCCTGAACTTATATAGTAGGAACAAAAATTAACCGATCTTACAGATTATTATTTATGGCACTGAAAACAAGGTCCTTTGGAACCGGTTTCCCGTTCATGGCATTCTGCACAGTCATCCATCTTCATTCTGTCCCAGGTATTCTTTTTGAAGCCCCCGATATTATGTCCCCAGATATCTCTGCTGTAACCGGTGAGCCGGTTTTCCTCATATGTTTTAAGATTTTCTGAATGGCCGATATCTCCGTGGCAGGTTGTACAATCCATTTCCTTGTGGGCTGCATGGGAAAAGAAAACGCAATCCGGTTGTCTGGCATAGACGAGCCAGGGCACTTCCTCACCATTTGCGATATATTCCTGAACGAGCTTGATTTCATTTGGATCTTCGGTCTGCGCTTCTTCATGGCATTCAATACATTGGGCAATGGTGGGAACGCCTGAAAAACTGCCGTCTTCCCTGAAGAAATGACAGCTTTCACATCCGTCGGAAACCGCATCCATGTGGATTTGATGATTGAAGTCTATGGGTTGTTCTTTCTGGGAATACAGCAGTTTGGGAAACAACACCCACCCGGTAAGCAGGCTTCCTATCAATCCCACCACAAAAAATAGAATTACGAACCCGATTGAACCATTGCCATGTCCCTCTTCATGATTGTCAGAAGGGACGTCCTTTACGTTATCATCCGATGCACTCATGGGAACTCCATCATGTAATTGTTGATGAAAACTCTTTTGCCTTATACAAGGAGTCATCAATCTACATTTTGTTCTCATCCTTATTATAAAAAATGTAACCTGAAGAATGCCCCGTTGCCCCGTTTTCTTCAGGCTATAATTTTTATTTTTCCCATAAAAAAGAGAATTGAAAATGTTTCAATTGACTCAATATCAGCATTTCATTTTTGCTGAAGGCGGTACCTTACAACTAAATAAATGCGTTCGTCAAGTAAAAATCATTGACCGTAACTGTGCAGTCCGGGCAAGTAATTCACGCCGAAGTATGTGAATAGAACCGCGGCAAATCCTATAATAGAGATATATGCGATTCTCTTTCCCTGCCAGCCTTTCATCAGCCGGGTATGCAACAAAAGCGCATAGACAAACCATGTGATAAGGGACCATGTCTCCTTGGGGTCCCATGACCAATAACTTCCCCAGGCTGAATTCGCCCACACCGAGCCTGTGATAATGCCAACAGAAAGAAAGAGAAATCCGAACATGATCATTTGATATGTCAGTTCATCAATCATGTCATACGAAGGAATGCGGGCGCCCATCCCTTCACTGCTGTTCATATACTGTTTTGAAAGATACATGATGCTCAATCCGCAAGCGACAGCGAATCCCGCATAACCCAGAAAGCATGTAATGACATGGGCAATGAGCCAGTTGCTTTTCAAGGCCGGAATAAGCGGCTGAATACGATCATTCATGTTGGGGGACAGGGAGGCGTAGGCCATGGCAATGAAAGGCAGTGGGCTTGCAAACACGCTGATCGTAATTTCACGGGTTCTCCGTTCAATAACGATATAAATTATGGCTGTGGTCAGGGAAAAAAACACAAGCGATTCATAGAGATTTGACAGCGGCGCATGACCGATACCCTGTTGGTAGGATTCCACCCATCTCAGAATGAAGCCTGCAATATTCCCGATAATGCCAGCCAGTGTACTGGCGGTCCCTATTTTCCCCAGCAGGGATTTGTTGAAAATCCATGAGGAAATGTATAAGACGGTGGCTAGCGCATAGACAAAAGTGACGATTGACAAAATTAAAGAACTGTTCATAAAAATTTCCCTGAAAAATAAATCTGTGTTAGGCCGGTATGGCGAAGATCGCTTGATGTATGTTTTGTCATTTCCATATCACCGGCTGATTTTCGACAGTTTTTCTGTGATCCTATCGACAATGAACTTTATTCCCATTTTATTCTTGTTCGCCGTACCAGCGATCATGACCTGACAATTGTCTTTTTCTTTTTGAATTTCAACGCACAGTTTCTGGTGGGACATGAAAAATGTGATAAAGCATCCAAGAATAATTAATATAAACCCTGTATAAACAATATATACACCCGGATCTTTTGTGACCTGAAGACCGGTATAATATCGCTTTTCAAAATTTCCTGCAGATATGATGACATCCCCGCCTCTCATTTTATCAAATTTGGCGAACTGAACCGGTATGACAATCTGTTTGGGGTCACTGCCATCGGAGGTTAATTCGCCTATAAAGGTTTCTCCGATGTTATGCCCCCGAAAACGGAAAGAGGGGGCAAATTGTTGAAGCGTAAATTTTCCTAACCCTCCGGGAATATCGACTTCTTCTCCTATAGAAACGGATTTTGTAAATTCCATGCCGGTTTCTCTGGATGTGAACGTTAAGGAGACTGTTTCTGGCGCTGTGGTTCCATAACTGGATTGGAAGATGTTAATCCCCTGGTACCTAAGGGGCTTATTGACAATGATATCCTGTTTCAGCTCCTCTTTCCCATTTTCAAGAATGGTCAGGCTGGATCGGTATTCCTTGGGGGCGCCAGTGTCATAAAACGATACGTCAAATTTATCGCATCGGATCACAAAATCAAGCGCGATGGTTTCATTTGATTTCCTTTTATGGATGACATGTTCGGATGATTTTTCAGGAATCGTCATATAGCCTTCAAATCCATACATTGATCCGGCGAGTCCACCTGCGATCATGAGAATAATGCTCAAATGAACACCATATACGCCAAGTCTTGTCCATCTTCCTTTTTCCGAAAATATGGCATACCCGGTTTCATTTTTTTCAACGATGCATTTTGCAAACTTGCTTTCAATGATCTGAAGAAATTTTTCCACCAGGCTTTCTATGGGAAGCGTGGATGTGAAGTCCTGTCTGTTGCCGGCTTTTCTGAATTGTGCCAGATTAAAAACAGGTTTTTTGATAAATACAATTTTATATGTTGAGGATAATCTGTTCAAGGAACAGATGACAAGATTGGCACAAAGAAGCAGAAGGAGAAATTGGTACCATCTTGAATGATACATATCAAAAAGATCAAGCGTGCTGAACACGTTAAAGAGTGTTTCTCCCAGGCTGTGGTAATAGGCTTCCGGGGATTCATTCTGGGGCAGAATCGTACCGATGATAGAGGTGATTGCGAGGAGGAGCAGTGTGATCACGGACAATTTTACAGATGCAAAAAAATTCCAGATAGGGGTTAATATACTATTTGAGGCTGGTTTTTCCTCCATGGGTTATCCTTTCAGTAAAAAATGATTTTCAGCACCGATTGAAAGATTCCTGTTTCAGATCAGCGGGAAAACGAAACAAAATAAAGATCAGTGCATATCAAATTGGGAATTCATTATCAACTTAATTTGGCGTCAGCTTTTTTTGGGGTGGCTTGTCATGCTTTAGTTGCTTTGATCTCCCTTGGAAAGTTGAGGTTTTACAATGATGACAGCCGCTTTTTCATTGATCAGATACTGTTTGGCCAGATTGGTGAGGTCCCGGGATGTGATTGATGAATAGTCATTTTGAATGGTTCTGCTCCAGTCAAGTTGCTGAGGATAGCGCCATGAATTTTTCAGAACGCTGTTCAGCCAGTACGTGTTCGTCCGTCTCATGTCTTTAATGTGAGTCAGAATCGGATCAACGGCCAATCTCAACTCTTCTTCCAAAATACCGTTTAAACGTATGTCTGAGGATATATTTTTTATTTCATCTGCAACCATTTCTGCCTGGTCAGGCTGGACCGGGACAATGGCCTGGAAAAGTCCAAAAAACGGATAAGCCTGGCTGGAATTGTTATAAGCAAAGGGGGAGTATGCGGCCCCCAGTTTTTCCCGGATGGTTTTTCTGAGCCTTTCCGAAAATGCAGCGCCCAACGCCGAAAGGCGCCTGGTTCGCTCAATATACCAGAATTCATCTGTCAACCAGGATACAACCACAAGCCCTTTTGGAATATCTGTCTTAAGGTATTCTTCAAGTGTTTTCCCCGATGGAAATGAAAGCGGTGACAGGGGCCTTTGCCGTGAAGGTTCAGTTCGCGCAGGCAGTGATCCCAGATAGGTCCCGGCTGTTTCAATGATGCGGTCTATATCAATGTCCCCGGCAATGGAAATTTCAAGACAATCTTTATTAAATGAAGGGGCAAGCCAGTTTTTGACGTCATCAAGGGTAATTTTTTTAAACGCATCATAGGCTGGAAGGCCGAAACGGGTGTCTCCACCTGTGAAAAAGGCTTCCCCTTTCAAAGGCATCACGCCGTCCACTGTTCGTGAAAGGGACAGATATTGCTGACCGAATCTTTCCATGGCCAGATGAAAGGATTCCTCTCTGAATCCGGGGTCTGTAATATATGCATTGAGGAGCTGAAAAAGCAGGTCCGTTTCTTCAGATATGGTCTGGCCACTGAATATAAAATACCCATCTGCCACACTAAAGGCGATCTGTGTGCTTTTACCGGAAAGCGCTTCTTCAAGGCGTTCTTTTTCCATTTGGCCAAGACCGCTTTCGTTGATGACTTCTGCCGCAATCAGTGAGAGACCGGGGGTGGATTCCGGCTCATCTGATCGGCCATTACCGAATATGAGGCTGAAAACAACTTCATCGGCTTTAAAATTTGTTTTCTTGAGCTGAAGACGAACGCCATTTTTAAATTCAACAATGGTGATGCCCAGATCTTCTATGTCCTGTCTTTCGATGATCTCTCCCTGTGATTCGGGTTTTGAAGAATAAGGAAAAACCGGTTTGCCGTTTGTTTCAGGCATGACCACAGGAAGGCTCATGCTGTGTTGATAGGCCGATAAAATAATATTTTCCGCTTTTTTTTCAGCGTGTTCGATTTGAGCGTTCCCTGTTACCAGGATCAGCCTGTTGTCTTCTTTCCATAGAATTTTGAAAGCCTGATGGACTTCTTCCAGCGTCATGGCCGCCAGCATTTCCGAGTAGAGTTGCTTTTCCTGTTCCGGAGACTGAAACGTTCTGTCCTCATTGATATCCATGATAATCTGTCTGGCAATATCTTCGCTGTTTCGGGTGGTTTTTGCTTTTACCGTATTTTCAAGACTGGCTAAAAAATCGTTTTTTACCCTTTCCAGCTCGGATGCCGTAAACCCATATATAAGGGCTGTTCTCAATGTTTGTTCAATGGTACTGAGTGTGCGCTCCCAGTTTTCAGGGCTTGATGTGGCTGCGATTTCCGCGTATTCTATGGACTTGTAATAAATTCCTGAACCTGTTGATGCTTCGGTAAAGGGCGTTTCCGGTTTGCCGGTTATTTTATTCAACCTGTTCTGAAGGATCATGCCGGCAATCCGCTCGGTCAGCAGCTTTTTCTCCAGGGAATACGATTCTTTTGCCTGGGGGATGATATTCACCCGTTCAATGGTGACGGTTGTGCTTCCCGCTTCCGCTTCATAGTGATAAAAGGATTTCATGCCGTCATGCGATATTTTTCCCAGCTCAGGTTCGTCCCGGGCAGGAGCTCTTGGCTTCATGGAAGCGAATTTATCTCTGATCAGCGGGAGCGCCATGTCCGGATCAAAATCACCGGCCATGACAAGGACCATTTTTTCAGGCCTGTACCATGAATCATAAAAATCTTTCAGTAATTTTTGATCGGCATTTTTTATGATATTTTCATCGCCAATGGGCAGTCTTTTTACAAGCTTCGTTCCAGGAAGGCTGAAATTGAGGGTTTTCACAAACGTTCGGTAAGATACACTGTCTCTTGTGCGTTTTTCCGCGAGAACAATTTTCCCTTCCCTTTCAATTTCTGTCTCCTGCAAATGCGCACCTTCCGCAAAGTCCTGCATGACCACGAGGGCATTTTCAATTTGCTCTTTTGTGCCTTCCGGGAGGAGCATATCGTAAACGGTTTCATAAAACCCTGTATGGGCATTGGCATCTGCGCCAAATTGCATGCCGATACTCTGAAAATATTTGACAAGTTCACCCGGTTCAAAATGGGTTGAACCGTCATAGACCAAATGTTCCAGAAAGTGGGCAAGTCCCTGTTCATGATCGTTTTCATACATGGAACCGACCTGAATATCCAGGTGAAGACTTATCCTGTCCCTGGGCTCATTGTTTTTATAGAGGATATACCGGAATCCATTTTCAAATTCACCGGTGCGCATTGCCGGGTCTGGTGTGATCGCAATCGATTCCCTGGGCGGGGTGTCAACCGGCGTACCCTGGATTTTCCCGAAGATATTCCCGTGACCACAGCCTTGTATGAGGAGAAGGGTGATAAAAAGGAAAATTCGGATAAACCGGATTCCTGAACCGTATCCTTTTTTAAAATGAGTGGTTATATCCGCCATTTGCCGGTTGTCTGATTGGATGCTTGTCATTTGATAACTCCTTGCCGGCAGGGCCATATTTGACGAACCTTATGGAATACGGAATGGTCATATCGGCGTCACCGCATGTTGATCGTTCAAATTCCTAAAAGAATACTTTCCAGATATAGGCTGCAAAAAGCGCGGATGCCAGAATGAAAGCAAGGTAGGCTTTCCAGTTAAAGGGACGTTTTGCGAGTCCCACATGGTCGACTTTGCCTACTTTTGTATTGCATTCGATGCACGCTGTCGCATCCAGCTTGAGAATGGCAAAGCACTCGGGGCATCTTTTGTGTTTGAAATTTATTTTTTCGGCATTTTTTCTTTTAAACATGTTTATTTATCAAGAAATCCTTCCTTGATGGTAATTTCACTTTCACTCCTCAGCTGTGCCAGCCAGTCTTCAAATAGCCCGGATTCTTTTTTCTGTAAGAGGTTTGTTTTGATCTCTTCCCGTTCCTTGGCGAGATTTTCAGGATCAGGCAGTTTTCTTTCCTTCAGGCTGATCACATAATATCCCTTTTTGCCCTTTAGCACGGCTTCATTGACCTGATCTGGTGTTTTGAGCGTAAATGCCTCCTGGGATATTTCCCGTTCATACCCAATCTCAGGTATGGCTTCCTGGCGTTTAAACAGGCCTGTTGACTTGATGGCGAGGCCTATCTTTTGTGCCTCATCAGCAAAAGCCACACCTTTTTTAACCGTATTTAAAAATTCATTGGCCGTGTTTAACGCAGCATCATTTTGCATCTTTGCCACAAGGTCTACCCGGACCGATTCAATCACGTCTTTGAGATCGGGAACACGAGGTTCAATTTTTTCATCGAGCCGGATAATATAATATCCATCTTCAAATTCTTCCACGTCGCTGGTTTCCATTACAGGCAGACTGAAGGTAGCCTGGGCGAATTTAAAACTGTTCGGGATTCCCTTGATCGGATCTTTCTCGGAGAAAAAGTCTGTGGTCTCAACCTTTTGGGAAGCTGTTTCTGCGGCCAGACTGAGGTCATCCCCATTGACGATGGCTTCATAAATGGTTTCAGCATCATTATAGGCAAGAGTCCTGGCCTTCTGCGTTTTCAATTTGTCCGTAATTCCCGGTGTGGCCTCTTCTAATGATTTTTTGGCCGCTTCATTGACTTTTTCAACCTTGATAATATGCCAGCCGAATTGCGTTCTGACCGGATCGCTGATTTCGCCGGGTTTCATTGAAAATGCCTGGTCTGAAAAGGGTTTTACCATATCTTCATATTTAAAGGCATTCAAATATCCGCCATTTTCCTTGCTTGGACCTTCCGAGTATTTTTTTGCAAGCTCGGCAAAATCCTTTCCGGCTTTGGCTTCCTTCAATATATCAAGAATGGCGGCTTTTTTTTCTTCCTCGACCTTTTCACCGGATTCAACCGGAACCTTGATCAATATATGGCGGGCAGCCACTGTTTTTGGAGATTCAAATTCCTGTATATATTCTTCATAATAATTTTTAATATCATCCGGGGGGATGTCTACCTTCACCATGTAATCTTCCGGGTTCAGTCGAATATAGCTGGCCTTGGCTTTAGGTTCGGTTTTATATTTATCCCCGTTTTCCTTGTAATAGGTTTCGATCTCTGCATCAGAAGGCGAAATATCCTTTTTGTCATCAGGCGAAAACATGACGTAATTGATGTCAACAGCCGCATTCTGCCAATTATACCATTCTGAAATTTCACTGTCTGAAATTTTGACATTATCAATGACCATGGATCTCAGTTTTTCGATGGTCATGCCCTCTCTCTGCATGGTTTCAAATACGTCAGGAGAAAGGCCATTGCTTCTGAGCAATGTTTTATATATATTTGCGTTAAATGCGCCTTCATTTTGAAACATGGGTGTATTTTTAATGGATTCGGCAAGCTCTTCGTCGGAAATCCTGATTTTCAATTTGCCGCTTTCCTGAAGCAGAAGTTTTTTATCGATCAGCCGGTTTAAGGCCTGTGTTTCAATCTGCAGCATCTCAATCATCTCATCGTTCAAATTATTTCCGAAACGCTGGCGCATCTGGGCAACCAAGTTCTGATAGGATTGTTGATATTCGTCTGCAGAGACAGGCTCACCGTTTACTGTTGCGACATCCTGATATTTGTTTGAATCATTAGAGCCAACACCCCACAGCACAAAAACGATTACAATGATGCCTAAAAGGACTTTGACGATCCAGGATCCTGCGTTCTCCCGCATTAATCTGAGCATTAATTTTTCCCTCTACTCATTTTTCGGCTTCAAGAGCCGTCAAGAAAGTTTTTGATGATCATGGCGCCATACTGAATCATAGATACGGACCATGTTTTTCCAAACGTTTGTTAATCGCCATGTACGTTAAACAAATTGGTTTTTTGATCATGGCCATGAACAAAATTCAGGTAATACATTGTACAGGTGGAAAACCCTGAAAAAAGTTTTGCCACTTTTTTAAATTAAGTAGTTCTATTTTCAATAGGTAATTTTGTCAACACTTTCCATCATACCCAAAAGGGTGAAAGACAAAAGGCATAAAACAGGTTTAAGGGTAAACGGCAAAGGGTAAAAAGTAACCGGCAGGGCGAAGGGTGCTGGATAAAAAGGTGCCAACGGTTTTACAGTTTGCAAAATAATGTGACAGAATTTTTTTCCTGGATATGCCTGATCTTTTTTCCTTTGAAAAAAATAATCCTTTAATATCAGCCGGGTAAAAAAAAGTGATTTTTCAGGTATAGGATTTGCTATTAAATCAGCCAGAAGAGGGTTGAGCGTTGACACGGAGATGACTGAATTCAACCGAAATATTTTCACCTGAAAAGTATCAGGGGATCTTTGGAAATGAAGGGATTCTTTGGCATAATACCTGATAAACTGTTAAACAGCGTTATATGGGAAAGGAAATGTTTTAAAAAATCATAAATGGAAGTGTTTTAAATGGCCGTAAAAAAATGCCGAAAGGGATAAAAAATAGCATTATAGTTATTGACATTGAAGCTGAAATATACTATGGCGTGAGCAACATTAAAACAGGTTGCTTTGTTATACGTTTTTTGCCTGATATACGATATGGAGAACCTGAAAAGATTCTTGACTATGAATATAGCCCCAAAATACAGTTGACCCTTTTTTAACAGTTTCGTTTAATTCGATTTGTGATTGTTATCATTGTTTTCGAGTTGGGGGTTTCGCCTTAAATATATGAGCGGGTTCCCCCATGGACATGTGGCATAGATTGATTTAATAGGTATAGATAACTAGTTAGATATATTTTTTTCAATTCAAATAATATTCAGCATTTCAGTGATCAATTTTTAATCAGACAGAACAAGGTTCTATGAAAATTGATTCAGGACATTTTTTTTATTTTTTCCGTAATTTAAAAAGCATCTTTTCCGGCATCAGCGTATTGAAGGACGTATGACAATCGATGGCAATATTCGATTATTTCTGGACCGGACAGGAATCATAAACCGGTAGTATCAGGTGCAGATATAAAATAAGGAGTATATGAATAATGAAAGATACCAACAAAACCGATACGGATTCAACAGGCGGTTTCAGTGAATTGATGGGGAGAACTGCTGAATTATGGGGAGAAATGACCCGTAATTTTATTGACAAAACGGAATCATTTTCCAAGATGCCCGGTAACGGGAAAACCATGGTTTTTCCGGGGATTGACACATGGGAAAACCTGTTGAATACATGGCAAAAGTCCGGTGGTAATGGCAACGGTCAGAAAGACCAAGGTTCGACAATGAAAGGTATGCAGGATGTGTCGGAAAGCCTGAATAAAATTTTGAAATCCGGTCTGGCCGCCTGTGTAAATACTCAAAAACAATGGATGGAAAGTGCGGAGAGCATCAGTGAATCAATGGCCACATTTGATTCAAAAAATTCCGGTCCGGAGCTGTTCGAACTTTTTAAGGATATATACAAAAAGGAAATCAGCAAGTTTTTTTCCATTCCCCAGTTGGGACTGGCAAGATTTTATCAGGAAAGGGTGATACAGCTTGTTGATAAATTTAACCTTTTCCAGGCCAATTTTCTTGAGTTTTTGTTTTTGCTCTACATTCCTCTTGGACAGTCTTTCAAGGTGCTTCAAAAAACGCTTGCGGATATGAATGAGAAAGACACCTTGCCCCAGAATTTTAACGATTACTACCAGATATGGGTCAAAATGCTGGAAGAAAAATATATGGAGCTTTTCAGGTCAACCGAATATGTCAATGTGCTCGGGAAAGCCCTTAATGCCTTGAATGATTTTCTTTCAGCCAGACAGGCCATTACCCAGGATTTTTTAAAAATGTCCGGAATCCCCGTAGAGAAAGATTTGGATGAACTGTACAAGGATATTTATCACCTGAAAAAAAGAATTGGTCACCTGGAAAAAACCATCGAAGAACTGTCACCCAAAAAAAACAGCGGTAAATAATTTTTAGCAAATTATTTTTATATAAATCAGGAGGCACTATGTTTGGGTCAAAAGAGATTACAGAGAACTTCCTTTCAAAAATGGCTGATGGCGTGGAAATGTATCAGGACTATTTACAGAATGCATCAAGAGTGATGCTGGGTCCCCTTGAAACAACTATCAGTTCAACGCCCCATGAAATCGTTTACACGGAAGACCGGGTCAAGCTCAAACATTACACACCTGGGAAAGATGTGACTTCTAAAATGAAGACACCTCTTTTGGTCACATATGCGTTGATCAACAGGGAAACCATGCTGGACCTTCAGCCGGACAGAAGTGTTGTAAAGTCATTTCTGAAAGACGGCATCGAACTGTACATGATTGACTGGGGATATCCCACGCGAAAGGACAGATACCTCACCATCGACGATCATGTGAACGGTTACATGGACAATGTGGTCGAATTTATCAGAAAGCGGCACAATGTAGAAAAAATCAATTTAATGGGAATATGCATGGGGGGCACCTTTTCAGCCATGTATGCCTCGCTCTATCCGGAAAAAATCAAAAATCTGATCACCACGGTAACACCCACAAGCTTTGATACAAGAGACGGGTTGCTGCATACCTGGGCCCAGGGTATTGATGCGGACAAAATGGTGGAAACCTTTGGCAATATTCCAGCCGATCTCATGAATTTCGGATTTCTGCTTCTCAATCCGGCTCGCCTGATGATTGATAAATACAAAAATTTTATGGAAAATATGGGCAACAAATCCTATGTTGAAAATTTTGTCAGAATGGAAAAATGGATTTTCGACAGCCCTGATGTGCCTGGCGAAACTTTCAGGCAATTTATCAAGGATTGCTATCAGAAAAATCTTCTGATTCAGGGAAAAATGGAGATCGGTGATAAAAGAATCGATCTGAAAAAGATCACCATGCCGCTTTTAAATATTTTCAGTAAATACGATCACCTTGTTCCGCCTGCGGCAAGCAATCAGTTGACAGGTGCGGTAGGCAGCAAGGATAAGGAAGACGTATGCCTGGCCACAGGCCATATCGGCATTTATGTCAGCTCAAGGTTCCAGCAGGAATTTGCACCGCGTATCTCAGCGTGGCTTGGCCAAAGAGACACGGTTGAGGAAAAGAGAGAAAAAGTCGTCAAGCCAAAGCTTGCCGGAAAAGCGGTTGCCACGATAGTGAAAGATCAGGAAAAGAAACCGGAAATTCCGCCTGACATACCATCTATTCATCCCAATCCGCAAAATATGGAATTGCCTAATTTAACCCTGAAGCAAGCCTGATTGCACCCGGCATATTTTACATAAACATGATAAGCGCGAGAGGACGGTAACCACCCCCCTCTCGCGTTTTATTATTTTTTGCCACGCCTTATATTTAAAGCAGTCTAAGTCCAATTGAAACCTTCTGTCATTCGGATAGCTTCATATTTAACACCTTCCCGATTGACATGTAAATGACTATCCATTATGGGTTACCTGGGTCTTGAAAGGACAGAAGCCGGGAAAAAAGCAAAACAAAGGTTTGGCAGAGCTTATCAACAGCTCAGCTTCCCATCTTCAATTTTTTAAATCGCCGTGGGGTAATTTTTTGTAATGATCAGTATCGAAAATATTTCTAAAAGCTATGGGCATCAGGAATTGTTTGCTGATGCCAGTTTCAAGATAAATCCAAAAGAAAGGGTGGGGATTGTCGGAAGAAACGGACACGGCAAGACAACCCTGTTCAGAATGATTGCCGGCACGGAAACAGTTGAATTCGGGAAAATAATTATCCCGAAACGGTACCGGATTGGTTACGTGCGTCAGCATATTTCGTTTTCCAAAGAGACTGTTCTTAAGGAAGCCATGACAGGTCTTGTGGACGAGGAAAAGGATCAGGCATGGAAAGTGGAAAGAATTCTTTTCGGTCTGGGTTTTTCTGACGCGGATATGAATCGGCATCCATCTGAGTTTTCAGGCGGATATCAGGTTCGGTTGAATCTTGTCAAGGTGCTTGCATCAGAGCCGGATCTGCTTCTTCTTGATGAACCGACCAACTATCTTGATATTACGTCTATCCGGTGGATTGAACGGTTCCTTGCCAACTGGCCCCGGGAGCTTGCCCTGATCACCCACGACCGGAATTTCATGGACAGGATTGTGACGCACGTGGTGGGCATACACCGGAAAAAAATACGTAAGATTGAAGGGGATACCGGAAAGTATTATACGCAGATTGCGCTGGATGAAGAAATATATGAAAAGACAAGAATGAATGATGAAAAAAAGAGAAAGGAAATAGAACTTTTCGTCAGCCGGTTTCGGGCAAAGGCCAGACTGGCGAACATGGTTCAGTCCAGGATAAAGACCCTTTCAAAAATGGAAAAAAGAGACAAGCTCGAAAATGTTTCCACGCTTGAGTTCGCATTCAGGAGCCTGCCCTATAAAGGCAAACATCTGCTCCATGCAGAATCGCTTTCGTTTTCATATTCGCAGGATACCCCATTGATAGACAAGGTAAGCATTCATATAGGTGCCAGCGACCGGATTTGTGTCATCGGAAAAAACGGCAAAGGAAAAACAACATTGTTGAAAATGCTTGCCGGTGATCTCACACCCGAACATGGAAAAATAACGCTGACACCCGGTGTAAAGGCAGGATTTTATGAGCAGACCAATGTGAAAAGTCTTGTGGACTATCGAACAGTTGAAGAAGAAATTACACTTGCCCATGAAGATGTGGATCGCCAGCTTGCAAGAAATATCTGCGGGGCCATGATGTTTCAGGGGGATCTGGCCCTGAAAAAAATAAAAGTCCTGTCAGGCGGAGAAAAAAGCCGGGTAATGTTGGGGAAGCTTTTAGCAACCCCGCTGAATCTTATTTTTCTTGATGAACCGACAAACCACCTTGATATGGAGTCCTGTGATTCTCTCTTGGGCGCTATCGATAATTTTGATGGTGCAGTCGTCATGGTCACCCATAATGAAATGTTTCTCCATGCGCTCGCCGAAAAACTGATTGTTTTTAAAAATGACGCCATTGAGGTGTTTGATGGCAGCTATCAGGATTTTCTTGAAAAAATCGGTTGGGATGATGATGCATCAGACGAAATAAAAACAAAGGATGTCCAGGTTAAAAATCAGGATGACGGGGATGGCGCCGATATTTCCGCAAAACTCAACAAAAAGGAAATCCGTAAACGCCGATCGGAAATCATCAATGAACGTTCAAAAACACTCAAACCGTATGAAAAAGAAATGACATCTGTTGAAAAAAAGATTGAGAAAACTGAAGCAGAGCTTGAGGGATTGAATCAGGGCATGCTTGATGCGTCACAGCGTGGGGATGGAAAACGGATCGGAGAGATTTCTAGAAATATTCATGAGTGTCAGACACGGATTGAAACGTTATACAATCGTCTGGAAGAGCTTTCGGAAATTATTGATGAAAAAAGTGCCTGGTTCGATAAAAAATTGCAGGCAGAATGTGAATAGACGGGTTTATTGGGTTGCTTGGCCCAACGAACCCAATGAACCTCTCTTATTATTTGACACGGCAGCCATATGAAGTTATAAGTTTTATCAATATCTGCCATTTTGTGTTTCATGAAATCATAGGCAGTACCTAATGGACTGACATTAATCCGAGATGACGAGTATGAGTGAAGGTAAGTCGTTCCCGCATTTGGCATGGGGCATTGTATTGACGATGACGGGGTTGATGATGTTTTTTTCAATACCCGGCAAAATGCAGGATATTCAGGCAATAAAACAGTATTCCTCGGGCATGAATGTTTTTTTAAGGGTCAGTTTTTACCTCATCAGTATTCTTTTGACAGGTGGTGGGCTTAAAAAAGTATTCACCCATTTCAAATCTGGCAGGGAAGACTGATTTCGAGTGACGGATCATCGCAACCAAACATGTTGGCAAAAACAAATTTGATGAATGCATACCATGTTAAAAGATATTGATAATACAGGCTCAAACACCGATGTCAATGAACTGAAGTCCGAAGTTCAATACCGGACCAAGCTTCAGGATATCTGCAATAAAATATACTCTGCCCAGAATCTGGACGAGATACTCATCAACACCAAAGAAGAGATTGCCTCTCTTTTTGAGGCAGATCGCCTCACCATCTACTATGTGGACGGTGTGAAGCGGGAGATCGTCTCCCGGTTTAAATCAGGAGATGAAATCGCCGAAATCCGTGTACCGATTTCACCTGCCAGTGTGGCTGGTTGTTCGGTCTTTAAAAGAAAACTTTTAAATATTGCAGATGTGTATGATCAGGAAGAACTTGCCGGCATCGATTCGGATTTGAAGTTTGACAGCAGCTGGGACAAAAAAACCGGTTTCAGAACCAAGCAGGTGCTTGCCACGCCAATTAACTTCAAAAATTTTCAACTGGGCGCCATTCAGCTGATTAACCGGTCGGACGGTACCAAATTTACCAAAAAGGATGAAGACTACGTTCAGGAATTGTCTAAAATCATGGGGATTGCGCTCTATAACCAGAAACGGATAGAAAAGAGCAAATCCAACAAATTCGATCACCTGCTTAAAAATCAGATCCTGACCCAGAAAGACCTGACAAAGGCCACGGAAAAAGCAAGACAGACCGGAAAGACGGTTGAGGCTATTCTGATGGACGAGTTCAGCATAACGAAAAGCGTCATGGGAGAATGCCTTGGGGTATATTTTGATGTGCCTTACATTGAATATAACCAGAATTTAGCCATTCCCGGCGATCTTCTGGTAAATTTGAAAATACCATTCATGAAAAAAAATACGTGGGTTCCCATTCGTGCCCAGGGAGGCAAGGTCGTTATCGCCGTGGATAACCCGCAGGATGTTCAGAAGATAGGCGTGATCAAATCCCTGTTTCCCAAACATGAACTGGAGATCTGCTTTTGTTTTGCAGAAGATATACTAAGATTCATCGAACTTTTTACCCAGGATGAACAGCATCTTGCCTCCATGGATGAAATCCTTTCCCAGATGAAGGAAGATGAAGAGGAAGTTGATGAGGCAGAATCCGGTGTCAGCGAAGAAAGCAGCGCCATTGTGCAGCTTGTGAATAAAATCATCATCGATGCGCATGCCCGAAACTGTTCGGATATTCATATTGAACCCTTCCCGGGAAAACAGCATACCCAGGTTCGAATGCGCGTGGACGGGGCATGCAGTGTTTATCAAACCATACCCTATCATTACAGAAATGCGATTGTGTCCCGTTTAAAAATCATGTCAGACCTGGATATTGCCGAGCGTCGAAAACCCCAGGACGGTAAAATTGGTTTTAAAAAATATGGGGGACTCGATATTGAACTCCGGGTGGCGACCGTGCCGACACAAGGAGGGATGGAAGATGTGGTCATGCGTATTCTGGCTGCCGGAGAGCCCATTCCTCTTGAAAAAATGGGATTTTCAAAAAACAATTTTGAAAATTTTATAAGCGTCATCACAAAACCTTATGGCATTGTTTTTGTCTGTGGCCCTACGGGTTCCGGTAAAACCACAACCCTTCATTCCGCACTAGGCTATATTAACAAGCCGGAGGTGAAAATCTGGACAGCGGAAGATCCGGTGGAAATCACCCAGAAAGGATTGAGGCAGGTGCAGGTCCAACCCAAGATCGGATTTGATTTTGCCGCTGCCATGCGCGCGTTTTTGAGAGCAGACCCGGATATAATCATGGTGGGTGAAATGCGAGACAAGGAAACGACCCAGATCGGCATTGAAGCCTCCCTCACAGGTCATCTGGTATTTTCCACACTCCACACGAACAGTGCGCCGGAAAGTGTGACAAGACTCCTTGACATGGGTATGGACCCGTTCAATTTTGCGGATGCGATTCTTTGCATTCTTGCCCAGCGTCTGGTCAGGACACTTTGCAAAAAGTGTAAAAAGGAATATCACCCGGCCAAAGAAGAATATGATGAACTGGTCAGAGAGTATGGTGATCCTGTTACTTTTAAGAAAAATGAACTGCCTGATTATAACGACAACCTTGTCTTGTTTATGCCTAATGGATGCGATGCCTGTAACAACACCGGATACAGTGGCCGAATGGGACTCCATGAACTCCTTATGGGAACCAATGACCAGAAAAGAATGATTCAGGAAAGTGCCAGGGTGGAAGAGTTGAGGGGCCAGGCGATAAAGGACGGAATGACCACCCTGAAACAGGATGGCATTGCAAAGATTTTCAGCGGCCACTGCGACCTGATTCAGGTGAGAAAGGTCTGTATCCAGTAGCTTCCAAAAAGTTTAATTTTAACATTTACCGAGTGCATCAATCCTGATCCTTTTTCAATTCCGCGTGCATGAATTTTTCCAGCTGGTTTTCATAATAGGCCCGCTCCTTGGGATCAAGATCAAGGGCGGATTTTGAAGCCGCCACAGCTTCAGCAACCATGCCGTTTAAATAATAGCTTTCCGCAAGGGTATCCAGAGATTCGGGCGTGGCATTAAGCGCAACTGCTTTTTTCGATAGTGCCAATGCTTTTTGTGGATTTTGAATTGATTCATCATCACATGTGGCAAGAAGCCATGCAAGGTTGTTTAGCACATGCGGATTTTTGGGTGTGATTTTCAAGGAGGATTCATAAGATTCCACGGCTTTCGGGTAGTCTTTGACACTATAGTAAAAGTTACCCAGCAGGATGAGCAGTTCCGCATTGTCATGGGTGCTTTTAAGCTGGCTCAGAATACTCATTTCAGGGTGACTTAAGCCATGTCCCATCCCTTTGTCAGACAGGGTGTAGTGAAACATCACCCCTCCCAATATCAGCATCCCTGAAATATAAGCAGCAATGCTTTTCCTGATTTTAGCGTTGTGGCGATCGATATGAGACCTGTCAGCTTCGCATTTTTTCAGGAATTGAACCCTCTCTTTAATGCTGAAATGATGCCAGTTCGGCGTGTCCTCGGATTGGCCGCTGGTTGCCACGATTTTTGAAAATGTGGTGATCAGGTGGGAGGCGTTATCCATGAGTTCATAGACATAAATATCGGCCTGGCGTTCAAAATTTCTCATGAAATACCCGAAAATGAACCTGAAATAGATCACAAAAATCAGGATCATCACAAGGCTTAATCCTGCAGAAAAAGAAGTGGTCTGGTCCAGGCCGAGTTTGGTCAGCAACAGGTAAAATGGCTGGGTGTAGAAAACAGTCTGGACAATCGGATCCCAGATCAAACCTAAAAACAGGATGTAACCGATAAAAAACATTAAATAGAGAACCAGATGATATCTTTTTGCATGCCCGATTTCATGGGCCACAACCGAGTCAACCTCTTCAGGGGTGAGCATTTTTAATATGGCAGGCGTTACCAGAATATAGCGGAACCGTTTAACAAGGCCCATGATGCCTGCGGTCATCATCATCCCGCCAAAAATGGGCCAGGAAAGGATATTGGCATATTTAAGTTCTGCCTTTTTACACAGGTTTTCGATTCGCGTTCGATGAGGCCCATCCTCAAGGGGTTTGCATCGCCACATTTTCTGGACAATGGCTGGTCCGACAACAGATATCAGAAGGATAATTACCGCCAGATAGAAAAATTCTCCCAAAGGGGAAAAGAAGAATCGCTGGAGTGGCTCAAAAGGGAGGATTGCCATGATATCCGTAATGCCGGACATGATAAACCAGGGCAAAATAAGAGGAACGGCAAAGGAAAGCTGATAAATGATATGCTTCCGGGCAGACTCGTCACTTCGGTAAATATATTGTCTGATACGGTTCGAACTTGCCCATATAATCGCCAGATATCCCATCATGGTCAGCAGGCAGAACGCTGCTTTTAATGTGGGGATGAGGCTGAACGGCGGAAAGTCCAGTAAGCGTGTCGTGACATCAAAAATATAGATATTGAAAGATGTCAGGATAAGGGCAAATACAGACAGCCTGGCTATTGTTTTATTCAGTTTTTTATCTGTCATCAGACGGTCTGCTGTTCTCATCCCCCTTTCAATGCGGGTAAATAGCAGTCTGGCAATCAAAGAAAGGAGTATAAAAAGACCCAGAAAACTGAGCAGGGATTCAAAACGGCTGAAATCCGTGGTCAAGGAAGGCTGATAAGTGCTGAATATCAGAAGAACGATGATAAAATAAATAAAATTGGTGAACATGCCGTCAATCTTGTCTTTTAATGGGTGATACCGGGCAGGGTCAGCTCCGGATTATTTTTTGTAATATCTTTCCTTTTCACTGTAAATACACCCGCAGTATTGCTGCCGGTAAAGCCCTAATTCCTTTGACTCGTTGATACCGTCTTTCCATCCTTCCCGGAAATCGTAATAATAAAAATCGATGCCGGCTGATTTTGAAACCGATTCGGAAATGAACCGGATGGTGTCATGTTTCTGAAACTTGCTGTATAAAAGGGTCGTGGAAAAACAGTCAAACTGTCCTTTTTTCGCCATCCTGGCGGTTGCCATCAACCGGTCATGGTAGCAAAAGATGCAGCGGTCATTTTCCCTGAAGGCCGCACCTCTTAAAAAACCCTCCATATCATATCCTTCCTGATAAATGATTTTAAGAGAAACGGTTTCCGCCCAGCTTTTAAGCGTGTTCTCTCTTTTTAAACACTCCGTATAGGGATGGATATTATGCCTGTAAAAAAACCCCATGACATCCAGACCTTCTTTTCTAAGGATTTTTAACGGATAGATGGTGCATGGGGCGCAACAGGTATGAACCAGAATTTTCACAATCGTTCTCCGAAAATGGCTGTGCCGATGCGGACCAGCGTGGCGCCTTCTTCAATCGCTGCTTCAAAATCGCCGGTCATGCCCATGGAAAGCTCATCCATGTGTATGCCGGGAATGTTTTCCTGCACAATGCGATCGCTTAATTTTTTTAAATCTTTAAAAAAAGGTCTCGCCCGTTCAGGATCATCAAAAAAAGGGGGCATGGTCATCAGGCCCCGGACCGAGATATGATCAAGCTTTGCCATATTTCTTATAAGATCAATCGTGTCTTCTGTCTGTATCCCTGATTTGGTGGCTTCTTTGCTGATGTTCACCTGAACCAGAATGTTTTGAATTTTACTGATTTTTCCAGCCTGAATGTCCAGCTCCCGGGCCAGCCTCAGGGAATCTACCGAGTGAATCAGGTCAAAATGCAGCACAGCCTGTTTGGCCTTGTTCGATTGAAGGTGACCGATGAAATGCCAGGAAATGCTTTCTTCTTTGAGTTCCTGAATTTTTTCTATTGCTTCCTTGATATAATTTTCGCCAAAAACATCCAGACCCGCTGAAATGGCTTCCCTGATCAGGGGTGACGGTTTTTTTTTGCTTACCGCCACAAGCTTTACGGACAACGGGTTTCTGCCGCAGTTTGCGGCTTTTCTCTGGATTCGGTCTCTGATACGCTTGGTATTCTCATTTACCTGGGTGCCAATCATTCTTTTTTCCCTGACACATGAATCTGTTTTTCACCGGGTTGCATGATGATAACCGTTCTCTCCAATGGTAAACCCGATAACCTCTTCCATGATCAGCGTTTCCAGGATTTCGCATACCGGCAGGCCCACAACATTGGTATATGACCCATTGATCCGTTTGACCAGAAATGTACCCAGCCCCTGTATCGCATAGGCCCCGGCCTTGTCAAAGGGTTCGTCCGTGTTTATATACCATTCGATTTCTCTGTCCGAGAGCGTTTTAAAGATAACATCCGTCTGGACTGTTGCCGCGTGTTTTTTGCCTGACGATTCACAGATAATGGCATAGCCAGTGTACACCTGATGGGTTGCACCGCTTAATTTTTTAAGCATGTCCCGGGCCTGGTCTTTTGATTTTGGTTTGCCCAGGATCATATCGTCTATGACCACAATGGTGTCTGCGCCAATCACCCATTTTTCAGGATAACGGCTGGCAATATCCGCTGCTTTGTTTTCTGCAAGGATTTGAACGTACGTCTCTGGTTTCACGACCGGTATGGAGGATTCATCAAACGCGCTTGGCATGACACTGAATTTAAGGCCTGCCTGGGAAAGCAGGTATTTCCGCCTCGGCGATTTGGATGCGAGAATGATATTTGAGTCAACACGTGTATTTTTCATCCGGTCAGCGTACCAGAACAGATACCCTTTGGCAAGGAAATCGAAGGGCCGCATCAGATTGTTCTTGCATCAATGCCGTTAATCAGGTCAATTGTAATTCATGTTTTTTTTCATAAGACGTGTCTTGCCATTCCTGAAAAATATGGTAAACAAGTCAGATGCTTTTTATATAATTAAAGAACAACCGGACGGATAAAGGGCTTTATTTTTTTTAAATTCCTTTAACCCTGGCAGCCGGAAAATGAATAACAAATCAGAGATTAAAGGAGGATGACAATGCTGGACAATAAAATATTTTGGTATGGCAACATGATAGGCGCTGTTCTGGGCTGGGTTTTAATTGTTTACGGGTTAATGAATTCCTTTGACAGCGGCATGATGCGGTTTTTGTGGCTGATCGTTTTGATTGGATGGGGATTCGGGCATCCCATTGAACTCTCAAAATCACTTCCCATTGCCAAGAAAAAGAATGTGCCTTTGAAGGCCGCAGTCATCAAAACCCTCGTATTTGGCCTGACCTGGTGGGTGCCCCTTGAAAGAGGCGTGTTTGAAGACTAAAAGCAGACAGATGAGGATCTGACCTTGAGAACGTTTCGTTATCTGAAAACAAGAAAAACCGGGCATACGCTCTGGGTTGAAATTTACAATCCCAGAGTGAATTTCATCGTTACAGACATGCTGGAGGAACTGTTTCTCCTGATCAAAGATGTGGAAAAGGATGATTCCATCAGGGTGTTTGTCATGACAGGGGGCCTGGCGGATATTTATATCATGCATTTCTCCATTCCTGAACTTCAGCGGATCTCGGAAGACAATGAGAAAGTGTTTCTGAACCGGATGGTGAAAAACCGTGTGTCACGATTTTTTCTGGTTCATATGCTGAATTTCACGGGCTGGCTCATGGATGCTTCCGCCTGGTATGAATCCGCTACCCTGAAAATGGCCAAATCCTTCAGGGAGAAAGTGCCCAGCCTGTTTTTATGGCTTCAGATGACCCGACTGTATCTTGCCATTGAACGGATGAATAAAATCACCATCGCGGCGATCAATGGGCCATGCAATGGGGGCGGTGTTGAAATATCCCTTTGTTTTGATTTCCGGTTTATGGTCGGCGATCAGGGATTTGCCATTGGTCAGCCTGAATGCCTGATCGGTATAATTCCAGGGGGGGGTGGCACCCAAAGGCTGCCCCGGTTGATCGGAAGACCCAAAGCCCTTGAATGGATGATGCGGGGGAACCTTCTTTCACCTGAAGAAGCAAAGCAGATCGGGTTGATTACCGATTATTTCAACAAGGAAACATTTCGCGATACTGTTCAGGAATTTGCCGATCTGATGGGGAAAAGGCCGCCCGTGGCCATTGATGCCATTAAAAAATCGGTTCATGAAGGCATGAATGGCACCCTTGGAAAAGGCCTGGTCCTTGAGATGGTACAGAGCATCAGGTGTTTTGATACGGATGATGCCAAAACCGTTATAAAAAATTACATCAAACTCATCGAAGAAAAGGTTGACGTGCCGGAAGAAGAGAGAATGTCTCCTGCAGAACTGTTTGACATTATGGAGCATGCCCGGCTGGTTGAGCGGTTTTACGGGAAGTAGCCATAATAATTATAAAATGTGGTTCCCACCCCTTTGCTGATGATAATCCGGCAAAGGGGTGGTATTTTTTTGTGCATGACCAGGAAGGCTTTAAGACAGACATGGTTCGAAAAACAGGAATTATGGCAGACAGCCATGGCCAGCCCGAAACCATTCAGGCGGCACTGCGGCTCTTTCGGGAAAAAGGGTGCGACAGGTTTTATCACCTGGGGGATATCTGTGATACACGATTTCCGGAAACCGCTGATGCCTGTGTTCATCTGCTTCAAGAAAGCCATGTCAACGCGGTGAAAGGGAATAACGATCATATTGTTGTCGTTAATCATAAAGACCGACCGGACACCCCCATATCCCCCCAAACACTTGATTATCTGGCAAACCTTCCCCAGCGTCTTGCCGATGCCCAAGTCTTTTTTACCCATTCCCTGCCTTTTGTGGAAGAACTGGGAGCCGCTAGTATGGTATGGAGCATGGGCATTCATGAAAGCGAACGGTTTTTTGAGGAATACCCATGTGCCAGCCTGTTCCGGGGCCACAGCCACAATCCGGAAATCATGTTTCAGAAATCAGGGAAAGTGATCGTAAGAACGCTTTCTCCGGGTCAGCAAATGGATCTCTCGGATAAAATGCCGTTTGTAATCACATGCGGCGCACTCATGGCCTCTGTGTGCATGATCTGGGAACCGGATCAGAAGATCATACAAAGCCTGTCATTTTAACACTTCCGTCAACATGCGCTATATTTGGGCTTGCATATCTGGTTTTTTATTTCTATACACACATGATGCTCCTTTAACATTTGATTTAACTGTAACAATTATAAAAGGGTGATAACGATGACAACTCTCTCTTATGATACGATCAGAAATGATATTGCGGATTCGGCCATTATATTCCGAAGAGGCGAGGATATTTATGAAAACGATGATCTTCTTTGTGTGGAGAAGAGTGATAATGGGTTTTTTAAATTCAGATATGACGGGAATTACGGGGAGTATGAAATTGTAATTGACTCCTCAGATGCATCCATGCCTTTTTTATGTGACTGCCCCTATCCCGGAGACGGGTGCAAGCACATTGTTGCAGCACTGCTTACCGTGCTTGACATGAAACTCCATAAGGACGGGCTCCCGCCTGCTTCACAAATGCAGGATGATGGTGATATGGAGCCCATGCTGCTGACCCGCGAAGAAATCAGGGCTCAGGCGCTGGAAGACCGTCACAAACGGGCCAAAAGCGAAAAATTCAAGGTGATCCTTGGGGATATGTTCAAGGATGAACATCTGGTGGAAAGCACTTCCGGCAAACAATACACGGTTGTGATGCATGATCCGGAAAAAGGTGTCGGCCATTGCAGTTGCCCTGATTTTTTGTCAAACCGGCTGGGAATATGCAAGCACATGATCTACCTGAAAAACCATTTTGATACGGTCAAGAAATACAAAAAGCAGGTTCAAAAAGAAGAGTTTCCCTTTGCAGATATTTTCTGGGATTCAAAAACTGACACGCCGAAATTGTTTTATGATCCGCGATCTGTCAAAGACCTTGATCTGGTGAAACGGTTGACCGGTTTCTTTGATCAGGATGGCGTTTGTTTAAATGGGGATCTTGGCGCTTTTTTTCCACTGATACCAGCGCTTGAAGGGAACAAGAAGGTCAGAATCCAGCCTGAAGTCGTCAAACGGGTCGATCGATATCTGCAGGATAAAGAACTTCAGGAGGTCAAAAAATCGTATCAGCCGGATTATTCATTGGTCAAGACAACACTTTATCCCTATCAGAAAGAAGGGATTGATTTCGGGTTGTTCAGGCGATCCACCCTGATTGGTGATGAAATGGGCCTTGGAAAAACCCTTCAGGCAATCACCCTTTCATTGCTGAAAAAGGAGCTTTTCGGATTTAAAAATGTGCTGATTGTGACCCTCGCATCGTTAAAGGAACAATGGCACAGGGAAATTCGCAAATTTACGGGTGAGTCGGCTGTGATCATCGCAGGTGCTCAGGAAGCAAGAAGGCGTATTTACCGGAATAGCAGTAGTTATTTCAAGATAACAAACTATGAAGCCGTTCTCAGGGATATTACGATTATCTCGGAAATGAGACCGGATATCATTATTCTTGACGAGGCCCAGCGCATCAAGAATTTCAACACAAAAACCGCTGATGCCGTCAAACAGCTTCCGCGCGAGCACGCCATTGTCCTCACCGGAACACCTCTTGAAAACAAACTTGAAGATGTCTATTCGATTGTTCAGTTCCTGGACCCGCCATTATTAAGCCCGTTGTGGGACTTTGCCGGAAAATATTATATGATGTTAAGAAAACCCAAGGGAAAAATATCCGGGTATACGAATCTTTCTGAATTGAAAAACAGATTAAGCAATATCGTCATCCGTCGAAAAAAAGATGAGGTTTTAAAAGACCTGCCAGATACAATTACCAATAATTACTATATTGATTTGACGGACAAGCAGGAAAAACTTCATGCCGGTTTCAAGGCATCGTTGATCCCGATTCTTTCGAAAAAGTTTTTAACCCCGATCGATCTTCAAAGAATCCAGATGTTTCTCCTGAAAATGAGAATGGTGTGCAATTCAACCTATCTCATTGACAAAAAAACACATCTTTCGCCGAAGCTCAAGGAGTTCGAGTCGATCATCCAGGATCTTGTTGTTGAAAACAACAGAAAAGTGGTTGTCTTCAGCGAATGGACGACCATGACCTTTCTGATTGCCAAATGTCTGTCAAAGGCGAAAATACAGTTTGTTGAACTTTCGGGAAAAATTCCGGTAACCAAACGTCAGAAATTGATTGACGCGTTTACCAACAACCCGTCATGCAGTGTCTTTCTTTCCACAGATGCCGGAGGTACCGGGCTGAACCTTCAGGCGGCTGACTGTGTCATCAATTTTGAACTGCCCTGGAATCCTGCCAGGCTGAGCCAGCGAACCGGAAGGGTGAACCGAATCGGACAAAAGAGCAACTGTATCAATGTGATCAATCTGATTGCCAAGCGAAGCATCGAGGAAAAAATTCTTTCCGGCCTGGAATTGAAGCGGGATTTGTTTAAAGGCGTATTTGAAGACGGCCAGAATACGGTTGATTTTTCAAATGAAAAACGGGCCAGCCTGTTGAACCGGTTGCGCGAAATGATGGGAGAAGACGCAGATGTCATCCCGCAACCTGAGAAGAGCCAGGGTGAAGAGATTCCCGATGATACCCCATATTTTCTCAATCCTGAGGTTCTGAATCCGCAAGCAGATACTCCTGAGGAGAAAAAAGATACAGATGCTCAGGTTATTGATTTTGCATCTGAAGAACCTGAATATACGTTCAATGGCGAAAAGGGAAGCGAAGTAGACAAACCGGCGGAAAATGAAATCAGGGAAAACGTTTTTGAAGGACAATCTGCTGAAAAGATCGAAACCGTCCTGAATTCCGGTATGGCGTTTATCAGTGGTCTTCTTGAAATGGCCACAGGAAAAACCATAGAAAAAAGCGGCACCCAGGAAAAGTTGCTGACAATAGACAGGCAGACCGGTGAAGTGACCATGAAGTTCAGATTGCCGGGGATGTAATTTATCTGAATTCATCTGTTTTTATTTGTTTTGATAATATTGCTTGGCTTTTTCAGTGATTTTTTTGATAAATTTTCCTTTGGCCTCTGTATAGGCTATCCGATCATTCTGGTGAACGGAAGAGAATTTTTTTTTGAGATCGTCATATTCCCTGGCAATTTCCGGAAATTCAATGAGGTAATCCCGAAAGAAAAGCCTGTCCCAGTGCTCGAAGTCTTTTTCAACCATGTGGATGTGATGGGTTCTGTGGCCATTTGTGTCGCGTTTGATAAACCATGCATAAAATGGCGGCGTGTCATCACCAAAAGATGGCCTGAAGAAGTAGTCATATCCCTGTTCTTCGAGAAGAGGGGAAATCCGCTTTTGGGTTGCTTGAGTTTATTGGGTTACTTGGGTTTGTTGGGTTCGTTTGTTATATGGTTGAACAAAGAGCACGACGAATTGACCAAACCACTATTCAACCCAAGCAACCCAGTTACCAGTGATATCCCACGAAAAAGGCAAAATGTCCGCCACCTGCGGCAATGTCTTTCTCCGTAAAGATTTTATTGTCGGCAGTTTGTAAGTCAATATCGATAAGTGAGGCTTTCCCCCCGGTGAATCCCAGGTCAAATCCGATATTGAAAGCATTACTAAGCGTCCAGTAGAGGCCGCCATGAATCCACAGGCCCAGGCATGTATCTTCATCATTATAAGACACTTGAGGAAAACGTAATTCCTCCTTGACGGTTATCACGGCAAGGCCGCCGCCCAGATAAGGGCGAAAGGATTCATCCGGCTCCCAGGTTTTCCGGACGCCAAATTTGAACTCACCTGTGGAGCCGTCCCTATTAAAATCTTCGATTCCGATATAATCTTCTTGTGTATCATACGAACCGGAAAGACCCATTTCGATGCTTATCGGCCAGTCCCGGCTTCTTAAATCCACATGGATGGATAGCTCTCCCTGTTCGTTCACCGGCTCCCAGTCGTTTTCATTCAGCATTTTGACTCCCAACAGCAAATTGACATTCCCGGTCCATTCACTTGCAGTCACGGTTTTGGAAAATAAAGCGAAAATAAAGGATATCATTAATAAAAATAAATACTTTTTCATAATATGTACCATAGGTCCTCCATGGGCGTATTGGCTATCCTGAAAAAAACGAGCATGCTGTCATAGGAAAAATCCAAGTTAAAGGCAGACATTATACGCATTGTTTTACCATGAATCAAACAGAAAACAGAACTATCTTTGAAACGGGTTCAGGAGCATATGAATGGCAGAAATCATTTAAACCGGCACCCGAAATGCTGCATGGGCAAGGTCCGATTTTTCCCTGACCTGCAAATTGAGCGTTGTATCCATTATTTCAACGGATATTGTGAAAAAGCCCATTGAAAAAATATTAAAACAGGTTTATATAACTCTAATCTAACCTGAGCAGGCTGATTTTTTGGCCTGATCAATGCGCATGTTGTGATTTCAATGATGTTTATCATATGAGTCATAACTGAACCGAATGTAATATCTTATAAAAAGCAATTCGCAGATCCCAGAGGCTTATCATTCAAATGAATGGACCTATATTCAAGTTCCTTTAACGAACCAGGCTTTTCATGCAGGGGTCAGGAATATTTCCTGAACCTGTTGTCGTATTGGTGGCGAAATTTTTTTATCATTTAACTTTATTAAGGAGAAAAAAGATGAAAAAACTGATGATTGTTTTGATGATTGTTTTGATTTCCGGATCGGTGGCACTGGCAAGTTCGGCAAAGGACAACTGTGGTTGCGGTCTGGGGTATGTGGCGCTAGAGGACAGCAATACGGACAGCGTGCTCATGCAGCTTGTGGTGACCTTTTTAAACGGGATTTGCGGCAATCAGACATTTGGAATTACCTCAGGCACTCTGGGATGTGACAAGCCATCCGGGATTGTCAAAAATGAAATCATGGATACATACATTGCGGACAATCTGGATAACATTGCCGTAGACATCGCTGCTGGCGAAGGTGAAACACTGGACACCCTTTTTGAAATCACAGGTCTTCCTGTGGAAAAAAAGTCAGCGTTTTCTGTAGCACTCCAGAACAATTTTGACGCAATTTTTGCATCGGATGAAATCAGCCATCAAGCGGTTGCCGAGAAAATAAACGAAATCATTGCAACCATATAGAGATAGCATGATTCATTATAGTATAAGGAGAACTCTTGCCATGATCACAGGCAGGGGTTCTCCTTTTTTATTGACTGTATTTCTGGTGATACTTCTTTTTGATGGCATTTCTTCTGGCAAAGAGAACCACAGTTATGTGGAGGAACTGATTCAGAAAGCATCTGTTGAAAAACTGAGTGAGGACAGGTACTGGTATATTCTCATGCATTATCAAAAAGGGATCCGTGGAGTGAAGAGCCTGATCGATGATCCGTCCTTTTTTTTGTCTGAAAATGGCAAAACCAGTCCAAAGGAAGAACTTGAGGCAGCCATCAGGCTTTTTTTCAGTGATAAAGAAGAGGACCACTCTTTTGATATATGCGAATTTTTCGCCAGATATACCTGGCTGAAACAGATGATAGACGTAGATATGAAAAAAGTTTATCCCTGCTCATGCCAGGCTGTTTTGAATGTTAACCCCCAATCCGCAACGGTGGTGTTTCCCTCCTATTACATGAACAATCCGGCATCCATGTTTGGCCACACGTTTATCAATATAAGGACCGGGTTTAAAAGTGACCATCTGGCCAACACCATAAATTACTCAGCCAGAACCGACGAAACAAACGGAATTGTTTTTTCGGTAAAGGGAATTTTCGGCATGTATAAAGGGTATTATTCGGTGTTGCCCTACTATAAAAAGATCCTTGAGTACAATGATATGGATAAACGGGATATCTGGGAATACGAACTCAATTTGACTCCGGAAGAGCTTGAAAAAATGGTTTTTCATATCAGAGAACTTGAGGGGAAATATACGGATTACTATTTTTTTGATGAAAACTGCTCGTACAACCTGCTTTTTCTTCTCGAAGCCGCAAGGCCATCGGTTCATCTTACTGACCGGTTTTTGCTAAGCGTGATCCCCATAGATACCGTAAAGGCCATGAAAGAAGAAGGACTGATTCAGTCCGTGAATTTCAGGCCATCCAAGGTGACCTCCATTCAGGAAAAAGCGGAAGCATTTACGCCTGAAGCATGGGAACTCGCAAATCAGATCCTCGACAAGAGGATTTCACCGGAAAATTTGTTCCATATGGCGATAAAAACCGATGAAAAGGCAGCCATACTTGATTTCGCATCTGAGTATATTCAATATCAATATCTCAAAAAGGAGATCGAAAGTGAGGACTATCGGAAAAGGCTTTTGTCTGTTTTAAAAGTCCGCAGCAGGCTTGGAAAAAGAGGTATGTCTCCCCCCTCCCTGATACCCCGGCAGCCTGAAAAGGCACATGATTCAACTCTGGTAAGTGTGGGTGGCGGGACCTTGGATGGCGAGGGGTATGCTGAAATTGCCTTCCGACCGGCGCTGAATGAAATATGTGATCCGGATTTTCCGGATGATAATGGGATGCAGATAAAGTTTTTGGATACCAGGATGCGATATTGGCCGGATGATGATTCAGCAACACTGGAAGGCCTTGATGTGGTCAATGTCCGTTCCCTTTCTTCAAGAAGTGATCTTTTCAAGCCGGTTTCATGGATGTTCCGTACAGGATTGAAACGAAACACCCTGGAAGACAAGGACAGAAAAATCGCTTATTACGTAAATAGCGGTGTTGGCGTATCTTATTTCAAGCCGATAACCGGGCTTTTTTATCTGCTTGCTGCAGGTGAGCTTGATCTGGACAATGCTTATCAGGATGGGTATCAGGCAGGTGCCGGTTTTGAATCAGGACTGATCAGGAGAATCTGTGATCCGGTAAAAATTCAGGTTTCAGGTACGGTCATGAAATTTTTTCCAGGCGACCACCCGATAGAGAAAAAAATATCCATAACCGGTCGCATCAGGATTTCAAGAAATCTTCACCTGGCTTTGGAAGCGTCATTGAATGATGTGGAAGATGACAGTTATCAGGAATTTTCAGGAGGCGTGAATTGTTATTTCTGATACGCTTTCCTGTGAATATATAAATAGAGGCGTCATTTCATCGGTTCATATTGATCTGCCATTAAAAGTATCCCTGATCAGAAGTTTTAATTTATTTTTTCCGCTTGTCACGAACATAAATCGCTTTTGAATTGGTGTCCCGCATTTGTCTTTCTTCCAAATCAAAAAGTTTCGTAGCAGATACCAGCTCACCCAGCTTCGCATATCCGTAGTTCCGCGGATCAAAATCAGGTGCTTGTTTGGCAATGTTTCCACCCACAGGTGCAAGGTGTGCCCACCCACTTTCATCGGAAGATGCCTCTACGGCATTTCGCAGCAAACTGACCAATTTTGTATCCTGTTTTAGCTCGCTGCTGGATTTTCTGACGATGGCTTCATTTTCATCGGTCTTGGCGCGAAGAACCTCAGTATAAATAAATTTGTCACAAGCTGAAACAAAAGCAGGCGGTGTCTTTTGTTCACCAAAGCCGTACACAAACAATCCTGATTCCCTGATTCTTGATGCCAGCTTTGTAAAATCGCTATCGCTCGATACAATGCAAAATCCGTTGAAGTTGCCGGTGTATAACAGATCCATTGCGTCAATAATCATGGCGCTGTCAGTTGCATTTTTTCCTTTTGTATATGCAAATTGTTGCATCGGCTGAATGGAATAATGGAGCAGAACCTCTTTCCATCCTTTCAGGCCAGGTGCTGTCCAATCCCCATAGATTCTCTTGACGCTGGCGGTACCGTAATTTGCTATTTCTGACAGCAAACCATCCACAATACTTGGTTGAGCATTGTCCGCATCTATAAGAACAGCTAATTTATCAGTATTTTCCATCGATTTATCATTTCCTGTTACACTCGGAATCTCCAGGCAAAAAAGGCCGCCGGAAGATTTTCAATTTATATAAAAACCACCCCGGCTTTTTGTGTCTGAAGCATTCTATTGATAATAGTTATGGTCTCCCTGGAAAAAACCAGGGGAGCTATCGTTAAACCCGCACAATCGTTTTCTGACCTCCGACGGGCAAATTTAAGGCGCCCATTCCCGGCCAGAAAACAATCCTGAGCGTTGCCCCCGGATACCAGGTTGATTTAGAGTTGTTTTGCGAATTCAACACAATCAACCCAATTAACACGGCGGCAAAAATGAACTTTTACAAACAACAACACAAATACTATTGTGGTATCGATCTTCATGCAAGAAAAATGTACGTTTGCATTATCGATCAACACGGAAGATCCTTACGGCCGTCTGACACGAGCTATTTGTTGGCGTCAAGATTTAGGTTGTTCTTGTAGCTGTGCGTCATGCCAAACTGCGACAATCCAAACAATATTACCTTTTATTTTATAAAAAATTCGGTGTGGTGCTACAATGACTTCTCGATATGGAAGCTCTGGAAATTCAGGTATAATTCTTCCAGACTCTGGAAATTTTTCAAGCCTTCGTAGAATAGTTTCTGCTTTGTTTCGAAAGTTAATTGCTGCTGATGGTTTATCCTTTCTGATATAGGAAAGAGCAGAAAAGAATTGATCTCGAGCGGAAGGAGTGAATTAGACTTTCACTATGACTCCTTGGCCAAAAGATTATCCGTCTCAGCAAGGACAGCATCAAGGTCAAATCCTTTGCCTAACTCAATTTCCTTATCACCTTTGGCTAAAAGACGCAGCAAATCTTTTTCGTACTCGGATTTTTCATAAGCCTCAACCCCAATCAACACAGCCGCTGCTCGCCCTCTTTGGGTAATGATTAAAGTCTCATTAGTTTTGTTTAATTTTTTCAAAATTTTAGCCGCATCTTGTCGCAAATCACTTACGGGTATTATATTAGTTAATTTGTTCATGGCGTACCTCCTAATAATACATTTGGATGTACCATTAAGCGATCTATAAGTCAACCGACCTGATGTTCGTGGTATGCTGACCATCGGCAGGTTTCATCGTCCCTATTGATTTCAAAACATCACCAACAGAAGCCAGAGCGGTTGAGGTTTTGTGTTTTGGAGGAAGGATGGATTTGTCCTTGTCACCAAGGAACCGCTTCAGGAACTGTACACTCTGAACAAAACCTGATCCTGTAATAAGTTCCACCAGGTCGATGGTGTTATAGTTTCTTTTGCAGTCAAAACAACGGGCAAGATTGGTTTCGGGATTTACACCG
>Ga0180007_10000200_pt1 | contig 111901 bp, 85 predicted proteins | sample MM_PC_MetaG_FD_121122 | JGI IMG/M metagenome (GOLD analysis project Ga0180007, IMG submission 121122) | Groundwater microbial communities from the Aspo Hard Rock Laboratory (HRL) deep subsurface site, Sweden - MM_PC_MetaG | ecosystem: Environmental > Aquatic > Deep subsurface > Groundwater... | reverse complement strand
GGTCTTTTTGCGATGGCTTTTGCTGCAAGCCTGGTGCATTGCTTGCTGGCTCTTCTTTTTGCGAGTTCAGTATTTCGGCGAGAAGATGTGCTGGTAAGCGACAGCGGTGACATAGCACAGCTTTTTCATCCGGTTTTACCGGGCCGAACTTCGCCGTCTGCCCGCGCTTCGGTTTACATTTTCGGATTTGTTTTCATGCTGATCTATTATCTGGGCAGTTTTTTCCAGAACAATTCGCGCTGGAGTCTGGTCACAGGTTTGGCGTTGATCCAGGTTTTCATCATTCTTTCACCGCCGTTGCTTTATCTGCTGTTTTACCGCTATCGCCTGGTAGCGACGCTGGATCTGCAATGGCAAAAAATTCGACTTGCCAACCTGGTTATGTTGCCTGTTCTCACTCTTTGTGTGCTTGTGTTCGTTTTAAAATACAGTCTGGTGCAGAATATGCTCTTTCCAATGCCAGTTGAAATGGACAAATTGTTTCTAGGCTTTTTCGATGTTGCGCCTGTCTGGTGGGTTTTCGTCGTGTTAAGTTTGTTTGCCGGATTTTGCGAAGAAATTCTGTTTCGTGGGGTTATTCAGAATGGTCTACGCACCCGCCTTGGTCCCTGGGGCGCACTTATCATCACCGCTCTAATGTTCGGATTCTTTCATCTGACACCGTACAAGATGGTCACGACAGCTCTACTGGGCTTGTGGCTGGGCACGATTTACCAGATTACCGGATCGCTGTGGATGAGTATGTATACTCACGCATTCGTTAACGCGCTGGCCGGAGTCGTTCTTTATACGGGCTATAAAGCGGGTGGGGAAGAGGTCGCGCGCGTCGCTGCTCAACCGGATATTCCGCTGTCGATCGTATTTGGGGCAATGCTGGTGTTTGCTGTTTTGTTTGCAAAGTTTCGAAAGCTTAATGCTGAAGCGAATTGTCCGGCTGTGGATTATACTGTGCCACCTTTGCTTTGATATTTGCATTTGCTGATCGCTGATATGATGGTGTATTCTCGAAAAATAGGATTTAAATGGGAGGCTTCAGATGAAGGTGTTTATTTTTTCAATTTCGGTGCTTTTTCTGGTGCTCAGCGTGTCTACAGTATGGGGTGGCAAAGAGTCCAGAGTAAACCCGAACCTGGTTCCGATGTTTGGTGGTGCTGAAAAAAATGCGATTCAGGTTGCTGCCGACGAGAGCTTTATCCAGGACGTTGTCAAGGCAGTTGGCAGTAGAGATAAAGGTTCAGAAGAATTTGTAAAGAAGGGCTGGGCAGCTTTTTTTGACAAGCATGATCCGGCAACCGCCATGATGAGATTCAACCAGGCATGGCTGCTGAATCCTGAAAATTCTGATGTATTGTGGGGCTTTGGAGTCGTCTCGGGTGCCATGAACAACATTGATAGCTCGGTGAAGTTTTTGCGGCAGGCCGCTGAAAAGCTTACCAATAACGCACGAGTGCAGGCCGATCTGGGTTTTTCGCTGACTCTTTTTGCAAATCAGTCTGATGATGCCAAAGTTGCTGAAGAAATTATTGCTGAAGCATTTGCCTGCTTTGCCAAGGCCGAGAAGCTGGAGTCTGACTATGAGCCGCTGTTTTCAAACTGGGCTATCGCGCTTTTTTTGAACAAAGACTATGCCGGCGCCTGGGACAAGATTATCAAGGCTGAAAAGCTTGGTGGTAAAACACTTAACCCGAGATTTATCAAAGACCTTGAGACAAAGATGCCGCGACCTGCCAATTAGGTTTGCTTTAGGCCCGAAATGCTGAATGCTTCGCTAATTTAACTAGTGGATTAGTGAAGCAGCAATGAGAGCTGCAGTGAATAGTTAAAACAGCAGGGTAGGTTGTAAATTGTGAAGCCAGACTACGAATGGCAATATCATGCCCAGAAAGACTGCAGCCCATAGATAAGAATTTTTTGCCCAGCGCCCTGAATTTTCGGACTCTTTGTATCTGAGAAATGTTGCAATGAGCGATAGTCCGAAGAAAGACAGCAGTGCTGGATCAAATACCAATTCCTGTGGGCCGTATCCACCCTTTTCGGCTACGCCAAACAGCCACCAGGCAAATCCAGTTAAGCCTACTATCACAGCGTTCCAGCCTGCTACTGGCTTTTCGTTCGCGAGACGACTGATTGCAAATAAAGCACAAATAGCAAAAAACCAGCCAGCCATACCCGGAAAGGTTGAGCTCGTCAGCCAGATTGCAAGCATCAGAAAGGGAAGCGCGGCGAATGCACAGCCTGCCCAGCGCAATCTATTGTTCTGTTTTTCCCAGCCCAGAAATGATGTAATGACACTTAACACAAGCAGAGAAACTGTGGCAGGATCTAGAGCGGCACTGGCAGGCGTTGCAGGAAGCATAGCCCTCAAACTATTGTCAGGTCGACTCCAGGTGAATCCCCCAGGTCTGAGCTCAAAACTGCTCCAACAGTTGTTCGAAGAACCTTTGAATAATTCCATGGCATCCATGGCATAATACCAGCAAAAACCGGTAAGGCTTATCGCGAGCATGCTCCAGGCAGTTCCAGGGTTGCCTTTTACCATGAGAATGATTGTCAGCAAAGCACATAGGGCAGAAAAAATAAGAACAACGTGCGAATAGTTTAAATAGAGTTTACTGAAACCAACAGGATAGCTGGCGTTGCTTTTTCTAAGAAGGGTTTCAATTTCTGTATCAGGAATAGAAGGATCTTTTTTTGAATATGTTAATCCAAGGGGAGTTAAGCCTTTCAGATTTTTTGTATCAGCGAAAGCACCTGCGTCAAGGAGAAGCTTAACCGCCCCTGCATTTCTTTTTAAGACGGCAAAATGGAGAGCTGTATTGCCATCGGCATCGGTTCGAAAAAGGTTTGCTCCTCGCTTGATCAGTATCTCTGCGAGTTTTGGGCTCAGGCTCTCGTTAATAACGATAACTTGCAAAAGAAGAGAGATATGCTTTACATGATTTACTTCACCGCTGACATTAATTGATATTCCATGGGACTTAAGGAAATCCAGAAATGTTTCAAAAGCTGATAAAATGCGCGGTTTTGCTGCCTGGGTAGAAGAATAGAAAAAATCTGGATCAAGCGAAACAGTCTGTGACTCTTCTATTTTGGCGCCATTGGCTAGAAGCAGTTCTGCCATTTCTGTATCAATTGAATTCAGAGCCAGTGTCAAAGATTGCTGGATAAGATCGATTACTTCAGTGGAACCATTAAATGAATTGAGATTGCTGGCGAGCAGAAATTTAGTTAGATTGACAGTTCCTTCAAGCCTTTTGGATATTGTAGCGCTTTCTTTTTCGGGATCTATTGGCTCGTTACCGGTGTGTTCGCCTTTTCTCAGGGCTCGGCGGATTTTTAGAATTACATAGATTTGTTCTGCCAGACCGAATGAGCCTCTTGAATTTCTCAATTCAGGCTCAAAAGTTGAACAGGAGTCATTGATTATTTTGATGATCTTTGGATCATTTAAGATGATTGCATGATGGTAAGCCGTGAGATAATCGTTTTTGCAGAAACAATTGGGATTGGCGCCTTTTTTCAGAAGCTGTTCGGCTATTTCGCGCTGATTTTTTTGGATTGCTGCGGACAGTTCTTCGTTCAGCTGACGCTGTTCAAATCCAGGTCCGGTTTCTGCACGAAGAGGTGTGATTGTAAAAAGCAAAATAAATAGAAGGCAGATTCCAGACAACAACAAACATTGTTTTTTTGCCATGATAATTCCTGTTGTGTGACTTATTGATTTTTTCCAGGTTCACGCTAGCAAATCTTTAGTGGAATTACAACGTTATGTTTCGCTATTAGCCACTTTAAGTCATATGTCAGAATAAATAAATATGCTTTTGCCCCTGATTTGTGGAAGAAGATAAGATTTTCAAATACCTCCTGCTTATAAGCTTCAGCGCTCAAGTCTTGTGAAGTCGCAAGTTTGTCTGGCAGCACAAAATTTCCTGCAAAGGTTTCTGCAATTTTAATTCGTTATAGCAATTGAACATGACATGGGGTAACATGTGGCAAATATTTTAGACCTTACGCAGGAGATTGTAATGGAAAATAACAGAGTAGTTCTCGCTTATTCAGGTGGTCTGGATACTTCTATAATCCTTCAGTGGTTTATCGAGAAGGGCTACGAAGTTATCGCATACATTGCTGATGTCGGACAAAAGGAAGACTTCGAGAAAGCCAAGGCCAAGGCTCTCAAAATTGGCGCTTCGAAAGTATATGTCGAAGATCTGAAACGTGAATTTGTTACTGATTATATTTTTCCAGCTTTTAAAGCCAACGCCATATACGAAAACCGCTATCTTCTCGGAACTGCCATTGCACGTCCGATTATTGCCAAGCGCCAGATCGAAATTGCAATAAAAGAGAATGCCGCTTATGTTTCGCATGGTGCGACTGGCAAAGGAAACGACCAGGTTCGCTTTGAGCTGGCATATTATGCATTGAAACCAGATGTGAAAGTGCTTGCTCCCTGGAAAATGCAGGAATTTCTCGATGATTTCAAAGGCCGACCCGACATGTTTGACTACGCCGAGAAGCACGGCATTCCTGTTGGCGCATCGAAGTCTAAACCTTACAGCGAAGATGACAATCTTCTTCACATCAGCCACGAAGCCGGAATTCTCGAAGATCCTTCGGTGGAATGCACAGAAGATATTTACTCAAAAACAGTTTCTCCGGAAAATGCTCCTGATGAAGCAACCAGAGTCAACATCACGTTTAAGGATGGAATTCCTGTCAGAGTTGAAAATCTCAATGACGGCGAAGTTAGAACTGACGCTCTTGAACTGTTTCAATATTTAAATGAACTTGGCAGTAATAACGGAATCGGACGGCTAGATATGGTCGAAAACCGCTTCGTTGGCATTAAATCAAGAGGTGTTTACGAAACACCAGGCGGCACAATTCTTCATGCTGCACATCTTGATATTGAGGGAATAGCCATGGATCGCGAAGTCATGCGCTTACGTGACATGCTTACTGCTAAAATTTCAGAGCTTATTTACAATGGTTTCTGGTTCAGCCCCGAAATGGAATTTCTCATGTCGGCAATAAACAAGAGTCAGGAAGCGATTGACGGAAACGTTATCGTTAAGCTGTATAAGGGCAGTGTTTACCCGGTTTCACGCATGAGTGAAAGCTCTCTGTATGACTCTGAAATTTCATCTATGGACAAAGAGGGTGGCTACGACCAGATGGACGCCAAGGGATTTATCAGGATTAATTCAATCAGAATGATGGCGCATCACAAAATCATGCAGAAAAGGAACAGATGACAATCGGAAACAAGGCGAATCCAATGTGGGGTGGGCGCTTTACTGCCAGCCCGTCAGAGATAATGCAGAAGCTGAACGCTTCCATCGCGTTTGATCAGCGCATGGCCGAACAAGATATCAGGGGCTCGCGGGCACATTGCCAGATGCTTGTTTCTTGCGGAATCATAAGTTCCGAAGATGGCGCAATGATCTTAAAAGGCCTTGATCAGATCGAAATAGAAATAGCATCTGGCGCCTTTCAGTTCACTATCGAGCTTGAAGATATTCACATGAATATCGAAAATCGCCTGGCCCAGATAATCGGAGATGCAGCCGGAAAACTGCACACTGCGAGGTCTCGCAACGACCAGGTTGCTGTCGATTTTAAGCTGTGGATACGCGATGCGCTCGATCGCACCGGAGAATGTCTTCATGCCCTGCAAAAGGTTCTGATTGAGCAGGCAACCATTCACGCTGCAACCATCATGCCGGGTTATACCCATCTGCAGGCCGCCCAGCCAGTTACTCTCGGGCATCACTTAATGGCTTACTGCGAAATGTTCAAGCGTGACCGGTCCAGGTTTGCAGATGCCCGCAAAAGAATGAACGAATGCCCGCTCGGCGCTGCTGCCCTGGCTGGAACAACCTTCGAGATCGATCGCGAGCAGACGGCGAAGGCTCTCGGATTTGATTGCCCGACAAAAAACTCTCTCGACTCCGTTTCTGATCGTGACTTTGCTCTTGATTATCTTTCAGCAGCCTCAATCGCCGCTGTTCACCTGTCGCGTCTTGCCGAAGAAATGGTAATCTGGAGTTCGACCCATTGCCATTTCATCACTCTGTCAGATGCTTTCACAACGGGCAGTTCGATTATGCCCCAGAAGAAAAACCCTGATGCCGCCGAATTGATTCGCGCCAAATCAGGGCGGATTGTCGGCGACCTGACGTCACTGCTGATAACCATGAAAGGGCTTCCGCTTTCATATGCAAAAGATCTGCAGGAAGATAAGGAGCCGGTTTTTGATGCACATGATTCGCTGAACCTCTGCATTTGCGCAATGCAGGGAATGATCAGCGATATGCGTGTTCATGCTGACAGAATGTTGAAGTCAGCTGGCGAAGGGTTCCCAGAGGCTACCGATCTGGCCGACTGGCTGGTTCAATACTTGAATATTCCTTTTAGAAAAGCACACGCAATCAGCGCCGAAATAGTTCAAAAAGCCGAAGACCACGGTTGCACTCTTAAAGAACTTGATCTGTCAGTCATGCAGTCCGTCGAACCTCTTATCAATGACGGGATTTTTGAGGTTTTGTCGGTTGAATCCTGCGTCAACCGCCGAAAAAGTCTGGGCGGAACCGCACCCGAACAGGTCAGAAAACAAATAAGTCTGTTTCCAAAATAGTGGAAGCTGCCGGGGGTGGAATATGGATGCTGCTGAAAATATGCCGCGAAGGATCAAGCTTGAACTGAGAACGTTGTTAGAGCAGTTTTTTCTCGGTGGCACGCTGATAAGCCCGATTTTTATTTTTATCGGTCACCAGCAGATGAATATTGGTGATTCGCCGGCTTTGATGCTGGGGGCAATTGTGGCATTTATGCTTTCGCTCTTGCTGCTTTTTGTCACCGATAATTATTACCTGCTCGACCTTGATAAACGCGCGCTACTTTACAGATTCAAGTTTATGTTTTTTGAACGGCTGAGCAAAGTTAGCGACTTTTCAGGCGTTCATGCGGTTACGGTAGATATTGTTACGATTCATGGAAAATATGGCGCGAAAAGTTACTTTTATATCGCAACTCTGGTGCTCTTTAATGGCCGAGTGCTGCCGGTTTCAGACCGGAAGGTCAAAAAAGTAGATGCGCAGAAACTGGCCGAGTTTATTGCAAAGGCTACCGGGGCTACTTATGTGCAGAGCTTTGGTACATCAGAAATGGTTGCCGTAAAGGCTCCCGCTGGCAGATATACATTTAAGGCAAAATCCAAAGAGCCCTCAGCAGCAAAGCAGCTGATTATCAAGATTTTAGCTCTGTTGATGATTCTGGTATGCGTTGCGTTTCTTGGCATGCTGCTTTACCTCTTTGTTGCTTCCCGTCGATAGACATTCAGCCAGTTTTTTTGCGTGTTCTGAAAAGTTATCCCGGTCGCTAAAATCTGGTGTAAAATATCCTGAGAGATTTTATTGACGGGAGACACACAACGTGCCAATTTTGCGTAAAATCCGGTCTGGTTTTGTGTTTTGCATGCTGCTGATTTGTGGGCCTTTGCTGGCAGTCGATGTCCAGTCGGTAATGTTGCACTATAGCCTCGAACAGCTTGAGGCTACAGTTGCAAGTGCCGGCGCACCGGTCGATCAGCCCAATCAACCTCAACTGCCTGAGCAAAGCCATCGTCAGCAGGATGGCGATCTTGCTCTCAAGCAGCTGCTGCAGCTGGCTGGCAAGAAAGAGCGCAAAATTCTTGAGCGAATTCTCGATGTTGGCACTCAAGCCGGCGTTATCAAGGTTGAGAAGCTTAAGCAGAAGCTTGGCAGAATCAATGTTCCGGCTCTCGTCGAACTTTACCGAGATGTGCGCACCCTCAAGTTGGCAAAGCTAAATACTGCCAGAATCGAAAAAATTCAGGCCACACTCGCCGAAATCGACGCTTCATTAGCGGGAAAAGGTTTGAGCAGCCGGCAGGTCGGCGATCTTTCATTCTTCGCCGCGTTGGCGCGTGATCGCCTTGCTACCCAGGCGCAGAATCGCAGCGAAAAAGAGCGCCTGCGCAGTGCGGCTGTTGTCAACTACCAACAGACCGTTGAGCAGCTTTCCGACGAAAAGGATAATGCCAGTCGCGAAAAGGTGGCTGACGCCAGTGAGCGTATTGTCGAACTGCAATATGAATTTGCTGACATGCTGCCGCTCGCGGCTGCGTCTGGCAATGGCAAGGTTTATCTGACGTCGGATTTTGGCGTGCGCGTACACCCTGTGTCGAAGGTGAAGCGCTTTCATAGCGGGGTTGACCTGGCTGGCTGGAAATGCGATGGTTGGAAAGTTATGACCATTGGTTCGGGCCGCATCATAAAAAGTGGCTGGGAAGGCGGCTACGGCTATGCTGTCGTGGTGTCGCATAATCTCGATGGACGTGCGCTTTTTACGCGCTATGCGCACCTGCGCAAAGCTGACAGACTGCCGGTCGGAGTTGTTGTAAGGACCGGCGAGAGAGTGGGGTATTGCAATAACAGCGGAGTTTCAACCGGCTCACATCTGCATTTCGAGGTGCGCGCGAACTCTGAAAGCGGCCCTGCCAATGACCCAAAAGCATATCTGCCTGAAATCGAGCTGCTGAAATGAAAAAACTTATTGTTGTTCTGAGCTTTTACCTCTGTTTTATTGGTGCTGCGTGCTTTGCCCAATCTCTTGATCCGTCTGCTCCGCCGACCGGTGACCTTGATTACGCCGAAATGAATCGTCGTATCGCTGAGACGCTGCCCGACCGGCCTGATCTCTTGAAGTTCTCGCGGGTTTGTCTGTTTAAATTCGCCGAATGGCCCGACGGAATCAGTTCTTCTGCACGCTATGGTCAGGAAGCCTTCGAAGGTTATTCACTCAAGACTGACAGTAACCAGGTCTATCTGCTCGACAAGGCAGGCCACAGCCTGTTTTCTTACGATCTGCGCCAGGGTAGTCAGCATTTGTTGGCGGCCGATCGTGAACAGGGCCATCTACAGCTCGATGATTTTGCGTTGCTTCGCGATAATGTTCTGGCAGTGGCTGATAATTCACGCACTGCACTGGTTTTCTTTGCCCGGAACCATTTTCGTAACAAGGTCGATTTTGACGGTGAGCGCATGTTTTTTCGCCATATTGCCTTTATTGAACCAGATCGTCTCGGCCTGAATCTGGCAGTTTGCGATACCGGCCGCAATCGCAGCTATGTTTTCGATCGCGCCGCCAACCTGCAATGGGAGGCTGAAGGCCTTTGCGAGCCAGTGTTTATGGGCAATGCGCTGGTGCGTCTCGAAAATCGTGCGAGCTCTTTGCGGGTGTTCAGATTTAGCTCGATTGACACAGAGCCGCAGCTGCTCTGTGAATACAATTGTGAGCCCGGCAATATCATACTCGGCGCCTGGGCTGCTGGCACTGTCGGCGGGCAACTGGCGATAGTAGCCTATGAAGGCCGCGGCGACGAAGATCACCCTGATTACGCGCGACTTTTGCTGATTAAAGATGCCAAAGTTGTTGTACACCGTTTTCGGCCAGATTTCGATATCAGGCTGAATCTGCAGACCCCTTATCGCCTTCTGCTCAGCCGTGACGGTATCCAGTTACTCACCGCCCGCCTTGTCAGCGATGGGCTCGAAATCATCGGTGCCACTGTTCCACGCTGATACCGGACTGATTTGCTCCGTAAGGCGTGTTGGTAATTTGTTAGTCTTGGTGGTATTATTTTCGGATGGAATATGGCTCTTTCTTCGAGGTCAAAAGATAGCTCGACAGGAGAAAGACGCAATGCTGCACTTCAGGTGCTGATTGTTGTTTTAAAAGGGAGGCTTTGCATGAACCGGTTTTTCATTTTTGTTCTCATCCTGTGCTCCGGCATTTTGGCTTTTTCTGCTTCTCCGACCGCGGCTCAAGAGCCGACTCCGGGCAACCGGTTGCTGTTCTATCCCATCGGCAACGCTGCACATTTTCTTGTTCGCTTCGTGCAGAAGCGCGAGGATAAGGATTTCTGGGGTTATTACCGGGCTCGCCCGATCAAAATCCGCAATCAGCAAAAAGGTGAGTGGGTCTCATCATATGTGAAGTCGAACTGGTACAGTAATGACCTCACTTTTGAAGCCTTTGCCTGGGGGAAGCTTTCCGGCAAGCCCTCTGATTTTGCCGGCAGATTCCAGGCAGTATTCGGCAAACACACCTATGACATTGTTTTTGACAAGGTTCTCGAAAGTCCTCTGGCTCGCCTGATCTGCGCCAGCGCAGAAAGTGGAAAGTCGCTGGTTGGAATTCCGGCTTATAAAAAATGGGCGCAAGCTTCAAAGACTGAAATGAATCTATGGCAACCTCTTGCAGAACATCTCGGCGTCCGTGATTCCCGCCGCGAAATGGGACGTGGTCAGAGTCTCGACCTGTACAGCGTTTTTACTGGGGTGAGCGCTATTCGCGAAACTCTACAGACTGATGTGAACCTGACAAACGGCGCGCCAATAATTGATAGATTTTGTGCGGCCAATCAGCGCACCATCATGGGTGCGGTCGAAATGTACAACATGGATCACTCAACCATGATGGATACTCTGGATCTGGATGCTCTGGTTAAGGGAAAATACCTGAGAGAAAAGTCTGTTTGTCGATCTGGTCATGAATATTATGGGAAAAATCTCTCAAGCTCAGGCGTTGTGCGCTGTCCGATTCACGGTGATCCTGATAACCCTGTTCCTGACAGTGTTAAAGAGGGTGCGGCAGGTAATCTTGTAAAGATCTCAACTCTGGAAGGCCCGAAAGCACCTTCGCACCCGTGGCGAACAATGGTCAAGAACCCGAAGCTGGTGCTTCCTGAAATATACAGCCTGGTTCCCGCTGACTGTGCTTTTATACATTTTCCAACCTACACAGCTTTTCGCAAAGCATTTGACTTCTTTGATGACTGGGCTGCCGCTTTTGGCAGTATGGCTGGAAGTGACTCTGGGAGCTCTAATTTCAGCATTGAAAAGAGAATAAAGGATCAGCTTCTTCTCAAAACCGATATGCTGACCCGTCTATTTGCCGATATGGCACTGAGTGACATACTTTTTGTCAGCGAAGACCCCTTTATTTTCGAAGGAAGCGCTATCGCGGTATTTCTTAAGATCACTAATGAAACGCTTTTGCGCGAAAAGCTCGCAATGACTGCTGCTGAGTTTTGCCGGGAGAACCCGACGATTACCGAAAGTACGCTGACGCTTGGCGGCAAACAGGTTCAGGCTTTTACTTCTTCTGATTTTCGCTTTAGATCATATCGCATAACAGCAAAGGGTCACCAGATCATCTGTAATTCGCCTGTTCTCATGGAAAAAATCATCACAGTCATTGATAAAAAAGCTCCAGCTCTGACTGAATTTCTTGATCTGCACTATTTCTACGAGCACATAGAAAAGAATTTTGCTGCACCAGATCGCATATTCAGTTTTCTTTCTGATGCCTTTATCAGAAAGCTCATCGGGCCTGCTTACAAAATTGCGACTAAACATCGGCTCGACTGTATTCGAAATACTCTGCTGCAGACACATGAAATCATGGTCAATGATGGCAAGCTTAGTTCTTCGCCGCAGTGTCCAGAAGGCGGAACCTATGAGCTTGTCGACAGTGAGATCCGCTGCTCGCTGCATCGAACTTTTGGCCGGATGACGCCAGTAAGTGAGTGCCTGCCAGTTGAGGTTACTACCGAAGAAGCCGGCGGCTATGCGCAGTTTGTTGCCCAGTATAATCAGTATTTTACGCAGTTTTTCGATCCGATCGGGTTTGTCTTTACGACTGAACCGGATTTCAGAGGTCGCCTGCTGATCATGCCTCTTGTCGAAAATGGTGTCTACAGTGAATTGCAGAAAAATGTGCGGCACGAGGCGATGAATCCCGGACCGAAACTGAAGACTGGTATTTTGAAGATCGGCGCAAACCTGAAGGCTGATACGCTTCCTCTGCCGGGTTTATGGCGTGGCAGTCCACAGCAGGAGCAACGGATCGAGTTGATCAGGCGTTGGTTTACCGGTTGTATATGGGCTCATCTCGCCGATTATCCTCTTTTGTTCCATTGGGATTCAAACCTTCTTGCCCGTGGCGTTCTCGGCGCTTTCGGCGGCGGCCGGGCAGGCGACTTCATGGTTCTCACGCCCGGCGTTCTCAGCTTGTTCTCGCCGGTTCTTTTTGCTCTCGAACTGACCGACCCTGCTCACTATGAGTCGATCATTGGCTGGATCCAGATGGAAATCGAAGCAACCCGAAACCAGGGGGGAATGTTTTTAAATCCTGCTTTGCAGCTTGATCGCCTCGAAGAGAATGGAGTTGAGATGTACGTTCTTTCGATTAACCTGTTCGCTATCAGAAAGACATATTATCTCACCAGTCGTGATGGTTTTCTGCTTATGGCAAGCAAGAAAGAGCTTTTCTTTGAACTGGAACAGCCTGAAAAAAACGAAAAAGGCGCACTGATCGGCAATTTCAACCTGGTTTTTTACCCGAAAAACATCAGGCTGATGCGTCCGGATCTGCTCGAAATCAGAGCCAGATCGCAGCGCGATTCATGCCAGGAAAATCTCAAAAACATTCACTTCGTCTCAACCTTTCAGCCTGACCAGGTGGCGAAATATTACAAGATACTTTACTCAGCAGCGCCCACATGCCCCGGCGGCGGCAAATACTCGACCGATCTGCCGGTCTCGTGTAGTGTGCACGGCACCGTCTCCGGCGGCGCTCTCAAACCGGTTCCTGACTTCTTTAAGGGCATCGGAGCCATTTCCGTTCAGACCTTCATCGACCCCGAAGGCCTCCAGAGCGAAGTCCGCTTTCTGCCTGAATAGCTGACCGCTCCCGTTCTTTTGCTGAATAAAGCGAGGCTGTCTCATAGAAATATGAAACAGCCTCGTTTTTATGAGCAGCGCGCCTTAAAAAAAATGTCCTTCAAAGAACGCATAGAACTGCTTAAAGATAAAAAATCGTATCCACCGGGATGGTAATAGCATTTCTGGCCAACGTCCGATCGAAAGAGTTGCTTACATCTGCGATCTGCTTGAAGTCCTCTCCATTTTCCTGAAATGCATTTAGCCCGGCAATGTAATAATCCCAGAAAGGCAAAGCACTCGAATCTTCACCGGCAAGTTTCCCAAGCATGTTAGAACCCAGGGTAACGATTGCTGATGGCTGGGTCGGGAGTATCTTCAGGGACTTCAACAGCAACTCTTCACATGATTCCATACGAGTTTCATTTTTATCAAGCACACCAAGTCTGGTAAGCGCATGCGGGTCGTGTGGTTGCACTTCCACGGCCTTTTCAAAAGCCTTTCTTGCCGCTTCCATGTCACCAGACCGCTTCGCAATAAGACCTTTCCGAATCATTGCCCGCGAAAGCCATGGCTGGCCCGCAAAAGCGTTATCAAGAGATTGAAGCGCTTCAGCATCGTTTTTCGCCGGCAACAGTTCGCGATCAACCCGATAAAGAGTGCCGGTCGGATCAAGATCTCCAACCTGCTGCCAGATGCGGGCACTTTTTCGTCCGGGATCAACAAGAGCTATATCATAGGCTCCGCCGGAGCGGTGAAGTGACTCTTTTAACTTTTTAATCTCAGCTTCATGCGATGAAATAGAGAGAAACTCAGTTGATGAGAACATCGGAAAATCCGGTATTACCTGAAGCCTGTTTTGTTCAAGTGGCTTTAACAAGACATCGATCCAGCCACCTTTCAGCTCTTCGTGATGCCCCTCTGAATTGCCCAATGCGAAAAATGCTATCACCGGCCTTTGATAACCAGAAAGCTCTGGCAGGATCATAGCAACAAGATATTGATCTAATAGCATCTGCGGATCAAGACCTTTATTGTTACAAACTTGGCAAACTTCCTGAGTTATTGTATCAATAGCAGAAAGATCGGCATTTGCAAGGGCTGCGACAAGACTTCGCTCATTTTCCTGCTTCTGATTAACTTCGTCAATGAGTCGCTCAAGCCTGTGCACAGCAGTCTCATAACCTGGCTTGCAAGACGGTCGATTGGTTGGCTGGTAATCTTTTGGAAACCGACTTTTTTCGGGTGCTATTTTTAGAATAGCTTGATTCGCTTCAATTACCAACGGATGGTTCTGTGGCTGGATGTCGCAGATTGCCAGGCAGACTTCAATAAAATTGTCAAGAACTGCCCCTCCCTGATTGTGTGCTTGTGCAGCGAGAGGTTTAATGAGTTCCGCCGCCAGATGTGTAACGCTTGATTTCGTCACAACCCGGAAAAGCATTCTAAGAAGCTCCTGCAGGCCCATCATCGGTTCAGCATGCCGCCGCTCAATAAGCATGCACAGGTCTTCCAGAAGATGAACAAAAGCCATGCTGCCGTATTCTTCGAGACCTTCGCGAATGCGAAGATGATCAATCGAAATGAGAATCGGGCCCATTTTTATGCAAAGACGGTTATATATGTCTGCACCAGGCCAGGTGCGTGCAGACATGGAATCATCATCAGCAAACCGGGTCTTAAGCAATACTCTTGACCAGCGCAGTGCACCCAGAGCCAATAGAACATCTGGCATAGATATTGAGTTTAATTGATTGAGAATGTCATCTATAGCATCAAGAGCATTGTATACCTCATTCTCGTCGCTCTGAAGAAGTCCGTCTAAAAAACGCCGCCAGGCCTGCTTTGCTTCATCAGAAGCGCGTTGCAGAGGAGCATGCCAGTTGCATTGATCTTTGAACCAGGCTTTTTGCTGGTTAAATTCCAGTCGTCTGGCCAGGTGTTCGGTAGTGCTGCCTGGCTGGTGTTGCGGAACTGGAGGTTCTGGTGCAGCGCTAATCGAACCAATGCTTTTCAGAAAACCTTCGTGCTCTTCAAGGGTAATATTGAACATCTTGCGCAACCCGGCCAACATTTGCTCTTCAAGGTGGTCAACCTTGCCATCGGCATAAACAGCCGCAAGTGCCCTTTGATACAGACATCGTGGTTCAAGTGGGCGCTGTTCACCAAGCAAACCCTTTTCGTAGCGGTCTTTTGATTCGCTGAGAATCCTTTGTGCCTCATCTTTTTCAAGGCGCAAAAAGCGAGCTACATTCAAAAGAATGTTTGCTTCGAATTCTTCAAGAACCCCATCGCGACAGGCTTCTTCTGCGAACATTCGAAAAAGGCCTTCTTTAGTCAGGGCCGCACCCTCGGTCTGGCTACCACTCATTTCTCTGTCTCCTGCTAAGAATTTATGGTTAATTAATCTCCAACAACCAGCTTATCTTATTTTGTTACAAGCATAAAACAATTCCGTTGCCTTGCCCCAAACTTAAGAAAATGCCTATTTGGGAAGCATGAGCCAGAGGCGCCCGTAGTGATGCAGGTCGCCAGCCTTGTCGCCGGCGGCTCTGCCCTGGCCATGATACAGGTCGATGTGCCCTGGCCCGCGGATCGCCCCGCCGGTGTCGTGAGCGAAAAGAATATGCCACTGGTGTCCGGTCAGCACGCCGTTCGCGTTAAGAACAGGAATCTCGGCCAGCAGGCAGGCGCCGTAAGGAATACAGGATTTGTCGACCGCTATCGAGTGCATTGCCACCAGAGGTACCCCGGCCGCACCGGTTATTGCGTTTGGTCGCCACTTAAAAAAGGTGTAAGACGGGTTATTGCTGAGCGTTGGTATCAGTTGCTCAGGATTTGCGGCAAACCATTCACGGATCGTCCGCAATGAAATTTTGTCAGCCGGTATGGAACCATTGCTAACCAGCATTTTTCCAACGCTTCGATAGGGATGGCCATTGGCGCCGGCATAACCGATCTGTTTTGTTTTGCCGTTGCCGAAATCAAGTATTCCCGAACCCTGCACCGACAGAAAAAAGTTGTCGAGAAGACTGCTGGTATATGCGAGTTCCAGCCCCTGGCCCGCCAGTGCATTCTGATGGTCGATGCCCTTTCGCGCAGGCGTCTGGCGACCTTTGGGCATGCCGTATATCGGATATCTAAATGTATTGTCAGGTTTTTCGCGTGCTTCGAGCCTGGGGGTAAAATAGCCGGTGAAGTGCACGTTGCCTCTGCCATCTTCACCATTTATCTGGAAGCAGGCGAGTGGCTTGAGCACTTCTGTCCGGCCGCTGCCGGCAAATTTGCCAACAATTTCAGCGGCTTTTTTGAGCTGTTCCCCAGAGATTTCCAGGTTGCCGACAGCAAAAATGTTTTCGGCAGCAATTCGCGAAAGATATCGCGAATTGCTATGCGCAGCTTCCTGCAAGCTTTTTGTACCTTCGAGGTGACCAGTTTCAGGGGAACTCTTCACATACATCTGCGGAAATTCGGCCCCAGGAACTTTTCCATTATTTGTAAATTCGTAACCGTGCCCGAGTGGAGTCGGCGCGGTCTGCCCCCAGGCCAAATGAGCCAGCAGCAGAATCTGAACGGCAACCAGCAGAATTTTTGTCAAAGCTTCCTCCCGATCTGGCGATTAAGACAGCTCATTCTACCACTGAGCTTTTCAAGATGGTTAAGACGAGCGAGAAAACTCTTGTCAGCGCTAAGTTTGCCGGTCTTGTCTCAGGGCTTTGCAAACTCCTCTATGAGCTGCAAAACATCAGGGTCGGCTGAACCGTAGCTGACTATGTACACTTCGAGATTGTGGTTCTGGTAAAGGTTGACTGAACGCTTTATTGCGTCGAGAATCCAGCTTTTGTCGTTGCCGAAGGCGCCGCCGCCGAGCATGGTCAGAAAAAGGCGGTTGCTGCCGGTTTGCTGTGCGTTGAGAATAGCGGCGCAGATAGTCGCTTCGTATGAAGCTTCCAGGACCAGGCGGGCGAAGCTTTCCCAGTGGCGGGCGGCAATGTTTGAGTAGGTAACCGGCAGCGCTGAGCAGTATGCCTGCGAGACAGTGTGTCCGGCGTCTTTGAGAGTTACCTCGACCTGCCACTGTACACCGATGCGCAGCAATCCGCGCAGCTTGTCGCGCCCGGCTTCGTCAGCAGACTGCAGGCGTGCGTTGATTTCTTCGAGTGCCGCCAGGGTGGGGAGGGCGTAGCCGTTCTGCATTTTCCAGAGGTGGTTGTCGGCGTTGCCCAGCGCAGTTCCAAGGTCGGCGAGGCAGTCGATCTGGTTGTCGGCTGACTGGCCAATCTGGCCGTTAACCGGCGCGAAATAGTTGCGGTAAATTGTGCCGGCACCGGCTGAAATTGCGCAGGCCGGGCCCTGGGTGTGGTCGTGCTCATAAATAGCTACGCCGCGCTCAGGAACTACCTGTGGCCCCACCATTTCGAGCAGGTTGAACTGAGAGGCAACCTGAAACATGGCGCCGGCATTCAAGCTGTCGACATGCATGTTCTGTACATTACCAACCACTGAGAGCAGCTTTAATTTGCCGCTAGAGCTGGCGATGGCATTGACGCGCTGTCTGAGTTCGTCAAGTGTCGGGGTTTCCAGTTGGCCGCAGATATAGGCTTTTTTGTTCACCAGTGATTTGAGGATGTTGCCCTCAACGACCAGGTTCTTGCGCACCTGATCAGGCGATTCTTCGCGAAATCCGGTTAAAGTCTCAAACCACGACATATTTCTTTCCTCTCCGGCATTCGTATTTTTATTGGTCTGTGCGCCATGCGAGCTTGATTTAACAATGGTTTCAGCTTGTAATGGCAAAGGGGCCGAGACAATCAGCACTGCCAAAAGCAGGTAGTTGAGAAATTTGCTCACTCTTTGAGCCTGCCAGATGGCGGTCGCGGGCTATCTGACTGCTCGCCATCCGGGTCATCCTGGAGTTCCGGCATGGGCTCACGCAGGACGCTGTCGTCCATGCTTGTCTGGCTGGTTTCGACCTGCTTTCTGAGCTGTTTGAGTTCGTTTTTAAGTTGTTTCTGGTTTTCGATTTCGTCGAGGGTCTGGCAGTTCTGAAAATAGCTGTTGAGAGAGACTTCAAGCCTTCTACCATTGTGCTTTATTCCCCAGAGCATGACCATTGAGGTTAAAAAGAAAACCAGTGCTAATGGCAGCAGGGGTAGCAGAGTCGTTCCTTGCGCCAATACTGAAAATATCAGCGGTATCAGAACCAGAAATGGCCAGCCGCTAACCAGAACTTTGGTGCGTGTGCGTATCTCGCTGTTACCTGACCAGCTTACATTGGTGCCGCCTTCTGCTGCGGCTGCAAACTCGATATGCGCATCTATTTCGGGGGCACCTGGATGATATGCTCTGATTGGATTGTTAGTGCCGGTTTTGATCGAGGCGTGATCTATTCTTACCATCGACATGCCCGGGCCGACAACCGTTTCGTTCATCAAAAAATGCTTCAAAAAGTCTTCTCTTACCTGTTCCGGGCTCTCAGAAAAATGAAACTTCTTGAACTTCTTGTTAGTCTCACGCATTGCCTCGTCTAGTATTGCCGGGTCGATGCCAAGACGATTGGCAGCAGATTGCAGGTCTTCGAGTGCGAAGCTTTCTTCTTGCTGTGCTTTCTGCTGTGTTTTCTGCAGGCTCTGCAATTCAAGCGCTCTTTTGAGTACCAGTTCGAATTCTTTTCTTTCCATGTCATCACTTTCGCAGACAAAGATATAGTTGCAGCCGGTTAAGGCTCCTTTAAAAGATACCACAGAAACCTGAAATTGATAAATTATGCAGAAAATGTTCTGCACTTGTCTTAATCGGCCTCGTCGGCTTTATCAGGATCGTCGCCACTAGATAGCCAGCGGCAAAAATTGCTGCATTTTTTTTCGGGCAGGAGTAATATTATCGAAAACATTGCAGGGGTGTGGAAATGAGTGGTTCGCTTGTTTTGATCTTTTCGATGGTGCTTTTGATTGCTGCTTATGCGCTTTATGGAAGGTGGCTGGCTAAAAAGTTTGGTGTAGACGATACACTGATTACGCCGGCGCACAGGCTGCGCGATAATGTTGATTACGTGCCGGCCCCGGCACCAGTTTTGCTTGGGCACCACTTCGCTTCTATTGCCGGTGCCGCGCCAATTATCGGCCCGATCAGCGCTGCTGTGTTCGGCTGGGTTCCGGTTCTTCTCTGGCTGCTTCTGGGCGGAATCTTCTTCGGTGCCATGCATGATTTTGCTGCTCTGATCGTGTCGGTTCGCAACGAAGGCCGTTCGATCGGCGAGGTTATTAAAAAACATGTCGGCAGTCGCGGCAGTATTCTGTTTCTTCTGTTTACCTGGTTTACTTTGGCTCTGGTTATTGCCGCTTTTGCAATTATCGTTGCCAAGACTTTTGCAACGGTTCCGGCTGCAGCCAGTTCATCGCTGATGTTTATCGCGCTGGCAATAGTGTTTGGGATTGGCATCAACCGCTTCAAACTGTCTCTTGCCCCGGCGTCAGTGGTTGGTGTTGCAATACTGCTCGTAATGATCTGGCTTGGTCAGCGCTATCCGGTCAACGCCGCTGAATCCACCTGGATATATGTCCTGTTGGTGTACATCTACATTGCTTCAGTGGCACCGGTCTGGCTTTTGCTGCAGCCCCGTGATTATCTGAATTCATTTTTGCTCTATATTTTGTTGTTTTCAGGTTTCATCGGTATGCTGTTTTACAATCCGGCGATTGTTTTTCCGGCTTTTACCGCCTTTAAAGCTGAATCACTGGGCTATCTGTTTCCGATGCTTTTTGTAACCGTTGCCTGCGGTGCCATCAGCGGTTTTCATTCGCTGGTCGCCTCAGGAACCACCGCCAAGCAGCTCAACCGTGAAACTGATGCCAAGCCGGTTGCTTTTGGCGGGATGTTGATTGAGACCTTTCTGGGTATTCTTGCTCTCTTAACTGCAGTGATGTTGAGCTCCGACACCTTCGCGGTTGAGCTCGCGGCCAAAGGGCCAGTGGGAGTCTTTTCGAACGGTATGGCGCAGGCGATCAATGCGATCCCTGGGCTGAAATTCGAGCCTGGTGTTTTGATCAGCTTTGTTTCGCTTGTTGTCTCAGCCTTTGCGCTGACCAGCCTTGATACGGCAACCCGCCTTGGTCGTTTTGCCTTCCAGGAACTTGCAGACTTTATGCCGGTAAAAATTCAGAAACCTTTCAAAAACAAACATGTTGCGACTTTTCTTACCATTCTGCCGGGAGCTGCACTTATGTTTACCGGCCAATGGAAGGCGATCTGGCCGCTTTTCGGCTCAGCCAACCAGTTGCTTGCTTCGATTGCACTGTTGAGCATCACTGTCTGGTATTTTCATTCTTATCACCGCAAGCCCTTGTTTATAACGGTTCCGATGGTTGTGATGTTTCTGGTCACCTGTTGTGCCCTGATCAATGTTATCAGTGCCAACCTCGCCCGACAGGGCTATCTGCTGGCAGGTCTCGCTGGCATTCTGCTGCTGCTCGCGGTTTTTCTGGCCTGGGAAGCAGCCATAGTTCTGGGTCGCAAAAACTCATCGGTTAATGATTCTGCTGCCCATTCTCAATCTGGTGGTATGCTGGTATCATAAGAAGGCGAGTTTTACAGCTGTATTTTAAATCAGAGAGGCAATTATGGTCACCATTTCAGAGGTTTTTGGGAAAAAGTTGGTCGGTTTTATTGCGCTAGCTTTGTTTGTGCTGTCAGGAGTTGCTGCCTTTGCATTGACTACTGGCGCCCGCGAGATCGCGCATTTTGAGCGCGAGGCGCTGCGTTGTGCCCGCGAAGTTTTCAGGGTGCCCGGGCAGTTTACCGGCAACGATTACGTCGTTGAATTGAATAATCAGACAATTCGCGAAACCCAGATAAAGAGCGCAAAAATTGCTTTTTCCGGGCTCGAACAGCGTGATCTGAAAAAGTTTTCGACTAATGATTTTGACTTTTCGACACTGAAAGAAGCTGGCGGCATCGAAGTTGAAGCCTTTATTGAAGCTGGCGCCGTTCAAAATCTCATTAGTCGTGAAATGAACCGTATTTCAGCCGGTCGCCGGATTTTTGACAGCGTAGTTCTTGATTTTGGTAACGACAGGGTTATGGTCAGCGGCAAAATTGATCTGCAGAAGGTTCCCGGTAACCCTTTCATGTTCCTGCCGCAACAGATGTCGCCATTCGCTGCAACTGTAAGTGTTAAAGCGTCAGGAAGCCAGATTTCGCTCGAAATTCTCGATGGCCAAATGAACGAGCAGCCGCTTACTCCAGAGCTGAACAAGATGCTGCTCGACTGGCTCAATCCGATCTGGGATTTTAACGCATTGCCTTACCAGGCTTCGCTGGACTCTCTGCAGTTCAGCCCGGTCGGCGTCGAATTTAGCGGCAGCCTGTTCAGGTAGCTAAGATGCTGTCTGAGCACGTAAAGAAAACCTTTCATGCGGCAGGCAGAAAAAACACCTCTTTATCGATGAAGCTGAAGCTGAAGATGTAGAGGTAGAGGTAGAGGCTTAGAGCGACGTGGAGACAGATCATGAAAGGCAGCTTCTGGTTTCTGATGCTTCAACAGCGTTTTATTTTAAACCTGGCTTCTGGAACGTTTTTAAAATGTTGATCCTGAGTCCAGATAATGGCTTTGTGAGCCCTGGCAACGGCCAGAATAAGGCTGTCAGCCATCGGAATTTTCAGGTCGAAACTGATTTTGGCAGCGTTAAGAGTCAGAGTCGTGTCTATGTCGATGACCAGTCCTTGCCGCATCAACGCCACGGTTTGAAGAGCTGTGTCCTCATTCTTTTCGGCAAGAACCTTTTTGAAAACCTCATAAATGCAGATGACCGGGACCACCAGCTGTTCGGTTTTAAAAAGAGGGAAAGCAAAAAAATCGGCATTTGGGCCGTCTGCGAGATATTCCAGCCAGCCGCACGAGTCGACGAGGTTCATATTCTGTCAGAATCTCTGACGACACTGGTGTCGATACCTTTGAGAATGCCACGCATCTGTTTGATCGAACGCACTGGAATCAGCTCAATACGGTCTTCATATTGAATTACCTGAATTTTTTCGCCAGGTCTGATTTTCATGCTTTTTCTGACTTCTTCAGGAATAACTATCTGATATTTTGGCGAAACTTTTACAACAATCATCTGGATATCCCTCTCTTGATAGGCGTCTTGCTCTTTTACGATATCACGATCGATCGGCAGCGTCAAGTCCTGGCTGCATTCATTTAAGACCCATAACAAACCATTCCCGAGTTGGCGTCAGCTCCAGGGCTCACTCTGGCATCAGCCAGGCCAGGCTTGGTTCAGTCGACGGTTATTGATTTGCTGACGTTTTTGGGGACATCAGGGTGAACGCCGTGGTCGGCGATTTCGAGGCGGTTCATGAATTCCATTTTTTTCAGGCTCATCTTGAGGGCCAGCATCTGCAGCACCACAGTGATTGAGAAGATCGAGAGAATTTTCGAGTCAGTGCGCGGAATCGTGATGTAGCCATGTTTGTATGGGTAAGTCATTGACGGCGCCACCGACACGGCTTCGCGCAGGTCGTTATTGTCTTCAGCGATCAGGTAGACGTTTGCGCCCCTGATCTTGTGAGTGTTTATCTGTGAGATGGTCAGATTGATGTCGCGTTTGCGTGGTGTCGTGACGAAAATCAGCGGGTAATTGTCGTAAAGACTGCCAAAAATATTGAAATGCTTGAACACTTCGTCAAAAATCTCGCGCTCTTCTTCGCTCAGATAGGTTGGCTGCAGATCCTTGAAGGCATACTCGTTGATCGCCTTGAACATGCGCAGAAGGCCGCGCGGCTTGAGCTGTTCGCCTTTCTTGTTCTCAATCACAAAATAGAGCACTTCTTCGAGTTGCGCCATCAGTCCGGCTACGGCATCGAGCCCGAACACCGAATTCAGCCCGAGAATGGTATTGGGACCGTGTTTGAATTCGGAGCCTTCAAAGCCCTCAGTGTGGTTGAGCACGATTTCCCTGATCTTCAGCGCACCTTCCTTGGCAATGCCGAGAATGCGTGTTGCCAGAATGTGCATGCTTGGTTTGAGATAGAGCTGTTCTGCGACCATTTCGGTTTCCTGCTGCGTGGTTTTCAGCGTCAGATCGATCAGGCCCGGGATTTTCTTCATCTCCTCAAAGTGAAAGCTGGCGGGAAGACCGTCGCCGATTTTACCGCCGCCATCTTTTTCGAGGCTCGATTTGACTTCGAGCGCCAGCGCATACAAGACCAGCAGCTGGTTTAAAAAACTTTTGGTCGCTGGCACTGCAATTTCTGGGCCACAGAAGAGAGGCACGTAAAGATTTGATTTTTCGAGCGCCAGCGTCGAGTTGGTGTTGTTGAGAATGCAGATGCGTTTTGCCTGCGGATAATTTTCTTCGAGGAAGCTGAAAACATCAATCAGATCTTTGGTTTCACCACTTTGACTGATACCGATTACGACATCATTAGCGCCGAGCGATCGTGTACACTGCGCCCTGAATTCTCCTGGAAGCAGTGGCGTTACCGAAATACCTGCGATTTCGTTGAAGAACAGCGGTGCGGTTTTGGCAGCATGAAAAGAGGTGCCGCAGGCCAGAATGTAGATTGAATCACCGTTTTTTCGGGCCTTAACGATGATATCTACGAACTCGTGCATGCGCTTTTCGAGCAGGCAAATATTTTCGAACTCGAAAATACCGTCAAGAAGCTTGATAAGCGAGGCACTGGCATATTTGCTGCCGATTTCGTCGAGCGCTTTGCGCACGTCTTCGAGCAGTGAGGCAAAGCCTGATTCCAGTCCCAGTGGTATTTTTTTTGCTTCGAGTTGCAGGGAAAGTTTGTCGAGTTGGGCAATCTGTGGCGACTTGAACAGTTCACCGACCTCTTCCAAAAATTTGTCGTGCTCGGTGATGAAGGCGAGTTGTTGCAGACGCTCGCTGATCTGCTCATAGCAATTGGCATGTGCCGAAATGTTTCCCCGTAGCAGTCTGATGATATCATTGCCGCCTGAGAAAAGGCCGATCAGTTTGGCGGTGTTTGTGCTCTGGCTGAAGATTTCCTGTTCCATGAAGTAGCGATAAGGGTGTTGCAGACGGGTTTCTTCAACCTTGAGCAGGCTGCGCTGGCAGTTGTGTTCGAGCTGTTTGCCGTCGCGAATATCAAACAGGGTAAAGTCGCTGCTGTCGAAGATGGCGAACTGCTTTTCTTTGATCGGGATGAGAACCTTGGTGAGCTGCAGGACTGAGGCCAGATCCGATGACGCGAGGTGAAAATCGTTGAGTTCAGGTGTGTAGCCCTTGCCGATATACAGGCTGCTTCCTGCTTTTATTGCCACAGTGCGGCGGGCGACCGGGTCGACGATAATGGCGGCAAACGAGCCGGTGGTTTTCTGGCAGGCGCGCACTACAGCGGTTTTTAGCGCATCATATCTGACCTGCATGTCGTTTTCGTTTTTAAGCTTGAGCTCCTCGGCAAAATAGTGCTCAACGGTGTGTACGACCATCTCGCCATCATTGTCGCTTGCCACCTTGTGGCCGAGCGAAGTAAGCCATTCCTTGAGCTGTGTGCAGTTAGTGATATTGCCGTTGTGGGCGCCGTAGATGTGGGTGTGGCAGCTGACCTCATGGGGTTGCGCGTTCTCGCGGGTTACCGCTCCAAAAGTTGCCCAGCGCACCTGGCCGCAGAAGATCTGGCCGGTGAGCTTGTCAACGCCGAGATCGTAGACGACCTTGCTTGGCGCGCCGATGTCTTTTTTGAGGCTGATGTTGCCGGCTTCGTCCTGAATCACCGCGCCGGTAGAGTCATAGCCGCGATACTCAAGCATGCGCAGCAGCTGGCAGGCGGTTTGCCCCATTTTCTCAGAATCTTTAGCGAGAATGAGTCCGATTACACCACACATATAATGTTCCTTTCGCTGGCGCGCCACAGATATTTTGGGCGCGATGTCTTTTGCGCTAATATATAGCACAATTGGGCCAAGAATTCAGCAGGCGAATTCAGCAGGCGTTGCAAAGAGCGATTGCTAATGCTGTTTGTTTCAATTACAATGAAAAAATAAAGAAGTTCTGGAGAGTGGTTAAGCTGAAAATGTTCTGCGCAGAAGAGCATTCCGGCTGTCAGGAGAGGCTTGTTGACAAAGAAATTCAATGTTTTAGGCGCTACGATATTGGTAGCGGCATTTTGCTGCCTCCTCTATCCTGCGGTTGCCAGACAGGTGGTTCGAGTTGGAGTTTATGAGAATGCTCCTAAGGTTTTTACTGACGAATCTGGCAAGTCCTCCGGTATTTTTATTGACATAATCGATTGCGTTGCTGCCGCCGAAGACTGGGAGCTGCACTTCGTGCCCGGCACATGGGGGGAAGGGCTTGATCGGCTGGCGAGTGGCGAGATTGATCTTATGCCAGATGTTGCTTACACTGCTGATCGCGCCCGCAATTTCTCATTTCATAGCGTGCCAGTCCTGTCGTCGTGGTTCCAGGTTTATGCTCGCAGCGGCAGCGGTATTAAGTCGTTACTCGACCTTGAGGGCAAGAAGATAGTGGTGCTTGATCGTTCGGTTCAGCAGACATCTTTTGCGGCTATGGCTCAAAGCTTTGATCTGAATATTACCCTGATCGGGGCGTCTGATTATCAAAAGGTTTTTGAAATGGTTGCGGCCGGTGAGGCTGATGCTGCAATTACAAATCAGTTCTATGGCAACATGCATGCGCGAAAACAAGGTCTCGAAGACACGGCTGTTATTTTCAGCCCATCGGCATTACATTTTGCTGCGCCTCCAAGGAAAAACCACTATCTGCTCGACCGAATAGATGTGCATTTGAAAGCTCTAAAGCAGGACCCTGCATCACGATATTACCAGTCGCTCAGGCGCTGGACTGCAGAAAGTGTCAGATTCAAGATTTCGCAGGAACTCAAAATCATCGCTCTGGTTCTGCTTGGCTTCCTGTTGCTAAGCCTCGCCGGCAGTCTGCTGCTCAACCGCCAGGTAAACGTAAGAACTTTACAGTTGCAGCAGAGCCATGCGGAACTTGAGCGGCGTGTGCTGGATCGAACAGTTGAACTGGCGGTTGCAATGGAGAGAGCCGAGGACGCAGATCAGATTAAATCTGCTTTTCTGGCGAGCATGTCGCATGAGTTGCGCACGCCGCTCAACTCAATAATCGGCTTTGCCGGCATACTTTTGCAGGAGCTGCCCGGGCCGCTAAACGCCGAGCAGAATAAGCAGCTCGGCATGGTACAAAAGAGCGCCCGACACCTGCTTTCGCTGATTAACGATGTGCTTGATATTTCAAAGATTGAAGCAGGGCAATTGGAGCTCGCCAGCTCAACATTTGCTCTCAGGCCATCAATTGAAAAAACGATAATGTTGTTAACACCAATAGCAAAGGCTAAAGGCATAGAGTTGCGTTCGGAAATCTCTGAAGATGTTGGCGAAGTAACTACTGATGAGCGTCGCCTCGAACAGATAATTATCAATCTACTGAATAATGCGGTGAAGTTTACCGAAAAAGGCTTTGTAATTATCAGTTGCCGAATCGAGCACGAAAACTGCCTTGTTGAAGTCACAGACACTGGAATTGGCATGACCGCCGAGGCACTCACCACTATTTTTGAGCCTTTCCGTCAGCTTGATTCAGGGCTTGCCCGCAGATATGAGGGTACTGGGCTGGGTTTGTCTATCTGCCGCAAATTGCTCAAGATGATGGGCGGCAGCATTGACGTAAAAAGTCAGCCGGGTCAGGGCAGCACCTTTTACGTTACTTTCCCGGTAAAGAAGGAGTCGACTAATGGCTAAGACACTTTTGATAATCGAAGACAACGAGCAAAATTATTACATGATGCGCTATCTGCTAGAAAAAAAAGGCTTCAAGGTGATTGGTGCTGAAAACGGCAAGCTTGGTGTTGAAGCGGCGCTGCAACACAAACCTGATGCGATTCTTCTTGATATTCAGCTGCCCGAAATGGACGGCTACGCTGTCGCCGCTGAACTCAAGAAACATGCCGATCTTGCCAATGTGCCTATAATAGCGGTTACTTCTTACGCCATGGTTGGCGACCGTGAGCATATACTGGCAGCTGGTGCCACTGGCTATATCGAAAAGCCCATAAATCCAGATACCTTTGTCGCAGAAATATCGCAATTTGTTGGACAGGATTCAGCGAAACCGGAGTGAACCATGAAAATTCTTATTGTTGATGATCGTGAAGATAATCTTTATTTCCTGAAAACTCTGTTGGTCGGAAACGGACATGAGGTGAATTGTTGCTCAAATGGTTCCGAGGCTCTGGATATCTTACAAAAGGGCGGGACAGATCTTGTTATCAGTGACATTCTCATGCCGGTTATGGACGGTTTTCAACTGTGTCGCAAGCTTAAGGGTGATGAAAGGACTTCTGCCATTCCGGTGATTTTTTATACTGCTACCTACACTGGGCCAAAAGACGAAGAACTTGCCATGAAAGTGGGTGCCAGCAGATTTGTAGTCAAACCCTGTGAGCCAGAAGAACTTATAAGAATAGTCAACGAGGTAATCGAAGAATCTCGCCAGCGCATAGACGTCCCTGCGACTGAGTCGGGCGATGACGAGGTGTTAAAGCTATACAACGAGCGCCTGGTCAGAAAACTTGAACAGAAAATGTTTGAGCTGGAGAAAGAAGCTGCTGCCCGCAAAGAAGCCGAAAAAATTCTCGCTGCCAGTGAAAAGAGATACAGATTGCTTTATAACAGCATTCGCGATGCAATTCTGGTCACTGATACCAGCCGCCGGATTACCGGCTGGAACCCCGCTTTTGAAGCAATGTTTGGTTTTCAGGTTGCAGACATAAGCAATCAGGTTACACGCATGATTTATGAATCTGATGAAGGTTTCAATCGTATTGGTGATGTTTTGAGTGGTCTGGAGAAACCAAACAACACGTTGCAGCAGGTAAATTTCAGGCGCAGTGACGGTAGTGTTTTTCCTGGTGAAACCAGTGTTTATTGTTTGCGCAGCGACGAAAATACGATGCTTGGATACATCTGTCTGATCAGAGACGTCACCGAGCGCATCAACGCAGAATTGGCGCGCAAATCTCTTGAACAGCAGCTACAGCATAGCCAGAAGATGGAGTCGCTCGGCGTGCTGACTGGTGGCATAGCTCATGACTTCAACAATCTTCTATCAGTAATTCTGGGTTATTCTGAAATCACGCTTTCGCGCGACCAGACCGACCAAAAGCAGAATGAGTATATAAAAGAAATCCATCAGGCAGGCTTGCGTGCCAGTGGCCTGACCAGACAGCTTCTGGCCTTCAGCCGCAAACAGATTCTTGAAATGAAACCTGTTGATTTAAATACTGTCGTGGAGGGTTTTAAAAGTTTGCTGACGCGGCTGATTGGCGAAGATATCAGACTCGAAGTGCGACTGGCTGATTTCCCGTTGCCCGTGATGGCAGACATTGGTCAGATTGAGCAGGTTCTGATGAATCTGGCGGTAAATGCGCGCGACGCCATGCCGGCAGGTGGCAAGCTTTCTATCGAGATTTCGCAGGTTGACTTTGATGAAGCCTGTGCCAGGCAGGTTGCCGATCTTAAGGCGGGTTCTTATGCATTTATAGCAGTCAGTGACACTGGACGCGGTATCGATAAAGAGACGCTTTCACGAATATTCGAGCCATTTTTTACTACCAAGGGTCTTGAGCGTGGTACAGGACTTGGTTTGGCAACCTCTTACGGCATAGTTAAGCAACACGGTGGCTCTATCTGGGCCTATAGTGAACCTGGCACCGGAGCGCGGTTCCATGTCTATCTGCCGCTGAATAATGAAGTCGCTGCCTCATCAACAGAAGTTTCGATAGAACAGCCACCTGCTTTTGCTGCTACGGTAATGGTTGTTGAAGATGATAAAGCCGTTCTCGGCCTTGTTTGTGAAGTGTTGAGTGGCTCGGGTTATTTTGTCATTGAAAGTTCAAATCCGGTAGAAGCGGTTGAGCGGGCTGCCGCTTACAAAGGTCCAATTCATGTGATCATTTCGGATCTGGTTATGCCAGAGATGCGTGGTACAGAAGTCTGCGCCAGAATCTGTGAACTACACCCCGAAACTGCTGTGATTTACATGTCGGGTTACCCGGAAAGTAATCTTTTTGAAAAGGACTTGAGTCCCAAGGGCTTTATATTTCTGCAGAAGCCGGTGACGGTCAAAATGCTGCTGGAAAAATGCCGTCAAGCCCTGCAAAAATCAGAAATAGTCGGTGCGCTGGCCAGGTAGGCACAATGACCGTAGAGATTTGCCCCGGAACATGCTTTTGGCGTAACGAGTCCTTGCTCAAACTGCCGAAGCAATCTCGTATTATTTGGGTCTTACAAGTTTCTTGAGAGAATGCTATAAAGGATAATACATAGATTAAGGAGAACACATGAAGGTTTTAGCGATAAACGGTAGCCCAAGAAAAAACGGTAATACGGCCTTGCTTATCGATACCATGTTCGCCGAACTTCTTGAGGAAGGCATCGAAACCGAAGTGGTTAATCTCGGTGGTAACGCGGTGCGCGGCTGTCTGGCGTGCGGGAAATGCTTCGAGAACAAAGACGGCAGATGTACTATTGAGACCGATATGATTAATAACGTGATTGCCAAGATGGCGACGGCAGATGGCATTGTTCTTGGTTCGCCTACCTATTTTGCCAATGTAACCACCGAACTCAAGGCGTTAATCGATCGCGCTGGCTACGTGGGCATAGCTAACGGACACCTGTATAAACGCAAGGTTGGTGCCGCCATTGTTTCGGTGCGCCGTGCCGGCTCGTGTAACGTGTTTGATGCCATTAACAAATTCTTTTTTATTCAGCAGATGATCGTGCCCGGCTCAGTCTACTGGAATCTCGGTGTTGGTCGCACAGAAGGCCAGGTCAGCGAAGACGAGGAAGGCCTCAATACCATGCGTATTCTTGGCAAGAACATGGCCTGGTTGCTCAAAAAAATCAAGGACTAAAAGAGTCTAGCGGTGCTTACCGTGAATGGCCCTGACGAGATGTGAAATCACGAGGTTAATCATTACGGGGCTTATTTTGTTTTGAGGCTGTAACTGCCATCCCAGTTTTCGGCGGGCGGCGTCTTCTTAAACTGCTGACAGCGCTCGATGTAAATCTTCGAGGGGCCATCTGCAGGACACAGTCTGAGCACATTTTCGAAAAGTTCGACAGCGGCATCCCAGTTGCGGGCAAGATATTGCTCTATTGCGTTTTTATATAGAGGTTCAGCTTCAAGCCAGGCTGGCAGTTCGTCGCGGCGGTAGCCTCTGACTTCAAACACCTCAATCGGTTTTTCTTTGCCTTTGACGGCCAGGTTATCAAGAAATCTTGTGCTGATGAGCTGGCGATCTATCTGCCTATGCACTGACTCAGAAACCATGCTCAGGGTGCCATAGGCTTTGTTGGCACCTTCCAGACGTGATGCCAGATTGACGCCGTCGCCGAGGCAGGTAAAGTTCATTTGAATCTCACTACCGATAAACCCTACCATGCATACTGCCGAATTGATTCCTGCCCTCACATCGACGCTTGGTAAGCCTTGCTTGATCCATTTTTCGCGCAGTTCGCCGAGTCGGCGCTGCATCGCGATGGCGCATTCTGTTGCGCGTTGCGCATGGTCAGCCTGGGTTTTGGGGTGGTTCCAGAAGCCCATGATGGCGTCACCGATATATTTGTCGAGTGTGCCGCCAAATTTGAACAGAATGCGCGTCATTTCACCCAGATACTCGTTCATCAGCTCGGTAAGCTGTTCTGGCGACAGTTTCTCAGATATTGTGGTAAACCCGGCGAGATCAGTGAAGATGACGCTCAGTTCTTTCTTTTCGCTGCCAGTTTTGAGGCCTCCGGGAGTGCGTAGAATTTCGTCAACTACTGCGGCGGAAATAAAGCGCCCGAAGGTCTGGCGCGTCTGCTGTTCTTGTTGCCGCGCAATAGCCCAGGCAATATAGCCCCTGACCACACCAAAACTGCCAAGCAGCAGTAGTGGATAGAAAAATGGCAGCAGCAACTGGCCAAGAAACAGGTGGGTTGCCGTTCCCAGCCAGCCGGCACCTGTAACTAGCACAAAAAGGCCGCCGTACATTGCACCAAATCTGATGAAAATAATGTTGAGCAATGCAATAACTGGCAGCAGCAAAAGAAATTGCACAACAGGCCAGGCTCGGGGCATGGCATCTGAATGAAAAAACACTGATCTAAGAAAACTTTGCCGCTTAAGTGCTGAAAACAGCGTGGCGTGCAGATTAACCCCGGGAAGGTTTTGGGAACTGCGATCCATAAAATTAATCGGAGTGACCACAAAGTCCTTATCTTCGGCCAATGCGGTGCCAATAAATGCGGTGCTGGCAGATATGCGGTTTTCGTTCCAGAAAGTGCGTGCGTCACCGTGTTGCAGCAACACCAGATAGCGCCCCGGTTCTACTGTAACCGCTGTTTTTTCGTTGAAGCTGTATTTTTTGCCGGTTTCGCTTAAAAGAGTGACTTTAACGGGCACAGGAGAGTTGCTGTTTGAGACAAATCTGAGTTTTACCTCGGTTGAGACCAGTCGAGAGGCCGAAGGCAGTTCCGCTAGATTGTGAGTTGCTTCGGGCATTATGGTCAAGTCTTTTGTTGTCTGACTTTTCTGCGACTGCGTCGAGAATATGGCGAGTCTGGCGTCGAGCGCAGTTGGCAGATTCTCAATAACCATACTCGTACTGGCTTGGGTAAAAATTGTCTCGTTATAGAATCTTAGCAGCCACTGACTTTCTGCTGGCAACAACGCTGCAACGTGCTCGCCGGCAGGTTGGTCGTTAGCGAGCATAATGGTTCCATCAATCAGGCTGATGTTTGCGTTTTCGTCGAGGCTGACCAGATCAAAACCTTCGGGCACGTTATCAATACAGGTGTGACCCGTCTCATCAGATTTTATAAGAGGTATTGGCTCACCAAAGATCACGACCTTGCCAGAGTCCGCCAAACCGGCTGGTAGCGACAGTCGACCACTCAATAATGGCAGAATAAGTGTGGGCAGACTGGAATCTGTGTTGCTGGCTTTGCTGCGAATTGTGGCTTTCTGCCAGCCATCTGGCGTTCTATTGGTAACATAAAGAACAAAATCGCCAGCCGGCAGACCAAAAAGACTGAACTTGCCATCGCTGCCGGTTCTTGTCTCATGCCACGCACCGGTATCAATTGCCAGGAAGAGGACTTCCGCGCCACTTGCGGGTTGCAGATCAGCAAAGAGAGCCTGCCCATGCACAGCTGCGCTGCCAATGACCTGCTGTGGCATGTCGATGATAAAGGTGCCGTTGTCATTTTCAGCGGCCACATTAAGCATTAGCTTGTGGTCAAGAAAGGGCGAGGCCCGGTCGGCATCGGTTTCGAGGAGCACTCCCATTGCCCTGGCAGTTAGTCCGTCGCCCTTTACCGGCGGTGTTTCCTTGCTGAAAAACATGCGCAGACAGGGGGTCTCATAACTGCCGATCAGTGGCAACGGCGACGAAGGCATTTCAAGCCATGATTTTTCGCTCATCTGGCTGACTGTGAGATTCTTTGCTGCCTGAGCAAGTGCCTCAGCCAGTTCTGGCCTTGTATTCTTAAGAATCCTGGCAATTAAAACAGCCTCTAGTCTGCGGGTTGCCTGGTCGATACCGGCATGCCCAGTGCTGTTAAATCTGAATGGTGACTTTGAGATTATCTCGGTTAAGAGCTGGGTGGCGGGTAAGTCTGGAATCTGTGCGGCGGAGGAAATTATCTGCTTCTTCTGATCTGCGATCAGACTGCAGATCCAGGTTGTGTAACCAAGGGTCAGCGCGAATTCTTCCATTTCGGTCGGGTGATAGGCAAGCGCCAGGAATCTGACGGTTGAATCCACGTCAGATGCAATGTTTATCAGGCCTGTTGCTGCAGAATTGCGTGAAATTGGTGAGAAGAGAGATTTTGGCCAGGGTGGTCGATTTGCATTGGAGTCGATCAGATTGATCTGTTCGAAAGTCTGCTGTCCCCGGCCGATAAAATTCTGTGCAAGTATCGGAAAAGCGGTAGAAGCGAGCGCGTTAGCAAATTTTGTATCTGCCTCATCGGTTGAGGCACTGTCATAAATTAAATCCAGAGCGACGACTTCAACTCCGGAACTTTGCAGGACAGTGAGCAGTTCGGCGAAATCTTTGCGGTCAGGGTCGCGGCCAAAGCGCTGAGCGAAGGTTGCATCCTTGTTTATTATTAAAACCGGGTGCTGAGGAACCTGAGGTTGTCCGACAATTTCGCGCATATACGGCGAATAACTGAAAAGAAAGTCAGAAAATCTGAAGTCCAGCCATTCAATGCTTTGCCGAAAATCTGGCAGTAAAGCGAGCAGACAAATCAGCAGCGGCACCAGGACCGCTCTTCTACCCTTTTCTGATAATGTCGGTCCTCTGACAGCCATTATGGTTTACCAGAAGCGCTTTAGGTTGACCTTTTCCAGCGCTTTGTTCAAAACCTTTTTTCCGGCCTCTTTCTTTTTCTGATTGGCATTTTTGTCGAATTGGGCTTTCTCTTTGGCGATTTTGTCCGCTACGTTGAACGTGTAGTCATTAAGGCTCGCATCAATTGCTCCGGTAGCGGCCTGCATCCAGTTGCCTTTGCCGGTATTGGCTCCGTAGACAAATGACATTTCGCCGGCAGGTATTTTGAAGTGTTCGAGACTGCCTGGGATGCGGCCGTAGAGATCGCCTTTGATTACTTTAATCGTAGTGACCAGTTGATTGTCAGTCATATAGTGACTGGCAAGGAATTCGACACTAATGTCGGTATTTTTATAGCGTCGCACGCGAAACATGGCGTTGCCTTCAGACAACAGAATGCCTTCCTGATTGGGTGATATCTTTGCTGATTTTGATCCGGCACCGGCTTTGCATGCGGCAAAGGCAGTGTTGCCAAGATATACTTCTTTGAATCTGTTGTCTGCAACCATAAATTCGCGCGTTTCCGGTTTGTTTTTTGAAAAATCAGCTTTGTACCCAGGCCCCGAAAAGGCTTTTCCGATATCCACAGCTACTCCCAAATATTCCGAATTTTCCGAACCTCCGATGTCTACAAATTTTTCAAGACTGCTGAGGTCTCGATAGCTGGCGTTAATTATTTCAACACCTTTTTGAATTTCGGCGCTGGCAGCACTGAACATATCGGTCAGGCGATTTGTTTCGAGGTTGCTTTTAATGTTGTTCAGTGTCGGCATGTCGGTGAGGTTTGATAGACTGGATCCGGCATTGAGCCAACCGCTGGCATTGTTGCCAAAAATCTGGCTGATTGCTGAATTCACGCTCACCTCGCGCAGGGGTGTGAAGCCTTCACTTAAGCTTTGGTCGAGTCCCATCAGCAATGAACTGAGAGCGGCGATGCCTTCGCCGGCTTTGAGGTTCCGTTTCTTGCCGGTTTCCTTGTGGGTGAGTTCAACTTCACCTTCGTAGACGTTGATGTTAGTGGCACCTGGTGCGATAATGCCGATTTGCAGTGCAGGGGTCTCAAGCAGGGTAACAAAGTTGTCGACAATGTCGACACTGAAAAGTGTACCTTTAACACCGGCAATGACGTCAGCGGTCTGCACCTGAAAGTTGCTGCCGGTAACGACCTTGAAGAGTATTGTTCCCTGCTGGGCGGTCAGCTCTTTGATGGCAGCCTGACCGAGAGTCTGGGGCACTTCAAAGATGCTCTGTTCTTTAACCGCAAGAATACAGGTGTCTTTAAGTGCCATTTCAGCGGCACTCTGCTCGTAGGTTCGCACCTTGTCGCCACCGTCGAGTCTCTTTTGAGCTCCGGCCAGTTTGAGGTTGTTGTTCAACTTTTTAAACAGCGCATCGACAGTTTTTTTGACTTCGACATGGCCGTTAATACTGGTGATTTCGGTTGCCGAGAGATCGACAGCGAGACAGGGCAGGGTGATCCCTGCTGCAAAAGCTATCGCTACCACGCTCAGAGCAAAGGTAAAGTAATTTTTCATTTTGCGCTCCTCATATATACCCTTTTAACAGCCGTCTGGCTGGCCTTGTCAGTCTATCTTAACACTTGCAACAAGTCAACCTGCCACGCAGGCAAATGCGTTGTCGAAAGTTTTAGCGATAGGGACTTGACGCTTTGCCTGTAGATAAATACAATTAGTCATACTGTTCGAGAATAAGAGGTACCCTGTGAGATATAAACAACACTTGCTGGTTCTGGTGGTTTGTCTGCTGTTTCAGGCCTCGTTTGCTGGTCAGGCTCAGGCTTTAGACTTCGGGAAGCTGCTTGGCGAAGTAAGTGGCGCGTTAAATCGTGTTACCGCAACGGTTGACCGTGCATTTGGCGGCGTTAACGAAGACAACCAGAAGGTTCTAGAGCAGTCTCGCGAGCAGGCGCCCGCGACCAATGCATTTCTCGGCGGCTGGGAGCAGTCGTGGGAAGTTTCGATGGGCGATCAGACTCATGAGTCGCTCAAAAAAGATCCGGGATTTTCCAGTGACAAGAATCTTCTTAATCGTCTCGGAACAGTAGCTCGTGGACTTATCAAGAATGTTGAAAGAAAAGACCTCACCTGGACTTTTGCTGTTCTCAATACTGACGAAGTAAACGCTTTTGCAGCGCCCGGTGGCCATATTTATGTGACCCGGGGTCTGATGAAAATGATCGAAAACGAAAGCGAACTTGCCGGCGTTGTCGCCCACGAAATGGGTCATGTTGACAAGAAACACAGCGTCAGACAGGCTGAAAAATCTGGCCTGATGACAGCGCTTGTTATTGGTATGGGGCTATATAAAAAGACTCAGAAGGTTGCGCCAGTCGCCGCCATTGCTGCATATTTTGCTAATCTCAAATTTTCTCGCGATGACGAATATGAAGCCGACTCCTGTGCGGTAAAATACATGTCTGCGTCTGGTTATGACCCTCGTGGTCTGGTCTCATTCTTCGACAAGATCAACAAAGACAGCAAGACTTCAAAGGTCACTAAGTATTTTTCTACTCACCCGCCAACAACCGACAGAATCAATGCGGTCGAAAAGCAGATTGCTAAGTTGCCGGCTCGCACCACAGCGTCGCCGGGCGAACAGATGCCGGTGATTTACAAGCCGACTACTACCCAGACTACTACCCAGACCACTACTTATCAAACATCTGGTTCAAAACCAACAAATCAGCAGCTTCAGGCGGCTTACGAAAGCTATCTCTATTATCAACAGCAGTATCAGTATAAAGTTCAGCAGCAGGCACCAATGAACGAAATCATGGATACATTCAACAAATACCAGAAGGCGAAAGAATACTATATGAGCCTGCGCAAAGCCGCCGGTATGTAACTTTACCATCAGCATTTTCACAAACCGCCCCGCATAAAATGTGGGGCGGTTTTTTTCGTGCCAGACGCATCAATGAAAACGCAAATTGCCGCGAAGTAACAAGGTCGTGCATAGACGGCCGAACAATTCAATCGTAATCTATTAAAGTCGCTTGCCAGTCTCCAGGCATTTGAAGCTGAAGTTGGTGGTGATTTTTGTTTTCAGATAATAAAATATTGGCAAGCGGGCAAACGCTTTTTAATAAACTTTTAACGCGGCCAACTGTGGTTTTGAGAAGAGCTGTGTCTTCTTCTTCGCCCATGGGTAATCCCCATATTATTTCGAATGCATGAGCAGAGGGTATGGACTCAGGGTGCATCTGCAAAAGCAGGGCAAGCATTTTTGCAGGAATTGTGTGTGGGCGAAAATATATAATACTGCCGTTGTAAGAAATTTTTCCGCTTACAAAGTCAATGGCAAGGCAATGTGAATCCGCTGACTCAATTGGTTTGGTTCTGCCATTATTCCTGGCTGCGGCAATACATTTTTTCCCAATGGTTTGTGTCTGCCCGTCAACGCTGCTCAATATCTGCAAAGTTTGCCAATGCTGGCGCGAGTTGAGAAAAGTTCTGGCATGAAGTCGCAATTTCATTGGCGACTGGCGATCTTGAAAGATTACATAAGCCTCAGCACCAGGAATTGCTGAAACAATAAGGTTTTCGGCTATCAAGAACCATAGTGGGTCAAAAAAACTGTGGGTTCTGATCGCTTGAAGAGCCAAAACAGACTCATGCACAGGATCAGAGCAAACGCCATATAAACTTCGGATCAATTGAAACCACATGGATTCGGGTTCATTGGGGATTTTTGCCAATACAGATTCAACATCGGGAAGTGGGATTCGCTGCCCTGCTTCCAGAAGTGAGCTGGCCAGAGCATGCAGACAGCTTGTTCTGGCTTTAAACAAGATTCCAATATCGGCAAGTTGACCCCTGGCAAGTGCTCGCCCAAGTCGCCATCTGGCGTCAAGGATTTTGCCTCTTAGCAGGTAATCTCTTCCGGTAACCAGAAGCCGAAAAGCTTGATCTCGGCGGGTTTGTTCTGGTATTTTTTTGATCCAGGCATCGCTTCCAAGGTGATTCATTTCAATGCCATATGCATAAGCCTGAAGAGCAGCAACCTCTGTCATTTCTTTTCGGGTGCCAAGATAATTCATTATCAGGTAGTAAGTTCTAAGCTTTCGTCTTGCCCTGCTTAGCAGTCCCTGAATGATAAGCAGTCTGGCTTGAACATAAATGGTTTGCCCGGCGGCCATCAGGTTTCCATTACAACGATGGATTTTTTGAGCCCGTGAAAAGAGCTTTTCAGCTAATTCAAGATGCCCCATTCTGGCTCGTGCAAATCCAAGATGGCTCAAGATTACGCCAGAAAATCCTGGCGGCTTACGAGAAACTGATCTCAATGCCTGCCATGCCAGCTTAAAACACCTCCACGCTCTTTTTGCCAGGAAAAGTCTAAGGCAGATCGTTCCTATAGCTATCTCAACCAGAGCCAATGGGTAGCTCTCCGCTTTAATGGTCCAGAATTTCTGTGCAAATTTCAGATGCTGTCTGGCATCCTTATAGTTTTGTTTATGTATAAGGCTCACGCCTTTTGCTAAGGCAATCCAGGCTTTTCCACGCTTGTTAAAATTGTAGTCATCAGAAACCTTGAGTAGTTCTTCAGCCCTTTCAAAGTTTCCATGAGTGTGACATGCCCGAACAATCAGAGAGCCAACGAAGGGATCTTTCCAGAGCATGTTTTCTGGAAAATCCCGGGTAATGTTTCGCAATGCTTTCAATCGACTATCCAGAAGAATGTCTTCTCCCCGGCTTTTCAGAACATTCAGAATTAGCTGCCAGTTCTCAAAAACAAGAGCCAGATGAAGAAGAAAGTCGATTTCGTGCTTGTCCAGGTTATTCAGAAAAGCATTGTTTTTTCCAAGTTGAGGTAATTTTCTTAATAGGCAGGCGGGCATTATTCTCAATAGCAACAGGCGAAGTCTGTTTCTTCGTTTGGGACTGCTAAGATCAGGAGCAGGAAACAGGCCAAAATTTCTGCCCCACTGGCCAAGTTCGCCTTGTTGGGAGAGATTTGCAGGAAATTTCAGCTTTTTCAGCAGGATCGAAAATTCAGGGTCGCGACGCAAGATGATGTGACCAATATTTGCCTGTGCATCAAGAAAAGCTGGAGAATTTTTCATCAGTAACCAGTTTGAAGCAGTGACAGATATTCGCCTCGGTGTTTTTGTGGTTGCTTTTCGTAAGAAACTTTCAGGAATAAGCAGATGAAATCGGTTATCCCATACCCATGGCTCTGTAATGCGAGGATCCAATTTAACGGGAGACTTTCGAAATCGCAGAAAGGGAACCTGGATATGGGTAATACGCCCGCTCCAGGCCAAAAAATAGGCTGTTCTTTTAAACACAGTATCTGAAAGATTCTGAGCAATCTTGAGAGCGCGAGATGCTGAAAGAGGTATGGATGCTGCTAATTCGGCAATGGTGGTCAGTTCTGGTGCATGAGCTATGTCGGTCATCATGTCTACGAGCGCCATGCTTGGTGATGCGACAACAAGTTTTGAGCCGCCGATGGTTACTTCTTTTACGTCCTGAGTTATTTGTTGAGGCTGGTAAACAAAAACTACTTCAATGCCACCGAAATTTCGGTTTCTCCGCCGTCGATTTCCCACAATAGTAAAACATCCTGGTAATTTAGACACCAGGCCGGTCAGGTAAAGCGCTCCAAGGTTTGAAAGATATTCCCCAGGCCTTAAAATTTCGCTGAGTCGCAAAATGAAGTCCGTCGGAAGACCCGCGCGGACTTTTTGTTCACTCGTTGTCGTTTTCGAATTATCTGGCTTTTTCATTTTCTGTTCAGATCTTTCTCTGCTTTATTGTAACGCGGTGGCGTTGAAAAATCTATCTGGTGATAAAAAGGCAATCAATTTGTGGTCCTGTTTTGGGAGATATCCGCTGTAAATAACAAAACCAGATAACCGGATGGGAAATATCAAGCATAAAAAAGCTCAGGATTCTTTTCCTGAGCTTTTTAAAGTCTGGTGAAGGGCTCGCTATTGATATGCCAGAATTAAAGAGAAGACCTGATGGCTATATGGTTATAGTGAGGCTCTGATTGATCTGACGGCAACTACCCGAATACCACTTCTGCTGCCTTTGGTGAACTCTGAGCTGCCTCCGTTAGAAACGTTGTAGTTATAATATAAGTATCCGTGCTGGGGCCAGAACATTGAGCCAGGGTCAATGCCTTTTACTGACCAGATGTGGCTGCCAGTAATGTGAAAAACCGGATCCAAATTCTTTGAAGCGCTGCCTCCTGCATTGGCAACAAATAGAGATTTCAATTCAGCAATTTCAGGTGTGCGCCAGCCATCAGAGATCTTCTTGATCCACTTTTGCCCATCTTTCCAGGAAATGTCTGTGTCAGGCCCTTCCAGCCATTGCAGGCCGGTCTGGCGATCAGAGATGATGCCGTCTACGTTCCGACTGAATCTGGCACCGCCATACAATTCTTCAAGATATGCTGCAGTTGGATCGGTTGCCGGGGTGGCTGCAAAAGTGATTCCTGCCAGAATAGTCACAAAAATAGTGCTAAGAAAAAGGATACTGAGTTTGTTTCGGATTCTCATAAGTTACTCCTAATTTGTTTTATCATTGTTCATAAACAATATTATTCTATCTGCATGTTTTCGAATAGAAACAGATAAATATTAATTAATCTTGCGTTTGAACGGGATTGCAGATGCTTGGCGTTACATAAAAGCAGACGAGAACTTTTGGTCAGGCCATTTAAACCTCAGAAGGCTTATGCCTGTCATTTTCACGAACGCATAGATGACAGGCATTTTTCCTGCTTACGCAAGAACTAAATGGAATTGGTATTACATGTTTTGGGTTGATATGCTCGGTGCCTTAAGTCTGCGCAACTTTTTTCACGACTGTTAAATTTTGCCTTTGAAGTGTAGAATGTAAGAGGTTCGTTTTTGTATCATTGCTGAAAGAATTACATGGTGCCAGAGCGCCAGAACATATAAAGGAGCTACGATGAACAAGCTGGTAAAGCTGTGTGTTTTTGTTGGGTTGTTGCTTTGTGCAACAACGCTATTCGCGAAAGACAGGGTGCAGATTCTCAACTCTGACAGTCTGGGAGCCGTTTACATCAATGCCGGCAGAATTTTCAGTCTTTACGTTGACCAGGCGCGTGATTTGCTCAAACCAGAGAATGCAGGAGAACTCGAAAAAATCGAGGTTCAGATGAGCACGCATTTTCCGGGTAAATTCAGTTTTGCTGACTTTTTTAAGAAGCTCGACAGCTTTGCCGAATCAAAAATATTCGTTCCAGATGGAGCATTCTGGCTTTCGATAGACGAGGAGCTTCGCCCGGCTCTGAGTATTTCTGCGAAAATCAAGCCCCTTGAGCTTTTTGAATTCGTGCAAAAGCGCCTGGGCAGTAAAAAAATCGTCCCAGGCAAAAACGAGAAAAATCTGCTTGAATTCGAAATCCCGACTCCTGGTTATAACATGACTTTGTCTGTGGCAGACGATGGCATCATTCTTTCTGCCGCTTCTGCGAAAGGCAAGGAAGATCTGGCCCGCTGGAAATCTCTTGCCGCCAACGCTGCTAACCAAAGCACCCTGATTGCGCTGGAAGTGGATGTTAATAGGATAAAAAGCTGGCTTGCCGAGAAAGCGCAGGGCAGCAAAAGATCCGAGTCATTCGAGTGTCTGTCTAATTTTAAGGTTCTTAGTGCAGCACTGCAGCTTTACGCTGTCGACAATGGCAAAGAAATGGACTCGCTCGATCAGGCTCTTCTTAAGACTGAAGGCTACATTGCCGAAGGAATTTACTGCCCCAAAGCGGGTAAATACAGCTTGAATACGGATAAAGAGCTGGTCTGTTCAATTCATGGGACAGTGAATGAGCCGGTTTGGTCGAAAAAGATTCCGCGTGTTGATGCAAGTACGTATCTTAAACCGTTCGAAAGTTTTGTCGTGCTGGTTAACGCGACGGGGGCTGAAATCAAGGCGAAAATCAATGACAAGAATCTGCTGGAACAGTGGGTTGCTATTGGTAAACAGCAGATGCTGGCTGTTCGGCAGATGGCAAATACTCAAATGGGGCAACTACCTGAAGACCAGCGCCAAAAAGGACTGAAGCTGATTGATTCAATAAAAATTGTTGTTGATGGTGGCTGGCTGAATGTCAGTATTGCCGGGCTTGACGAAAAGACGGTTATTTCTGGCATAACCGGAATAACAGGTGCTGCTGCAGCTATTGTTACCCCCTATTTTAAGAAAGCTCGTGCAGCTATGCGCAACCGGATCAGTGATCGGCGCACTAAGCGCGCTGAGTTAGCGGGTAATCTTGATAAAGGCTATGTTGAATGCAACTATTCACGCAAGCCGCTTTATATGGCGCTCGAAAATTTTCTGGTTGAAGAAGATAATCTTCCAGAAACCTTTGGCTTTGACTACCTCAAGGAAAAAGGCTATCTGCAGAGCATCCCAGAGTGTCCGGCCGGCGGCAAATATGAGCTTATGCGTGATGGCATGGATTATGACATCAAATGCAGTATGCATGACCATGATTGACATGTAATAGACCTGGTAAAGGAGCTGGCGACTGGTTGTAGTCGCCAGCTTTTTTGCTTTGCTGATGATAGTTTCTCTTGCGACAAGATGGGTTGTCCATGGTATAATCAGCGGAACGACAGAGCAAGGAGAGAAATGATGAAGGTTCTTTATATTACCAACGAGTATCCACCGCTTGTTTATGGCGGAGCCGGCGTTCACATCGAGTATCTCTCAAAAGAGGTCGCAAAGCTGGCAGACGTTGAAGTTCGCTGTTACGGCGATCAAAAGATGTTCAAAGATAATTTAAAAGCTATCGGCTATGAGTCGGCAGCGACTTACCAGAACCTTAATCGTGGCCTGCAGTCTGTTTTTAAGACGATAGATCGCGATCTGCAGATCGTTGGGGAAGGTGTTGACGCTGACATCGTGCACTGTCATACCTGGTATACCCACATGGCCGGTATCATGGCAAAGCTTAATTTTGGCGTGCCCCTGGTCGTAACCACACATTCACTTGAACCCTTGCGCCCATGGAAACGCGAACAGCTGGCTGGCGGTTACGATTTTTCACTATGGGTTGAAAAGACGGCGATCGAGATGGCTGATGCAGTAATTGCAGTCAGCAATGGCACCCGCGCTGATGTTAAAGGTCTGTTCAATGTGGCCGAAGATCGCCTTAAAGTTATTTATAATGGCATTGATACTGATGAATTCAGGAAAACCTCATCAACCGAGAATCTCAAGCGTTTTGACTTTGATCCTGCGGTACCTTATCTGCTGTTTGTTGGTCGCATTACTCGCCAGAAAGGCATTATTCACCTGGTTAACGCTATCAAATATCTCAATCCTGAGATTCCAGTCGTTCTGGCCGCCGGTGCCGCTGATACTCCAGAAATTGAGCATGAAATGACCGAAGGTGTCAAAGCGGCTTCGCAGAATCGCGGCAACATCCACTGGATTCGCGAAATGGTCGATCGCAAAACGCTTATTGAACTTTATTCACACGCAGGAGTGTTCTGTTGTCCCTCTATTTATGAACCTTTTGGTATAATCAATCTGGAAGCCATGTCCTGCGGAACACCAGTCGTGGCTAGTGCTGTCGGCGGAATTCCTGAAGTCGTAATCGACGGGGTTACCGGTAAGCTGGTAGCGCTTGAACAGACGGCTGAATCGCCATTTGAAGCTCTTAAGCCAGATGTTTTCGCTAAGGATCTGGCTACCGAAGTCAACAAACTCATGGCAGATCCGCAGACATGTCAAAAAATGTCTGCTGCAGGGCGTCGTCGTGTCGAAGAAACCTTTAGCTGGAAATCGATCGCCGCTCAAACTGTCGATCTATACAAATCACTGATCAAAGGAAAATAATATGGGCAGCAGAAACCGCAAACGTGTGCTGATAGAGAACGTAAGGCCGACAGTTGATGCCGGTGTTTACCCGCTTAAACGCGAATTGGGCGACGAAGTGCGGGTAGTTGCAGATATTTTTCGGGATGGTCATCAAAAGATTGCGGTCTGGGTTGAATATCGGCATCAGAAACGCAAAAATTGGAACAAAGTACCTATGCAATGTGCTAACCCTGGCATGGATCTTTGGGAAACCAACTTTAAGGTCGATCAGATCGGCATTTACGAATATAAAATCGTTGCTTACTGTGAAGATTATGGCAGCTGGATTTTAGATACCGGCAAAAAGGTTGAAGCTGCGACAGATTACGCTTCAGATCTTCTTGAAGGCATTGCCATGGCTAACAACTATAAATCCTGGCTGACTTTTGCTGATCGCGATTATCTTAAAAAAGCTACGGCCAGGGCCGAAAAGGGTGACGATGATCTGCAAAAATGGCAGATTCTCAGCAATGATCGACTGGTTGAATTGCTGGCGCAGAATCCTGATCCGGCTTCACGTGTTGAAAGCCCGACTTTTATTGTTCAGGTCGACCGGGTTAGGGCCAGGTTTGCTGCCTGGTATGAGTGCTTCCCGCGTTCATGTGGCTTCGAGTCCGGTAAACATGGCACATTTAAAGATGTCATCAAGCGCCTGCCGCATATTGCTGAAATGGGTTTCAATGTGCTTTATTTTCCGCCGATTCACCCGGTCGGATTCAGCAAGCGCAAAGGGCCCAACAATAGTCTGACCTGTGCACCGACCGACCCCGGTTGCCCTTATTCCATCGGCAATCAATTTGGGGGCCATGATGCAATAGAACCGGCACTTGGCAACTTTGACGACTTTGCCGAACTGGTTGACGCCGCCGAAAAGCACGGTATCGAAATTGCACTCGACTTTGCGATAAACTGCTCGCCTGACCACCCCTATCTCAGGCAGCACCCAGACTGGTTCAGCAAACGCCCGGATGGTACTATCAAATTTGCTGAAAATCCACCCAAAAAATATGAAGATATTTATCCGATCAATTTTGAATCTGCCGATTATAAAGCCATCTGGAAGGAAATGCTGCGCATCTTTTTGTTCTGGGCCAAGCGTGGCGTGAAAATATTCAGAGTCGATAACCCGCACACCAAGCCTTTCGCTTTCTGGCAGTGGGTAATTGCTGAAGTTCAGAATAAATATCCTGACGTCGTATTCCTCGCCGAGGCTTTTACACGCCCCAAAGTCATGAAGGCTCTGGCTAAACTTGGTTTCGCCCAGTCATACAGTTACTTCACCTGGCGCAACACCAAAGCTGAACTGATCGAGTATTTTTCTGAGCTCACTACGCCCCCTGAATCAGAATTTTATCGCGCTAATCTGTTTGCTAATACGCCGGATATTTTCCCTGCTTATCTGCACGCTGGTGGCCGTCCGGCTTACAAGGTAAGAGCCACTCTGGCTGCTACACTTTCCACTGTGTACGGTATCTTTCAAGGCTTCGAGCTCTGCGAGGGCATACCGGTTCAGGGCAAAGAAGAATATTTGCATAGCGACAAATATGAGATCAGAACCCGTGACTGGAACGCGCCGGGTAATATCTGCGATTTGATTACCAGAATAAACAAGATCAGACGAGAGCATCCAGCGCTACAGGAATACGACAACCTCAAATTTTTTGAGGCAGATAATGATCGCATAATGTTCTACAGCAAGTCTTTGGGTGATGATCATATTCTGGTTGTGATAAATCTCGACCCCTTTATCAAGCATTCTTCGTTTGTCCATGTTCCACTTGAGCATTTCGGGTTGACACCAGAGCAGGGCTATCAGATGCATGATCTTCTGACTGACCGGCGTTATCTGTGGTACGGCTCAAAGAATTATATTGAGCTCGACCCAAATATTGAGCCGGCTCATATTTTTGTGTTGAGAAAATAGAGCTGTATAGCGAAGAGAAAATAACAGTTAAAAGACTGTTTCTGGGTAACGCTAATGCGTATATCATCAGATCAGGCAATGAGGCTGCAATTATAGATGGCGGTCTTGGTTGCCGTTTAGATCGCTTCCGTGAGGCTCTCGATGAGTTAGAAATTGCCGCCGCCGCTTTGAGATTTATCGTGGTTACCCATGCTCACTATGATCATGTTGGCAGCATAAAGGCACTTAAGCGTGCCTTTCCTGATGCCCTGATCGTTGCACACAAAATCGAGGCAGGCAATTTGCGCGCAGGATTAAGTCCGTTGCCACGCGGTACAATGTGGTTTTCGCGCCCAATTTCATGGCTGGGTTGCCAGATTTTTCACCATTGTGTCCGTTTTGATGGTTTCGAAGTTGATATTGAAGTCGAAGATAATCTTAAAATGCAATTCGGCAGTACCGAGATTGAGTTTTTCTGTACATCAGGCCATACGGCGGGTTCGTTATGCGCCAGGGTGGGAGAACAGGCTGTTTTTGCTGGCGACAGTGTGTTTCATGTTCTGCCTGGTTGCTTTTATCCGCCATTTGCCGATTTTCCGGAGTACATTGTTGCCGCCTGGCAGCGCATCGCGGCAACAGGCGCCGGCATGATTTACCCTGGACACGGCCGACCGTTTTCCCTGAATAATTTCATTGCCAACAATGGCCGGTTTTAATTTTTAAATCGCCAATAGTGCATTGTTAGTGCGCGTTTTCCCCCTGTGGGCGTAAATTGAAAAAATTGTGTACAATGATAGTGGAATGAATCGGAGGCACGTATGAACTACACCGACCAGTTTGTTCTGCCGTTCAAGTGGCGTGAGTTTGGCAGGTGGTTTGAGAATTGTGGTAAAGTCGACTCCGAAAATGACAAAGGAAGACTGAAGATTGCCGAAGCAGGTTTTGTAGCAGGTGGAAGAAAGCTCAGAGGCATCAGGATCAAAGGTGAGCTTTCGGTAAAGGACAGCCATTTTTGTGAGTTGTTTCTTTGCGCGTTCCTCGTGGATCTGCACCGCAAGGAACTGTTCGAACCGTTCATTGGTAACCCTGAATCTTTTGACGAAAGGATGGTTTCTCCACGACTGATAACATTGACTCCGTCAGTAACACAGAAATACGAGCTTTTCATTCAAGAGCAGGGCTGGATCCTGCCGTCGATCTGGCGATTTCTCATGCAGTCGATTGGTTTGCGACACAAGACCAGTGAGCGTAAGCCTGATATCATTGTCTTTGCTTTTCAAGAGGGCAATTCTGTTCCGGTCTATGCCGCATCGCTGCCGTTTGATTATTTTGGCAGCGCGCATCATCTCCAGGAAGAGCTGATAATGAATGACTTTTTTGACATGCTGCATATAGAGCCAGATGCCAGTGAATCAGAAATCCAGAGAGCCTATATTGCCAGTTGCCGTAAGTTTCAGGAGTTAATCCCCGACTGTGTTTCATCAATTGTTTTGCGCCGTCGTACTAGTATGTTCTCGCGCATCAAGCAGGGTTATCACATCTGGACAGATAGATTACAGAAGCGTCGCAACGAATTTTAGGGTTCTGACAAAATGTGAAATCACGAGATTCGTTTAATGCAGGGCCTTAGGCGATTTTGTAATTTTCTGCTGCCCGCCAGAGATACCAGCTTGCGATTGAGCGATATGGTTTCCAGGCCAGAGACTGCCTGGTCAGCTCTGCTGGCGTTGGCAGAGCTTTCTGGTGTCTGATCGCGGCCAGTCCTTTGCGCAGGCCATAATCGTCGGCAGCCATTAAATCGGCGCGCCCCAGTCTGAAAATCAGCAGCATTTCCACTGTCCAGCGCCCAATGCCGCGAATAAGAGTGAGCCGGTCGATAATCTCTCTGCTGGGCATCAAAAGCATCTGCTTGTGATCGGGAAGCCTGCCGGAAATAGCGAATTCAGCGAGATCCTTGATTGCCAGCACTTTGTTTCGCGACAGTCCTGCCGATCTGAGTTCATCTTCGTCAGCTCTGATAATGTCGAGTGCGGTTACATCTTGCTTGCCCGAAAACAGGTCGAGCACTCTTCTATATATGGTTGCTGCTGCCTTTCCGGTCAGTTGCTGATAAATGATCGATTCGAGCAGGGCCTGAAAAATTGATGTGTTTGAGCTGAATTCAAGATTGAAGCGTGGCGCGGTTTTTATCAGTTGCCCGAGATCGCGGTCAACCTTGCTGAGATGCTTAAGCACTAGATCAAGATCACAGTCACTGATCAGCAGAGGTGACTTGATGCGAAAAACAGGCTTGTCTTCGACATCGATATCTTCCAGGCGAAGCATCTGCGCTTTCAGACTGATTCCGCCGCCGGCCGAAAAGCCGCCGAGACGGCCATCAGCATTTACGACCCGGTGACATGGTATCAGGAGGGGAATTGGATTTTTTCCTGCGGCCAGTCCGATGGCACGTGCCGCTGCGGGGCGGTCACAGGCCTCGGCCAAAGCCTTGTAAGAAACGGTTGAGCCTGCTGATACCTGGCGCAGGTGCTCGTATACCAGTCGGCAAAATGGCGTGCAGTCAGAGAGGTCGAGGCGGGCAGCCTTAAAATTGGCTGGTCTGCCGGCAAAATATTCCCTGATTTGCTCGATCAGGCGACTTAATGGCTCTGGTGGCGTCGCACTCAGGCAGTTGCTAAATTGTTTGGCGACTTTTTTGCGCAAGCTGCCTTCTGATGCTTCTGGCAGCAGTAATCCTATAATCTTACTATCGCGCCAGGCAATTGCTGCTGATCCGAGCGCGGTCAGAAAGCTGCAGTAAAAACCAGGTTTATTGGTTGTTTTTGTCGTTTTTGCCGTTTTCATCAATTATTTTTTTGCAGTTTTTGCCCTTGAGGCATATTGCGCAGCGCGTATCGCTGCAGAAAAGGCAATTGAAGCAGTCTTTGCATGGGTGTTTCTTCAGTTTGCATTCGGGCGGTCTGAATGCATTGAGCCTTTTGTAAACATCGTTTTCATCATCTTCAGGTTTGCCTTGATTGTCTGGTTTGTCATTGTCAGTCATTGTGTTTTTCTCCGCAGATGCTGCTCATAATATGCACCAACGGTTGAAAAAAACAAGCAGCCATTTTCTGGCACTCTCGTCGAGTTCGCTGCGCGCCGTGCACAGTCAGAGCTATTTGCTGAGTTGTGGGCGCAGGAGATCTTCGAAGCGGGCAAACCAGTTCTCGAGATCGGGGCTGCGTTGCCTGCCCTGTTTTACCGAAGCGATGTAACTGTTTCTGGCAAGGTCGATAGCCTGCAGCATCTGCTCGTGCGGGTCAACTGCCGGAGCGTACATGTCGGCAATATCGGGCAGTCCAGAATTAGACGATATTTCGCTGACTGGCAACATCAGACTGGGAGGTGCCTTAAGGGGCTGTTCATTGGGTTGTATGCCGGTCTCCTGCATGAATTCAATCGCCATCTTTTCCATTGTGTCGGCGTTGCTGTCATCTTGAATCGAATAGACACGCAGAGGCTCATCTTTGCCTTTGATTTTGTGAAATCCCATGTCAGCGCATGGAATCTTGCCGGCGAGCTTTTCCATGGTGGTTTCGGTAATAAATATGCGGCCTGGTTTGGCGAGATTTTCCATGCGGGCCGCTATGTTTACTGCTTCACCAAAGACATCTTCATTTTTTACAAAGACAGTTCCAGTGTTGATACCGATTCGGATAAATATTTTTTCATTGCTGCGCTGATTGAAGGCGGAAAGCTCTGCCTGCATTTCTCTGGCAGCATTGCAGGCTTTGAGAGGCTCGTCAAACCTGACCATCAACGCGTCGCCAATCTTCTTTATCAGTGTGCCATCATATTTTTTAAATATGGGCACAAGCAATTTGTCGTGTACGGCGAGCAGCGTCATAGTATCTAGAAGCATTTTCTGGGCAGCTCTCGACGAGAAACCTACTATATCTGTGAACATTACGCTTTTTTCGAACGTAAACTTCTTCATCAGCTGTTCGTCGAAGCTGTCGCTGCTACCACCTTCAGAAAAGCGCTTTGCCAAAAGTAGCTCGATATTTGCGTCAGAAAATTTCTCAAGTTCCATCTTTTGCAATCGCGATTTGCGAAAAATGTATTCGCTGTTTTTAACTGCTTTGGCCTTAAACAGCATATCGAGCTTTTTCAGCTCTTTTTCAAAGTCGCGATCGATAAATTCTTCCTGTGATTCTATCGCATTGACACTCTTCTCACGAATCATATTACTGGCTTCGTAAGCGTCGTCGGGCAGCATCTGCGGCAAACAGAAAATATCCTGAGGAGTTTCGATCTCTACGCTGGTGTTGCCAGCATCCCTGACGAGCTGAACACTCTGTACCTGCTGTAGATTGAATGCTAGAATTGCAGCCTGCGATGTTTTGAGCTCATCACGCAGGATAAGAAAGCAGCGTTTGTTGGTCAGCAGCGCCAGCAGATAAATTGGTCTGTCGGTCTGGGAGAACAATCTGTTCCAGCGCTGGCGAAATCTGGCCAGGATTGAGGATTCTACTGAGATTAACTATTGTAGTGGCGGTATTACTGTCGATCGATCGCTGACACTCCCTGAATGGTTGCAGGCTTTCGTTGTAAAGGCATATCCAGGCTTTTTCGATTCTTTCATCGATATTTATGAGTTTCTGAATCAATTGTTGAGTATCTTCGCGCAGCGTATTGAGAATCATGGCATTAGGCGGGAAAGGGCCATCCCAGTCCTGCATCATTTCGAATCTCTTTTGTCGCTTCTGCAGGTTTTGCGCAAGAAGATTTGGAATTACGTCTTCAACTGTGTGTAGTTGCGGACCAAAGCCGATATTTTCCCGGAAAAACTCAGAGATTTTCACTTTCAGGTCATTTGAGCTGATTTTGCCAAAATCAACATACCAGCTTTGTTTTTGAAAATTACTGGCGGCCATTTTGGCAGCCATAATGATCTGCATGTCTTCATCGAGCATGGCGTGCAGCGCCAGATAGTAGTCGGTGCGATCAAGCAGTTCGCTTCTTTTGATGCTCATCAGAGCATTTATCTTGTTTTGTCTGGTCATTCCGTCAAAAACGGAAAACTTAACACCCATCTGATCCTCCAGATCACCAAAAAATGCAAAATTATTATCGGCTTATGATAGAATGTTTTCACAGGTTTAACAAGCAATGTTGTGGCTGAGACAAACATATTATGTTTTTTCTGTCTGTCTTGTCTGTGGCGTTTTAGAGGGTTGCGCTGTGAGCTGTAGTTTGAATGCTGAGATGGGGCTTATGAGAGCTCGCTGGAATAATTTTTTGTTGGTAACTGTGATTTTGCTGTTACTACTAAATTCTTTTGCCTGTTTCGCACAGGACGAAAAGAACGACAAAGAGGATAGCTTCTGGGCAGAGACTTCGCAGGCACTTGAAACTGGCAATGCTTCTGAAGCCCTGCGTCTTTTGCGCCTGTGTGTGTTGGGGCAGATAAATTTGCCCGAAAGCGAAAAACTGCTTCGCCTTTCCCTTGCCTCGGAAGCCGCGTTGATATTATCTGACAAGCCTTTGGTTGAGTTGAAGCCAGATCAGCTCTCAGAACTGTTCCGGCTCCAACGGGAAGTCTGTAATCTTGGCGTGGCTGAAGCTGGCGACTGGCTGAATCTGCTAAGAACTGGCGCGGTTATGCCGGGTTCGGAGAATCTTATAATTTCCGGTCAGGCCTTTTTGGATGTTGTTCAACAGGGTTTGCCAGTCAATGTCAACGACGAGTGGCGCGAGTTTTTGCAGCGTCTTGACCGTGAGATGGTGAGAGACGAACAGATTCTTTATCGTCGGCAGATTGTTCAGATCCTGGCCAATTTAGAACCTGAATCCAGGGAACTGCAGAACCGACTTGCCGACATTGAGCTGCTTGCCGAAGCCAAAGCTGTAAAAGTCCTGGGACTTGCCGAGGTTGAGATCGCACTGGGCAATTTGGTTTCTGCCAGGGGATATCTCGATCAGGTGCGGAACTATAATTCGCAGTATCTTGGTCTGGCAGAGCTCTATCAGCGCCTTGAAAAAGCTGAACGCATCGACAAAATTCTGATTCAGGCCAATGATGCATTGTTGAGCAAAAAATACGATGAGGCAAAACGTCGTGCTCAAGACATACTAATTATAGATGCGAATAATTTTTTTGCGAGACGAATTCTTAAACAGGTTGAAGAAGCACAGGAGCGGCCGGCAGTTGGCCCTGGCAGTCCAGCTGATCGGCTTAAATTAAAGTTGAGGCGATTTGAGGCAGACCTGCGCAAAGCCGAGAAAGAAGAGGATCTGCAGCTTGTTCTTACTCTTTTGCGAGAAATACTGGTGCTCAAAAGCGATTTGCCGGAGTATTCACAGCGTCTGGCTGATGTTGAGCAGGAAATCGCTCTTTCTCGGCTTAAGGCTGACGAAAGGTTCATTGAGGCTGAAGAATTGTTTGAAAAAGCTGAATATGCACGGTTGCGGTTGTTTTTGAATCGTAATCCCGGATTGATGAATTCGGTTGAAAAAATGCTGAAGATTTGGGAAATGCGTCTTATGGCCAATCAGGCAACAGGCCATCTGGATGCCTCGCAGTTGCGTGAAGCGGCAGAAACCATCAACAAAAAAGCCGGCAAAAGCTTTTATGCCAGCTATGTGCTCATGCGACTTTCTATTTCCGATAACAAGCTGGCTGAAGCGCGCGAACACTACAAAGTTGCGCTTGAGCTCAAACCTGGCGAGGCAAGTCTGCGCTGGCCTGGACTGTTACTCTGGGTGCATGGCGAAGGTCGCCCTGTCGCTGTTTTTCTGCTGATTGTTGTTTTTCTGCTGATGATCAAATTGATTCGACCGTTTTTTGAGTGGTTTGAATCAACCTACTGGTGGAGAGTGTCCCTTTTGGCCCGTCCGTTTCCGTCTCTGGCTATTCGCTCGCTTGAGGGCTGTTTTGGCACGGTTAGTGATCGCGCCGAACGCATTACCCTTTTTACTCTATTGATGAAGAGCTGTTACAGAGTTGGGAATTCCAGCAAAGCCCTGCTTTATTCAGATAATCTGCTCGATATTGTTCCAGGTCATGCCGCTGCGTTGGAAATCAGAGCAAAGATTAAGGCCAAGCCTGCGCCGTCTGCAAAGCCTGCCGCCAGTCAAAGCGCCGATGCGCCAAAGCTAGAGGTTACACCAGAACCGGAGTTTGAAGCCGAGACGTTACCGCAATATGAAGAACGCAGGGTAATAGCCTCTGGTTTGCAGCGAGATGTTACGTCAGAAGTCGTGCCAGAAGTAGTTTCGGAAGCCGATGGTTGCAGCGAATCTTTTGCTGTAGAAGATTTTCTGGATAACGCCCAGGAAGAATATGACGAGGGTGTTGAAGATAGCTATATTGCAAGCATGTCGGAAGACGCTGCCGCTGACGATAAATGTTGCGACGTGCAGCATGACAGCGAAACTGATTGTAATGATTATGCTGAAGTTAACGAAAGTGATCTCGTCGCCGGTCAGGACTTTCAAGACTGTCCGGAGCATGGTGCCCTGGCAGACGCAGATGTAAAAAATGTCTCTGAGGCAGCTGCTGATATGGGCGAGGATTTGCCTGTTTCCCGGGTTGAATTGCCAGCGGAGCAACATGATGCTGATTCGGTGGTTAGCGAAGACGAAGATGATGAAAAAGCTGCAAAAGACGCGATTGGCGATGCGGCAGCCGATCTTTTTAAAGATTTTTTCCCGGAACAGGAAACACAGTCTTTACGAAATCAGTCGGCAGAGAGTAAAATCGAGCAGAAAAGACATGAGTTGTTTGCCGAACTGGATTCTATTCAGAAACCACAGCCAGCATCTGATGCCTGGCTCGAACACTGTAACCTGAACACGACAAGTGACAGATGGTTTAAGGAGCTTGATTAAGGACGGTAGATCATGGGCGGCGTAGAATTGCCCAACTGGTGAAGGCTGGCGAATATAAGATGACCAGGCACGCTTATGATCAGATGATAGCGCGACGGTGAAAAGCTCGCTATAATAGGTGAGCGTTTCAATGGTGATAATATCAAGGTTGTAGTTAAAGACTGTGAAGTTCCAAAGGTAATAACGGTGTGCTACCCTTATGAAAAAGTTGATTAAACTGGTTTTGCCGGCAATGTGCCTGATGCTGACTTTTTTTCTGTGTCATGGCCGGGCGAATGCCTTAACTCTAAACGAAGGCGAACTCAGGCTTCTGAATGGCATTTCGCGCTTTATCGATCAAAAGCCTGAGGGCTCAGCTCTGCGTCTGATCGAGTCTGCCATGAAAAGTCAAAATCCGTGTTTGCGTGGGCTTGCAGCAATTATCCTTTTTAAGCATTATGGCGAGAGTTTTTGCGGGCAGCTTTTGCGCAATTTTACACTGAACCAGGAAAAAGAGAGTTTTGAAGCTGAAAATAAGGTGCTGGTTAAAATCGAGAATGTCCAACGACTTCTTACAAACTTTGATGAGCTTTTAAAGCGGCTGAAAGACGAAAGAGTGCGCCAGCTGTTTTTGTTTTATCATTTTCGCCACAAGCAGGTTTACATGCTTGGAGCCGCAGGAGAACAGCTTTCTATGGCGGTGTTTTACCGAGTTGGACTGTTTGAAGCGATTATTGGCCATGAGCATGATGCAATTGGTCTGGCAGAAATGGCAGACCAGTGAGTCATTTATATATAAATCCGCTGGTTATTGCGTGCGTTCTTATAAATGATCGAACGACTTAACCACTTTTACAGCAAGAGGGGAAACTATGCGAAAATATCTGTTGATCGTGTTTTTTATGGCTCTGGCGTCGGTTGTATGTGCACAAATTCCTGAGATTGTGGTCAAAAAAGCTGGCGAAGAGCCGGTCAAGCTCGCTGATCTTGAGATGCGGGTGCGCATTTTCGGTCATCTGGCCGAAACAACCATGACCATGAAGTTTTACAACCCAAACTCTCGAGTTCTCGAGGGCGAACTTGAGTTTCCAATGCCGGAGGGCGCAATCGTTTCGGGTTATGCTCTCGATGTAAATGGTGATCTGGTTGAGGGGGTCGCCGTCGAAAAACAGAAAGCCCGCGAAATTTTCGAGACAGAAGTGCGCCGAGGCGTTGACCCCGGACTCGTCGAGAAGGTAAAGGGCAACAATTTCAAGACCAGAGTTTACCCGCTTAACCCGCGCAGCAACAGAACGGTTCAGGTTACTTATCTGACCGAGCTGGCGATCGACGATGCCAGTACCCGTTATCGTGTGCCTTTGCAGCTCAGCCGCGCCACCGACAGATTCAATCTCCGGGTAGAAGTTCTCAGTGCAGATGAATCACCGAAAATCCAGATTCAAGGACTGCAGCCGACAGAGTTTAACCGTATGCAATCTGGCTGGTTCAGTGAAATTACAGTAAATAAACAGGAAATCAAGTCAGAGCTGGTGGTCGATGTGCCCATGCCGAAGTCTGGATCTGTGGTTGTCGAAAAATCAGCAGACGGGCAGTATTATTTCAGTGTACAGGGTGTGATTGCCAATCGCAATAAATCAGAGACAAAACCGGCTTCGCGCATCGCTGTTATTTATGATGCCTCTGGTTCGGCAGCAAAGCGTGATCTCGAACTCGAAAAGAAGTTTATTACTGCTCTTCTCGCTTCTGACCGCGTTGCTGACAAGTTTGAGGTTGAATTTGTAGAATTTAGAAACAAGCCTGGCGTTGCCACCTCCTTTTCTGTCGAACGTGGAAATGCGGCAGCTCTTATTAAGCACATTGAGAACGTAAAGTTTGATGGCGGCACTTCTTTTACCGGCTTAGCCGATAACTTGAAAAAGCCAGATTTTTACCTGCTGCTTTCAGATGGCCTCAATACCTTTGGCAAGGCTGTCCTGCCTGAGTTGAATGCGCCGCTCTATGCTGTAACCGGAGCTGATGGTGCTGATTATGGGTTTTTGCAGATGATCTGCCGCAGTAGCGGTGGAGCGATGATCAATCTTAAGAACACCGAGCTCGAACGTGCTGTCAAATTGGTTGGTGCCGAGTTTTTCGGGCTGGTCAACAGGCAGGCTGGCGCCGGGATTGCCGAGATTTACCCAGCCGGTGTTGTGCCAGTGCATCCGCACTTCATGCTTGCCGGTGTCCTTGATCGTGACGAGACCGATCTGCTGTTGCAGTTTGGCAGTCACAACAGCGAGAGAATTGATCGCAAATTCACCATAAAAAAATCTGCTGCGGTTACTGGCGAGTTTTTGCGCAAATACTGGGCTGCCCGCAAAATTGACGAATTGTTAGCGCAAAAAGACAAGAATCGTAGCGAAATCGTTGCTCTGAGCAAAAAACACAGCATCGTCAACGAATTCACCTCTCTTCTGGTGCTCGAAACGATCGGGCAGTATCTCGAACATCGGGTAGTGCCGCCGGCTTCAAAACCTGAATGGCGTCAACAGTATTTTGCTGTGCTCGAAAAAGAAGCTGCTGAAATTGCGACCACCCGCGACAGCAAACTTGAAACCGTTGTAAATATATGGAATGAGCGCCTGAAGTGGTGGAACACCGATTTTACCAAGGTCGAATTACAGAAAAACGACAAAAAGGGCCGTGCGCTGCTGCCCCCGGTTCGTTCGGTGCAGCCAATGCACGCACCAGGAAGTGTTGCTCCCGCGCCTGCAATGGATAGCGAAAGCTTTTCTTCGCGCGAAGAAATGTCTGATGAAGTCATGCCGGCTTTAGAGAGCCGCCGACAGGAATCTGGCGGTGCTGGTAGCGCTGAACCACAACCATCTGTTGTCGGGGGTGTATCGAGCAAGTCGATGTCTGAGAATAAGGAGTCGGACTCCAGACCGGTTAATCCTGGCGTTGTTATCAAGCCATGGCAGCCAGATACGTTATATGTTAAAAAAATCAAGGCAGCAAAAGAGCCTTATTCAGCCTATCTCGAAGAAAAACCGGAATATATGATGTCGCCGGCTTTCTATCTTGACTGCGCTGATGTATTTCTCGATCTCAAAATGAACGATATAGCGCTGCAGGTGCTGTCGAATATTGCCGAGCTCGAACTGGAAAATCCTGCATTGATGAGAATTCTGGCACATCGTTTGTCTCAGATAGATGAACTCGAAATCAGTGCTGCAATATTTTCCGAAGTTCTCGAAATGCGCGGTGAAGAGCCACAGTCTTATCGTGATCTCGCACTGGTGCTGGGTCGCAGCGGTGAGTATCAGCGCGCAGTCGAATTGCTCTATGAAGTGGTGCTCAAGAAGTGGGATGGCCGTTTCCCGGAAATTGAAGTAATTGCGCTCGAAGAAATGAACAATCTGATTGTTCAGGGTAAGCGCAGTGGAATCAAGGATTTCAAGGTTGATGAGCGTCTGGTAAAGCCTATTGATGTAGACCTTCGCATTGTCATGACCTGGGATGCTGATCAGACCGACATGGATCTGTGGGTAATCGAGCCCAGCGGCGAACAGGCGTATTACAGCAACCCGCGCACGCAGATCGGCGGCCTGGTTTCGCGCGACTTTACGCAGGGTTACGGTCCCGAAGAATACATGATCAAAAAAGCCCGCCATGGCATGTACGAAGTTAAAACCAATTTCTATGGCAGTCGTTCGCAGAAAATCGCTGGTGCTGTCACTTTGCAGGTCGATTTGTTCACCAACTTCGGGCGCGAGAGCGAAAAACGTCGCTCAGTCACGCTGCGTTTGACTGATAACAAAGAGACCTTCAAGGTTGCCGATATTGAGTTTTAACCGCTTGTCGCCGGCATGGTTTTCGGGTAGAATCAGCCCGTAAATCAACTCACGAAAGAGGGCTTATGGCTGAAAAATATATCTTTACCATGCTCGGGCTTAACAAGTTCTATGGCACTCGCCAGGTTCTGAAAGATATCAATCTGTGCTTTTATCCCGGTGCTAAAATCGGTATTGTCGGCGCCAATGGCGCCGGCAAGAGCACGGTGCTGCGCATCATGGCCGGCATCGACAAGGAATTTCGGGGTCAGGCCGAGCTCTGTCGTGGTTTTCGAGTGGGCTTTGTGCCTCAGGAGCCACAGCTCGAAAACGGCAAAACGGTTCGCGCCAACATTGAGGCGGCTTTTGCCAGCACACTTGCCCTGATCAAAGAATATGAAGATATTTCGACGGCCATGGGCGATATGGATCCTGACGCCATGGACAAAGCCATGGAAAAAATGGCCTCGCTTCAGGACAAAATCGATGCCTGCGATGGCTGGGATCTCGATACCCGTCTCAATGTCGCGGCTAATGCGCTGGTGCTGCCGCCCGACGATATGATCGTCGACAGCCTTTCGGGTGGGGAAAAGCGCCGCGTAGCTCTCTGCCGCGCCTTGCTTGAGCAGCCAGACCTGCTGTTGCTTGACGAGCCTACGAACCATCTCGATGCCCAGACCGTCGCCTGGCTCGAAAATTATCTTAAAGACTACCCGGGAACCGTAATTATTTCGACGCATGACCGCTATTTTCTCGACAACATTACCAAATGGATTCTTGAACTCGAAGATGGTTGCGGGAATCCTTTCGAAGGCAATTACAGTTCATGGCTGGCACAGAAACTCGAGATTTTGGCCGCATCTGAAAAGAAAGAGTCGGTCCGTCGCCGTTCACTCGAACGCGAGCTTAAATGGATACGTATGAACTCCGGTGATCGCCGTGAGTTACATCGCGACCGCATTGCCCACTTCGAAAATCTGGTGTCGAGAGAGAGCGGCAGTGAACGTGGTGACGAAACTGTTATTCAAATTGCACCAGCCGAGCATCTTGGTGATCTGGTCGTTGACTTTAAGGGAGTATGCAAAGGCTACGACGGCAACAAACTGCTTGCTGATACCAGCTTCTCGTTGCCGCGCGGCGCAGTGGTCGGCGTCATCGGACCGAACGGTGCTGGTAAAACTACGATGTTTCGCATGATTGCCGGCACCGAAAAGCCTGATGACGGTGAAGTAATCGTAGGGCCGACGGTGAAGCTGGCGTGGGTAGATCAGACCCGAGACAGCCTGAATTCAGGTAATACCGTGTTTGACGAAATCAGCGAAGGCTGCGATGAAGTGCAGTTCGGCAAGAGTAGAATCCTGTCGCGCGCATATTGCGGACGTTTTGGCTTTAAGGGCTCGGACCAGCAGAAAAAGGTTGGTGAGCTCTCTGGCGGAGAACGCAACCGCCTGCATCTTGCCAAGATCGTCAAAGCTGGCGGAAATCTGCTGATGCTCGATGAACCGACCAACGACCTTGATGTTGGTACATTGCGACTTCTTGAAGACGCGATCTGCGACTTTGCCGGCTGCGCGCTGGTAATCAGCCACGACCGCTTTTTCCTTAACCGTATCTGCACGCATCTGCTGGTTTTTGAAGGCAACGCCAAAGTCAGCTGGTTTGAGGGCAACTTTGAAGATTACGAAAGCATGTATCTTAAAAAACTGGGCACAGCCGCCAATGAAGGCCGTCGAGCCCGCTTTCGTCGCTTCGCGATCTGAATTCTATAGTCACCTTAAAAACAATGCCGGGCTCTGCTGTGAATGCAGGCCCGGCCTTGTTTTTAAGCTTGAGTTCAGTTGCTGATTTTGTAATTGTAATACTTGAATACTGCTGTTGAAGTTACAAACATCAGATAAAAACTGATAAGCAACCTCTGATTTTCAGGGTTTTGAACAGTTTTCAGGTTGAGCAAATTTGAAGTGTAGAGCACAGTTCCCATTATCAGGCTGTACATCAAGATTCTTAATAAAAAATATGGGCGTTCTTTTTCATACATTTCCGGATCGCCGTTTTCGCAGATAAACGTGATCAAAAGATAGTAAGCATAATACATACCGGCGCAGACTGATATGATCGTGCTGAACAGGCGTATTGGCGTAAGGGTTGCGAATTCTGGCTTAAGCAGTGTCTGGCTCATGTAAAAAGATGTGAAAAGGAGAACTGGGTATAAGATATACCACAGATTCAGGTAGAGAAACAGGTTCCATGCGCCTTCCAGGAAGCCTACGGTTGCGAGTTTAACCAGGGTAATGTCAGAAACGCCTTTTTTAGAGTTTCTTGACGCTTTGCCAGTCTTTTTTTTCCTGCGAATTTCTGTTGTATTCTCGGGTTCTTGCGCTTCGTTGCGCTCAAGCTGAATATCGAATCCGAATTGTTCGTCGCTTCCATGGCTTGTCAGGACTGATTCTAGTGTTGCAGACATGATTAAACCACCTGTTTATAATTTCTCAGCAAAATGAGCGAACAGATTTTGATGCTGAGCTACTATATATATCGGCAGTTTCTAACTTCTTTTGAATAGCAGAAGCTTATCAGTGTTTGCTGATCTTGGTGTTGAAGTGCTTGAATGTGGTTGTTGCAGTGACATAAAGCAGATAAAAAATTATGAAAAGTCTTATTAATTTTGCGTTCTGCAGTGTTTCAAGATTCAGCATATTTGACATGTAAAGCACAAAGCTCATAAATAGAGCATAGCAGGCGATTCTCTGAAAGAAATACTGTTTTTCTATCTCGTATCCTTGTGCATCGCTGTGTTCGTTAATAAAGGGTGTCAGAAGGTAATATGCATAATACATGCCGGCGCCAAGCGTTATGAATATGTTAAGGGCTTCAAAGGGAGTGAAAATTTCAAAATTCAGGTTCAGATACTTTTGTAAAAGGATGAAATTTGAATACACCAGAATAGGGTAGGTGAAATACCAGAGAAATATATACAGAACAAAATCCAAGGCGAGTTGTGCCATGCCGACTGTGGCAAGTTTTACCAGTTCAACATCGTTGTCGTCGTCGTCTCTTTGGATGTTCTCAGCGTTTTTCTTGTCTTCGACCAGTTCTACCGGTTCTGCCTTTTTTTTGTTGTATTCGCTGAGATCAGGCTTAAGGTTGAAGCCGTAACTCTTTCTGCCCCCGTTATTATTCATATTTCTCTCTGCTTAATCAAAATCGATCCACAACCTAAGTATATCAGTATAATTGCTTTTTTCAAGTTTGAAGCAGAAAGTCGCGAAAATTAGCGCTGAATGCCTTCGCGAACCATTGCGAGCACGTCGCGAGACAACCTTAAAATCTGGAGTATATTGCAGATAACTCAATGTAAGTTCTTTAAATTATGAGGTGTTTCTGATATTTTGTTCGGTAAAGTTATGAAAAAAATTGATATAGAAAACTGGAAGCGCAAAGAGCACTATCTTCATTTCAGCAATCTGGATGACCCTTACTGGGGGCTGGTTGTCGAGGTTGACTGCAGCAAAGCTTTTGCTACCGCCAAAAGTCGGTCGCAGTCATTTTTTCTGCTTTGTCTGCATGCTTCGCTGCAGGCAGCGAACGCAACCGAAGAGTTTGGATATCGAATAGTTGACAGCGAAGTCTGCTGTTTTGCTCCATTGCACGCTTCTGCCACGATTATGCGTGCAGATGAGACTTTTGGCTGCTGTTTTATTGAGTTTAAACCCGATTTTGAGGAATTTGCCGCAAACGCCATGTGCCAGATAGAGTTGGTAAAGTCGCGCAGTGGCATGTGCCTGGAGAACGATTTTCGCTACGACCAGATATATTATTCGAGTTTGCCCTGGCTTAAATTTTCGGCTTTGACCTTTGCTCGCAATCTCAAGGGTAATGATGCGATTCCCAAATTCATATTTGGCAAGGCCAACCAGCAGGGCGATAAAATGATGATGCCGGTTGCTCTTCAGGTCCACCACGCGCTTGTTGATGGACTACATGTCGCAAGGTTTTTTGACCGCTTTCAGGCGATACTCGATAACTAGTCGTCTTCTCGTGGATTTGCGAGGTGGTCGAGAGCGTCTTCGATCAGCTGACGATCATTTGCACTCACGGCGTCTTCGAGGCGAATAACAGAGTCTGGTGATTCGGCCCTGATTTTTAGAATCATTTGCAGAAGAGTTTCAATTTCGCGTTCGCCCCAAATCGGCCCTTTTTCGTAATCAAGGGCGATGGCATTGTTGAGAATGAACACGCCAAGCTCGTGCACTGTTCCCTTTGCATACCTGATACTGCGCGTCATAAAGTGAAAAGGGTTGGCTTTTTTCGTGCAAACCAGCAGAGCCGGGTTTTCAACTTCATCAAGACCCATTTCGCACTTTGCTTCATGGTTGAAAAAACGCGGTGCGCCCACAACAAAGTCGGTGATTTCACGAATAAAGAGATAGCCGGCACTTACCTGTTCTGCAGAAAGGCCACAGATGCAGATTTCAGGAAAACTGCCATCGTCATTGTCGAACATGTGGTGTAAATCGTTCCAGAGCCATCCCATGCTCAAATTATCGGCAATTGCAGTGCGGCTGGTTAAACAATGTTTATGTAGTTGATTTCCTGGAGTTCAAAAAAATCTATGACAGTAGTCACCAGACTGGCTCTTACTGCGATTACCAGGTCAAGCGACCTGTTTTGAAGTAGCTGCTTTAGCAGGCTGTAAAAGCCTTTTTTCATAAGTTCGAGAGGGCCAATTTCATCCAAATAAAAGCGCTGGCAGTTTTTTGCGAGAGCCGAATCTGCAATTTTTTGCGCAAAGCAGAAACCTTCTTCGCAAAAACTGTATTTTTTTGCCAGACAGGCAACTTCGCGCCAGTTCTCAGGCAAGAATTCGGGTTTTCTGATAAAGTGGCAGCGTTCACCGGTGCTGAGATGCTCAAGATTGTAGCCGATATGCGTGTCGCCTACAAAAACTTTCCGGCAGATAAAGCCATCGGCATTTTTCTGTTGACCAAAATCGGTTGCCATCCAGCTGGTTTTGCCTGAATTAATTTCACCGCTAACTATGTAAATCATGGTAGTAGTTGTTCCAGCCAGCCTCTGACTGCGACAGTAAAACCTCTGTCATCGTTGCCGGGTGCCGGCGAAAATTTTTCGACCAGCTCGGGTGCAGCATTTGCTACTACAAAAGAAGCTTGTGTCCACTCAAGCATGGCGAGATCATTGAAGTCGTTGCCGATGCTCATAGTGCGGTTTCTCTCGATGCTCAGATGTTTACACAACCATTCGGCAGCCGAGCCCTTTGACGCCCCGGACGGAAACACTTCAATCCATATGTGTCTGTTGTCTATGGGTGATGTTGTACGAATTATGCTCAGATGACTAAAGCGTCGTTGCAGTTCTTCGATAATTTCGAGGCCATTCAGGGTGATAGCTAGAAGTTGTGTTGCCTCTTTTATCTCGCGAAAATCACCCTGAACAGCGAACTCAGCCAGGTATTTCAGGCGCGAAACCAGATCTGGAGTTGGGTTCGGTGACGAATACCAGTGGAAATGGTGATTGTCTGGAATTGGGTGATGTATCGAAAAATCAAGCTGACAATCTACAAAGAACTCCGCTACAGCGTGAATGTCGTTGGCTGTGAGCGACATTTTCTGCAATATCTGACTGTCGGCAAATCTGCAGATACCTGCTCCGGTCGAAAAAATAAGATAATCGAACGGAAGCTCGAAACCAAGCACTTCGCGCGAGGAATGCAGGGTTCGTCCTGTCGCTGCAACTCTGACAATGCCATGTTGTCCAAGCTGGTGCAGGGTGTCGAGATTCTCTGATGCAATACTGCGATCAGAGTTTAAAAATGTACCGTCGAGATCAGTAAGAACCATTGCTGGGCGCATCAGACTAATCCTGTTCGAGCAGCTCGAAACTGCTGGGTCTGAATGGGGCGCTCAGATTGGGTAGAACTCTTTCCAGAAAAATGCCGGCTTTGGGATCGTGAGCATGGCCGTAGGTCGCTCTTACTGCAGTTGAGATAAATTGGACAGCGCGGTCCAGCGCTACTGGCAAACTGTCTCCCTGCATAAGACAACCAATCAGGACGCTGGTAAAGGCGTCGCCGGTGCCCGGATAATTTGCTGGCACGTAGTCGCATTGCACTTTCCAGGTGCGGCGGTCAAGTTTGTTATAGGCATAGACAAAGGTCTGTTTTTTTCTGTCTGATTTATGAACATTGGTGATAATAACAATTTGCGGGCCAGCGTTACTGAGAGCCTTGAGCAGCTGCTTAAGTTCGGGTTCGTTCATTTTTTCGTCATATGGAATGTCGAGCAGGGCGCAGGCTTCGGTCAGATTTGGGGTTATAATGCCAGCACGCGCGATCAATGTTTTCATTTCGTTGACCATATCTGGCGTCATTGAGTCATAGAGGCGTCCATCGTCGCCAAGAACTGGGTCAACCACCACGAGCTGGTCAGGTCGGCGAAAATACTCAATAAAGTCTTTAACCATCTCGATCTGGTGGTGCGAGCCGAGGAACCCGCTATAAATGGCGTTGAATTCAAGATTGAGTGATTTCCAGTGTTCGATAAAATCGCGCATGTTGTCGGTCAGATCGACGAATCGGAAGCCTGGCATTTCGGTATTTGATGACAGTACAGCCGTGGGGAGCGGGCAAACCTGAAATCCCATCGAAGACAATATCGGGATAACAACAGTCAGCGATACTTTGCCATAACCAGAGAGGTCGTGAATCGCTGCAATGCGCTTGATCGGGCTGAACATCAGCTGAAGGTAATTGCTGCCACCGGGCATGAATCGGCGGCTTCTTCAGCTGTTGCTTCGTTTTCAGCAGTAACAGGTTTTTGAATAACCGTTGATTTTCCTTCGTTTAGCTTGAATACCGCCGGGCAGATCATTTCGCACTGTCCGCAGCCGATGCATACATCCTGGTCTACAAATGCTTTCATTTTACTGCTCCTGTTCTATGATTGTTTCGAATCATTCTACCTCAAAAACATAAAATGTTTAAGAGTTGAATTTGCTGCCGCTGTTAGTGCAAATGAAAAGGCCGCCGGTGGTGAGACGGCGGCCTGGTAAAACCAGATGGGATGGTCAGTCAAGAGTGTGGACTACCATTCCGGAGCGCAATTTTGGCTCGAACCAGGTTGATTTGGGTGGCATTACTTCGCCACTGTCAGCGATTTTCATGAGCTGTTCGATAGAAGTTGGAAACATTGCAAAAGCAACAGCAAATTTGCCGCTGTTTACGATTCTTTCGAGTTCTTTGATCCCTCTGATACCGCCGATAAAATCAATACGATTGTCGGTGCGCGGGTCGCCGATGCCGAGAATCGGGTTGAGTAGATTGTTTTGCATGATTGCGACGTCGAGGCTGTTTACCGGGTCATTTGCATCGAAAGTGCCAGATTTTGCGGTCAGCTTATACCAAGCTCCCTTGAGATACATGCCGAAGGTGTTGCGGGCGGTTGGCTTTTTGTATTCCTGCTTTTCAACAGTAAATTTTTCTTCAATCTTTTTAATGAATTCTGCTTCACTCAGGCCATTCAGATCTATTACGGCCCGGTTGTAGTCCATGATGTAGAGATGATTGTGCGGGAAAACCACCGACAAAAAGAAATTGTACTCTTCGTTGCCGTTATGGGCAGCGTTATTTTTTGTGCGCAGCTGCGCGATGCGGGCAGCTGCCTGAGTGCGATGGTGCCCGTCGGCAACATAGAATGCCTGAATTTTTGCAAATTCTTCGGTAATTTTTTTGCTCCAGGTGGCATCATTAACTACCCATAAAACGTGTTGAATGCCATCTTCTGAGGTAAAGTCAACTTCTGGAGTTGTTTTAATGATTTCGTCGATTAACGTATTTATTGAGTCACAAGCCGGATAGGTAAGAAAAACCGGGCCAGCGTTGCAGTTAGTCATGTCGACGTGCTTGAGTCGATCTTCTTCTTTGACCTTGCGGGTGAATTCGTGGCGCTTGATCTTGCCATCCCAGTATTCCTGGGCGCTGCAGCAGCACATCAGGCCGATCTGGCTGCGGCCATCCATCACCTGTTTGTAAATGTAAAAACAGTCTTCCTGGTCACGTACCAGCCAACCCTTTTCCTGGAACATTTTGAAGTTTGCGACAGCTTTATCGTAAACTCTCTGATCATAGAGGTTTATGTCAGGATCAAGGTCTATTTCAGGTTTGTTGATGTGAAGAAACGAGCAGGGATTGTCTTTTGCCAGTTCGCGGGCTTCATCTGAGTTGATTACATCGTATGGGAACGATGCCACTTTGGGTGCTATGGCTTTTGGCGGTCTGAGACCCCTGAAAGGACGAACTATTGCCATTTTACTTCTCCTTGATGCGGTGATATCTGAATTGTCTGCATGCTAGCAACCTCCATCAAAACTGTCAACCCCGAATAGAATCATCCCTTTTTTACTGGCCCTTTGCTTAATCTGTTTTTTAACGCAGTCAGTTCAGAATTGATTATCTGTTGAATATCGATTTTTGAGTAGCCGAGCTGCATGCCGAGGTTCATTATGGCATCTTTCTCGTCAGTGCTGAGCTCTTCGTCGGCGAGTGCCATTTTTGCGGCTTCCCGAATGAGGTTCTGCGCGCCGATCGATTTTGGTTCGGGCACAGGAACATGAACCATGCCACTGCGCACGGCATCAAGAATACTCTGCAGAGACGCTTCAGAAATCGAGTGTCTGGCTGCAATTGTTTTGATCATTGTCATTTCCTTCGCGTCTATTTTCCCGTCGGCCATGAGTATCTGGGCTGCAATAGTAATGACATCGGTTGCCGAGTCCACTCCACTAATTCCATGTGTGTAGACTGGCTCGCCGCTATTTTTCTTATCAGGAGCCTTGCTGGCGCTAGACGGAACAGTATTGACATATTCAGGTTCACTTTCTTTTATAACCCTGGTCAGGCTCCACTCACTGCCATCGTTGACCAGAGAGCCGCAGAACGTGCATGTAGATTCGAAGGAAGAAGAGAGCGGGCCGCCGCAATTGGCGCAGTGAATACTGCTGAGGCTGTTGTTTATTTTTGTTGATGACTTATGCGGACGTGACAGAACAAGCACGTCGCGCATTGATTTGATCGTCGCTGCACCTTTTTTGTTCGCAAAAGTAGCATTCCAGATAATCAGAATGTAGCAGAAATCAAGGTCATTACCAATGCTTATACCCTTTAAAGAAGCGGACTCAAACGCCGCCGCCTCGACCGCAGAATACCTGCCAAAACTATCATTCTCGAACTCGTAGGCCAGATTCTTGCAGAACTCATCTTCAGAAAAGCGCCTTAATCCATCAATTTTTCTCGTCTTTTCAGATGCTCGCAGTAGCCAGAAGATACTCGAACTCCGGTCTTCGATCTGTTGTACAGAAAAGTTGCTGTCGGCCTGAAGCATTTTTTGCCAGCCCGGTATCGAGGAGGGTTCAGAATAGACCCACGAGCTGGCCGGGGTAATTTTCGTCAGCACCCAGTCGTATTGGCCTGATCTGATAAAAGAAGAACAGTTCGGGCAGACAGTTGCCTGACCAATCATGATTGGGGTTCCGCAGTTCGGGCACTGGCCTTCGAGCAGGCCAGGGCAGTCGCGAGTTTTCGCAGAAGGTTTGCGTATGAAACTCCAGTATTCACAAATGACCCGTTCATTCAAAACCTTTTTTTTGTCTGCTTTTACATCATCTACAGTAAGATTTTTTTCGGCCGGTCCGGCTTCGTAATCTCTCGAAACGGCGCGGGCAAACAGATGCAGCACATCAAAGTTGTTGTCGAGATTGACCTGGGCAATCTGCAGATCATTGATGGTAAACTCAACCGAGATGAGTCTGCCAGTTTTTTTGCCTGCCTCAATCATCTGATATCTAAACTGTTCAAATAGTGCGTCAGAAACCAGATGTTCGATCTGATCGATGCTGTTGCTGTAAAGTGCATTGTAAATCTTGTCAAATACGCTGTTTGCACGTTTGAGGAATCTGTCATATGAAAACATGCCGTCGCGGCGCTTGATCTTCGACAATGATTCAGAGAGTATGACAGGTGACTGCAGCTGTAAAAAATCTGTATCGCTCAGACTCTTTCGTTCTGCCTTTTTTATCTTGCGGGTTTCGACGCTGTCGAGGTTCATGTCATAGTTTGCATCAACAAACAGCTTGATGTTCATCAAGAACGACCACCATTTGAGGTGGTTTTCGCGTTCGTTCTCATTCATGACCTTTTCATCATCTGGGCACATAAACGCCAGTGCGCTGGAAAACCCGTTGTTCAGAATTATTCCCAGCAGCAGCGATAGCAGGTAAGCGGTTGGAGTCACCAGTAAAAGGTAAAAAAGCCTGTCCCAGCGTACAGCAGCGTTAAAAGAGGCGAGAATCAAGAACACCAGGACGTTGTTTCCACTGAGAATTTTTGAATGCCAGAGAAAGATCATGACAAAGGCTATGACAAAATTAAGATGGGCATAAACAGACAGGTTAAAGAAAGAGAAGACAAAATAGGTAAGCGAAAAAACGTATTCCAGGTAAATCGAGCGAAGCATAGCCAAACGTTTATCTGAAACCATTCTAACAATTCTTGATATTAAAAAGGCGCAGACAAAATAACCGATTTCAACCCAGAAAATGTTCGCGCCAGCATTTGCCGTTCTGGCAATCATCAGGTTCAGCCCCAAAGCAGCAAATACGCAGATTGTTACAACAAGAGCCAGTCTAATAATTTTTGCAAACATATCTTTTTAGCCCCTTCCTTTTTCTCTCACCCTACCACGAACCAGCAATTTTGAAAAACTAATGGTTCTGTAGCGTTTTCTCTGGGCTTTTATGTCGATTCGTCGACACAGAGTAGCTTAGCATGGGGCAGAGCCAGATATGAGACGTGAGCCGAAGCGGTTTTTGCCACATCGGCTCACGGGTTGGTCGAGGTCATCAGGTAGTTCTGCTGAAGCCGAGTTTTTCGGTATCAGCGGCCCCGGTTAGCAGGAGGGTGCCCGTTCAGGGAGCCCTCGTTGTTGCGGTCAGACATGCCATGATTGTTACGTTCTCTCTCGTTGTCGATAAGCCAGCGCTGAAAGAATACCAGTATGCTGAGGTCCATCATAACACTCCTCCTTTCGTAAAAATCGGTCAAGCCTAAGATATGCATTAATCGTGCCATGTTTTAAGGTGCCTGCTGAATGCCGGTTTCAACGCTGATGTAGAAAGACGAACTTGAATTTACAGTCTATGTGTGCAATTGTTGCACAGGTTTTATTTGATTTGACCATAGCTGCGCAGATTCGTTATATTTCGAAGACAATAAAGTTGATACAAGGAAAGGGAAAAACTATGACTCCTCATCTCAAGTTAAAAGAAGGTCAGATCTCTCCATACGTTCTCGTTTGCGGCGATCCGGCTCGTGCCGAAAAAATCGCCAAGCTTTGCGACAGTTACGAAGAACTGGCGTATAACCGTGAATATCGCACCTTTCTTGGCACATATAAGCAGCAGAAAATTACAATAACTTCGCACGGAGTTGGCTCAGCCGGCGCGTCAATATGCTTTGAGGAGCTGATCAAAATCGGTGCTAAAATAATTGTCAGAGTAGGCACCTGTGGTAGTCTGCAGGATACTCTTGGACAGGGCGATCATATTATTGCTACTGGTGCAGTTCGCGAAGATGGTGTGACTCCGCTGCTGGTTCCGCTCGGCTATCCGGCAATTTCTGATGCCGAAGTATGCCTGGCGCTGGAAAAAGTCTGCAAAGACATGGCGGCACCCTATAAGCGCGGTATTATGCTGACAAGTGATGTTTTTTACCCGGCCGTATTGCCGACCTCACTTGAGTTATACAGCAAGGCCGGGATTCCTGGCGTCGAAATGGAGTGTTCAGCTTTGTTCGTCATCGCTTCATTGCGCGGTATTCGCGCTGGCGCTATTGCGACCGTTGATGGCAACCCGCTAAAATGGGATGAAGGCAACTACGACCCGCATGGCGAAAAAGTTACTCTCGGTAAGGCGCGTATGCTCAAAATAGGCCTTGAAGCTATGGCGGCTATGAGCGCTGCAACTGTCAGGTAGCCAACAAGAAACTTGCTAAGGACAGGGTGACTTGCAAAATTGTAAATTTTGCAAGTCACCCTGTCCTTTAAATCCTTTTTGTATATAGTGCGGTGTTGATAAATAGGGTGGTTAAAGTTATACTGTCAACGAATGCTGTTGTAATTTCCTACAGATATAGCATCCCGCAACAGCAAATCGAGGTTTTTGAGGCGTCGCTCTATGCAACTTAATTGGTGGCTAAGCCAGCTTGATTACGTAATGCTATGGTTTGGCCTTTCCTTTGTTTTTCTGGCAGTTGTTGCCATTAAAATTTCATGGATGGAAGACGGCAGCCGTTTTCGCTGGAAATGGCTGGCGCTGTTTGCTGTATTTCAGGGCTTTAACGAGTGGCATAAAATGGTCGATAACTATCTGGTCGGCAATATCACTTGTTATCCTGCGTTGTTGAGCTCGTTGGCTTTTTCGTTTGCCATGCTGCTTGAGTTTGCTCTGCGTTATTTTTTTCCGCTTTTTCTAAGCTACAAGGGGCTGCTGATACGAGTTCTCTTATTTGGCGGCACCACTGCAGCGGTAATTAGCGGAGCTTATTGTCCAGAAACGGCGGTTCGCATCTGCATTGGATTTTTCGCCGCTGTTTTGACAGCCTTGGCTTTCTGGCAGGAGTCACATAATTGTCAGCAGGTAGCACGTCGAGGTTTGCGACTTGCGGCAGTTTCGATGGCCGTCTATGCAGTTTTTTCCGGGTTGATTGGCACAGAAAGCCCTTGCTGGCCGGCTTCCTCTTTAAACGAAGAGCTCTGGCAAGACTTTGCTGGTTTCCCGGTTCAAATTATACGTGCATTGGCAGCTGCCGCATGTCTGTGCGGTATCTGGTGGTTCGGGCACGGGTTGAGTCAGCGCTCAACCCGCGATATCATCTTTCGGCGACTTATGTTCCCTTTTTTGTTGCCGGTTTTATTTGTAGCAGGATGGTTCGCAACAGAATGGAACGGCAACCTGGCTGATGAATCATTCCGCCGGGATATTCTGCGCCTGGGCGTAAGTATCGCTCAGACCATTAATCCTGATAGAATCCGTCTCCTCGATTTTTCACTGGAAGACCGGAACAACGAGGCTTTTATACGTCTGCGCGAACAATTAACCTCTTTTGGGATGCAAAAAAAAGGTCTCAGAGGCATTTATACAATGGCTTTGCGCGATGATAACCTGATTTTCGGTCCTGAAAATTATGATGTGAACGACCCGCAGGCATCACCACCGGGCACGGTCTATGAGCAGCCTGATCCGGGGGTTTATGAGGTGTTTGCAACCAGCCGCCCAGTCGTCGTTGGTCCTTTTGTCGATGAATACGGCAGTTTTGTTTCGGCATTTGCTCCGGTAATAGATGGCAAAAGCGGAGAGGTTGCCATGGTGGTAGGCATAGACGCGATAGCAAATGACTGGCGCTTGCTGGTTGCTACAGCCAGGATTACCATTATTTGTATAGTTCTTTTGCTGGTGCTGCTTACCATGATGGGTTTCCTGTTCGTGCAGTGGCGTGAAAATGCTTCTCAGGGCAAAGATCAGGGCTGGTGGTCTCGTCACGTCGAAACTGTGTTTGCCAGTTTTTATGGAATACTGATCAGTTTAATTGTTGTGTTATTTGTTCAGCAGGTCGAAACGCAAAAAAATTATCAGGAATTTCGCTGGATAGCGGACGCAAAAAATCAGCTGATTGGCGAGACTTTTCGCCAGATTCGAAGAGATCTCGAAAGTCTGGCGCGTTTTTCTTCCAATACTGGCACCTATAAATCATTTGCTGAGTTTCAAAACTATGTTAGTCCTATCACTCGCTCTACTGCAGCGCAGGCATGGGCCTGGATGCCATTGGTGGCAAAATCGCAGGTGCAGGAACTCACAGACTTTCTAGCTACACAGGGATTTGCCGATTTTTCAATTTTTAAATATGATGCAGAAGGCCATGTTGCGCCATTACAAGATAAAGACTTTTATATTCCATTTGTTTACGTTTCGCCTCTTGATATTAATCGTGAGTTGATGGGACTCGAGCCATCTCTGTTCAGTGGCGAGGATGGCAAATTGCCAGATTCTGTACTTAAGCAAAAATTGTCCTTCTCGCGCGTTTCAAAAGCGTTTTTGAATAAGCAGAAGTCTGCTTTCCCGGTAACCCTGGTGTTGCAGCCGGTTTTTGCTCAAAATTCAGAGCAGCCAATCGGTTTTGCTGCCTGTATTTTGAGACAGCAGCTGATACTGGAACGAATGGTACTCGGTGGTTCGATACACAGTGATGATGTGGTTGTCGAGATGTTAGATCTGGCGCCCGCCCACAAAACATTGCAGGCACTTTATCCGGCTGCAGCATCGTCGAATCTTGAAGCTGGTTATTATCCTCAACATGCATTCAGCACAACTTATCCGCTTTTTATTTTTGGTAGAAGCATTGTAGTTAATATTCATCCGGGCCTACAGTTCTTGACGGCACGTCGAACCTGGGCGAATGCCATCGCATCAGGGCTTGTGTGTCTGCTGGTAACATTTCTGTTGAGTCTGTTCATCGGATTTCTTAAAAATCGTCAGCATGACCTCGAAATCCTGGTCGGCATTCGATCAAAAGAGCTGGCTGAGCGAGAGAAAGATTTGTCGATAACTCTCAATTCGATTGGTGACGCAGTCATTGCTGCCGACGAAGATGGTCTTATTACAAGAATGAATCCTGTGGCTGAAAAACTTACGGGCTGGTCTCTGGCTGACGCGATTGGAGTCAGAGTCAGTGAAATATTCAGGATTTATCAGTATGGTAGCCGCCAGATCATCGCCTGCCCGATAGCCGAGGTTTTGTATACCGGTAAAACAATTGAGCTTGGCAACGACACTACTTTGTGTGCAAAAGATGGCACTGAGCGACAGATTGCCGACAGCGCGGCACCTATTCGTGACGAAGGCGGCAGCGTTCGCGGCGCTGTTCTTGTTTTTCATGATGTGACTGAGCAGTACCGGATCAAAACGATTTTGCTTGAGAACCAGAAAAAGCTTAAAACTCTGATTGCCAATGTTCCTGGCATCACCTATCGTTGTGCCAATGACAAACATTGGACCATGGCTTTTATCAGTGATGAAGTTCAGAGAATGACGGGCTATCCTGCCAGCGATTTTTTGAATAATCAGGTGCGTAGTTTTGCCAGCATAATCCATCATGAGGACACTGAGGCGGTTGAGCAGGCTGTCGCTAAAGGGCTAAAAACAAATAAATGCTACGAAATTGAATACCGAATTTTGTGTGCTGACTCAGAGTATCTCTGGGTTTATGACAAAGGGCAGGGAATTTATGATGAGCAGGGGCAGTTGCAGTGTCTGGAAGGCGTAATTATCGATACTGATGCTCGTAGAGAGGCTGAATTAGCCTATAAAAAGGCCATTGCAAAGCTGGAAATCACCAACGAAGAGCTGAGAAATATCAGCAATCAAGCTGCCGATCTGGCGCGTCAGGCTGAGTTGGCAAATGCCTCCAAGAGCGAATTCCTGGCCAATATGAGTCATGAGATTCGCACTCCGATGAACGGAATTATTGGTATGAGCAGTCTATTAATTGAAACAGAGCTGACCACCGAGCAACGACAATATGCTGACGTTGTTAAAAACAGCTGTGAGAATCTGCTATCACTGATAAATGATATTCTTGATTTCTCCAAGATTGAGGCTGGCAAGCTAAGTCTTGAGCAAATCCGCTTTGATTTGCGCACGACCTTAGAAAATGCAATAGAAATGATCGCAATAAGAGCTCATGAGAAACGACTTGAGCTTGTCTGTATGGTCGATCCTGAAACTCCGTCGTTGCTGGTTGGTGATCCAGGCCGTCTGCGCCAGATTATTTTGAATCTGGTCGGCAATGCCATTAAATTCACTGATAGTGGTGAGGTTGTTCTCACTGTCAGCGTTGACGAAGAGTCCGAATCTGAGGTTACTTTGCATTTCTCTATCAAGGATACCGGCATTGGCGTGGCTCCAGAGCATCTGCCAAGGCTGTTTGCCACATTTACGCAGGTAGACGGTTCGACCACCAGAAAATACGGTGGCACCGGGCTGGGGCTGGCTATTTGCAAACAGCTGACTGAGTTGATGCAGGGAAGCATCGGTGTGAACAGTGAGCCGGGCAAGGGTTCAGAGTTCTGGTTTACAGCCCGGTTCTCGCTTCAGGCTGACGACAAAGTGCCTGAATTATTGCCAATGGCTGATATAACCGGTATAAGAATTTTGATTGTCGATGATCATGCCGTTAATCGATTACTTGTGGCGAGCTTGCTTAAGTCCTGGGGTTGCCGCTATTCTGAAGCTGAGGGCGGAGATGTTGCTCTGCAAATGCTCGAAAGTGCCGTTGCTGATGGCGATCCTTATTACGTTGCTCTTCTCGACATGCTGATGCCCAACATGGATGGCCGTGATCTATGCGTGCGAATCAAGAGCAGTCCTACGTTGTCGGCAACAAGACTTGTGCTGTTGACCTCGCTTGGACAGCGCGGTGATGCTGAGTGGATACAGAAAGCTGGTTTTGTCGGTTACCTGACCAAGCCGCTTCGTCAGTCCCAGTTGCATGACTGTCTGGCAATGGTGGTAGGAATGTCCGAAGACAGTGGTAAGGAGATCAGCAACGAACTTATCACCAGGCACAGGGTATTGGAGGCGCATCGGCGCAATGTTCGCATTCTTCTGGTTGAAGACAACCTCACCAACCAGGAAGTCGCCTTGATTACTCTTAAGAAGCTTGGATATCGGGCCGACCTGGCTACGAATGGTCAGGAAGCGATAAGACTGCTGTCGGAGCACAATTACAGCCTGGTGCTGATGGATTGTCAGATGCCGGTTATGGATGGATTTGAAGCGACTGCCAACATTCGCAGTGGTAAATGCAAGGTTTTCAATTCAGCGGTGCCAATTATTGCAATGACTGCTAATGCAATGCAGGGTGATCGTGAGCGTTGTATTGCGGCGGGCATGGATGATTATCTCGCAAAGCCGGTGCAGCCTGCTGAATTGCTCGAAAAGCTGGGAAGCTGGCTAATGAAGACTCTCAAGCCTCACGATGCGGTGGTTCAGAGCGAGTCAGTTCCAGCGATGGATATGAAAGCAATATTTGACGAAGACGAGCTGATGGAAAGACTGATGGAAGACAAAGCCTTACTGCAGCGAATAGTTACAGCATTTTTTACTGACGCACCGACGCACCTGATGCAGCTGAAAGCTGCGATTGACGATCATGATTATTCGCAGGGGCGGCGTCTGGTACATAATATCAAGGGTTCTGCCGCAAATGTTTCGGCGACTGCGCTCAGAGAGGCGGCCCTGGCGGTTGAAACTCTGATCATAGACGAGATGTTTGACCAGCTTCCAGAATCTCTGCGGCAACTCGAAAAACAGATGAACGTTTTTACCGCAATTATAAAGACCAAAGGCTATATTTGAATCATTCTGCAGATGATTCGAGCCAGAAGCGGTGACGTAAGAACTGGTCGTCAAGCACGCGGGGCATTGGCAATACATGATGCTTTGTCGGGCATTGTTGCATCTGCTTCATAATGTTAAAACCTGCGGCTGAAAATACTCGACTGGCCTGCTGGAACAGGGCATCAGCCGGATAAATATCGAAATGGGCTACCTCTGGCGGCAAAAAGTCAGGTCGCTGACCAGGGCTTACCATGGCAAATTCTGCTGTTGCCATTTCGATGTCAGCTGTCTGTCTGGCAAACAGCCAGAGCTGTTCAAGTTCATCATTATTACCTGAGTGTATAATCAACCAGCAGTTTGCCGGGAGTTGTGGTTTACGGAGTTGCCCCGAATCATAGTGAAGATCTGTATTCTCGATTGGTGCCTGCATGTTCTCCAACCAGTTTTCATGATCATTGCTGAGCTTTTCGAGCCGATGGATCTTTGAGAACTTAGGGAGATTGCCGCTGAGCCGCTTCTGGTAAGTTGGTATATCGAGAATGCGGGCAAGATACTCGCATTCAATATTCTGCAGTTGATCAAGGCTACACAGTTCGCCAAGAACACCGCCAGGAAAGGCGTCGACAAGCAACTTCTCGGGTCGGCAACTGCTTATTGCTTCGCCAACCCATGTCATCAGACTTTCTTTGCTCGCAGTATGCTTTGTGTCGGGCATTAAGATTCGCTCGGCATCAACTGCGATTTTACCAGATATCACCTGTTCACAATTGGTGATCAGGGCTGGTCTGATCCTATGCTGCCTGCAGAAGGCGGTAAATCTGGTTATGTGCCCAAATCCACCGCCCATGCAGTAATAAAGAATCATCAGCGACCCATGCGGAGAAGCTCGGAAATAATCACTATGCGATGTTTGAGCGGAATATGCTTGAACAGAATTACGCCGGGTGCTGCCGAGAATTTGAGATCTTTGCTGACAAAGATTTCGCTCTCGTCGGCGTCTTTAACTTTGAGCTTGCCATTGTCAGCATAAAATTTGACGTTGCCGATTTCTGCGCCGCTCGCATCTCGAATCTCAGCTTTTTCGGCTGACTTGATTTTGATTTCCCATGAATTATTGCCTTCTTCATTGTCGCTGACCTTGATTTTACCTTCGTCCAGGCGCACCTTCCAGAGCAGCTTTTCGTCGGTATCAACCAGTTTAAAACTGTCATCTTTGAGCTTGATTTCAGCGATCTGCTCTTTTTCGTCGCTGCCGTCAGTAGATTCTTTATATTTCCAGCGGTTTTCGGCGTTAGAACGCGCCTTTATCAAGGCTTTGCTGCCTTCGAAATTGATTTCGAGCTTGTCGTGGTCTTTGTAGCGCTTGATTATCAGTGCTTCAGAGCCGTCGCCAGCCTTGAACTTGATTTTGCTTTGATAAGAGTCAGTATCGGCGCTTGCAGCAACTGAGGAAGCAGCCGGCGCTGCCTGCTCGGTCGGTTTGGTTGCCTGCTGCTGAGCTGGCGGTTGTTCTCCGCCGCAGCCGAGAACAAAAACGCCTGCAACCATGCACAGCATAGTTATCAAAAGTGGGAAACTGAACTTTTTCATATTCTTTTACCTTTCTTACTGGTCTTTTTCCGGTCGATATCTTCAAATACTTTCAGATATTTCGTGGCTTCGCGGTTGGCACTGAAATGTTTTTCGATATGTTTTTTCAAGCCCGCTCCAATTTTCTGGCGCTCTTTTTCGCTGAGGTTCGCGGCCTGCCAGATAGCTTCACGGCAGGCATCAGCGTTTCCGGGATGAAAGGTCAACTGATACTGCTCGTCTGGCAAAACCTCGTGTATGCCGCCCACGCGTGCCGCAATGATCGGTGTTCCGAGAGCACCAGCTTCAAGCAGAACATTTGGCATGCCGTCGTAGTGAGATGGCAGGGCGATGTAATCGCAGGTCGGATACCAGCTGAGCAGCTCAAAGCGGTCGAGGAAAGGCAGTTGCACAATTGACAACGTTTCAGCTTTTGCAGTCAGCCAATCCTGTACCTGTGGCTCAACATCGCCGATCAGCAGAAAGCGGAACTTTTCGTGCAGGTTGGCGCGAATTACATTTTCCAGAAAAAATATCACACCCTTTTTTTCTTTAAGTTGCCCGATTATACCGATGTTCAGACGATTATCAGCCGCGTTTTGCTTCCTCCAGGTTTCTGCGGCCTGGTAGTCGCAGTCCTCACAGTGCCAGTCTGCACAATCTATGCCATTGGCAATAACTTTAAGCTTTGTTTTGGGGAAAAGCAGTGAGATTTTCTGTTTCAACTCCTCGCTGAGAACGCACACCGTGGTTGCCGCGCTCAGTGCATCTGCAAGCATGGCGCGGCGCTGCGGCATGAAAATGCCGAGGTCGAAATCGTTGCCGCGAAGCATCAGGATTGCTGATGCCTTAAGCCAGTTCTTAAAAACGGGCAGCGCCAGAATAGGCATATAGCCGCCAAAGGCGACTATATGTGTGTATTCAACTCTGGTGGCAGGGTCACAGAGATAGTTATACAGGCAGTTTAATGTATGACCAGGGCTGTCGCTGACTGGTAGAAGTAATAGTCGACCGCTCTGCTGCTGTATAGTTTTGAATGAATGCCCGCCTGGCGTAAAATAGGCAACATCGATAGTCAGTCCGCCCTGCCGCAGGTTCGCGACGATGCGGTCACAGGCCTGTGCCATGCCACCACGTCGGGGCGGATAATTTTCGGTCAGCCAGAGAACGCGCATGATCGTTACTTAACTGTCAAATACGTTGGCTTCGGGGTCGAATGCTTCGGCATCTGGATCGTTTATATCAGCTGAGTTATCGAACACTCTCATGTCTTGATCGTTAAATTGCGAGTTATTGCGGCTTGAATTGCCTAAATACCATGGAGAATAGTGACTGCTTGAATAATAGTTGCTGCGATAACCGTAGCACCAGGCGTTGTCGTAATAGTAATCATCATAATAGTCGTTGCGCCTGTTTCTGGTGTTCAGCGTCTGGTTCTGCTGCTGTTGCTGTTGTTGCTGCTGCATTGTTCTGCCCAGACAGTCCAGGCATACTGGTTCGTTAGTTTCCGGTTTTATGCGCAGATGTTCGCTACAAAACGATGCCTGGCAGACGCTGCAGCTCTGGTGTGCCGGATGGTCGCAGTCGCGCAGAAAGAAAAATCCTCTTTTCATGTTACAGTTTTCCATTTTCAGCTTCCTTTCTGCTGTGCAGGCTGCACATTCATGAATACTCTGCCAAGAAGTTCAAAACATAACTTTGGATCAAGGTTGGCCTCGACGTCGGTGCCCTTGACTACATGCTTAAGGCCGAAGATCTGGCGATTCTGTCCATTCTTCAATTTCAGGTCGGAGCCGAACTTCTCAATGTCGTTCTGGGTGGCTACGGCATATTTTTTATGTTTAAGTGCCAGACTGGCTCTGATCATGTGTTTGATTTTGTCTTTGCTCTTGCTCTTGATTTTGCCTCTTGCGTTCTTGCGGGTTCGATCAAGCTGGGTTATCTCATCATCAACCGTCAGCATGAGTTTTGAGCCATCGACAAGTTCGGTTGTCAGATTAAACCAAGGGTCTTCGAATGTCGATGTAGTGGTTTTCGGGTAACTGAACCAGCCTGGGTCGTCCTTGACGCATTGCTTCAGTTTGCTCGGTAACTTTTTGCCGCGCAGATCCAGATCAAGAATTATTTTCTGACCGGCTGTCATATCCTGCCCAAGCAGGTTGATTATTGGCACTACAAAACCGCGCAGGTTGTTATGAATGTCAATGCGTCCCAGCATCCAGCGCAGAAACATAATCAGAAAAATCATGAAAAAAAGGATCACGGGGAGCATAAATGCCAGTGGGTGTCCAGAGGAGACCGCAATCCCAATAACTCCGAGAAATATCAGCGCAACGCATATAAAAATATAGTTCAGGAGTTGGTCTCTTGCCTCGTCGCAACTTTTGTCGAATTCCGCCATAGGTTTGAAAAATTCGAGCAGCTTTTCTGGTGTATTGTTGAATTTCTGCTGCCCTTGACGAATGAAGTTCTGTTGGTCTGGACTGAGTTTCCGATACTTCGAAACAGCTCCAAAAAATTTCATTTTCGCACCTCTCAAAGTGTATAAACGAAGCATATCATATTTTTTGCTGTCGATTAAATTAGTTTTTTTCCGCCAGGAGGCGCACGAAGAGCTCTTTCTAGGCTAGAAGCTGACTGTATATGGCTTTTAGTGTGTTGGCGGAGGCTTCCCAGGTCAAGTCGGTGCTGGCTTTTCTGCGCGCGTTTTCGCCGATTCTATCGCGCTCCTGCGGGTGCGCAAGTAGAATGCGTATGGCGCGCGCGAGTTCAGCCGGCCGGTCCGGGCGAATCAACCAGCCGGTTTGATTATGCTCAAGCAGCTCTCTCACTACCGGCAGGTCAGAGGCAATGACCGGCTTGCCCATAGCCATTGATTCGACAATTTTGATCGGGCAGCAGCCCTGAATAAGATTGCGTGAGCACTCGACCAGCGGCGCGATCGAAATTGCAGCGCCGGCCAACCACTCAGTCACAACAGTCTGCGAAACTTTAAAATGCCAGATAAGTTGTTGCTCTAATCCCATGCGCACGGCCAGTTTCTGCAGATATTTGAGTCTCGGTTTACTGCCTGAAGCGCATAACACGAGCTTTAGTTCAGGCATGTCACGCAAAAACGTCATGGCTTTGAAAAGGACTTCGACACCCTGCCAGCTTTGCACCGCACCAAAATAAATCAGATATTGTTCTGGCGAATCTGCTGGCAAGCTGATCTGGGTTGGGTCAATCAGTTTTGCTCCATTTGGGATTACCGTAATTTTGCTGGCATTTGCGCCCAGTTCCGTCAGGCAATTCTTTATGACCTGTGATGGGCAGACAATCCAGTCGGCTTCTTCCCAGCAGCGCTTCTCAAACAATCTTATTTTATTGCAGGTTGTGCTGGAAATAGCGCCGTATCGGGCCGGAAGCTCGATCGAGGGCAGGGCATTGACCTCATAAACTGTTTTGTAACGCCTGTCTTGAACGTCCAACAGCGGAATGCCGCTCCATGGGTCACGGAAATGGGCGATCTGCAGGTCGCTGCGCAGCATTTCAGCGTGAGCATAGACAAACTCGCCAAACTGCATGGCTCTTTTGAGGTAGTTAGGCTCGTCTGAGGCCAGTCGCCTGATCTGCATGCCGCCCTCGATCTGCCACGACGGCAGATTTTCATCACCGAGCACCAGCAAAAGGCCGCTGCCGGTATGAGTGAACAGCGTCTGTGCAAACTCGCGGATATGTACCGCCGCACCCTTCGGGGCCGGATAAGTGTCGAACGCCGCGTATAGACTTTTGGGTAATATCTGCATTGCCAGCTTGATTCCAGTTTACAGATATAGATATTATCACATTTAAGATTCTACAAACAGTCAAATACCGGTAGTCTTTGGATCCTTTTTGCAGTATGCTTGTGAATTGTAATAGCTCAAATCATGGAGAATGAATAGTAATGGCACTGGTGTCACTGCAAAATATCAGCCTGAAGTTTGGTGACGCACCGCTGTTTGAAAACCTCAGCCTGCAGATCGAAAAGAACCAGAGCATCTGTCTGCTCGGGCGAAATGGCGAGGGCAAAACCAGTCTGATGCGCACCATCGCGGGCGAACAAGCTCCCGATAGCGGTTTCGTTCAGGTGTCACAGGGCGTTCACGTGTCATATTTTGCGCAGAAAATCCCTGATTACCTTGCCGGAAGCGTGTTTTCTATTATTGCTGCCGGTTTGGGCGCCAGCGGTGAGCTGCTGGTTCGTTATCACGCGCTTGAAAAGTCATGTGCCAGTGGTGACCACACCGAGACGGCGCTGTTCGACCGCTTACGCAATCAGATTGAAGAAGCAAATGCCTGGAACTGCCTTGACGAAATCGGTCGGGTTACTTCCCGGCTGGGTATCGAAGGCGACTGGGAATACGAAAAACTTTCGGGTGGCCAGAAACGTCGGGTTCTTCTCGCGGCGGCACTCGTCTCAAAGCCGGATGTCCTTTTGCTCGACGAACCGACCAACCATCTCGATATCGACACTATTGCCTGGCTCGAAGAATTTTTGCAACGCCTTGGCATTACCATTCTTTTCGTAACCCACGACCGCATGCTGCTTCGGCGTCTGGCCACACGTATCATCGAGCTTGATCGTGGGCGTCTTTATGACTGGTCATGCAATTACGAAACTTTTCTGCAACGCAAGGAAGAGCTCCTGGCTGCCGAGGCGAAAGATTGGGAGCGCTTCGACAAGAAGCTGGCTCAGGAAGAAGTCTGGATCCGCAAGGGCATTAAAGCGCGCAGAACCCGCAACGAAGGGCGTGTGCGTGCTCTAAAAAAACTGCGCGAAGAACGCCGTCAACGTCGGCAACATGTTGGCCGCGTATCGATGCAGATCAACATGGGGCAAGGCTCGGGCAAAGACGTAATTGAGGCGCGTAATCTTGTGTTTTCTTACCCGCCAAAAGATGTTATCAAAGATTTTTCGCTCAAAATCACCCGTGGCGACAAAATCGGCATAATAGGGCCGAATGGCTGCGGCAAAACGACTTTGGTCAAGCTGTTGCTTGGTCAGCTCAAGCCACATGCCGGCGAAGTTTTGTATGGCACCAATCTTGAAGTGCTTTACTACGACCAGATGCGTGAACAGCTCGATGAAAGCAAAACCGTCTGGGAAAACGTCTTGGATACAGGAGATGTCGTCGAAATAGACGGGCACAGCGTTCATGTAATTACCTATCTGCAGAATTTTTTGTTTACGCCTGACCGCGCCAAAACCAAGGTCAGCGTGCTTTCTGGCGGTGAGCGTAATCGAGTGCTGCTGGCACGGCTGTTTGCGCGTCCTGCAAATCTGCTGGTCCTTGATGAACCAACCAACGACCTCGACGTCGAAACACTTGAACTTCTCGAGGAGCGGCTCATTGATTTCCCCGGTACGGTTTTGCTTATCTGCCATGATCGCGCGTTTTTGAACAACGTTGTATCGAGCACCATTGTGTTTGCTGAAAATGGCGATGTTCGCGAGATCGTCGGCGGTTACGACGACTGGCTGAACGAAAGAAAGGCTCAGGAAGAAGAAGTTCGCCGAAAAGCCGACAACGACAAGGCCGACAGGGTTGTCAAGACCGCTGTCGACAATCGCCAGAAGTCGACAAAGCTGAGTTTTAAAGAAAAACAGGAACTCCAGCAACTGCCCGATTTGATAGACCGAACCGAGAAAGAGATCGAGCTGGTCCAGCAAAATCTCTCTAACCCGGACTTTTATAAAAGCGGTGCCGATGCCGGCGGGCTGAGTATGCGTCTTAACCGGCTTGAAAACCAGCTGATGGGCTGCCTTGAACGCTGGGAAGACCTGCAAAAACGCAGCGAGCAGTAGAAACATTCTGCGCAATTTATAGGCGTCTCACTTTTCTGGAGCTGTTTATTTGTGCCGCGTCTTTTTTTATGTTGGCGAGTGGTTTTTCGTTTTTTGTTGACGGTCAGCCTCTGCATTCGATCGAGTTTTATGTCTATGCCGGGTTAGACCTGCTGCTGGTTGGGGTCTATTTCGGAGCTCTGTTCAGACTTGGCCGCCAATTCAGTTTCGGTAACTTTCTAGGTTATCTTGGCGTCGGTTTTCTCATCTATCTTGCCGTGGTCGCTGTTCATACTGGATATGGCGAAACCGGCAGTTTTTTCTTCAAAAATTCATATCGTTGTTTTGGCTTCATTTTCGGCTCGTTACTGGCGCTGCTTGCGCCGTCAGCCTGCGCCATGACCACTTATGGCAAAAACTTGCGTGATTTTTTCAAAGTTCGCAAACAGACTGTTTGTGAGGCTTCTAAAGAGCAGAGTCAGTTCTGGCTGTTTTTGCCGGAGCTGATGATTTATGGCTGTGTAGAATCCGCTGCGAAAAAGCTGGAGCTGACACTTCCCGGCTGGTATGAAGGCCCGGTCGTGGGCCAGGCCGGTCCTGATTCCAACCAGTTTGTTCAGAATCTCGACCGCCTCAGTCGCGAATTGCGCCTGCTTGCGATTGTAAAAAGATAGTGGTGGGGATCGCGTAGCAGTGAAGTGACTGACCAGCAAGAATGAGAATCGACATCTCCTGTTGCAACGTTGAAATTTTTAAGTTAGTTTTAAATGCAATACATAATTGGAGAGATATCTGATGCTGAAACAATTAGTTCGAACACTTGCAATCATAACCTTATTGATCATTACCAACACCATCACGGCAGCTCCTCTTGTTTTTTTACCAATAAGCGAGATTCCTTTTTCTGATGTTAGTGACTTGAATCAGAATTTTACGCTTTCACAATTTTCCTTTGACGATTCGCTGGGTGTTTTAAGTGCCGTGTCGGCGACCCTCGACAGCAGTGGGCAGGCGCACCTGGCTTTTCTCGACCGGCTTAAATCGCAGAAGATTGTGTTGCGCTATTTACGCCAGAAAGGTGCGACCTGGGAGGGTACTGTAGTAGATACGGTTGGAAAAACCAGAACAGAGTCCGGTATAGTCATTAAAGACATTCCGACACATCGACCATCAATAGCTATCGCAGGTGATGGCAGCGTTCATCTCGTCTATATTAAGAAAAGCGGTAAAACAGCACAGATCTGCTATAGCCTCATCAAGAATGACAACAGCCTGGAAAGCCAATCAGTGATCGATCAGGTCAGCGATACTTCGATACATCAGATTGGTCTGCTGATTGATCCCAAAAAAGTTGTTCATGTGAGCTATTACAAGGGCGGACTCAAATACGCAGAAAATTCAACCGGCAAATTCGTAGCTTCTATGGTCATGGCTGATAAAACCGGCAATAACTTTCTGGAAAAAGGCCAGGTTTCAGAGATTATCCTGCTCAGTGATGGCACGATCATGATCCCCTATATGGGCACCCATCACCGCAACCGTGTTGTTGTAGCGCAGTTTGTCGATTGTGCTATAAACAGCAAAGGTAAATGGAAAAACAGCGGCATAACTGGTGAGCTTGGCGTTCTTTCTGGTGATGCAATAGCTGCTTATGTAAGCCCTGCTGGCCTTCCAACGGCAGTTTACACGCATGGCGGAGTGCTCGGATATGCCACTTATCAGAATAACAAATGGACTCGTAAGAATACAGGTATGGGGAGCACTCTAAGCAGTGGTGCCATGGGCGCAACTCTTGTGGCCAACGGGCAGGAAATAGTCGCCTGGTTCAATCGCGATACCGCGCTTAATCTATCGACCCGGAAAGACTCATCAGCAAGCTGGTCGCATTCGCCTGTCGCTAAATTCAAATGTGTGAGCATGTTTACGCAGCAGCGCGATCCAATGATCTGCGCCAGGAAAGACGGGAAATTAGATCTCTACGTGACAATTTCACATCCGACAAAGGCAGTAGTTACCAGAATAGTTCGGAAATAGTATCATGCCGCACACACGAGCCAGCCAGTTTTTTGGGTTTGGGTGAGTCTGTTCGTTCTTTATAGGCGTTGTATTAGACTGGTTAACTAACAGTGGGCTTGTGCCGATAAGTCAGCTGCTGCCTGCTCTGGCGGTAATTTGTGTTTTTCGGAAAGAAATATGCCATTTGAAATAAAAGACAAGCTGGTAATAGCCGTTGCTTCGAGTGCCCTTTTTGACCTGGGCGAATCTGACAAGGTTTTCAAAGATAAAGGCTGCGATGCATACCATCGGTATCAGCGCCAGAAGCAGAATGTTGCGCTAAAACAAGGTGTGGCTTTTCCTTTTGTCAGGCGCCTGCTTAATATTAACAAACGATTTGTGGGTAGGCAGCCGATTGAGGTGGTCTTGCTCTCAAAGAATGACCCTGATACCGGTCTGCGTGTATTTAACTCAATTCAGCACTATGGGCTCGAGATAATCCGTGCCGGCTTTTTGAATGGCAAGTCTCCGATTAAATACATTCCGGCTTTTAATGCCGCGCTGTTTTTGTCTGCCAATGCTGCGGACGTAAAAGAAGCTATAAACGCAGGTTTTCCGGCGGGCACGGTTCTGGGAAGCCCTCTGGAAGATGATCCTGAAGATGACGAACTCAGGATTGCCTTTGACTTTGATGGGGTTATAGTCGATGACGAAGCTGAAAAGGTTTATCAGACAACCCATGATATTGATCGTTTTCATGAATCTGAGACGCAGATGGCTGGCAAGCCTATGGATCCTGGGCCTTTGTTCAAGCTTTTCAGGCACCTGGCAGTGGTGCAGAAGTTTGATCGTTTGCAGGAACGACGCGATAAGAATTACAAAAGATTTTTGCGCATATCAATTGTTACGGCGCGCAGTGCCCCGGCACACGAGCGTGCCATCAACACTTTGCGCAAATGGAAGATTTTTGTCGACGAAGCCTTTTTTCTTGGCGGAATAGAAAAGCGGCGCATTCTTGAAGTGATGCACCCTCATATTTTCTTCGATGACCAGATGGTTCATCTTAAATCATCTTCTGGCAAGAATATTCCGTCAGTTCATATTCCGTTTGGAATAACAAACCGCGACTGAATTTTGATTTCTGACCAATATTTTACGGTTTGATGGGTGTCAGACCAGATAAAATCATCATCGGTTATAAAGATATGGTATTTTGTTGTAAAATAATGATCGAGAATGCTCATGAAGAACAACAAAACAGTGTTTGCCGCTCTGGTTTCAGCGTTTCTGGCGGTATGTCTCTTTACCGGTTGTCAGTCGGGTGATCAGCCAATAGACTCCAGGCAGCCGATCCAGATCTGGCTTGATGCTAACGCCCGTGAAATTGAATTTTTTCGTGAGATCGGTGGCAGAATAGAGAAGGCGATTCCGGGAATAGTTCTACACTGGAAAGTTACTCGTCTGAATGACCTCAAACCGACATTCCTCGGGCACGCACAACGCACTCGCGAGCCAGATATTGTATTGCTGGTGAATGACTGGATAGGCGAACTGTCGCGGCAGAACCTTCTTTTGCCAATTACAGCAAGCTTTTCGCACATCATGCCGGCCATGCTCGACGGAGTAACTGTTGAGAACAAACTTTATGCGGTTCCCTGGAGTTTTGAGGCGCTGGCTCTTTTTTACAATACCGACCTGGTTGCCACGCCACCACGCAACTTTGAAGAGTTGATCTCGATCGGCGCGGCGCTCGGTCCGAATTGCCTGTACCCCTTTATTTACGAAAACAAGAATTTTTACTCCCATGCTCCGCTGTTTTTTGGCTTCGGAGCCAGTATTTTTGCTGCAGATGGCCGCATTGATCTGCAGACTGCCGAACATGAGAACTCTCTAAAGTTTGCCAGAGATCTGCAGGTGCGTTGGAATCTGCTACCGGCCAAGGCAAATTACCCGGCCATGATCAATCTTTTCGGAAGAGGTCAGATTGGCATGATTATTTCTGGACCATGGTCAATGCCAGAAATAGAGCGTAGTCCGGTTAATTTTGCCGTCACCAGAATTCCTGATATTTCGGCCAGTCAGCCGGCCCGACCATTCATCGGTATCAAAGGCTTTGCTGTCAACGCACACACTGCGCACCCCAGAGAGGCGCTGATGGTCGTTGAAATGCTGGGTTCTCAGGAAATCCAGAGTCTGGCGGCACGTCGAATCGGGTTGTTGCCGTGTTATCAGCCGGTTTCTGGTAATCAGGAACTTACGTTGCATCAGCAGGGATTTCTTGACAGTGCTCGTTATGGTATTCCTTTGCCACCCGGCGAAAGCATGAAATTAGTCTGGCAGGAAACCAGCTGGATTCTCAACGAAGTGTTCAACAATCCGGCTCGTGGCCTGTCTGAAGTGCTCAACGAAGCGCAAAGTCGCATTGAGCAACTGGAGGAACTTCGCCAATGAAACGCAAACTCGCTTTTCTGTTTTTGATTGTGGTTGTGATCCCGATGTTTCTCGCCATTTTTACGACCACCAGACTGGTTTCCCATCATCTGACCGGCATGTTGCAGAAGCGGGTCGGCGAAAGTCTGGCGGTGGCTCACAATTTCTTCCTCAACACTCTCGACGAAATGGCGCTGAAGGTGCAGATTCTGGCGCAGAGCAAAGACATCAGAGAGGCGGTAAAGACCAGCGATCTGATTGAACTTATCGACAAGGTGAATCTGACAAACCGTCACCTCAAACTCAATTCTTATGACGCTGTTACCGAGATTTACGACAAAAATGCCAATCTGTTGGCGGGCGAGCCATGCACGAAATACCCGCTTTGCCCAAAGCAGGTAGTAGAAGAGGTTTTGCAGGGCAAGATTCTTTCCTTTAGAGAAGTTGTCGATGGGCATCTGCGCATCTGTTCGGCTGCTCCGATGTATCACGAAAGCGCTTCCGGCCCGATTGGAGCTATTGTGCTGTCGTTGTTTTCGACTCATCAATTTGCCGAAGAAATCAAGAAAATCATCGGAACCGAGATGATTTTTTTTGGCTTTGTCGATGAGCGCTGTCTATTGTTTGGCTCAACTTTCAGGGAAGCTGGCGAGCGGGTTTTGTTGGATATCAGCGCGGCCGAGTCGGCGCAATCGACGTTTGAAAAGTCGGTTTTCGGGCGAAAATATCTGTTTCAGGTAATGCCGGTCGAGGCGCAGAACGGTAGTTTCTTTATCGGAACTGCAGTTGAAAAGGCATTTGTGACCGAAATGATCGTCGTGCTGAGTAAGAATCTTGTGCAGATTGGTCTGCTGGCAGTTCTTTTCGCAATTGTGCTGGCACTGTTGTTTTCGCGCACGCTTACCGGGCCGATAAATTCGCTGGTGACTTCGGCTCTGGCAATTGGCGCCGGCGATTTCAGTCAGAAGATTGGCGTCGAATCACATGATGAAGTCGCTTTTCTTGGTAAGACCATGGACGATATGCGCTGCGAGATCAAAAGCACAATAGAAAAACTTAAAAATGCCAATATAAAGCTGGATCGTCAGGTATTTGATCTTTCTCTGCGCAATTTGATCAATCAGGCCATAATCTACCAGAAAGAAAGTGATCTGATCCGAGGTATTCTCGAGATTCTGCGGCAGACGATTCAGGTCAGAGTGGCGGCCATGTTCATGTTCGATCCATCTACAGAGCGTATGGAGTTGACCGCTGTTGATGCCGCTCCCGATGCGAATGCTTCTTCGGCGCGCGTTCAAATTGCTGCCGGTTGCGGTTTTGCCGGAAAAATTGCGCTGAAGCCGCGCACCATAATGTGTGCCGACCTTGCAAAAGAGCCTGTTGCCGATCTGACCACCGAGCCAGAGTGGGTTAAAACTGCAGGCAATCTGCTCGCTCTGCCACTGTCTGGCGACAAAGGCATTCTTGGCGTAGTCTATCTGGTTGATCGCTCGGGCGGCTTTACCAATGAAGACGTTGATCTGCTCTCTGATATTTCTATTCAGATTGCCATCGCCATACAGAAAGCTCAACTGCATCAGTTAGCCATCACTGATGGGCTTACCGGTCTTTACATTCACAGGTATTTTCAACTTAGACTAGATGCTGCAATCACCAAAGCGAAGCGCTGGCAGGAGCCAGTTTCGCTGATTCTTTTCGATATCGACCATTTTAAGAAGTTTAACGACACCTGGGGGCACCAGCTTGGTGATAAGGTTTTGAAAAAAGTTTCAGATGTCACCGCAGCCACTGTTCGTGAGGGTATAGATCTGCCAGCACGCTACGGCGGCGAAGAATTTGTTGTGATTATGCCGAACACTGAACTTGAAGGCGCTTTTCAACTGGCTGAACGCATTCGCCTTGCTATTGAGCAGACCAGGATGCAGCATGAGGAACACAGCATCAGTGTTACTATAAGCCTTGGTTGCGCCACCTTCCCTGAACATGCCAAAGACAAAGAAAGTCTTATAAAGATTGCCGATGAAGCTCTTTATCGCTCCAAACAGGCCGGCAGAAACTGCACTACCGCCGCCAGTTGATGAACAGCCTCAGTTATACAGACTGAGCGCATTTAACAACGGATTTTGCCAAATATAGCAAGGGCTTTTGCTTTACCTGACTAATTCATCATGGTATTCTGATGACTGTTGTTGTGCAGTGTTTTGTCTAGATATAAAAATAGAGGTGTGTATGAAGACATTAATCGAACCTTTCAAAATCAAGATGGTTGAGTCTATTCGCCAGACTACCGAGAAACAGCGCATCAAGCTTCTCAAAGAGGCCCACTACAACCCGTTTTTAATAAAGGCTGATGACATTCTGCTCGATTTTCTTACCGACAGCGGAACTGGCGCGATGAGCGATAAACAGTGGGCTGCGATGATAACTGGCGACGAATCTTATGCCGGCAGCAAGAGTTTTTACCATTTTGAAAGTGTTGTAAAAAGTATCACCGGTTTTAAGCATATTATTCCGACACATCAAGGCCGGGCTGCCGAGCGCATATTGTTTTCGGCTGCAGTTAAAAAAGGTGACAGCGTGCCGAACAACACGCATTTTGATACCACCCGCGCCAATGTTGAATATAAAGAAGCCGAAGCGGTCGACATGGTTATTGCCGAAGGCAAGCAACCGGCTCTTATTCACCCGTTCAAGGGCAACATCGATCTCGTAAAGCTTGAGGCTTTTCTCAAGAAAAATCACAAGACAGTTCCGCTCGGCATGCTCACAGTAACCAACAATTCCGGCGGCGGCCAGCCAGTTTCGATGGAAAACATCAGAAATGCGGCAAAGATCTATAAAAAGTACAAAGTTCCGTTCTTCATCGATGCCTGCAGATTCGCCGAAAACTCTTATTTTATCAAGATTCGCGAAAAGGGCTACGAGAAAAAGACGGTGCTTGAAATTGCTCAGGAAATGTTTTCTTACGCCGACGGTTGCACCATGAGCGCCAAAAAAGACGGTATGGTAAACATGGGTGGATTTCTGGCTATGAACGATGATAGTCTTGCGGCAAATTGCCGAAATCTGCTGATTCTCACCGAAGGTTTCCCGAGTTACGGCGGTCTTTCTGGGCGTGATCTCGATGCTCTGGCTGTAGGCCTGATGGAAGCACTCGACGAAGACTACCTATGCTATCGCGTGCGCACTGCCGAATACATGGGCGAGCGTCTGCTTGCCGCCGGCATAGGCATTATCCGGCCAACCGGCGGACACGCTGTGTATATAGATGCAAAGTCGGTATATCCGCATATTCCGGGAGAGCAGTATCCAGGGCAGGTTCTTGTCTGTGAACTATATCGCAAGGGCGGTATCCGCAGCGTCGAGATCGGCTCGGTAATGTTTGGCAAAAAAGACAAAAAGACCGGAAAAGAGATTCCTTCGGAGATGGAACTGGTGCGTCTGGCATTCCCGAGGCGGGTGTACACTCAAAGCCATTTCGATTATGCAGTCGAAGCGATCATTGAAACCTATGCAGAACGCAAAAAGGCTACCGGCCTGAAAATCACCTGGGAACCGCCATTCCTGCGTCACTTTTCTGCCCGCTTCGCTCCGGTGAAATAGACAAATCATTTTCGACGCTTTAACCGGCAGGAATTTGATAAAATGTTAGAATAATGCAGATGTAAAATAAGGAGTTTTTGAGTGAAGAATAACGGTAAAAATCTGTGCAGATCTTTCTGGGTCTGCTTGCTGCTGGTTGTGTTTATTGCCACGTTGTCATCGGCAGATGCCAAAGTCAAAACGATTGCATCGCCCGAAGATATTGAAACCATAAGATTTCTTGGCGCAAACAATGTCCCGGTCAAGGTGCTGGTGGCTTATGCCCCCGAGCAGGGCAACGAAAACTTCGTGGTTTCATTGATCAATATTGTCGCTAATATGCAGGAAAAAGGCTGGGTTCCCAAAGACTGCTTCTTTAAAGTGCATGTAATACCGACTGCCTCGGCTAAATCGTCTGATTTTGCCGGGATTCGCAAAAAAGTCAGTGCTGAACTTCTGAAAAAATACGTAGAATTCAGCAGCACCGATGTTTCTAATGACATGTGGATGCAGGATTGGGGCGAAGTCGGTGTAGTTAAGCTTAAATCCGAAAAAAAACCGCAGCTGGTTGTTTTTGATTCAAATCGTGGTCGCGGCAACACCTATTTAACCAACGAGCTGGCCAACTTCTGGAACTGCTATGTGCTGACAAACCCATCAACCGCGCGTTCAGGTGGCGATTATGGCGGAAACATTGAGGTAACACCTGATAATGTGCTTTTGATCGGCGACACTTCGACACCGCAGTTGCGCGAATATCTCGAAAAACATGGCTACGCTGGCCGTATGGCTGTGCTTGAAACCTCGTGGTTGCACGTTGGTCATGTCGATGAGTATATTTCGGTTTGTCCCAACGCTAAAGCAGCTCGGGGCTATACTCTGATAAAATCCAATCCCAGGCTGGCTTTGCGTCTGATTAAAGACGCCTCACTTGAAGAGCTCAACGCTATTCCGCATAGTGATTATCGTGATGTATCAATCAAAATCAAAAACTACCTGCAGGAAGCCGAAGCAATTCGTGCTAAACATAAACTCAGTGGTGGTAGAAACGCTGGAGTTCCTGAAGAGCATAAGTTCTCACAAGCTGTTCTTGAATATCTCGATCGTTCCGCCGGCGACGACGGCATGCCGCTGGTAAACCGGAGTTCTGGCGTTGATCTGGCCTCTGGGCACAGTGTTGATAAGGCTGAGATTGAAGAATTCATCAAGCTGAATCTGACTCTTGCCAATGTTATCGATTCTAATGTTAAAAAGGCCTGTGCCAAAATTTCTGAAGTGCGCAAAGAAACCGGCAAAGCCCATTCGGTTCTGTCGTTCCCGGCCATGTATCGCAAAATGCGAAGCGACAAGCACATTGCGTATTTCCCGGGCAGTGTAAATCAGCTGATTCTGAATAACCAGCTGATTGTTCCTGATCCCCAGGTCGAAAGCATGCGCCGTAACATCGCCCGCTCAGCCAGCATGATAGGTCTCAAAGCCAACTTTATTGATTCCATTCCATATCACAACCTGCAGGGTCAGCTGCATTGTGGCACTAACGTCTTCAGGCACCCGAATAAATATTTCGTCAAGCCCAGATAAGACTGTTAACTGTCTGAAAAGTCTATTGAAAGCCGGGTCTGAGCAAAGACCCGGTTTTTTCGATAATAAGGAATCATAGCTGAGCCGACAGAATGGTCGGTCCAAAACTTGTGCGGTAGCCTGGGGGCTTATACTACATGGAGCGATCAGCACGGAAACTTCGCATTGAAGAAATCAAAAAAGAACTTGATTACAAGGAGTCCCAATTCTGGGAGGATTCTCCTCATCATGACATGAAGATCAGCGCTTTGCGCAAAGAGCTTGCCGAGCTGAAAGAAGAAGAAGCAGACGCCTCGCCATTTAGTCTCAAAAATATCAGTAAATTTATTGATTCGTTGTTCGGCGATGGCAAATAAAGGTTTCATTAATCAGCCAGAATCTCCTTGTGTTTGCGAACGATAAAGAGCAGCAAAATTAATCCAAATACCACCATGATGATCGGGCCGATCAGTGATGGTTCTACCATTGTCTGCGTGGTATCGGCAGGGTTTACGTGGGCGGTCAGGCCGTCTCGCTGATATTTTGTCAGTAGTTCATGCTGTTTCTGCTCGATTATTACCTGTGGCGGCTCATCATCGCCGACCTCTGCCGCCCTGATAAAAAAGCTGGAGATGGAATTTCCCTCGAAGTGCCCGGAAAAGTAGATCTTAACTTCAACTGAGTAGGTTCTCTTATTGGTCTCAGAATCTTCACTGTATGTGCTTTTAGCTTCTGAACCGGTAATTATGATTGGTGTCGTCGGCCATGAAAGCGCCTCGCGGTTTTTCAGGAACAGGTGTATACCAAGGCCGATAAACAAAGTCGGAAACAACAGCAGAAACATTGTGGGCAGCACCATCATGCATCCGCCACCATTTTCAGTGCCTGGTTTTGACTTTCGCCATTTCATGCCGGTGTGTTTCCTTCAGAAAAATATTATAGTATGCCTGTCGCTTAACTCTTGGCGCTGCCGCCGGTGACTCCGGCGACGTAGGCGCGTTGAGCGAGCATGAAGACTATAAGCGAGGGAATGGCTGTGACTATGCCGCCTGCCAGCAGCATGCCCCAGCGCCCGAAGTGCTGTGACGTCAATGAGACCAGCGCAACCGGGAGTGTAAACATTGGCTCGTCCTGCATGATTACCAGCGGGTAAAGAAACTGATCCCAGGTGTAAATGAAGCTGGTAACTGCCAGACTTGCCAGAATCGGCCGACACAGTGGCAGTGCGATGTGCATGAACAGATCGAAGTCGGTGCAACCTTCGGTTCTGGCTGCATCAAATACCTCGTCAGGAAGATCGAGCATGAACTGTCTGATCGCAAATATACCAAAAGCATGTGCGCATCCTGGTACAATAAGGCCTGCGTAAGAATTGAGCAGACCGAGTGTTTTTACAATAATAAAAACCGGTATCATTATGACCTGGCTTGGAATCATCATGGTCAAAATCAGCATCAGAAAGAGCCGGTCGCGCCCCGGAAATACCATTCTGGCAAAAGCAAAAGCGGCAAGCGCGTTGATAACAAGAGATAAAAAGGTATAGCCAAAAGCATGTATCATGCTGTTTATGGCAAATCGCGGAATATCACCCATCTCAAAAAGCTGCCTGAACGACTGCAATGACCATTGCTGCGGCATATATCGCCATAGACTGTTTTCGCCGGTGGTTGCTGGTGCAAAGGCTTCTGCCGACATGAATATAAACGGCAACATGGTTAATGCCAGCGAAAAGACGAGAAAGGTAAAGAACAGAGTTTCTTTAAACAGCCTGTTTTTTGTTAGATTGCTCATGTTTTCTACCTATTGATTGAGTTTCTGGCGAATGCTTTTCTGCCAGATATTGAAGATGACAAAGAATACAAACAAAACTGTTATGACCGACGAGGCATAACCCAGCTGAAATGAGCCAAATGCACGGTTATAAGAGAACAGCAGCACTGACATGGTCGCGTCTTTTGGCCCGCCACCGGTTAATACGTATGGTTCGATAAAAAATTGAATGTTGGCAATGGTTACTCCGATTATCAGAGCAAAAAGGGTGCGGCGCAGACCCGGCAGGGTAGCATGTCTGAATTCGTGCCATCTGTTGCCACCGTCGATGCGGATTGCCTCATAAAGTTCGGGGTTGACCAGTTCCAGTCCGGCCAGAATTATTATCATGCTCAGGCCATAACTGCGCCAGATCGAGAAAAATATCAGCGAAGGTAGTGCCAGGTCAGGATCGTTGAGCCAGTTGACTGGCCCGAGGCCAAGCCAGTTGACCGCAATGTTGAGGGGACTCTGCTGACAGTAAAGCCAGCGCCAGGTGACAGCCGAAGCCACTGTAGTCACAACCGAGGGCAGAAACAGGCCCATTGCCAGTAAGTGTCGTTTCCAGCCTCTGAAGCGATTTACGGCGAGAGCCAACCCCAGCGCAATAATTAGATTTGCCGGAACTCCTATCAGCAGGTAAACAAGAGTGTTTTTTAAGCTTTTCCAGAAAACCTGATCCTGATAGAGACGTAGATAATTCTGATTGCCGGTGAACAGTGCCCGCGTCGGGTCGGTAATGCTGGTCGCGCCAAGATCGGTAAAACTCGCGGCAAAAGCCACGCATAGTGGCAGCATACGAAAGACCAGCAATATGATCAGCGCTGGCAGTAGAAAACATGCCAGGCTTTTTACCGGCGTTCGAAAGAGAACTCGCTGCAAAATGTGCTTCTGGTGTTGCCAGCCTCTGGTAACGTAGATAAACGCGAGCAACAGTGGAAACAGTGTTAGTGCCACCCAGTAGAACGCTCCAGTCTCAGGCATGCCTGCGGCATCTCGTTCTCTTATTATTTCAGCCATTAATGCATTCATCTTCTTGACGAAGGGCTCTACGTCATCGTCGCTTTCCATGAACTCATCGTATTGCCGATAAAAGCGATCCCAGAAGATAGTCCACTCCTTCTCTGGTGGTGGCAGGTGAGTGTCGGAGAGCTGCTCTCGAAAAACCTTCATGACTGGATCGTTGAGCAGGTCCGGGGTTTCCATGGCATGTCGGTTGGCCGGTATGTCACTCGAAATTCGATACCATTCGGCCTGAACATCAGGTCTGCTTAGAAAAAGAATGAGTTTTCTGCCGGCTTCCTTGTTGCGCGAGTCTTTGAATTGAACAAGGTTAGAACCGCCGATAAAAGACGTTCTGGTTTTGTTGGCTGGTAGTGGTGCCATACCCCAGGCATTCTTCAGGCGATGCTGGTTTTTCTGCAGGTCTGAGGCCATCCAGGGACCTGATATGGCCACTTCGTAAATGCCCTGATCAAATTCGGAAATGTAATCTATTCCAGAATCATTTGGTTTGCCATTAAAACCGGCCTGACGCATGTTGCGATCAAAGCTGATGGCTTCGGCCATTGTCGTCTCGTCAAAGGTGGGATGATCGGCTCGCAATGGCGTGAAATTTCCGCCGGCCTGCCAATAAAACATTTCGAAGGTAAATCCCTGCAGACTGGAAAAGTAATCGGTTGATCTACCGTTTGCTCGCTTGTCGGCAGTTACCTGTTCGCCAAGCTTGAAGAAGTCCTTCCATGTTTGCGGAAAAGTTTTCCAGCCAAATTTGTCGAGATACTCCTGACGATAAAAGACAACGCGAGTGTCTACATACCATGGAATCCCAAAATGCTCTTTTCCAAAAACACAGGTTTTGAGTGAATCGCTGAAAAAATCGTCGCTGGCCAGTTTGTGTTCGTCAAAAAGTGATTGCAGGCTCTCAAGAGCGCCCATGGCGTGAAAGTCATTCATCATGGTTGTGCCCAGCTGGCATACATCTGGTGGGGCACCACCAAGAAATGCTGTTACCAGCTTTTCGTAAGAGCCGCCCCATGAAAGCGCCTGAATCCTAATTTTTATGCCCGGGTTTTCCTGCTCGAATTTTTTGCTGATTTGTGGCAGTGAATCAGCTTCTCCACCCATCACCCAGACCCGAAGAGTTATCTCTTCAGCGGTGTGTGCCGAAGTTGAATACAGTAAAAGGCTCAGCAGAAAGATGACCCGCAAGGCTTCTGCGAAAAAGAATGCCGGCCCTTTCCCTTTAATGCTGAGTATTTTCAAGAGATTGTTATTTTCCCAGGTCTGCCAATGCTGGGAGCTGCACTCTGGCAATATACTTGTCGGCCAGCATGGGTTTTTCCTTCCGATTAATTAAAAGGTATCTGCAGGCACACTATAACCCGGCGCGAATCTCTTTTCAATAATTACCAACTGGCGCCGCCACCGCCACCGGAAGAGCGTCCGCCGCCTCCGCTGCTGGAACTTGAACTGCTTGAGCTTGAGCTTCTTGTGCGCCGAGCAATTGTGTATGTGCTCACGTTGTGATAACCACAATTCTCGCAATGTACCGTTTTTTCTCCGAGACCAGATGAATAATAGGTTGGACTATGCAAAGTTCTGTTATGAACCATCATGTATTTGTTGCAGCGTGGGCAGATATGTGAAAAGCACCACATGAAACCGAGAAAAGAAGCGCCGCCAGTGCCGGCGAACACTTGGTCGAGTGGGCTGTCGGTCATGTTAAATGCCTGGCTGACAAGCATCGCTATAATAATGCCCGAAAGAAACATCAAAATTATAAAGATCCATGGGCTCATAATCAGCTGCCCATGATTGAAAGCTCTGATAAAATAGAACACGCCGCCGGCGACCCACAATCCTATAACGATAAATAGAGCAATTCTAAGTGCCGGATGTTTTAGCAGATTTTTTGGGTTACTTCGACCTGAAGAACTGGAACTGTAGCTATTACTACTGCCGCTACTGCTGGTAACACTGTTACTGCTGCTGCTTCCACTGCTTCCGCTAACATTGGTGCTGCTATTGCTACCACTTATGGGTGCTTCGCCCGGTGACGTGTTATTGCTGGTGCCGATATCGACCCCTTCGCAGCGTCTGATTTCAGCGGCCACCTCGCGTGCTGCGACCAGGACGCCTTGCGCCGGTCGATTGGCTTTCATTTCCGGCACTACATGCCGGGTCAGCAGACTGGTGCAGAATGAATCGGTAAATTTGCCTTTGTAACGAATACCCGGCTTGATCTCGACGCGGTGGTCATCTATTGCAAACATAATCAGCATGCCGTTATCAACGCCAGTCTGGCCGAGTGTCCAGTTGTTAAATATTTCCAGGGCATAGTCACTGGCGTTTTTACCTTCGGTCGAGCGAATTATCAGCACCGCCATTTCGCTTTTAAGATCGCGATAGAGCAGTTGACTGATTCGCTTAACTTCGGTTGCTGTCTGCTGGTCGAGCAGGCCAATCTCATCGTTGAGCGGAACTCGCCTGATTGGCATTTCGCGTGCGAAGCAGATATTGCTGACGGCTGTTAACAGCAACAAAACAAAAGCGCAGAAGACAGGTCGGCTAATTTGCTTTTTCATTCTGCTTCTCCTCAGCTACGCCGTGCTCGATAATCTTGCCGAGCATGTCAAGTGAGTGATACAGGCCGTTGTCGATGTCACCCTTTTTCAGAAAAGGCACGGCATGATGTTCGAGAACGCCGCCTGCTTCATCGTCGCTGATATACTTTTCGAGGTTATGTCCAACTTCGACTTCGATTCGGCGCTCATTCATCGCGAGCAGAACGAGCACGCCAAGATGATTCTCGCCGCCAATTTGCCAGCGGTTAAACAGCCAGTAAACAAATTCTCGCGGTGAGCGTGGCGCCGATGTAGAAACAGTGACCAGGCAGTAATCCATGTCTGTTGTTTCGCAAAAGGACTGTAGACGGGTGTTAATACGGTCGAGTCCTTCGCTGCTGATAGCTTCGGCCCAGTCCATGATCAGGCCGGTGCGTTCGGTTGGTATCTGCAGCACCTTGTCAAATTCGGTAATATTAAAACCGCACCCGCTGCAGATAGGTGTGCAGTCGTTCATATAAGCTTCACACTGAGGACATTTCATAATCTTCACCTCTTTTTGCTGAAAAAAACATGCGGACTGGGCTGCCACATGTTTTATCTAGCACTCAAACAGATCACATTCTTTGTATGGGCAGTCCGCAAGACGTTCTTGCTACAGCCTACATGTTGCCCCGAGGTTAGTCAAACGCATTTCTTCGACAAGTAAGTGAAGAAAGCGCAATTTGCCAGTCCAGGCAATCATTTATTTACTGTAAGCCTGAGCGGACAGAGATGCTGCTGAGGCTTTAGCTGTAAAATATTCTGTGGTAGAATTGGAAAAAGATAAGTGAGAGGTGCAGATATATGAGCGGAAAAGTAGAGGTCGAAAAACTCCAGGAACTCGCTGAAAAGGGTGATGCCCTGGCGCAGACGCTTCTCGGCGCTGTCTGTGCCAAAGGAGTTGGCGGCAAACAGGATTTTGAGAAAGCTTTGAAATGGTATCGTATGGCTGCTGATCAGGGCGACGCCGTCGCTCAGTTTAATCTGGGACTGATGTATTATAGCGGCGATGGCGTTTTGCAAGACTATAAAGAAGCATTGAACTGGTATCGCCTTGCTGCCGAGCGCGGGTATTCAATTGCTCAGCTTAAACTGGGCAACATTTATTACAATGGCAGCGTAGTAAAACAGAATTTTGCAGTAGCTGCAGACTGGTACCGAATGGCAGCCGACAATGGCGAAGAAAATGCCCAATTTGTGCTTGCGCAAATGCTTGAACAGGGGCAGGGCATCAGAAAAAATCTTGCCGATGCCGCATCTAGATATCGACAGGCTGCGAAACAAGGGAATATTGAAGCGAAGATGCGGCTTGCGACAATGCTTTCCAAAGGTGAAGGAATCGAAAAAGACTGTAATGAAGCGATAAGATTGTTTCGTGTGGCTGCAGAACACGGCATTGTCGATGCCTGGCAGAGCCTTGGCATTATCTATGCCAAGGGTGATGGCGTAGAGCCAGATTATGTCGAAGCCGCAAAATGCTATCGTAAAGCAGCTGATTTTGGTGATCCGGCATCTCAACTGCTTCTCGGCAGCCTGTTTGCCAAGGGGCATGGTGTGGCCCAAGACGACATTCAGGCGCATGCCTGGTTTAATCTGGCTGCTGCCAAAGGGTTTTGTCTGGGCGAAATTTCAGCCACCCGCTGCCGTGATGAGATTGCTCAAAAAATGACGCTCGACAAGATTGAGCGTGCGCAATCGCTGGCCAGAGAGCTGCAGAAACACATCGATACAAACCTGAAGACTAAAGCTACACGAAAATAGTCCGAATGGTGAGCCGTGAGCGGCTGTTCGAAGGCGGATTCTATTCTTTTACGCTCCGGAAAATCTCCACGATGTACTCTGTTCCCGTTGCCTGGCATAAATCGTCAGTGCCGGAGTCTGTTCCGGGAAAAATGTGGTAAAGCCACAGAGACCAGCCATCAGCGCCGGTCGCGATCTGATTTTTCAGCTCGCGGAACTCTTCCAGTCCATTCAACCGGCGATGGGATAGATACTTTTCTCCCCCGAGAAAGGCCACATACAAAAGCATGTTGTTTGCCGGGATATTGCCGATGAGCTCAAACCCTTCCCTCAGCTCATCGGTGGTTCCTTTGAAGAACAAACTGTGACCTGGTCTTGGGTAGTATTTGAAGTATTTCTGCTCCTGGCTGGCTTTAAAAATTTCCTGAAACCGGTCTGCGGGGTTCCGGGCAAAAAAAGCCTTGCGGGAAAGAGCGGAAAACATCGGCTCAAATGGTTCTTCCAAGGACCCGGGACAGCCCAGGCTATTCCACCAGCAGAAAGCGTAAAATTCCCGAAGCGCGGTACCCGTATCCGGATATCCTGCTTTTTTTGCAAGCCCGGAAAAACTACCTTCCAGAGTAGCATCCAGAAGGATTCCGAGGAATACCTCCGGGTTTTTCTCCATGCGGAGGAACAGCATCTGCAGTAACCCGTAGAGCTTGTAGTGGCTAGTGTTGGACTTCTCCACTTTCTCTTTGGGCGGCCAGAGGCCAGGGCTACCCGGGCTGAAAGGCTTTTCCTCAAGTTCCAGTCCCTTTCCCCGGCCGGCGACGAAATACTCGAACCAAACCGCTCCGGATTCTGACAACGCGATGCCTTCATTATTGTCGTAAGGCGGTTTGCCGGTTTTCCATGAAGATTGCATGGCATGGAATGTCTCATGCGCCAGCGTCCGGTAAAGATTTTCCCTGTCTATGAAGGAATCGCCTTCCGTTGGAGATGTGGTCTCCTCAATCCATGACGTTATCAGTGGATGGTTGAGATAGTTGGTGAAAGAGAATCCTCCGTTCTTCCCATGCTCTTGTTCCTTCAAAAATACATAGGTCAATTGTTTTGAAATCATTTCGCTGTGGAAATTCTCGAAAGGGAATTGGCGGGTCTCATTTTCACACAGTGTTTTCAGAAAATCGATGGTATCTGAAGTCAGTCGTCTGGAAATGAAAACCGGGAACCCGATATAATTGGATTTTATCCATCCATTTTCGGCCAGAAGCTCATTGGCGTACAGTTTTTCTCTGGCCAGGGCATTGCGGAGGAAGAAGGCGGGGAGTTGGAAGTTCCGTTCGATGCGTGAAAGTAAACCACCTTCGTCGCTGGGTGTTTTACTCTTACCGTAGAATATGTCTGCATCGATGGCCAGGAAGAACCGACGTTCTCCGGCGGACCCGGCATGGTCGAAAACAAGCTTTCCGAAAAGGTCCTGCAGGAAAACTCCGATCATTCCAGGGCCGCCTCTCAGCGGCTTGCCCGGCCCATTCAGGTGGAAGGTTATGCCGATCTCAGAGGTAACTGGATGTGATGCGATAATTCCCGGAAAATCCGGGCTTTCAGCCGGGATCCGCGGATTTTCCCCGTCCTTAACTTCCAGGGTTGCATAGATGAATTCTACTCCTTCATCACTCCAGAATCTGGAATCAACGCCATCCAGCAATACCAGAACCGGTTTTTTCAGAAAACCGGTCATCTGCTCTTTCGACCCGGCCAGCCAGCAAAAAGGGCTCAGTTCATTTTCTCCGGTTTCATAGAAAATCGGGGCCTCCAGGCGCAGCGGAGTTTTTTTTTCGGCGTTGACAATTTCGACCACCCTGGAAACGCAGAAGGTGTTCCAGATGAAGACAAGGACTGGCAAAATGATGAGAAACAGTCGTCCGTGTCTCCATATTTTCCAGCCGGCGAGAAGTGGTTCAGGATTCAGGTCTTGATGGATGGGCTCGGTCATAAGTTCTGTTCTTTCCAGTGTCAGTTAGATCTGGTCATAAAGAACAATCAGATTGTAACCAGATCGTAAGTTCTGTTGCCCATTCCGAGTTTTTCGGCAAATTCAAGAGTTTCGCGCCCTTTGCTAAAAACTTTTTTGCCGGCAGCCTTGTCTATCATGTCCAGGCAGGCCTGGTCTATGGCGATAGGGTCAGTAGACGCGAAGATGCCAAGATCTGGCATTAATGGTGTCATTTTGCGCCCTTCACAGTCACAGCCTGAGGTTATATTCATGGCAAAATTCAAATAGATGTTCTTTTTGCCAAGTTGCGCGGCATAGCTATATTCTGCCAGCTTTTCACTGAAATTGCCCAGCATCAGGAAGCGCAGATAGTTGGTGTGGATAGCATGAAATTTGCAAACTCCGGTGCAGGCAGCGCATCCCACGCATTTTTTATGATCTATTTTTGACCACCATCCCAGTTTAATCGCGTCTACTGCGCAGACTCGCTTACATGCCCCGCATTTGCGGCAGAGAAATGGCACAATAAATGGCTTGGCTGACTGATGCTGCGCCATTTTACCGCCGCGCGAAGCACAGCCCATTGCCAGTTGTTTGACCGCCCCGCCAAACCCGGCAAGCATGTGCCCCTTGAAGTGGGCCAGAACAATCATCTGATCGTATTGCCTAAACCCAGAGGCGATAAGGCAGGATTTAAACTGCCGCCCGTCTATTTTCACTTCCTGGTATTCCTGCCCAACCTCGCCATCGGCAATTTCAATCGGGAGCTGCGTAAATCCGTGCTCGGCAGCGGTAAGAAGATGATTGGTGCGGTTGTTGCGCTTGCCGCCGTATAGAACGTTGGTTTCAATAAAGCATGAATCAATATCCCGGCTTTTCAGAGAGTCGATAATGCCGAGATAGTTTTCAGATTTTAAAAAGGTGGTGTTCCCGGCCTCGCCAAAATGCACTTTAAGGGGAACTTTGGCGGCCAGACTGATTTTTTCTTCGCTAACCAGAGTTTCAAAAAGTTTTTGCGCCATGCCGCTAGCGTCTTCGACCGAATAATCCTTGGAAAGTGCCTGATAAAAGACTTTAGCCATTATTGCCCGCCTGAATATTTGAATAAGCGATTTTAGCTCAATTCATCAGATTTTACAAATCCGGGGTTATTTTATGAAGTTTTTCATGTAAGCGAAAGCCGGGGTAAATTCGCCGTTCCAGAGAATTACGGCGCGTTTAATGGGTTCAGGAAGCTTGGCGTCGGCAAAGGGCAGGGTGGTGTCGAGCATTGCCAGTTCTGGCATGAATGGCATCAGCGCCTTGCTGAACGCATCTGAAGCTGACTTTGGCACCTCACAGGGCAGGTTGTCGACCGCCATGACCAGAGGGCCTTTTCCCTTTAAATCGGTGACAATATCTTTCTTGTCGATATCGTAAACATAAAACGGGTTATCGGGCTGGGTCGCTTTTTTAGTGCATTCAATGCTGCCATTAAGGTCGCAGGTTATGTCGCCAATGACTTTGAGACGGTTTGCCGGGTTGCGGTACAGCGTATCGCATTCATCGCTGGTCAGGAGTTTTGGGAACCCGTTGGCCCAGAAAATGCAGTTTACCAGGCAGGTCAGGTGCTGAAGATATGGAAAGAACTTCGACTTGTAAAGAGTGGGATTCGCGAAATAATGCTGCTTGTCGAATTTTTCGCCGGTTGGTTGAATGAGTTCGACCGTATCGTTCTCTTTGAAAACAACCTTCACCAGGACATTAGCGGGGATTTCCATTTTATCCAGCTGTAAAAGCTGCGCCGGAGTAATCTCAATGTAGGGGAAGATATCGAAGATTTCCTGGGCGCCTTCTGATACATTGCCGTAACCGGTAAAAGCAAATACGGCCGGTTGAATCTCTGGCCTGATTCCATGCTTTTCCACGTGGTCGGCGAGCACCTTCAGGGCTTCTTTGGCTTTGTGAAGGGTTCCGTATTGATAGGCCATTTTGACGCTGGCAAAGATGGTTTTCAGGCCCTCATCCTGGTATTTTATGCCAAGAGTGTGAAAAGTATCGATCATACCGGCGAGACCGGCGTATTTTCCGAAGAAAACCAGGCGTTTGTTGTTATTGTCGGTAATGCATTCAAAATCTATCAGAGTGCTTTTCAGTTCAACCAGCTTTTTGAGCATCGGCATATTATGCGGCTGACCCTTGATGGTGTGTGAGAAAAACATGTAAGCTCCGCCCTCTCTGAAGCTTTGGATTGGCATTTCCTTGACGCCAATGACCAGATCAGAGTGGTTGATATCTTCGGTCAGCTTTGCCCCGAAATGAGCGTATTCTTCGTCTTTGTATATGCGCGTTTTTGAGGGCTGCACAAGAATATGGACGTCGCTGTGTCTTAGTTTTCTTATGCCTTCCGGGGAAATGGGAACACGTTTTTCCCAGATGCTTTTGTCTTCGCGGCGAATGGCGATGGTTCTGCTCATATTATGATTCTGTCCTTACTGTAGAAAGGGCATTTTTGGCGGTCTTGGGAGCCACTGATGCTGTAACGAGATAACAATTAAAGAATGACTTCGTCAGGAAAAGTCTCAATACAATTTGCTCTCCAAATTGTGCTGAGCTTCCATTATAGGAAAAATTCGCCGCAAGTTCAATGAATATGAGCAATTGGTCGTAATGATTCTGTTAGATGGCGTAAACAAAGCCCTTTGGCCTGTCAGACGGGTTGAATTTTACGCCTGTTACTAGTTGGAGTTAAGCGATTGTCTATTTGAGCGAATAGTTAATTGTCAGGTCGATTTTGGCCTGCTGGTTCCAGTCGATGGGTGGCTTCGGAAACCGCTGACTGGCCAGTAATTTCAGTGCTGCTTCTCTTAATTCAGGTGCCATGGTGTCTTTGGCGGTGACGTTGTTGGCTCTGCCGTCTGCGCTGATCGAAAACGAAACCAGGACTTTGCCGGTGATTCCCCGTCGTCTGGCATTAGCCGGATAGCGTTTGTTCTTTTCGATTAACCGGTAGATCTTTTGCAGATACTGATGGAAGTCTTTTTGCGGTATGACTGGCGTGGTTATCGCATTTGAGCCGGTTGCCGGAACTTTGGCAGCAGGTAATGCAACTTTGCTTTGTACCGTTGATTTGCTCTTTGTGGCTACCGGTTGTTTTGTTGGTTCCTGGCTTATGTCTGACAATTTGGGGGTAGGGGGAGCTTCTACCACTTTTGTCATTGGCTTTTTGGGTGATGGTTTTTTTGGTTTTGGCGGAGTCTTTTTAACAACTGGTGGCGGGCTTATTTTTGGCTTTACTATTGCCGGCTGCGGCTTAACTGGTTCAGGCTTGACCGGTTCCGGTTGCGTTGGCAAAATCGGTTCTGGAATAACCGGCTCGGGTTCGGGGTGAACTGGTTCAACAATCGCTTCAATAACTGGTTCTTGCTGAACAACCGGCTCGACAACTGCTGCAGGAATCTCGATTGATGGGGTCTGCGCCATAACTGGCGCGGGGTTGAGATTTATGATACGTAGTGCTGGTTGGGCGCGCTCGTCATAAGAATTACAGACTTGCCAGAGAACATTTGCCAGTAGTATTTGCAGCAACAGACCGGCTACGATACTTATCGGCCAGAGCATTTTTCTGTTCAGCTGCAAACCAGATCTGGTCATCTGGGGTTGCCTGGTGGTTTTTCGTCTTTATAGGGCATGCCGCCGAACGACACATTGCTTATGCCGGCCAGGCGCAGCCGATCAAGCAGTTCGATTGCAACTCCAACAGGAGCTTGTCTATGCGCCATAACTAAAAAGCTGCTGTCGGTTGCAATGCCGGTAAGTTTCTCGTTGAGAGATTGTTCCCATTTTGTCGCCAGGACTTCCTTGTTCCATGAAATCTGGCCGGTGGCAGAAATTTCAATCTGATTTGGCACTTCTGACAGGTTCTGCATGTCAGACTTGAGTTCTGGCAGACTCAATGGAACCTGCGTTACAAAGCTTTGAGTGAGAATGTAAAAAATCAGCAGCGTAAAGATAATGTCTGAGCAGGTAGTCATATCGAGGGAAAAATTTTCGCGGTTGTTTTTCCGACTAAGACGCATTGCTGGCTCCTGCATTTTCAGGTGTAACCGGTGCCGCCTTCTCGAGCTCGGTTATAACCAGTAACTCAAGTTGGCGAAGATGCTTGCGCGACAGGGCTTCGATAAAGTAGGTGAAGCCCCAGGCGATCAGCGCGAGAATAAGGCCATATACGGTAGTGAATAAGGCTTCGTGGATACCGCCGGCCAGATCAGACGGAGTTACCACGCCCAGCTTGGCAACTGTGTTAAAAACCCGAACCATACCGGTGACAGTGCCGAGAAAGCCCATAAGTGTGCTGATCTGCGCCAGAAAGCGCATGGCCGGAACTCTTCTGGTCAGGCAATCTTCCATGCGTGAGAAGCAGAGCTCAATTGATTCGAGAAGGGTTAGCCCGGTAAATGCGGTTTTATGCTGAGCCAGCGCAATGGCTTTTGTTGCCCACATTGGCGCTCCCGCGCAGGAAAAGCGACTTGATGACAGGGTCCAGATTGTCAGCCAGATAACCTGGTACAGGCCTAATACAAATATCATCAGCCCCGTCACTGTGAGAGGGTACATCATCGGGCCGCCTGCATTTATAAAATTAATAAGACTGTTAAACATTTTGTACCCCTGATTTTTGCTTGATGATTGGCATCTGCCAGCATTTTTTATTTTTCAGCTGGCTCTACAGTCAATATAGGCTATCTTATGCTACTTTGTGTTGTATCTGTTAATTGTAGTTAGTGGCGTTGAGGTTGTCAATTTAAAGTTATGTTAAGCAGCGAGTCGGTAAGAGAGAGATTGCTTCCTCGCTGTGCTCGTCGCAATGACAGTCGCTATAGACCTGTCACTGCGAGCGGCAGCGAAGCAGTCTCATGAGGTCGGGCAAAAAAGAACAGCCATCGTCTCGACGGCTGTTCTTCTGGTCAGGACTTAGAATTTAACTTCGGCTCCGAAAGTAAAGATTCTTCCGTCTTTGTAATATATCGGGTCCATAAGCAGGCCTGTTTTGTTTATCGAGTCAGATCCCTGGATAAGCACGATGTCATCTTTGTCGGTAAGATTTTCAACATTGGCGTAAAGAGCGCAGTCTTTGGTCACCTGCTGGCGAACGCCAAGATTAATGCAGGTTGAAGGATCAACCTCTGCGAATTTTGTTGCTTTGCCGGCAGAATCGACTGTTACGGTGGCGGGGATTACGCCCTGATGCTCGCAGCTCAGCATGGCGCTGGTTTTTCCCTGATGAAAAATAGTGCCGAGTGTAACTCTGTAACCAGGTTTTGATACGAGCCTGATGTTATTGGTTTCGTCTTCTGCGTTGTCAAGCCTCGTGTAGCTTACCCATGCATCAAACTTGTCGTTAATTTTGCCATTAACATTTAACTCCCAGCCTGAAATTTTGGCTTCATCAATGTTGATGTAATAGCTGTCTTTGGCTTTCAGTGGGCCAACGCCCGGAATCGTTGTTGCAACGGTAGTTGTTGTTGAAATTATCTTGTTTTCAATATCGGAGCTGAACCTGGCTACTGAAGTATTCCATTTATTATTGATCTGGTGCGAAAGTCTGAATTCAAGGTTATCTGATTTTTCTGGCTCAAGAGCTTCATTGCCAAACACCTTGCTTCCTCTGTAAAGCTCCTGGACATTCGGAAACCTGACGGTACGACTCAAACCAACGCCGAAACTGGTTCTTCTGGAAAGCTGATAATCAGCGAATGTCGACCAGGATGTTTCTGAATCTGATTCGTAGGATTCATCTGATCTGGCAACCAGGTGAAACTTGAGCTTGTCGGTTGCGGTGATTGAATCGCTGATAAAAAAGCCTTTGGTGTCAAGCCATTGACCACTTGCTTTTGCCTTTACAGTGTGGCCGATGTCTCTTGTCTCCTGTTTCTGCCCGCCAACTGTCAGATAATGTTTTTCGCCCAGTGGAAAGTTATACAATGCTTCCATTGTTCGCATCTCGATGGTCACGTCGTTAGCGGGATCAATTGTGCCTGAGGCAACACTGAGAGTGTAATCGGTGTAGAACTGGGTTGCGCTGTAATCTCTATATTTTGCATAACGCAAAACCAGGTTTCGATTGTTGCCGAAATCTTTTTCTACGACAAAGTCCTGATGAGACATTTCCCAGGGTTTGAATACTTCCATGTAATTCGGAATACTCATGTTTCCGCGGCTTTCCATGATGGTTGCCTTGAAAACCCAGTGATTGTCCGTTTCGACACGGCCTCTATACATAAACATCTTGTTGTCAGAGCTGTTGCCGCCGGTGCCATAGGTTTTGTATTTTCTGGTTCCATCATAATTGTCGAGGAACAGGCCAAACAGATGTTCGTTCTGATGAGCAACACGACCATAAAGAAATTCCTGGTGGCGAGTGCCTAACCCGCCAGCTTCCTGTAAAAAGGTTAGGCCTTCGAGGTCTCTGGCAGTTGGTAAAGTCAGGTTTACCGCTCCAGCAATGCCGTTAGTTCCGTAGACCAGTGCCTGGCCCCCGGGAATGATCGTGGCTTTCTGCAGTCGGCGGAGAGGAAAGCCTGACAGCGAAGAGGCGCTGTTCCATGGAGTGTTTACCGGGCAACCATCGACCATTACCTTGGTGTGTTTGCCGTCAAAACCGCGCAATTCAGGAGTGATAATTGATCCCAAAAGACTGTGGGACATGGTTATGGAAGAATTCATGGCTCTCAGCAATTCAACCGGATTACTGGTCGGCTTCAATTCGATCATTTCTTTGGAAATTTCGTCCTGAGGCCTTGAGATCAGTCCCTGGTAAGTGGCCCGCTCGGCATCAATAGCCAGGTCTGGCAATTTAAAGCTTTCTGTCTTTTGTGTGTCGACTTGAGCGCCGGCAAAAGCTGTCGAAAGGCAGAATAAGGCTGCCAGAATGCGTTTTGAGACCGTGGGTCGGAACTTCATTGTTTTCTCCTGTTGTGGTTCTATCTATGTTTACAACGACTAAGAGAGTGTGATTCGTTTTTTATATCATATTTAACACTACCTAGCAATGAAATTTTAAAACAAAAAGACAGCACGTGATAGTGTTGGTGTTGGGGCTCATGTGCTAGTTGTGTTAGCCTTTTGCGAAAATCAAGACGAGTTACATACTGCTTTGGTATCTTCTCAATAATCCGGGCAGAAATGCGAACTTACGACACACTAATGTCATTTCGAGAAGCGTAGCGACGAGAAATCTCGAGATTTCTCACATTCGATTCTGGCCATGGATGCCCTTATGCAGTTGCGCCACAGGATAGGAGCGCAACCTGCCGAAATGACATAGAGAGCGCTTACCGCAATGCTCAGCGGGATTGAGAAGATGCTACTTTGTGTTGCCTGGGGTTTGAGTGCTTTTGAATGACACTTTCTGCCCGGTTGAGAAGATTTCGCCATTTTAGGCGCCTTTGATCATGCGAGTTGCCTTTTCGAAATTTTTGACGACAAATCCTGACAGGTCTCTGACTCCGTAATCAAAGAGCAGTGGAGCAAGAGTTGTTGAGGGGCCTACTACGGTTACTTTTTGCGCATTCTTTGAAAGCTCAAGTAAGTCTTGGAAGAGTCTTGTCGACGAAACTTGAGCTGCCAATTGCATGTTTGTCTTAATTCTATCAAATCTTCAGAAGCCCTGCAGGCAATGAACGAGCTCCGGCCTGTCGGTCTAAAAGATGGGCGAGTATGGGAGAATTGCTGTATAGCTCAAAAGAGATTATCATTACCCGGTTGAGAATATGAATTTTAAATCAATCAAGATTGACTTTTTTGGCATATGCCAGTTATACTGAATTTGGCAAATGCTAAAAAATGAAAGGAATCACAATGGTTCGACCAAGATTGCGCCGCAGGGTTCATGGTGAATTCGGAGCAACCTACTTCAAGCCGGCTGGAATACCGGTGCGCGAGCTTGAAACTGTCAGCCTTACTTTCGATGAGCTCGAAGCTGTTCGTCTGACCGACTTCGAAGAACTCTATCAGGCAGATGCTGCCGAGAAGATGAATGTTTCGCGCCAGACACTCGGCAATATAGTTAAATCGGCGCATAAAAAGATTGCTGAAGCCTTGATCAAGGGCATGGCGATCAGGATTGAAGGCGGTACTGTTGAATACATGAAGAATCTCTATCACTGCCCGGAATGCGAAAGCACCTTCCCTGCCGGCGAAGGCGAAGAGAACTGTCCCGACTGCAACAGTGAAAAGATTGAACCGGTCGATCTGCCCGGTGTCGATAAGCCGCGCAAAGCGCGCTAAGTAAAAGGAGGCTGTTATGAAATATGCGGTTTCGGTAAGAGAGCAGAGTGTTGATGCAAAGATTGACTCGCGATTTGGTAGAGCACAGATGTTTGCGCTTTACGACAGCAATACCGGCGAATGCAGCTGGCACCCGAATACTCAGAATTTTCAGGCAGCTCAGGGGGCGGGTATTCAAACCGCTCAGAATGTGGTCAATCTTGGTGCAGAGGCGGTTATTTCAGGACACTGTGGCCCCAAGGCCTTTCGTGTTCTCGAAGCTGCCGGTGTGGAAATTTATTCGATTGAAGGCGATCTGACCATGAAAGAAGCTGTTCAAATGGTTGAATCAGGTAAGCTTAAGGCGATGGAAGGTGCCGATGTTGAAGGACACTGGGTTTGATTCTTTGAAAGTAGCGATCTGCAGTGGCAAAGGCGGAACTGGCAAAACAACGCTGGCTTTGAGCCTGGCCTGGACACTTGGCCGTGCCGAGGAATTCAGTCTACCGGTAAGACTTCTTGATTGCGATGTCGAAGAACCCAATTGCCATCTGTTTTTGCGTTGCAACTATGACGAACTCCTGCCGGTATTTGCAGAAAAGCCTGTTTTTGATATGCAGCTTTGCAATGGTTGTGGTATTTGTGGCAAAAAATGCCGATACAACGCGATTGCAGTAGTTAAAGGCAAGCCGCTGGCGTTTAACGATCTGTGCCACTCATGCGGAGTTTGTGCGGCAATTTGCCAGCACAAAGCGATTACGCTGAAACCAGAACGAATCGGCGAAATACTGGTCGACTATAACTACAAGCCTTTCAGTTTCATGTTTGGTCGGCTGAATGTTGGTGAATCGCAAAGCCCGATGGTTATAAGTGAAATGCTCAGGCTGACTCTGTCGGCTGGCCTTAACATAATTGATGGCCCGCCAGGAACAGCCTGCAATACCGTCAAGACCATCGCTTCTGCTGACAAGGTTATCCTGGTTACTGAGCCAACTCCATTTGGAGCAAATGACCTGGCGCTGGCTCTTGATCTGTGCGCACAGCTGAATAAACCCTGCGGTATTGTTATCAACCGTTCAGACAGCAATGATTCGCTTATTGAAACCTTAGTCGGGCGTTATCGGGTGCCTGTTCTTGGCAAAATTCCATTTAAGCGTGAATATGCCCGTGCCTGTTCTGATGGCTTCGTTTTGACTGAGGAGTTCCCGGAACTGCGTGCCGGAATACTTGGCAGTTTTTCGCGCCTGCTCAGCGAAGCTGCTGTGCCTGCGGTTGTTAAAGGCGAATCCCCTCAGGGAGAGTGTCGTATTGATACTCAACTGCGCAGCACAGCAAGGTCAGAGAATTTTCAGGAACTGACTATTCTTAGTGGAAAAGGCGGCACTGGCAAGACTTCAGTGCTCGGCGCCTTTGTTTCTCTTGCCGACAGCCTGGTAGCCGCCGATTGCGATGTCGACGCAGCCAATCTGCGGCTTCTGATGAATGATAAAGTGTTGTTTACAGACCGCGTCAGTCTCGGTGCAGAAGCGATTATCGATCAGCAGAAGTGTATCAAGTGTGGCAAGTGCCTGGAGGCCTGTCGATTTGGCGCTATAGATCACGATGAGCACACGGAGCGTTACACTGTGAACGATGTAAACTGCGAAGGTTGTGGCCTTTGCCTCGAAATTTGTCCGGCTAACGCAATCAGTGAGATAAGAGCTGAAACCGGCAGTCTGACGCTCTCAGAATCATCACGTGGTCGACTCGTGCATGCGAAGTTGGCAGCGGCGGCCGAAAATTCAGGAAAACTGGTGTCGATGGTCAGAGATCTGGCATTTGCTGTTGTCGCCCAGCAGAAGAAAGAGTGGTTGCTTGTTGATGGCCCACCTGGCACTGCCTGCCCGGCAATTGCTACAGTTACCGGTTCTGATCGGGTGGTTCTGGTTACCGAGCCCACTATCGCAGCAGTGCATGATCTCGAAAGAATTATCAGGCTGGTTCGTCATTTCAGTCTAAAACCCGAGATTATAATTAACAAGGCCGATATTAACCCGACTTATGCCCGCAAAATCAGAGATCTGGCCGAAAATGCCGGTTACATGATTCTAGGTGAAATACCGTTTGATGAAACTGTTAAAGAGGCTATAAAAGCAGGTATGTCTATCGTTGATTTCAACGATGGCCCCGCTTCTGAAGCTATAAGAACTATCTGGAAAAAAATTAAGGAGACCCGAAAATGAAAATCGCTGTTCCAACCGTAGAAGGAAAGCTCTGTACCCATTTTGGCCATTGCCAGCAATTTTGCATCATTGATGTAAATGACAAGAAGGAAATTGTCTCAAAACAAATGCTGACTCCACCGCCGCATGAACCCGGTGTTTTACCGCGCTGGCTGGCCGAGCAGAAAGTAACCCATATTCTGGCTGGCGGCATGGGAGTGAGAGCTCAGGAATTATTTACCCAGAACAAGATTGCAGTTGTAACCGGAGTTCAGGGTGAGCATACCCCAGAAGATGCGGTAACCGCATTTTTGAACGGAACTTTGCAGACTGGTGCCAATGCCTGCTCACACTGAGTTTTAACACTGCATCGCCTCTCTCAAAATTATTGCAGCTTCTAACTAAAACCGCCCGGCACGTCAAATCGACGTCCGGGCGGTTCTCAGATTCCGGTGCGCATAAACTTGGCTTCGGCGCTGGCCAGCAGTCTGCCGTCTCCAGTTAAATCGGCTTTGAGCAGGTAAAGAGGGTTGGTTGCTTTTTCCACCCAGGCCCGCAGCCGTAAATTGGCCTGGCACGGCACTGGCAAAATAAATTTTACCTTCAATTCGCCGGTAACTGCTTCAATTGAATGATTAAAAAGACAGTGGGTCATGGCAGAATCAAGCAAGGCACAGATGACACCACCATGCACAATACCTTTATAGCCCTGCAGCATGTCATTTGCCTTAAATTCAGCATGAACTACCTGGTCTTCGTCCGCACCAAACTGCAATCTCATTGACAAGGGATTCTGTGCGCCGCAAAGCAGGCAGCCAGCATGCGAGCTGACTGCCTTAACTGCTTTTAACAAATTAATCGACATATGCAAAACCCAGCTTATTCAGCTGTGGCGCAACAAGCATTACATTTGTCAGCACATGCCTCGGTAATCTGACTGACAATCTGCAAAAAAGCTTTAGCAACCGGAGTTTTTGACTGCGAGATAACAAATGCTGAACCCTTGTCGCTGGCTACTCCGATTGCAGGGTCGATTGGGATCTTCCCGAGAAAGCTGACTCCAAATTCATTGGCAGTTTTTTCGCCGCCGCCGCTGCTGAAGATATGAGTTTCGCAGTTACAGCCTGGGCAGACAAAGCCGCTCATGTTTTCAACAATACCCACTATATTAACGTTAAGCCGATTACAGAAGTCTATTGACTTGCGCACATCAGCGGCAGCAACTTCCTGTGGAGTTGTAACAATGAGGGCTGAAAATGGTCCCTTTATCTGTTGGCATACAGACAGCGGCTCATCACCAGTTCCGGGCGGTGAATCAATCACCAGATAGTC